>ERZ1034913.1635-NODE-1635-length-13090-cov-9.873034_pt1 | contig 13090 bp, 10 predicted proteins | sample MGYA00520697_ERZ1034913 | MGnify/ENA primary metagenome ERZ1034913 (study PRJEB33766, sample SAMN09781786) | gut metagenome | biome: gut microbiome | host: Homo sapiens | place: Madagascar | study: EMG produced TPA metagenomics assembly of the PRJNA485056 data...
CGAGACCAGCGGCAATGTGCAGCGGGTGGTGTCCATTACCGCCGACTGCGATGCCGACGCACTGGTGGTAGAGGTGGTAAAGGACGGCCCCGCCTGCCACACCGGAGCGGAAAGCTGCTTTTTCAACGAGGTATATGTCTCCCCGGAGCTGAAGCAGTTCAGCTGGCAGGGGCTGTACGAGCTTATTAAGGGCCGCAAGGATACCCCCACCGCGGGCAGCTACACCACCTACCTGTTTGAAAAGGGCAAGGAGAAGATCCTGAAAAAGGTGGGCGAGGAGTGCACCGAGGTCATCATTGCGGGCGAAAAAGAGGACAAGGCCGAGACGGTCTACGAGATCAGCGACCTTGCCTATCATGTGCTGGTGCTGATGGTCAGCGCGGGCATCACCGTAGAGGATGTGACCCGGGAGCTGGAAAAGCGCCATGTCATCGACCACAAGGTCAAGCAGGAAAGGATGCAGTGAGAAGCCTATGGCAGATTACAGAAAGTCCAGTGTACATTGCCACTCTACCCTGTGTGACGGCAAAAATACCTTGCAGCAGATGGCGGGTGCTGCCTGTGCGCAGGGGCTGACCACCCTTGGGTTCAGCGGCCACAGCTACACAAAGCCCGACCGCGAATACTGCATGACCCCCGGCCGCACCGCGCAGTACCGCGCCACCATTGCCAAGCTGAAAAACGAGTACCGGGGCAAAGTAGATATCCTGTGCGGCATCGAGTGGGACAGCCTTAGCGGGGACAGACCCGCCGGTTACGATTACTGGATCGGCAGCACACACCATCTGTACGGCAAAAACACCGGCAGATACTACGAGATTGATTTCCGCCCCGAGGATCTGCGGGACTGTATCAATAACGATTTTGATGGCGACCCGCTGGCAGCGGTGGAAGCCTATTTTGCCGAGGTGGAGAAGATCGCCGCCAAAAAGCCGGATATTCTGGGGCATATCGACCTTGTCAAAAAGCTGAACGCCGACGGCAGCTTTTTTGACGAGGAGTCTCCCCGCTACAAGGCCGCAGCGCTCAGGGCGCTGCAAGCCGCCCGGGAGAACGACTGCATTCTGGAAGTGAACACCGGCGGCGTGTACCGGGGCTACCGCAAGGACTTCTACCCCGGCGCATGGCTGCTGGGCGAGTGGAACAAGCTGGACGGCAGGGTGATCATCACCGCCGACGCCCACGACACCGCAAGCTTGACCTATGGCTTTGACGAAGCCGCCGCCGCCATCAAAGCCGCAGGCTTTGCCGCCCTGACTGTGCTGACTGTCAACGGATTTGAGCAGCAGGAGTTATAAAAAAGTAGTTGCGAAACACCTACGGTGTTTCGCAACTACACAAATAATTTTTTTAAATCGTTTTACCGCAAAAGAGGCCACTGCACACAAAAAATGTGCAACGGCCTCCTTTTTGCGCGAAGAAAGGAACCCTATGACCCAGACGCGACCCCTGAAAACAAATCTCTTCAACCGGAATGCAGACCTGCTGCACGGGCCTATTTTCAAGAACCTTTTTCTGTTCATGCTTCCCATTCTGGTGTCCAATTTGTTCCAGCAGCTGTATAATACCGTGGATACCATGATCGTGGGCAATGTGCTGGGCGATACCGCGCTGGCCGCCATCGGCTCCTGCGGGTCCATCTACGAGCTGCTGGTGGGCTTTGGCATCGGTATCGGCAACGGGCTTTCCATCGTGGCTGCCCGCTCCTACGGGGCGCAGGACGAGGACCTGCTCAAAAGGACGGTGGCCGGTTCGCTGGTCATCGGGCTTTGCGCAAGCTTTGTCATTACCACGGCGGGCTTTTTCGGCCTGCGGCCGCTTTTGCATCTGCTGGACACCCCCGCAGAGATTTTAGAGGACGCCTACCGCTACATCATCGTCATCGACTTGGGCGTTTTGGTGATGTTCCTTTATAACCTGTGCGCCGGGCTGCTGCGCGCCATCGGCAACAGCGTGATGCCGCTGGTGTTTTTGCTCATCAGCTCGGGGCTGAACGTGGCGCTGGATCTGTGGTTCATTGCCGGGCTGGGCATGGGCGTACAGGGTGCGGCGGTGGCTACCGTCATCGCGCAGGGCATCTCGGTGGTGCTGTGCATCCTGTATGTGATGCGCCGCGTGCCGCTGCTGCTGCCCGCCCGCAAGCACTGGGCGGTGGGACAGCATTTGTACTGGGAGCTGTTCAGCCAGAGCATCTCCATGGGGCTGATGAGCAGCATCGTGTCGGCGGGGTCGGTGGTGCTGCAATACGGCATCAACGGGCTGGGCACGCTGACCATTGCGGGGCACACCGCCGCGCGCAAGCTGTTCTCCTTTACCAGCATGCCGCTGATCTCCATGGCAAACGCCGGTTCTACCTTTGTCTCCCAGAACCGGGGCGCCGCCCAGCCGGAGCGGGTGCGCAAGGGAATGCGCACCATGTACCTGTGCTCGGTGGTCATCATGGCGGCAGAAGTGGTGCTGATGCAGCTTTTTGCCCGGCAGCTGGTGCAGCTGATCTCCGGTTCCACCGCGCCCCTCGTACTGGAAAACGGCGCACGGTATCTGATGTGGAACGCCCCGTTCTACGCGGTGCTGGGAGTGCTGCTGTGCACCCGGTACGCTTTGCAGAGCCTTGGGCAGAAGGTGCTGCCGCTGTTTTCCAGCGTCATCGAGCTGGTAGGCAAGGTGATCTTTGTGCTGGTGTTCATCCCGCGCTACGCCTACAACGCCGTCATCCTGTGCGAGCCCATCATCTGGTGCTTCATGGCGGCGTATCTCGTGGCGGTGTACCGCCGCGACGCCTTTGTGTATCCGAAAAAGAATCAATAAATAAACAAAAACAAGCACCGGAGCGTCTGCGGACGCTCCGGTGCTTGTTTTTATGATGTTTTTACCATGCGGAAGGTCTTTCCGCGCTTAATGCAGTCCAGCAGCAGGTCGTATTCTGCGGGCACCTCGCCGATGACGTTTACCTTTTCGTCTGCGGGCAGGTCGGTGCGCATGAGCTGAATTTCGCCGGAATAGCGGCCGTAGCCGATGTTATCCATGGTCACGCAGCGGCGGCGGCGTTCCACACAGTTGTCCGGCTGCACGGTGCTGCCAAAGCAGGAGTAGAGCCGGGATTCCTGATACCGCACAAGCCCCTTGGGCGAATCCGGGCGGCAGGTAAAGGTGCGGTCGTACAGGGTCTCGTAGCCGGGGCGCAGGGCGACCGGCAGGCAGAGCTCACCGGTGGTGCAGAAGTGGCGGATATACTCCTGCTCCCGGGTGCTGACCTCCGGGTCGCCCGCAAAAATGCCGTCCAGCCCGTAGTTCAGCGCCAAGTCCGCAAAAGCCGCCGAGGGGGCAGCGGTGCGGTGGGCTTCCAGCGTGGGCAAGCCCTTGTACAGCGGGCCGCGCAGCAGGGCATCGCCGGGGATAAAGCCGTACACCTGCAATCCCTCGGCCTGCAAAGCTGCGGTGCTCTCGCGCAGAAATTCCGGGTCAAGGCCGGTCTCCGGGCGGGGGTAGAAGTTGTGCATGGCGATGACCGTGCCGCCGCCCGCCGCCAGCTGCCGCGCCACCTCCGGGGTGGTGGTGGAAGCGTTGACGGCAACGGGCAGCTGCTGCGCAAGGGCGCACATCTCCTCCACCGAGAAGCCGTAGTCCAGCCGCAGACCCCACAGGTGCAGCCGCTTTGCCAGCGCGGTCAGGTCGGCACAGCCGAACTGCCGGATGGTCTTTTCCGACACGTCTGCCAGAATGCGCCAGCCCTGCGCAGAGAGAAAATCGCACATCTCCTGCACGCGGGCGCAGTAAGCGGCATCAAATTCTTCACTGATATGCAGTGAGATAAAAACAGGCGCGCCGCCTGCCGCAAAAGCGGAAAGCGACGCACGCTGTTCCTCAAACTGCGTCAGATACACTGACCGTCCGAGTGTTTTAAGCATTGGCAACGTCCTCAACAGAGACCATTGCGTTGGTCACGATAAAGCCCATAATGTAGCAGATGACCAGACCCACTGCGTAGCAGCCAACGGAAGCAGCCACACCGTGAGGGCCGGCAGTCATGACGAACAGAGCCAGCAGACCGGAGGGGCCCCAAGCGGTAGCAGCCACCTGCATGGCCATGACGAAGGCACCGCCGAAACCAGCGCCCAGACCGGCGCTGATGAAGGGCTTGCCCATGGGCAGGGTGACGCCGTAGATCAGCGGCTCGCCGATGCCCAGCAGACCTGCGGGCAGAGCGCCGGTGATCACGTTCTTCAGGCGGGTGTTGCCGCACTTCTTAGCCTTGAAGTAGATGGCGACAGCAGCGCCCACCTGACCTGCACCAGCCATAGCCAGCGCGGGGTACAGGGTAACGTAGCCAAAGCTCTCCAGCTGCACGGAGTACAGGGCGACCAGACCGTGGTGCATACCCATAGCGACCATGGGCAGGAACAGTGCGGTGGAAACATAACCGGCAATGATGCGCACGATCAGGATATCGCTCATGCACAGCTTTTCAACCACCCAGCACAGCGCGGTGGAAACATAACCGGTAGCGGGCATGATGAGCAGGATATAGGGCACGAGGCAGAGGATCATGGTGATCAGCGGGGTGAACACGATGTCCAGAGATTCGGGCATCCACTTACGCACCCAGCGCTCGATCTTGACAAGGCACCATGCGCCCAGCACAACGGCCAGCACGCCGCCGCGGCCTGCACGCAGGATGGAATCCAGCGGCACAGCCTCGTTGAAGAGCCCCAGAATGGAAGAGATCTTGTTGATGCCCTCCAGACCGGTGATCATGCCCAGCATACCGCCCAGAATGGGAGTGCCGCCGAACTTTTCGGCTGCGCGGTAGCCGACCCATGCGGTCAGGTAACCAAGGAAGCAGGTGTTCATCAGACCCAGCAGGGTGCTGATCAAAGCCAGTGCGGGGATGTCGGCGTAGTTCGGCACCACCTGACCGATCAGGGAGTTGATGCCGGCGCACAGACCGGAAGCCACAACGCCCGGGATCAGGGGGATAAAGATATCGCCAAAGGTCTTGAACAGCTCCTTGACCTTGCTCTGCTTCTGCCCGGCCTTGACTGCGGCCTTGTTGGTCTGCCAGTCGTTGGCGGTGGAAGCGGCGGCGTCCGCCGGGATGCCCATGTCGCGGCAGATATCTGCGCACTTGCGGCACTTGCCGGGGCCGACCACGATCTCCACATAGCCGGTACGGTCGTGCACGATGCCCATCACGCCCTCGATGGCCTTCAGGCCCTCGTCGTCGATCTTGGCGTCATCTTTAACGCGCACCCGCAGACGGGTCATGCAGTTGGTTGCGGTGAGAACGTTGCTCTTTCCGCCGACTTTCTCCAGCGCCGCGCGGACCAGTTCTTCATTCGTCATAAGTGGGTCCTCCTTTAAAACAGGTGTATATCCGATGCGGCCTTTGCCGCTAAGGAACATGGGTGTGCAAATGTGCCTTACAGCACTTCCAGCCGGATGGCCTCCCGCACATGGCCGCGGGCCTTTTCCAGCCGCCGGGCGGCTTCCTGTGCATCGCAGTCTGCCAGCAGCATGGTGATGGCGGTCTTTACGCTGCCGCCCGCTGCATCAATGGCGGCGCGGGCTTTTTCCCGCTCCACGCCGGTGGCGTCGATGACGATATTCTCGGCGCGGGTGTGCAGCTTTTCGTTGGTCTGCTGCACGTCCACCATCAGGTTCTGGTAGGCCTTGCCGGTGCGCACCATAGAGCCGGTGGAGATCATGTTCAAAATCAGCTTCTGTGCCGTGCCGGACTTGAGCCGGGTGGAACCGGTCAGTACCTCGGGGCCGCAATTTACCTCGATGGCAAGCTCTGCGGCCTTGCCGATGGCGCTGCCGATGTTGCAGGCAATGGCGGCGGTGTGGCAGCCCACGCTTTTGGCGTAGTCCAGACCGCCCAGCACATAGGGCGTGCGGCCGGAGGCGGCAATGCCCACCACAAGATCGTCTGCGGTCAGGCCGTGGGCTTTCAGATCCTCAACAGCCAGCTCCCGGCTGTCCTCTGCGCCCTCCACAGCCTCGATAAAGGCTTTTTCGCCGCCGGCGATGAGCCCCACCACCATCTCCTTCGGCACACCGAAGGTGGGCGGGCACTCGGCGGCATCCAGCACGCCTAAGCGGCCGGAGGTACCAGCGCCCATATAGAACAGCCGTCCGCCTTTTTCAAAAGATTCTGCCGCCCATGTGACTGCCTGCGCGATCTGCGGCAGGCACTTGGCAATGGCCAGCGGTACCCGGGCGTCCTCCTCGTTCATGACTGTCACGATCTCCAGCGGGGACATCTGGTCCAGCTGCATCGTGCGCGGGTTGCGGGTCTCGGTGGTCATCCCACTCAGATTCAATCCCATTTCCTGCACCTCAACTTTCCGCCGCACCCCTTGCGGCGTGATTGTGACCAAAGTATAAACTTTTTCAAACAAAATGTCCACAAAAAGACTATTTTGTGGTACAATGTTTTATGCAAGCATTGTTTTTGAAATTTTTGCTTACAAGTACGACTTTTTTGTGCAGCTTGTTCAATCCATCCTGAAATACAACAGAGGTATCGATATGCAGAACGTTCTTTTACGCCTGCGGGAGGTGCAGCCCTCCCTCAGCAGCACCGAGCGGCAGATCGCGCAATTCATTCTGGACAACCCGGACGAGACCACCACCCTTACCATCCGGGATCTGGCGCGGCGCTCCTTCTCCTCCCCTTCCAGCGTGGTGCGCATCTGCCGGGTGATCGGCTTTCAGGGCTACAAGGAGCTGCGCCACGCCCTGACGCTGGAGCTTGCCACCCTTGGGGAGAACGGCAGCCACCGGGAAAAGGACATCACCCCGCAGGACAGTCTGCAGGAGATCGTGGACAAGGTGACCCACAAGAACATCCAAAGCCTGCTGGACACCCAGCGGCTGCTGTTGCTGGACGAGCTGGAACAGTGTGTGGAGTTGATCGCCAACGCCCGCACGGTGCTGCTGTTCGGCATCGGCTCCTCGCTGTGCGTGGCAAAGGACACCTACCTGAAATTCCTGCGGCTGGACAAGCCCTGCGTGGTCAACGAGGACTCCCACTCGCAGCTTTTGCAGGCGCGCAACGCCACCGCGCAGGATGTGGGCATCGTGTTCTCCTACTCCGGGCAGACCATGGAGATGATCCAGTGCATCAAGGAGATGAAGGCGGGCGGCGCACCGGTGATTGCGGTGACCCGCTACTACCCTTCCGAGGTGGCGCAGCTGGCCGACCATGTGCTGTATGTGGCCGCCAACGAGAGCCTGTTCCGCAACGGTGCCATGTCCTCCCGGCTTTCCCAGCTGAACGTGATGGATATCCTGTACACCGCCTACGCCAGCCGCAACCACGAGGACACCATGCGCCGCCTGACCAAGACCCACATCTATAAGCCCGGTGACCCGGAGGTGCTGACCCAGCCGTAAAGCGGAAGCCGCGCCGCAGGGTATAAAAGAAGGCGCCTGGTGATCTTCTCACCAGGCGCCTTTGCTTCCGTTAGTGAAAGTATAACGTTTTTTACGGCTTTTTTCAATCTGAGCAGAAAAGCGACTGCTTTCCTGAAGAAATCCGGCATTTACACCAGACTCTTGTAGGCTTCCAGATAGCGCAGACCCAGTGTCCGCAGGCTTTCAGTCGTGAAATGCAGCCCGTCCGGGCGGGCAGTAAGGTCAGCGGCGGAAACCACGGCACACTTCGGCAGCTGCGCGGCCAGTTCCGGCAGACGATGGTTGAACTCCTTCAATAGTTCTGCAGGGGTTCCGTGGAAACCGTTTTCCGGGTAGCCCAGTTCCCCCACCACGATGGGCAAATCGCCCAGTTCTTCCCGAAATGCCCGCATAGTGCGCAAGAACTGCTCCGGGTAGGCTTCCAGCTGCTCCGGGGCAAGACAGTCGCTCTCGCCCTGATGCCACAAGATCGCGGTCAGCGCGGAGGTGCGCATAGCCAGCTTTGCCTGAAAGACTGCATGGTCAAACAGCACCTCGCCCGGTTGCCACTGGCTGATGCGGGTACCGCCGTCTGCGCAGGGAATCAAGCCGATTTTAGCCCCGGTTTCTTTTTGCAGCTGCGCGGCAAAGCTTGCGGCAAGGTTTGCGCCGCTGCGTGGAACTGCCCCCTCTGCCACCGCGCGGTCCACATTGATGGGCTCACTCATGGGCTGCCAGCGCCCCATGCGCAGCATGAAGCAATCCGGGGCGGTAATGGTGTTCTCCGGGGTCAAATCGCCCCGTCCTGCCATGTTAGACTGTCCCACCAGTAAAAACGAGCGGATGCCCTGCGCTGCCTCGTGCAGACCATCGTTGATCCATAGTGCCATAACAAAACGCCTCCTGCGTGTTTTTTACCCCAGTATAGCACAAAAGCAGCCGACATTCACGAACGGCTGCTTCTATATCCTGCGCGAATCCACCCCGCACCGCACGTTGAAAATCGAAAGACAGTCTGCATGGGATACGGCAGATATGCTAGTGAACACCTACGCCCATATCCAGCAGTCCTCTCGTGTAGAACTGGGGAAGAAGTTCGAAGAATACTTCTATGCAAAAACCGTGCATTGACCGTGCAAGCCCCGATTTTTCGGGGTTACACAACAAAAAAGAACGCCAAATCTTACGATTTGACGTTCAAAATTTGGTGCACCTCCAGGGACTCGAACCCTGGGCCCACTGATTAAGAGAGCAAGCCGCCGGTTCGTCTCAATTTATGGAAGTTTCGAGTCATCGTTATTTTTGAACAATGCAACGTGATTTTTCTCCCGGCAGTTTCTGCATCCTTTGTCGGATTTTGCACCAAAAAGTACCCTCTGCACGGTTTGAAACCGTGCAAAATCCGTGCAGAAACCATGCACTTACTCTCCGACAAATAAAATCGCCCTATCCCCTACCGGCTTGACGGCATTGGTTCGAGTGGCCGCACCGCAAAATCAGGCTCTTTACTTGCGAAAAAAAGCCGATTGCCTGTGGAGCTTTCAGGGCAGACACCCGAACAGGAAGCCCTGTTTATCTTTCTTCTGCACTTTTCAGCGCACTTTTGCGGTATTGCAGAGGGCTTTGCCCGGTGGCTTTTGCAAAGCGGGTGGAAAAGTTGCTGGCATCTCCAAAGCCTGCCTCCTGGGCAATTTCGCTGACACTGTGGTCGGTAAGGACAAGAAGTTCCTTTGCCTGTGTGATGCGGAAGTTGACCAGATAATTATACGGTGTCGTGCCCATATACCGCCGGAACAGGCGCAGAAAATAGCTTTTGCTCATGTGCGCTTCTGACAGCAGGTCGGCAAGGCAAAGTTCCTGCTGGTAATTTTTGCGCAGGGTCTCCGCCGCCTGCAAAATGACCTGCCGTGTGCTGGTGGCTTCAGCCTGTGCAAGGATGCCACGGGCGCACAGGGCCAGCATCTCGTGGAGCGCCAAGCCGGTGGTCACCATGCTGTCCACGGTGCTGCGCTCCATCTGCGCTAAAAGCGTCTCAAAATATTCCTGCATCTTGACCCCGGTGAGCTGCACCGGGGTCAGTTTTTTGCCCGGCAGCAGCAGCGGCTCCATAGCGGCGACCCCTGCGCCGTCCAGATGCACCCAGTAATGATGCCAGCAGCTTTGCCCCGGGGCGGTACAGTAGCTCTGCGGCGTGCGGCAGTTCAGCAGCAGCGCCTGCCCGGTGCTGAGCATCACATGGCTTTCCCCCTGCTCAATCAGCCCTGCACCCCGGAGGGTGTAAAACAGAATGTAGCTTTCTTTATCGGTGCGGGCGGTGGAAAAGTGCTGCTGGGCGTAAAATACCCCTGCCTCGGTGCAGTAATAGGGCTGTGCCAGCTCTGCTTCGCTGGGGGTGGTGCGCTTCCAAACGCTTTCCGGGGTCACATCCATGTTGTAGGTCAGCATTTTCCGATCCCTCTCTTTCTGTGTTCAGTATAGCGCACCAGCCTTTGTCGTGCAAGAGTAGACTTTTCACAAAAAACGCGTCACCTTTGCGGATGGAATCGGCGGCATCATGGGGCTATACTGGTAACAGTCAAAGCCACACAGGAGGCGCATTATGCACAAAAACTATCTTGCCATCGACATTGGCGCATCCAGCGGGCGGCACATTGTTGGATGGACGGAGAACGGCGTTCTCCGCACCGAGGAAGTGTACCGTTTTCCCAATAGCGTCCGGCGGGTGGACGGTCATCTGGAATGGGACATCGACAGCCTGTTCGTCCACGTGAAGCAGGGCATCCGGGAAACCTTTGCCAAGTACCCGGAAATTGAGAGCCTTTCCATTGATACATGGGCGGTGGACTATGTGCTGCTGAAAGATGGCAACCCCCTCTCCCCGGTCTACGCCTACCGCGACAATCGGACGCAGGCCGTGCTGAATGAGGTGCACAGCATTCTGCCGTTTGAAAATCTTTATGCACGCACCGGCATCCAGTTCCAGCCCTTCAACAGCATTTATCAGCTGTATGCCGACAAAAAAGCCGGTCGGCTGGCACAGGCCGAGGACTTTTTGATGATCCCGGAATATCTGCTGTGGAAGCTCTGCGGCGTAAAAGCGCGGGAGTACACCAACGCCACCTCCACCGGGCTTGTGAACGCCCAGACCAAGGAGTACGACCCGGAAATATTGCAGGATCTGGGCTTGCCGGAGGCGATGTTCCCCAAGCTCACCGCTCCCGGCACGGTGCTGGGGCCTCTGAAAGCAGACATCGCCGCCGAGGTGGGCGGGCAGACCAGGGTGGTGCTGTGCGCCACCCACGACACCGCCAGTGCCGTGGAGGGCATTCCCATGGAACAGGGGGCTGCGCCGTTCCTTTCCTCCGGTACATGGAGCCTGCTGGGGGTCAAGCTGGCAACGCCCATCACCAGCCCGGAGAGCCGCCGTGCAAACTTTACCAACGAGGGCGGCGTGGGGTACATCCGCTACCTGAAAAACATCATGGGACTGTGGATCATCCAGTGCGTGCAAAAGCAGTTGGACATCTCCTTTGCCCAGATGGTGGAGCTGGCCAAAACCAGCACCTACACCCGCATTTTTGATGTGAATGCTGCCCGCTTCTCTGCCCCGCAGGATATGCGTGCAGAGATCAGAGCCGCCCTTGCCGAGACCGGCGATGCTCCTGCCACGGATGCCGACCTCATCAACAGCGTCTATCATTCGCTGGCGTACTGCTACGGGGAAGCCTTCCGGGAGCTGGAAGCCCTCACCGGGCAGCACTGGGACAAGCTGTACATCGCAGGCGGCGGCGCGAAGAACGCCACCCTGAACGAGCTGACCGCCCATTATACCGGGAAACAGGTGGTGGCGCTGCCCATTGAGGCCACCGCCATCGGCAATTTGAAGATTCAGATGAGCATTCCTGAAGGAGGAACTTTATGAGCTACGCAGAAGCAAAAGCCCGCTACGCCGCCATTGGTGTGGACACCGATGCCGCCATTGCCCGGTTAAAGACCGTGCCCATCTCCCTGCACTGCTGGCAGGGAGATGACGTCCGTGGCTTTGATACCGACCCCACCAAGCCCCTGACCGGCGGCATCCAAACCACCGGCAACTACCCCGGCCGTGCCCGCACCCCGGAGGAGCTGATGGCCGACATGGACAAGGTGCTGTCCCTCTGCCCCGGCACCAAAAAGATCAATCTCCATGCCTCCTACGCCATTTTTGACGAGGAGAACCCGTGGGTAGACCGGGACAAACTGGAGCCCAAGCACTTCAAAAAATGGGTGAATTTTTGCAAGGCAAGAGGGTTGGGCGCAGACTTTAACCCCACCTTTTTCTCCCACCCCAAGTGCGACCCGCTGACCCTTGCCAGCCCCAACGAGGAGACCCGGAAATTCTGGGTAGAACATGGCAAGGCCTGCATCCGCATCAGCCAGTATCTGGCGGAGGAGCTGGGGCAGCCCTGCACCATGAACATCTGGACAGGCGACGGCTTCAAGGACGTACCGGCGGACCGCAAAGGCCCCCGGGACCGCTACAAGGCCAGCATCGACGAGATTCTGAGCGAGCCTTATGACTTCAAGCTGGTAAAGCCCTGCATCGAGAGCAAGGTGTTTGGCATCGGTGTGGAGGCGTACACCGTGGGCAGCGCTGAGTTTGCCCTGAGCTATGCCGCCTTCAACCGGGAAAAGTGCATTCCTCTGATGGATAACGGTCACTACCACCCCACCGAGGTGGTCAGCGATAAGATCCCTGCCCTGCTTGCCTTCTTCCCGGAGATCGCGCTCCACATCACCCGCCCCATCCGCTGGGACTCCGACCATGTGGTGCTGTTCGACGATGAAACGAAGGAGATCTGCAAGGAGATCGTCCGCTGCGGCGGTCTGGACGGCCGGGTGAACATTGCACTGGACTACTTTGATGCTTCCATCAACCGCATTTCCGCATGGACGGTGGGCTTCCGCAACGTGGAAAAGGCCCTGCTGTCTGCCCTGTGTACCCCCCATGCGGCACTGAAGGAGCTGCAGGACACCAACCAGTTTACCGAGCTGATGGTGCGGCAGGAGGAGCTGAAGACCCTGCCCTTTGGGGAGGTCTGGGACGAATACTGCCGCCGGAACGGTGTGCCGGTAGACGGCGCATGGTTTGAGGAAGTAAAGAAATACGAGCAGAATGTGCTGTGCAAGCGCATTTGAAAACAGAGAGGTGTTTGAAAATGGGTATTCTGGATATTGAGATCGTCAAAGGTTTTATGCGGATGTGCAACGATGGCTGGCTGCAGGGCTGGCACGAGCGCAACGGCGGCAACCTGACCTACCGCATGAAGGAAGAGGAAGTGGCACAGTGCCGCCCCTTCTTTGATCCGCAGCCCCGGGAGTGGGTGAACATGGGGGTGCAGGCCGATAATCTGGCGGGGGAGTATTTCATTACCACCGGCTCCGGCAAGTTCTTCCGCAACGTAGAACCGGACCCTGTTCACAGCATCGGCATTGTGGAGATCAACGACAAGGGCGACAGCTGGCGCATTGTCTGGGGCTTGGAGGGCGGCGCAAAGCCTACCAGCGAGTTCCCCAGCCACTTTATGAATCACAGCGTCCGCAAGGCTGCCACCAATGGCGCAAACCGCGTCATCTACCACTGCCACGCCACCAACATCATTGCCCTGACCTACATCCTGCCCCTGACCGACCGGGACTTCACCCGTGCCCT
>ERZ1034913.1638-NODE-1638-length-13038-cov-36.391589_pt1 | contig 13038 bp, 9 predicted proteins | sample MGYA00520697_ERZ1034913 | MGnify/ENA primary metagenome ERZ1034913 (study PRJEB33766, sample SAMN09781786) | gut metagenome | biome: gut microbiome | host: Homo sapiens | place: Madagascar | study: EMG produced TPA metagenomics assembly of the PRJNA485056 data...
GCAAGTTACTTAAAGCATAATGGTTATGACCGATAAAAAGAATGATAAGATACAGAGCATGGATGTTGACCTGCTGAGTGCTTCAGACGAGCAACTCTTGCAGGCATTCTTTGCCGATAACAAGATGGCTGAGATTCCTGACGATGGTTTTTCAGACAGGGTGATGCAGGCTTTGCCGGCTATGGAAACGGAGCAGTCGTTGCTGGAATTCCACATTGCGTTGGCGAAGCGCCATCGCCTGGAACATCTGTGGACGGCGGTGTGCGTGGCTATCGGAGTGATTGCCGCCGTGCTCTGTCAGGGCTGGGAGCAGATTCAGGGCTGGCTCTATGGCATGAAGATTGATTTCCTGCTTACGGGTTTCCATGCCGTTAGGCACGGGGTGGATTCTTTCGGAAATTCGCAGAATCTTTGGATGATGCTGGCAGGCATCGTTGTCCTCATCATGGTGTGGGGATATAATAAACTGGCGGATGCCAGGAATAGATAAGGAACGGATTGCACGGAATATTTAGCCTTAAGGGAAAATATATTTAGCCTTAAGGGAAAATAAATTTAGCCTTAAGGGAAAAAATAAGAGAGGGTGTGTCATGGACTTATGACACACCCTCCTCCAAACTTCAGCACTTTCTTTTTTATTCCAAATCAAATTCGAAATCGAAGCCGTTTCCTTCGGATTCCTCCTCCTTCTTTGGCTTCGGTTTTGGAGGATTCTTCAGATTACCCTTCTCATCAAACATATTATAGGTGGTGCGGAGCACGATAAACTCGGTGCGGCGGTTGATCTGGTTGCAGATTTCCTGATGCTCCTTGCTCTGCTTCAGGATGAACTCCTGGGTAAGCTCATCGCCCTCCTTGAGCCAAGGATATTTCTCGGTCAGTTTCTTGCGAACCTTCTTTGGTCGCTCCTTGCCATATCCCACAGGGGTAAGGCGCTCCTTCTCGATGCCATGGGCTATCAGATAGTTGACCACCGACTGGGCACGGCGCTGAGACAATCGCTTGTTGTATTCGGCATTGCCCTTATAGTCGCAATGCGCACTCAGTTCGATAGTAACGTTAGGATTCTCCTTGAGCAGTCCCACCAGTTCGTCGAGCGACTTGGTGCTGGCTGGTGTCAGCGTAGCCTTGTCGAAATCGTAGAAGATGTTGTCGATGAGTACAGGGGCGGTGATGGAAGCCAATGGGAACTGGAGTACGTACTCCTTGCTTTCCTTCGCCGAATCCACGCGCAGCTCCTCCTTGTGGTTGAGGAATCCCTTGCAGGACGCCATCACCAAATAATCAACCTTGGTGTTGATAGGCATGGTGAAGGAACCGTCGCTCTTCACCGGCAACTTCTTGTAGGTTCCGTCGTTGCCCACCACCGTAACCTGGGCAGCAGGCAACTCGTAGCCATCCATCTCGTAAACCCAACCCTTCATGGTGGTAACAATCTCCGGATTCTCGAAGGAATAGATGTGGTCGTAGCCGCGTCCATCCTTTCTATTAGATGAGAAGAAACCGCGGTTGTGTGGACCTTCGAAGGTCATTCCGAAATCATCGGCTTCGGAATTCAGCGGATAACCGGGATGGGTTACCTTGTATTGCTTGGTTTTCTTATCCACCTTGGCGATGTAGATATCGAGACCACCCATGCCCACATGACCGTTGCTGCTGAAATAGAGGTCGCCGTTAGGACGGAAGGTAGGAAACATCTCGTCGCTCGGGGTATTGATGGGTTCGCCGAGGTTTTCCACACCACCCAGTCCGGCAGCGGTGATGCGCACGCGCCAGATGTCGTATCCGCCTACGCCGCCCGGCATATCTGATACGAAATAGAGCCATTCGCCATCGGGACTGACAGCCGGATGAGCGTAGGTGCTCAGGGTATCCTTGGTGAGTTCCAGCGGATTCGGTTTTCCCCATGCCGCATCTGAGCGGCTGGAAGTAACGATTTGGGCGAATCGGGGAGCAGATGCATCGGTGACGCATTGCGTGAGATACATCTCTCTGCCGTCGGGAGCAAAGCAGCAGGCTCCCTCGTCGTAGGCGGTGTTGAGGCCCGAGGCGATGGCTTCCGGTTTGCTCCATTTTCCCTTGTCATCCTTTTCAGAAAGAAAGATGTCGCCTGCCTTTGTGCCGGTGATTCCGCTGAGTTCATCGCCCTGCGCTTCGTTGCGGGTAGAGGTGAAATAGAGCTGGTCGGCCTCATCGCCCAGAAGCATCGGCGAATAATCGTCTCTTCGGGAGTTGAACACATCCATCTTCTTCACCTTATATCGGCTTCCTTCCTTCTTCCAGGTAGGGGCGAGCTGTGCTGATTTCAAGCCGTTTCGGGCAAGCACGTTGTCGGGAAGTGAATCGACGAGGATTCTGAATTCCTTTTCCGCCTGCTTGTATTCTCCGTTTTTCAGGAGCAGACGGGCGTAAGCCAGACGGTCGTCGATGGAAGCCTGGTTATAGCGCACGGCGTTGCGATAGGCGGCAATCGCCTTGGGGGTGGAGTTGATCTTGTCGTAGCAGCGCGCCATCTTCAGGGCTATCTTGCCACGGCTGGCACGTTCCTTGGAAGGTGTCTTGGTGTAAGCCTGCTTAAACTGGTCGGCAGCATCGTAGTATTCGCCTAAAGCCAGGAACTTTTCTCCCTTCTTCAGGTTCTTGTCGATGCCGCAACTCATCAGGAGGAGGCAACAGACGGCTGTTATGATTTGATAAAATCTTATTTGCTTCATATCATTTAGAAATAGAAAACCCTAATTATGATAATAACGAACGGGATTCGTAATTATTATAATTAGGGCTTTATTGTCTGGATATATTTCCGGAAAATTACATCTGCGAGAATGGCTGGCGGTATTGGCAGCCTGATTTCCAGTTGCTGCAACCGTAGGCGGTCTTGCCCTTGATGATGACGCCCTTGCCGCAGAGCGGACATGGCTTGCCTACCATTGGGTCGGCTGGAGCCTTCTTCGCTTCTGGTTTCTTTGCCGCCGTTTTCTTCTTTTCCGGCTTTTTCTTGAGATCTTCCTCCGTCATGATGGTCACTCTTCGGCTGCTGTTATCCGATAGTACATCGATGACAATCTGGTTGATCTGCTCTTTCAAACCATTGATGAATTCGGCAGGGTCGTAGGTTTTGTGCTCGATGTCTCGGAGCTTTTTCTCCCAGATACCCGTCAGCTCACAACTTTTCAGGAGTTCCTCGTGGATGGTGTCGATGAGTTCGATACCTGTTGGAGTTGCCATCAGATTCTTGCGCTGGCGGCGGATGTAGTGGCGCTTGAAGAGGGTTTCGATGATGCCGGCACGGGAGGATGGACGGCCGATGCCGTTCTCCTTCAAGGCTGCACGAAGTTCCTCGTCTTCCACGAATTTACCCGCTGTCTCCATCGCACGGAGCAGGGTAGCCTCGGTGTAATACTTAGGCGGCGTGGTCCATTTCTCCGTCAGGGTAGGCTGATGGTCGCCCGATTCGCCTTTCACGAAAGAGGGGAGGGTTCTTTCTTCTACCACTTCCTTCTTGGCACCGTTTCCGTTTCCATCGCCTGCATTTCCGCCATCATTTCCGTTGGCATTATCAGTATCGTCGTCATCGGCATTCTTCGCATCCTTGGCATAAACCACGCGCCAGCCTGGTTCCAGAATTTCCTTGCCGCTCACCTTGAACTCTATCTTTTCCGGTTTTGGTCCGTCTTCGTTGATTACCTCGCCCAATACGGTGGTGGTAGAGAACTTACAATCCGGATAGAACACGCTGATGAAGCGCTTGGCGATGAGATCATACACGTTCGCCTCCATATCGGTGAGTCCGGTTGGCGGAACACCGGTTGGGATGATGGCGTGGTGGTCGGTCACCTTACTGTTATCGAATACCTTCTTGCTCTTAGGCAACTTCTTTCCGGTGGCGGCAAGCTGCTGGATGAGCGGCAGATATTTCTGCTGACTGGCTATTCTTGCCTGGCTCACACCATTCAGAATCTGTGGACATTTCGGATAGATATCGTCTGTCAGGAACTGGGTATCTACACGAGGATAAGTGGTGTACTTCTTCTCGTAGAGACTCTGGATGAGCTTCAGCGTAATATCGGCAGAGTAAGCAAACTTCTTGTTGCAATCCACCTGCAGCGAGGTCAAGTCGTAGAGATGAGGTGGCGCCTCGTTTCCCTTCTTCTTGCTTACATCCGTAACGGTGAAGGGTTTGCCGGCGATGGTGCTGAAAGCCTTCTCGCCTTCCTCCTTGCTGGTAAACTTGCCACTGGTAGCCGTAAACTGGGTGTCGCGATAGATGGTGGCGAGTACCCAGTAAGGCTCGGAAACAAAGTTGTCGATTTCCTTCTGGCGGTTTACGATGAGGGCAAGGGTAGGGGTCTGCACTCTACCGATGCTGAGCACCTGTCTGTTCTGACCATATTTCAATGTGTAAAGTCGGGTGGCATTCATGCCGAGAATCCAGTCGCCGATGGCACGGGAAAGTCCGGCAAGATAGAGCGACTGATATTCCCCCTGGTCTTTCAGTTCCTGGAAGCCCTGCTTGATGGCTTCATCGGTCATGGATGAAATCCACAGTCTCTTGACGGGACATTTTGCCTGCGCCTTCTGCATCACCCATCTCTGGATGAGTTCTCCTTCCTGTCCGGCATCACCGCAGTTGATGATGCTGTCGGCAGCCTGCATCAGTTTTTCGATGGTGGCAAACTGCTTCTTGATGCCTTCATCGTTGATGAGCTTGATGCCGAAGCGCTGTGGAATCATCGGCAACGCCGCAAGGCTCCAATGTTTCCACATCGGAGTATAATCATCCGGTTCTTTCAGCTCACAAAGGTGGCCGAAAGTCCATGTTACTTGGTAACCATTACCTTCCATATAACCGTCGCGCGCCGACGTAGCCCCGATGATTCGGGCGATGTCCTTAGCCACGCTAGGTTTCTCTGCTATACAAACTATCATTCTTAATTTTTATTTCTGTTTGCAAAGGTACAATAAAATAATGAGATAGCCATCATTTCGCCTTCTTTTTCTCATGGCGGGGAATAAAAAAGCCCCGTAAGGTTGCTGCCCTGAACCAACGGTCATCTGTTGAAGGGAAAGGACAGAAGCAAGTTTTTGGCAGCACGCCCTGAAAGGGCAGAAGCTCCTAGCCCAGGGCAGCGCCCTGGGTAACCTTATGGCGCAAACAAGTCGCCCTGTAAGGGCAAAAGCTTTAAAATACCTAGCAAATATATAAAGCTTTTGCCCTTACAGGGCGACCTTGCTGATTGTTATCTAACCCAGGGCGCTGCCCTGGGCTAGGAGCTTCTGCCCTTTCAGGGCGTGTGGGTAAATCCTTGCGTACGATTATTCGTACTCCTGCCAGCTCTTGATCTGAAGCTGATCCTGGCTCAATGTGCAGAATGCCTCGATGAAGGCGGAAGCCAGACGGGCATTGGTGATCAGAGGAATGTTGTGGTCGATGGCGCCACGACGGATTCTGTAACCATTGGTGAGCTCACGCTTGGTGTGATTCTTAGGAATATTGACGATGAGGTCGAACTTGTGGTCGGCAATCATCTGCATCACGTTAGGAATATCCTTGTGCTCCTCATCAGGCCATCCTACGGCTGTAGCCTTCACGTTGTTCTCGTTCAGGAACTTCGCTGTGCCGGCTGTAGCGTAGATGGTGTAACCGTTCTTCACCAGCGCCTGGGCACCGTCGAGCAGAGAAGCCTTCTCCTTCGCACCACCGCTTGAAAGCATGATGCCCTTGTCCTTTGAAGGAATCTTGTAGCCGGTGGCAATCAATGAGTTAAGCAATGCCTCCTCGAAAGTATCACCCATACAACCTACCTCACCGGTAGAACTCATATCCACACCCAAAACTGGGTCGGCGTTCTGCAAACGGGCGAATGAGAACTGTGAAGCCTTCACACCCATGCGGTCGATATCGAAGGCAGACTTGTCTGGCTTCTGGTATGGAGCGTCGAGCATGATGCGGGTAGCCGTCTCGATGAAGTTGCGCTTCAATACCTTGCTCACGAATGGGAATGAGCGGGATGCACGGAGGTTACACTCGATTACCTTCACATCGCGACCCTTAGCCAGGTACTGGATATTGAAAGGACCCGAGATGTTGAGCTCCTTGGCAATGGCACGTGAAATCTTCTTGATCTGACGGGCTGTAGCGAAGGAAATCTGCTGAGCAGGGAAGGTCATGGTAGCGTCACCTGAGTGAACACCTGCATACTCTACGTGCTCTGAAATACCATACTCTACAATCTCACCGTTCTGAGCCACACCGTCGAACTCAATCTCGTTGGTCTCTGTCATAAATTGAGAGATAACCACTGGGTACTCCTTGGAAACCTCAGAAGCTGCCTCAAGGAAGCGACGCAACTCATCATCGTCGTGGCAAACGTTCATGGCTGCACCAGAAAGAACGTAGGATGGACGAACGAGCACTGGATAGCCTACCTCGTCGATGAACTTCTGAACATCCTCCATAGAGGTGAGAGCGCTCCACTTAGGCTGGTCGATGCCCAACTTATCGAGCATGGCAGAGAACTTACCGCGGTTCTCGGCACGGTCGATGTTCACTGGAGATGTACCCAGGATTGGCACAGACTGGCGATGGAGCTTCATAGCCAGGTTGTTTGGAATCTGACCACCCACGGAAACAATCACACCACGTGGTGACTCCAAGTCGATAACATCGAGTACACGCTCGAATGAAAGCTCATCGAAGTAGAGACGGTCGCACATATCGTAGTCGGTAGATACGGTCTCCGGGTTGTAGTTGATCATGATTGACTTGTAACCCAACTTGCGGGCTGTGTTGATGGCGTTTACTGAACACCAGTCGAACTCTACAGAAGAACCGATGCGGTAAGCACCCGAACCGAGAACGATGACAGACTTCTCGTTCTTGTAGTAGTTGATATCGTAACCCTCTACAGCGTATGTCATGTAGAGATAGTTGGTAAGGTCAGGATGCTCGCTAGCCACAGTAGGGATGCGCTTTACGGCAGGCAGAATGTTCAGCTTCTTACGCAGAGCACGAACTGCAAGAACCTCCTTCTCCATATTGGTGTTCTGAGTCTTCAATACGAAGCGGCCAATCTGGAAGTCAGAGAAGCCCAATACCTTAGCCTCGCGCAATACCTCGGCAGGAATCTCCTCCAAAGTGTTGTATGTAGAAAGCTTGTGCTTGTAATCTACGATATTCTTCATGCGCTCGATGAACCAAGGGTCAATCTTGGTCAGCTCCTCGATGCGCTCGATGGTGTAACCTTCCTCCAAAGCCTGGGCGATGGCGAAGATACGGAGGTCGGTAGGATTAGAAAGCTCCTCATCCAGGTTATCGAACTTGGTGTGGTCGTTGCCTACGAAGCCGTGCATTCCCTGACCAATCATACGGAGACCCTTCTGAAGCATCTCCTCGAATGAACGGCCGATAGACATGATTTCGCCTACAGACTTCATGGAAGAACCAATCTTGCGGCTTACACCGGCAAACTTGGTAAGGTCCCAACGAGGAATCTTGCAGATCATATAGTCGAGTGATGGAGCTACATAAGCAGAGTTAGGAGTACCCATCTCGCCAATCTGGTCGAGCGTATAACCGAGGGCAATCTTGGCTGCAACGAAGGCGAGTGGATAACCGGTAGCCTTAGATGCGAGGGCTGAAGAACGGCTCAAGCGAGCATTGATCTCGATGATACGGTAGTCGTTGGTCTCAGCATTGAAAGCATACTGGATGTTGCACTCACCCACGATGTTGAGGTGACGGACACACTTTACGGCGATGTCCTGCAACATCTTCACCTGCTCGTCGGTGAGAGAACAGGTAGGAGCCACCACGATAGATTCACCGGTGTGGATACCCAGCGGGTCGAAGTTTTCCATAGAGGCAACGGTGAAGCAGCGGTCGTTCGCATCACGGATGCACTCGAACTCAATCTCCTTCCATCCCTTCAGGCTCTCCTCAACGAGCACCTGAGGTGCAAAAGTGAAGGCAGATTCAGCAATCTCCTTGAACTCCTCTTCGGTCTTGCAGACACCGGAACCGAGACCACCCAGCGCATAGGCAGAACGGATCATGATAGGGTAGCCGATGTTGCGGGCTGCAGCCACAGCCTCCTCCATGTTCTCGCAAGCGTGGCTTACTGGAACCTTGAGGTCAACCTTGTTGAGCTCCTTCACGAAGAGGTCGCGGTCTTCAGTGTTCATGATAGCCTCTACCGAGGTACCCAATACATCCACACCATACTCCTTGAGTACGCCGCTGAGGTAAAGTTCTGTACCAACGTTCAAACCCGTCTGTCCACCCCAAGCCAGCATAATGCCGTCTGGGCGCTCCTTCTTGATAATTTCAGTTACAAAAAAAGGTGTCACCGGCAAGAAATAAACCTTGTCAGCAATACCTTCACTCGTCTGAATTGTAGCAACATTAGGATTGATAAGGACGGAACTGATACCCTCCTCTCGCAGCGCCTTGAGAGCCTGCGAACCGGAATAGTCAAACTCACCTGCCTGGCCGATCTTCAAAGCACCGGAACCCAGAACGAGGACTTTCTTAAGCTGTTTCTTCATCATGTTATTTAACTATAAGTTTATTTTCTATTTCGGTATGCAAAGATACGCTATTTATTTCGTTTCTCCAAATTTTCTGCAAATCTTTACAGTTAAATAACATGAATTATTCATATTTCTGAGATAAAAGATTCGTCTTTTCCGTTTTTTTTATTACTTTTGCAGCGGCTTATAGTCAATGTAGAATTAGATTAAACAATAGCTTACAAGATAAAGTGATAACAACAATGAAAGTCGGATTATTCGTCCCTTGTTATGTGGATGCTTTATACCCTGAAGCGGGTGTGGCTACATACAAGTTATTAAAGCACTACGGACTGGATGTCGGCTATCCCGAAAAGCAGACTTGCTGCGGTCAGCCGATGGCTAATGCGGGTTTTCAGGACAAGTCGGAGAAGGTCATAGAGACATTTGATGAGCTTTTCAAGGATTACGATTACATCGTAGCTCCTTCAGCTTCATGTGCCGCTTACGTAAAGGTGTATTACCCTAAGATTCTGGAGGGTAAGCACGAGTGTATTTCATCAAAGAAGATTATGGATGTTGTGGAGTTCCTTCATGATGTGCTGAAGGTGGATCATGTGCCGGGCAAATTCCCACACGTGGTGAGTGTGCACAACAGTTGCCATGGTGTGCGGGAACTGGGCTTGTCGTCGCCATCTGAGCGACACATCAAACCGTTCAACAAGATTATCGACCTGTTGAATATGGTGGAAGGCATTACCATCCACGAACCGGAGCGCAAGGATGAGTGCTGCGGATTCGGCGGTATGTTCTCTATCGAGGAGCCTGCCGTTTCTATCCGAATGGGAGAGGATAAGATCAAGCGCCACATGGCTACGGGTGCCGAATATGTCACCGGACCGGATTCTTCCTGTCTGATGCACATGGTGGGTATTGCCAAGAAGGAGAAGATGCCGATTAAGTTTATCCATGTTGTTCAAATTTTAGCTGCAGGATTATGAGTACAGAACATTCCAAGAGAGCTGCGAAGTTTACGCAGAATGTAGAGAAGACCACCTGGCACGACGCTACCTTCTGGTCTGTTCGTCAGAAGAGAGATAAGATGGCGCAGGAACTTCCTGAGTGGGAAGACCTACGCGAGCATGCGTCTGAAATCAAGATGCACACCATCACCCATCTTGCCGATTACCTCGATATGTTTTCCAAGAACCTGGAGAGCCGTGGGGTAAAGGTGCACTGGGCAAAGGATGCACAGGAGTTTAACGAGATTGTGCTCGGAATCCTGAAGGATCACAACGTGAAGAAGATGGTGAAGTCGAAGTCGATGCTCACCGAGGAGTGCGAGATGAATCCTTACCTGGAGCAGCACGGTATTGACGTGGTGGAGACCGACCTGGGTGAGCGTATCATCCAGCTCCTGCACCAGAAGCCAAGTCACATCGTGATGCCTGCCATCCACCTGAAGCGTGAGGAAGTGGGAAAGATGTTCGAGGAGAAGGGAATCTCCAAGGAAATCGGAAACTACGATCCTACTTATCTGACCCGCTGCGCCCGCCATCATCTGCGCGACCAGTTTATGGAAGCAGGAGCAGGTATGACTGGCTGCAACTTCGGCGTGGCTGCCACTGGCGATTGCGTGGTCTGCACCAACGAGGGTAATGCCGATATGACCACTTCCATGCCTAAGCTCCACATCGTGGCGATGGGTATCGAGAAGCTGGTTCCTGACTATAAGTCACTGGCTGTATTCCAGCGTCTGCTCTGCCGCTGCGGAACCGGTCAGCCTACTACCGCCTTTACCTCTCATTTCCGTCAGGCTCGTCCGGGTGCCGAGATGCATGTGGTTCTGGTGGATAATGGCAGAAGCGATATTCTTGCCGACAAGGACCACTGGCAGACCTTGAAGTGCATGCGCTGCGGAGCCTGCATGAATACCTGTCCGGTTTATCGCCGTTCAGGCGGATACAGCTACACCTATTTCATTCCGGGACCTATTGGTGTGAACCTGGGAATGCTGAAGAATCCTCAGAAGTACAGCGACAATGTTTCAGCCTGCACCTTGTGCTTGTCTTGCGACAATGTCTGCCCTTCCAAGGTGGGTCCTGGTTCTCAGATTTATGCTTGGCGCCAGAGTCTGGAGAGATTGGGCAAGGCTAATCCTGTGAAGAGAGCGATGTCGAATGGTATGAAGTATCTCTTCGATCGTCCTGCGCTCTACACCACCGCCCTGAAGTTTGCTCCGCTTGTCAACCTGGTTCCTGAATGCTGCACGCACTTCAGCAATTGGAATGCCTGGGGCATCGGTCACGCCATGCCTGAGTTTGCGAAGAAGAGTTTTCATCAATTGTGGAAGGAGGGTAAGGTAAAATGAAAAAAGAAGATTTCCTGAACAAGTTGCGTAAGAATACGCACGTTCAATTCGATATGCCTGCCGTAGATGTCAAGGGAATCCAGTATGAGGATACCTTGAAGCAGTTTATTGAGATGACTGAGTCTGTGGGAGGTCATGTGATTGAGGCGAAGGAGGGCGAAAGCCTGGATGAACTGGTGAAGAAGGCTTATCCTGAAGCCAAGGTATTTGCCTCTCATCTGCCTGAAATCACCATCGCACAGAAGAATCCTGATACCGTGGCTGAGGCCAACGATCTGAATGGTACCGATGTAGGTGTCGTCCGTGGCGAGGTGGGTGTAGCCGAGAATGGCTGCATCTGGATTCCTCAGACCATGAAGGAGAAAGCCGTGCTTTTCATCTCTGAATATCTCGTCATCGTCTTAGAGAAAGATAAGGTGGTGAACAATATGCACGAGGCTTATGCCCGCATCGAGATGGATCCGAAGTACAATTTCGGTACCTTCATCTCGGGTCCTTCCAAAACTGCCGATATTGAGCAGGCATTGGTGATGGGTGCGCAGGCAGCCAGAGGCGTAACCGTAGTGCTAGTATAAAAAAACAGCTGTTAACTGTTAACTCTGTTAACCCTGTTAACTCCAGCCATAAAAAATCCCGAAGCTCATCATCTTGGTGAACTTCGGGATTTTACATTTTCTTATAATGTCCATTCATAGGTATCATAAACCACTCCTCTTCCTCCAAAACCTTCTTTCTGGTAGATGAGGCTGGTGTTGAGAACCTTTCCCCCTTCTTCATTGGACGTACCGAAATCAAAGTATTTGCAGTTCTTGTAGTCTTCTTGAAGAATCTTTCTGAATATCGCATCGATAGCATGCATGTGCTTGCCTTTTGGGGTGGCTGATATGTACTGGGAATGAACCACCTGAGGCGTGATGTAAAGTAACGAACCGCCTAGAATCTCTTCTCCCAGTTTGGCTACATAAAGACGTATTTGTTCTGGAAATCTTGATTTCAGCAGCAATATTTCTTCCAGGCTATGCACAGGCTTGGCTTGATAGGTCAGCATCAGGTTGTCTTCCAAAATCTTCCAAAACGCAGCAAAGTCATTGCTTTCTTCGGCGATGATGCCCTCTGTGCGTGCCTTGTTGGCACCATAGTGGCGGTCGCGGCTCCATTTCGGTGGTTGGCTCATGTCGATGACGGAGGCTATGTTGCGTACCGTCAGTTGAGCATGGCATTCCTTGACGATGGCATATAAATCTTCCTCTGCCGGTATTTGCTGGTAGATCCAGGGTATTGCCTTATAGACTACCTTTTGGAAACCTTCTGATTGCAGGTAGGAGTTGATGGCTACGAAGATGTCGCAAACATCCTTTGCCGAAGCCTTGCCGGTAGTAAGAAGACTCCCGTAGGTTAGCCCCTGGTGTGAATAAAAAGTTTGTCCCGATTGGTTGCCGGGGAGTATGGCGTATAGTTTGCCATCCTTCCATATCATCAGCGAATGGTCTGTGAAACGGTCGCTATGGTAATCCATATACAATCGGTTCAGAAGGAAGGTTCCTTGTTTGGATAATGCCACAAACTGGTTCCATTCCTCCTGATCACTTGTCTTGTTGTATCTTCTAATCTCAAATGCCATTGTTCTCTTTTGCGTATTCCAGGAAATCTTCGAATTCATAGATGTAATCCTCTGCATCGTATAGCTCTGAAGCCAAGACAAAGCAGACCGACCCCGATGAAAAATCGTGGAGGGTGCGCCAGATGCCCGTGTTTACCAGCAGTCCTTGGTCTGGGCGGTTCAGAAGATAGTCTTCCTGTTTTTTTCCGTCGTTCAGGGTCACTGTGAAAGATCCGCTGGCTGCGATGATTACTTCCAGACATTCCTTGTGGGCATGACCGCCACGAGCCGCACCTGCTGGAATATCGTAAGTCCAGTAGGTGCGCTTGATGTCGAACGGCACATCCTTGAAATCCTCCACCTTGGTATGGAAGCCTTTAGAGTGATGCGTGTTCTGGAAACTGATGATTTTTCCTATTTCTTTCATGAATCTTATTTCTTCATATAAGGGTCTGTGCCCAATACGGTCTTTGCCAGGCGCTTTGCCTTGTCGCGGAGCTGATTCATGTCGTCGCCCTTCTCGCCGTAGCAGAGCACTACACCCATTCTTCTGCCC
>ERZ1034913.1639-NODE-1639-length-13034-cov-6.628400_pt1 | contig 13034 bp, 8 predicted proteins | sample MGYA00520697_ERZ1034913 | MGnify/ENA primary metagenome ERZ1034913 (study PRJEB33766, sample SAMN09781786) | gut metagenome | biome: gut microbiome | host: Homo sapiens | place: Madagascar | study: EMG produced TPA metagenomics assembly of the PRJNA485056 data...
CAGAACGCCCGCCTCGCCGCGCGCCTGACCGGCTGGCACATCGACATCAAGTCCGCCAGCTTCACCGGCGCCCCGCTTCCGAAGACCGAGAACATGCTCATCGACGAGGATGACCTCGAGGACGAGGAAGAACTGTGCGCTTACGTTGACGAGAACGGCGTCCGCTGCCGCAACCATGCCCGTCCCGACAGCTGCTTCTGCGGCATCCACGACGGCCTGGACGAGGAATAGGCGTCACATATGGCAACGGCAACCAACACGGGCAAACGACAACGCAGCTGCATCGCCTGCGGCACGCAGGCCGATAAAACGGGCCTGCTGCGCATCGTGCGCACCCCTGAGGGGGCCGTTGCGTTCGATGCCACCGGCCGCGCACCGGGTAGGGGCGCCTATGTGTGCTCCGCGGAATGCTTCGCAGCCGCGTGCAAGAGGAACAAGCTCGACCGAGCGCTTAAGGCGACGCTCGGCAGCGATGATTACGACCGGATCGCCGCCGATATCGCCGCGCACGCGCGCGATGCGAGGGAAATGTAGAGGAGTGGTATATGGCCAGCATGCGAGTACATGAGTTGGCGAAGGAGTTCAACATGTCCAGCAAGGACATGCTCGATAAGCTCCATGAAATGAAGATCACCGCGAAAAGCCATGCCAGCATGCTGGCTGAATCCGATGTGGAGAAGGTTCGCCAGAACCTGTCCCCTGAGATCAAGGAGCGCGCGGGCGAGCTTCCGGCCGAAGAGGCCAAGCAGCTCGCCGAGGAGCGCGCCGAGGCCAAGCGTCAGCAGGCCGAGGCCGAGCGCGCTCGTCGCGAGGCCGTCGAGCAGGAGCGCGCAGCCCGCGAGGCCGAGCGCGCCAAGCGCGCCGAGGAGGGCGGCCCTGCGGCCAAGCCCGCCGCCAAGCCGCAGGCCAAGAAGGTGACCAACAACCCCTTCGAGAGCCTGGCAAACCAGATCGAGTCCGAGAAGGAGCGCGTTGCCCGCGAGGCCGCCGAGCGCAAGGCCCGTGCCCGCGCCGCCGCCATGGCCAAGGAAGTTGCCAAGAAGCAGGCCGTCGAAGAGGCTCTGCGCAACCGCAATTCCAAGGGCTCTGCCCATAAGCCCGCAGCCTCGGCGCCCAAGCGCCAGGCTCCGGTGCTCGGTGCCCGAAAGTCCAGCTTCGATAGCCTGCTTTCCCAGATCGAGTCCGAGAAGCAGCGCATCGAGAAGCAGAAGGCCGAGCAGCCCGCCCGCGGCGCCGATGCCAACAAGCAGCAGCGCGGCGCCCGCAAGCACGGCAAGAAGGGCATGCACGTCGAGCAGCACGTGCCCGAGCTCGAGCAGCAGGCGTCGGGGGAGGACCGCTACGCCCAGATGGCCGTGAAGGCCGAGGAGCTGCAGCGCGACAAGGTGCTCGCCGAGGCGCGTGCCGCCGTTGCCGCCGCCAACTCCCATGAGGGCGAGGGCCGTCGTAAGAAGCGCAAGCAGAAGCGCGAGGCCGAGGCCCGCGAGCGCATGGAGATGGAGGCCATCGAGCGAGGCCTCGATCCCAGCCTTGTGCTCGACGATTCCGTCGTCGAGATCCCGCAGGGTTCCACCGTTGCCAAGTTCGCCGAGCTGCTGGGCGTGCAGCCCAACGACGTCATCAAGCGCCTGTTCATGCTCGGCCAGGTGCTTACGCTCACCCAGTCCATGTCCGACGAGCTCGTCGAGCTCATCGCCGACGACATGGGCCGCAAGGTGCGCGTCGTGTCCCCCGAGGAAGAGTTCGCCATCGTCTACCACGATAGCGACGATGACCTCAAGCCGCGTCCGCCCGTCGTCACCGTCATGGGCCACGTCGACCATGGCAAGACGTCGCTGCTCGACGCCATCCGCCACACCGGCGTCGCCGAGGGCGAGGCCGGCGGCATCACCCAGCACATCGGCGCCTCGGTCGTGCGCATCGGCGATCGCCAGATCACCTTCATCGACACGCCGGGTCACGAGGCCTTCACGGCCATGCGTGCCCGCGGTGCCCAGGTGACCGACGTCATCGTCCTGGTCGTCGCCTCCGACGACGGCGTCATGCCGCAGACCATCGAGGCTATCAACCACGCTAAGGCCGCTAACGTGCCGATCGTGGTGGCCGTCAACAAGATCGACAAGCCCGGCGCCAACCCCGACCGCGTGCGCCAGGAGCTCGTCGAGTACGGCGTCATTCCCGAGGACTGGGGCGGACAGAACATGTTCGTCAACGTTTCGGCGAAGAAGAAGCTGCACATCGACGACCTGCTCGAGACCATCCTGCTGCAGGCCGACGTGCTCGAGCTTCGCGCCAACCCCGATGCGCTGGCCTCCGGTTTCGTCATCGAGGCCAACCTCGACAAGGGCCGCGGCCCTGTGGCAACCGTGCTCGTGCAGCGCGGCACGCTGCATCCGGGCGACACCGTCGTCGCCGGCACGTCCTACGGACGCGTCCGCGCGCTGGTGGACCCGCGCGGTCAGCACGTCGAAGGCGCTGCGCCTTCCTACCCGGTCGAGATCTTGGGCCTGAACAGCGTGCCGGTCGCCGGCGACGAGTTCCGCGTGTTCGAGGACGAGCGCGATGCCCGCAAGCTGGCCGAGGAGCGCGCGCTGCGCGCACGCCTGGCCGAGCAGGAGACCAAGTCGCACATGAACCTGGACGACCTGTTCAACCGCATCGAGGAGGGCAAGCAGACCGACCTGAACCTCATCGTGAAGGCCGATGTGCAGGGCTCCATCGAGGCGCTGCGCGACGCGTTCAACAAGATGGATCAATCCGAGGTCAAGATCAACATCGTGCACTCCGCGGTCGGCGGCATCACCGAGACCGACGTCACGCTGGCTGCGGCCTCCGACGCCATCATCATCGGCTTCAACGTGCGCCCGACCGGCAAGTCCAAGCAGCAGGCTGAGAAGGAGAAGGTGGACATCCGCCTGTACCGCGTCATCTACCAGGCCATCGAGGACATCAACGCAGCCCGCGTGGGTCTGCTCAAGCCCGAGATCGTCGAGGAGGACACCGGTACCGCCGAGGTCCGCGAGACCTTCAAGGTCCCGAAGGTGGGCACCATCGCCGGTTGCTACATCACCGACGGCGAGCTGCACCGCGACGACAAGATTCGCCTCGTGCGCGAAGGCACCGTCATCTTCGAGGGCGAGCTTGCATCCCTGAAGCGCTTCAAGGATGACGTGAAGGCCGTCAAGCAGGGTTACGAGTGCGGCATCGGCATCGCCGGCTACCAGGACCTCAAGGTCGGCGACACCATCGAGGGCTACACCATCAAGGAAGTCGAGCGCACCGAGTAATCGGCGTTAGCCGCCTGCGAAGGCGGCGCGCTCTCGGCGTTTGAAGGGGCTCCGGTTCTCGAACCGGCCCGGCCCGCAAGGCAGGTACCATACGTACCGGTCTTGCGGTGACGGGGCGGATTCGAGGCCGGGGCCCTTCTCGCTACCTTCGAGGTGCCCTATACTGCTTACATCCAAACCTTATCCTTCAGAGGAGCTGTATCTATGAAGCAAGGTTCCACGAACCGCAAAGTCAACCAGCAGGCGCGCGAGGTCATCGCATCCATCCTGCTCTTCGAGATCTCCGACCCGCGCCTGTCGCTGGTCACCATCACGGGTTGCGAGGTCAGCTACGACCGCAGCGTCTGCAACGTTTTCTACACCGCCGATCGCGGCGAATACGAGGAAGTTGCCGAAGCCTTCGAGAAGGCCTCGGGCCGCATCCGTTCGCTCATGGCGCGTCAGCTTTCCTGGCGCGTGGCGCCTGCGCTGCGCTTCATCCTGGACAAATCCGTGGACGAAGCCGAGCGCATCGCCTCCGCCCTTGAACGCGATGCCGAGCGCAACCGCGAATCGGCCGCTATCGCCGCCGAGCGCGAGGCCATCGAGGCAGCTGAAGAAACCGATCAGGAATAGCGGGGGAGCGCCGCTATGACCGTAACCCCTCAAACCAACTGCACGCTCGAGCAGCTGGCATGCGCATTGCGCCCGCTCGACGACTTCGTCATCTGCGGGCATGTCAGCCCCGATGGCGATTGCCTGGGCTCCCAGCTCGGCCTTGCCGCCGCGTTGCGCCAGTTCGGCAAGCGCGTGACCTGCGTGCTGGTCAAGGACGAGCCCATCGAGGCGAACTTGGCGCAGCTGTTGCCGGGAGCCGCCGATATGGTGCCGGCATGCGAGTACGACGGCCCTGTCGGAGCCTTCATCGGCGTGGATGTTCCCACGCGCGAGCGCATCGGCCAGGCGGCGTGCGGCATCCTCGATCGTGCGCAGGCCTCGTTCACCATCGACCACCATGCGGTCGACGAACGCATGTGCGAAATGGCCTACGTGGACCCCGACGCCGCTTCCACCACCTTGCTCATATGGGAGCTTGCGGGGATGCTCGGCGTCTCGCGTTCCGGCGATCTGGTCGCGTGCTGCTACACGGGCCTGGTCACCGATACCGGCCGCTTCCAATATCAGAACACCGACGCCCGTTGCATGCGTCTGGCATCCCAGATGGTCGAGGAGGGCGCCGATCCGGCGGCCATCTCGCGCGCGGTGTTCCAAAACCGCACGCTTGCCTCCATGCAGCTTGAGGCTCAGGCGATATCGCGCGCAGAGTTCCATGAGCTCGAAGGGTTCGCCATCAGCTACCTTACGTTTGAGGACTTCGCCCGTTTCGGCGCCGTGAAATCGGATGCCGAGCCCGTTATCAACGCGCTGCGTTCGATCGCCGGCGTCAATGTGGCTTGCATGCTGCGTCAGCACGAGGATTGCATCCGTGGCAGCCTCCGTGCGAAGGACGATACCGATGTTTCAGCCGTCGCCCGCAGCTTCGGCGGCGGCGGGCACGTTGCCGCAGCGGGCTTCACCATGCATGGCAGCATGCAGGAGGCCGTGGATCAGGTGCGCGCGGCGCTGCAAGAGGCGGTGTGCGCCAGGTGAAGCGAGGAGAATCGGGTCTGTCGCTTGTCGTGGGCGTCGACAAGCCCAGCGGCATGACGTCCCATGACGTGGTCAACCGCTGCCGCCGCATCTTCGGCGAGAAACGCGTCGGCCATACGGGCACGCTCGATCCGCTGGCAAGCGGCGTGCTGCCTATCTGCATCGGCCCCGCCACCAGGTTGGGCGCTTATCTTACCGGGCACGATAAAGCATATCGGGCCACCATCGCGTTCGGCGTGGGAACCGATACCGACGATTGCGAGGGCACGGTCACGCGCACGGGTCAACCACCGGTGGAAGTCGGTGACCGCAGCTTCGCCGAGCAGGCGGTCGCGCAGATGCTCGGTCCGCAGAAGCAGATGCCGCCGGCGTATTCGGCCATCAAGGTTAATGGGAAGAAGTCCTACGAGGCTGCTCGCGAAGGCCATATCATCGAGCTTTCCCCGCGCGACATCGAGGTGTATTCGGCGAAGCTCATAGCGGTTCGCCCGGGCGTGGGAGAGCAGCTCCCCGAGTGGGATGTGGAGTTTCGCGTCTCGAAGGGCACCTACATCCGCGCGTTGGCGCGCGATCTGGGCCATAAGATCGGATGCCCGGCGCACTTGTCCGCGCTCAGGCGCTTGGAGGTCGGCGGCCTCACGCTTGACGAGTGCGTTCCGCTCGAGGCGCTTGAGGAGCTCAAGCTGCGCGCCGCCTTGGACCCGGTGCGGTTGCTAGGCGTGCGCTTCGCTTATGTGGAGGGCGCTGCTGCTCTGGCCGTCGGCAACGGCAATGCGCTGCGCGCAGCCGATTGCCAGCTGTTTGAGCGCAGGCGCACCACGGCCCAGGCTGAGATGTGCGCTTGCACCGCCGGCGTGCGCGAGAGCGTGCAGGCGCCGCAAGACGGCGAGGTCATCGCGGTCATCAGCCAGAACAAGGTTGTGGCTTTGTATCAGTACGACAGCAGGCGTGCATCGTTCAAGGCATGCTGCGTGTTTCAGACGGGGGTGCTTCGTGGTGCAGATCTTTAAAGCCGACGAAACGTTCGATCGCGGGTATTTCCAAGGCGCCTCGTGCGCGTTCGGCGTATTCGATGGCGTGCATCGGGGCCATAGGTTCCTGTTGTCCTGCGCGCAGGATACCGCGCGCGAAAACGGCGGGAAGTCCATCGCGCTCACGTTCGATATCGACCCTGATGAGATGTTCCATGCGCAGCGCCTTCGCAAGCTTATGTCGAATCAGGAGCGCTTGGAGATGCTCGCGCAAACCGGCATCGATGCGGTGGTCGCCCTTCCGTTCACACGCGAGTTCGCGGCCAGCTCGCCCGAGGAATTCCTGGTCCGTACGTTCGGCACCGGCGTTCCCGCGCATCTGCACGTGGGCTTCGATTTCCATTTCGGGGCGAAAGCCGCCGGCGCGGTGCCGGAGCTGCGCACCTGGGCTGATCGTCACGGCATGCAGGTGCACGCGCATGATCTGAAAAGCGAGGACGGCGCTCCCATCACCGCCACGCGCATTCGTTTGCTGTTGGCGGACGGGAAGCTCGATGAAGCCAATCATCTGCTCGGACGTCCGTATTTCATGACGGGCATCGTGCGCCCCGGTCGCGGCGAGGGTGCGGATATGGGTATCCGTACCGCGAATCTCGAGGTTCCCGACCAGATGCGCCCGCTTTCCGATGGCGTGTACGCGGCATATGCGCACGTTGACGGCAAGCGCTACAAGGCAGCGGTGAACGTGGGCGTTGCGGCAACGTTCGCCGATCGCGCCACGGCAACCTGCGAGGTGCACATCCTCGACTTCGATGGCGATATCTACGGCCAGTATATGAAGGTTGAGTTCATGAAGTGGCTTCGCCCGATGCGCGTGTTCGACGATATCTCCGAGCTCATAGCCACCGTGCAGGGCAATATCGATTGGGTGCGCGAGAACCTGTAGCGTTTGCCGACAGGACGCATGCCTTGTAGGCGGGGTAACTTCGGCTCGATGTTGCAAACCTGTATGGAGGGACTGTGATCGAGCGGCTATCTCGCTTCGGTCGTTCCGTTCGAGCCGTGGCTCGCTGATTACGGCAGGTCTTTGCCTGCGTTCTCTTGATTCGCGAGGTTTTTCCCGAATGGCGCTTTTGCTCTGGCTTGCCTCTGCTCTTCTCGCTCGAACCAAAAAAGAAGCGACCCGATCGGGTCGCTTCTTTTTTTGCGATGATATGGGTTGTAGCTCTTACACGATGCCCTGGGTCATCATGGCGTCAGCCACCTTCAGGAAGCCGGCGATGTTGGCGCCCATGACGAAGTTGCCCTCATGGCCGTACTTCTTGGCGGTGTCGTCAACGTTGTGGAACATACCGCGCATCAGCTGCTCGAGCTTGCCGTCGACCTCTTCGAAGGTCCAGCTCAGGTGCTCGGCGTTCTGGCTCATCTCCAGGCCGGAGACCAGCACGCCGCCGGCGTTGGCAGCCTTGCCGGGCATGAAGGCCACGCCGTTTTCCTGCAGGTACTCGGTGGCGTCGAGTGTGGTGGGCATGTTCGCGCCCTCGCCGACCACCTTGCAGCCGTTGGCAACCAGGGCCTTGGCGTCGTCGAGGTGCAGCGTGTTCTCACGTGCGCAGGGGAGGGCGATGTCGCAGGGCAGCTGCCACACGCCGCGGCCGTCGCCCTCGTGCCAGATGGCGTTCGGACGCTCGTCGACATACATGGCCAGGGACACGCCCTTGTCATGGCCGGAGCGCTTCTTGTTGTAAACATGCTCGAGCACCTGGTAATCGATGCCCTCGGGGTCCTCGACCCAGCCCTTGGTATCGGAGCAGGCAAGAACCTTGCCGCCAAGCTGGGAAACCTTCTGGACGGCGTAGATGGCCACGTTGCCGGAGCCGTGCACGACGACGTTCTTGCCCTCGAAGGAATCGCCGTTGGACTTCAGGTACTCGTCGACGAAGTACACCAGGCCGTAGCCGGTGGCCTCGGTACGGGCGAGCGAGCCGCCGAAGGACAGGCCCTTGCCGGTGAGCACGCCGGTCCACTCGTTGCGCAGGCGCTTGTACTGGCCGAACATGTAGCCGACCTCGCGGCCGCCGACGCCCAGGTCGCCAGCCGGCACGTCGGTGTTCGGGCCGATGTGGCGGGACAGCTCGTTCATGAAGGACTGGCAGAAGCGCATGATCTCGTTGTTGGACTTGCCCTTCGGGTCGAAGTCCGAGCCGCCCTTGCCGCCGCCCATGGGAAGGGTGGTCAGGGCGTTCTTGAAGATCTGCTCGAAGCCCAGGAACTTCAGCATGCCGAGCGTGACGGTGGGGTTGAAGCGCAGGCCGCCCTTGTAGGGGCCGATGGCGGAGTTGTACTCCACGCGGAAGCCGCGGTTGACCTGGACCTTGCCGGAATCGTCGACCCACGGGACGCGGAACTGGATGATGCGCTCGGGTTCGATGATGCGCTCAAGCAGGGCCGCCTCCTCGAACTCCGGATGGGCGTCGAGTGCCGGCTGCAGGGTGCCCAGAATCTCGGTGGCTGCCTGGATGAACTCGGGCTGCTCGGCGTTTTTCGCCTTGACCTGCTCGATGATGCGCTCAGCGTAAGTCATTGCGTGAACCTCCTAGCGGATGGAATGTTGTGTTAACGGGTTGCATTATAGGATTCGGAAATCGCTCGAAACGGTATATTAACGAAGCCGAAACAAAGAGCGGCGACCTGCGGCGGACGGGCGTTTGCTCGGCGCGGACGGCTTGTCTCGCGATGCGGCGGGTCCCGCTTCCGCGTTGTCCGGATGTGCGTGCGGCGGGTCGCCTGCGCTCGGCGTAAGCTGCTTGCTTGCAGTGTCGCGCAATCGGCATTGCGCCTTGCCGGTGTGCATGCGGTGGGCGGTTCGTGAGGGTTATCTGAAGGCGCCCATCCACATGCTCCGCGATTCGTCCTGGGGCTACAATCCCATATCCGCGCAAAGGGAAAAGGGAAGGAAGCGCTCGGTTCATGACAAGGTTCGTGGATAACAAGCTTACGCTGCGGGAATGGCTGCCGCTGATCGGCATCACCGTTTCCGCGTTCATATTCAATACCTCGGAATTCATGCCGGTCGGCCTTCTGACCGGTATCGGCGCCTCGTTCGGGACGAGCGAGGGCGTGACGGGGCTCATCATCTCCGTGTATGCCTGGGCGGTCATGCTTCTGTCGCTTCCCCTTATGATATTGGGCTCCCGTTTGGCGTTTCGGCCGCTCATGCTCTTGGTCATCGGCGTGTTCTGTGCTGGGCAGGCGCTTTCGGCCTTGGCTCCCAGCTATGGCTTGCTTATGGCCGCTCGTTTGGTGGTCGCCTGCGCGCATTCGGTGTTCTGGGCCATTGCCGCTCCCGTGGCGGTGAAGGTGGTCGATGAGAAGCACGCGCCCATGGCCGTCAGCGCCGTGGTCACCGGCTCGGCGCTTGCCATGGTGGTCGGGTTGCCGCTTGGGCGCATGGTGGGGCTTTGGCTGGGCTGGCGTCAAACCTTCGGCTGCGTGTGCGCCGTCAGCGCGTTAGTGCTCGTATACCTGGCGGTGGTGTTCCCGAAGATCCCCGCCAGCAAGCCCTTCACGCTCAAGCAGCTTCCCAGCATTTTGCGGAACAAGGTGCTCATGGGCATCTTCGTTGTGACTGCTTTGTACGCCATGGGATACTATACGGGTTATAGCTATATCGAGCCGTTCCTGTTGCAGGTGGGCGGTATGGACGAGCAGGTCGTCACCATGGCATTGGTTGCCTTCGGCATCGCGGGCCTCGTCGGAAGCGCCATATGCTCGCGGTTTTACCATGGTCATCGCTGGGCATTCGCTGTATGGGTTGTCGCGGGCGTTGCCTTGGCGCTTGCGCTCCTGCGTCCCGCCGCACTCGGAGTCGTCGGCGTGTTCGCCGTATGCATGCTGTGGGGCATCGCCGGTTCGGGGTACTCCATCGTCTATCAGGCCGAGATCATCGAGTTCGCAAGCGATGGCGAGCAGACGGTCGCTATGGCCATCTTTTCCGGTATCTTCAACCTCGGCATCGGCACGGGCAGCTTCATCGGTGGCGGGGTTTGCACGTTCGGGACCATTGCCGATGTGGGTTTCGTGGGGGCCTTCATCGCGCTTCTTGCATTGTTGTACTGCGCATTCGTGCTGATCAAGCATATGAAAGCGCAGAACGCCAGATAAGAACCTGAGAACAATTGTTCGAAATAATTCGCTTCGATATAGAACAGGCGTTCCCTATTTGATATACTCCTTGTTATGGATTCTATGACGACATATCGCGCATTGGGCAAGCTCGACGAAGAGCCGCAGCTCAATGCCGCTCAACGACAGGCTGTTACGGCAACGGAAGGTTACGTGCGCGTCATCGCAGGCGCCGGCACGGGGAAAACGGCTGCGCTGACGCAACGGTTCGCATACTTGGTCAACGATCTCGGCATCTTGCCGGGCAACATCTTGTGCGTCACTTTCACGAACAAGGCCGCCAACGAGATGCGAAGGCGCATCCGTCGTCTTACCGGCGATCATGATACCGGCTATATCAACACGTTCCATGGCTTTTGCGTTTCGGTTCTCCAGGAAGATTCCCATGCCGTGCGGTACCCGAAAAGCTTCCTGGTGCTCGACAACGCCGACATCGATGCCATGCTGCAGTCCATTTATGAAGAACGAGGCCTTACGTTGCGCGATATGACGTTTTCGGCTGCGCGCGACATGATCGAGATACAGAAGCTCAAAGAGCATCCGAACTACTATCTGGACATGCTCGAATGGCCTATCGCGCAGCTGCGTGAACGGTATTTGCAGGCCGATGATGTGCGGGACATCATTTTCTATGGGTATCTTTACCAGGAACGGAAGTGCTTCGGGCTCGATTACAACGATTTGATCGTGTTCACGCTCTACGTTTTCGAGCGGTTCCCTGATATCTGCCTCAAATGGCAGCAGCGCCTGGAATACATCATGACCGACGAGTTTCAGGATATCGATGCGCTGCAATACCAGCTGATGGAGGTGCTGCAGGGCTATCACAGGAACTTGTTCGTGGTCGGCGATCCCGATCAAACCATCTATACGTGGCGCGGCGCGGATGTGAAGCTGCTGCTCGATTTCGATAAGCGCTTCCCCGGCACGCGCACCATCATGATGCTCGAGAACCACCGTTCGGTGCCTCAGGTGCTTGCGGTGGCGAATTCGCTTATCGCGAAAAACCATATGCGCATTCCGAAGGACCTTGTCGCCGCACGACGTTCGTTCGGTCCCACGGTCTGGCATCATGCTGCATCGCCTCAGGCCGAGGCGGCCTGGATAGCCGAAGGCGTGGCGGCATTGCATGGCAAGGGGGTTGCCTATCGCGATATCGCGGTGCTGTATCGCGCGCACTACGCATCCCGTTCGGTCGAAGAGGCACTTCTGAAGGCGGATATCCCGTATTCGCTGTTCAGCGGCGTGCCCTTTTTCGGCAGAAGCGAGATCAAGGACGCGTTGTGCTACCTGCGCCTTATCGCGGTCGGGGACGACCTGGCGTTTCTGCGCGTGGCGAACGTGCCTAAGCGCAACCTTGGCCAACGTCGCATGGCGTATCTGCAGCAGTATTGCGACGAACACGCCTGCACCATGCTGCAGGCCCTCGAGGCAACGTGCGAGGATGACATCTTCAAACGTACGAAGGCGAAGCAGCTTATAGCGCTTGTACATGGTTTTCGCAGGTCCGTTGAGGGTCGCCCGATATCCGAAGTGCTTTCGGCGTTGCTCGACGAAAGCGGCTACGAGCGGATGTTGCGCACCGAGGGAAGCCAGGAGCGGCTCGATAACCTTGCCGAGCTGAAGCAGTCGGTATACGAATTCGAGGCAACGTGCGGCGAGGAGATCACGCTCGACCATTATCTGCATCACGTAGCTTTGCTTTCCAATGCCGATATCGTCGACGCTTCGCAGGATAACGTGCGTCTCATGACCATCCATGCTGCAAAGGGTTTGGAATTCAGCCATGTCTTCGTTTGTTCGCTGTCCGAAGGCGTGCTGCCGTCGCGCAAAACTCGTACAGTTGAGGCCATGGAGGAGGAGCGTCGCCTTGCATTCGTTGCGTTCACGCGCGCCAAGGACGGGCTCTACCTTACCGAGGCCGAGGGCTTCGGGCACCAAGGAACGCCGCGGTACCCTTCGCGGTTTCTCCTTGATATCGACCCATCGGCCTTGGAGTTTTCAAACAGGCCTGCGGACTCCCAGCTCGATGACGCTCGCAGCGCTTATGAAGCCATCGATCGCTGGATCGCCGATCTTGCGGGGCAAGCGTCTATCGCGCCGGGCACGCGCGTTGTCCACAAAGCGTTCGGGCAAGGTGTCGTGCAAGGCATCGACGAGCAGAAGCGGGCCTATATCATCGCATTCGACGAATTGGATACGCCGCGTTGCATTTCGTTTCGCGTCAAGCTGGAGGTAGTGTGAGCAAGCCGGAGGAATTCCAACGATATAGCCGAACCTCGGGTTTTACCGAAGGCGGTTCTGGAAAGGCGCACGGCGTCGCCGGGGACGGGGACGCTCAGGTGCCGCAAGGGGAGACGTTCGAGCAGAAGCTTGCGCGCATCAAGCGCGAGCTTGATGCGGTGCCGACTCTTCCCGGCGTGTATCTGTGGAAAGACAAGCACGGTCAGGTCATCTATGTCGGCAAGGCCAAACAGCTTCGTGCGCGTATGCGCCAATATGTCAACTTCCAGGATGAGCGCGCGAAGATCCCGCTACTCGTTGAGCAGATCTGTACGTTCGAGTATATCGTGGTCGGCAACGAGCACGAGTCCTTGGTGCTCGAGAAGAACCTCATCAACCAGCATGCCCCTTGGTTCAACGCCGACTTCAAAGACGATAAGTCCTACCCGTTCATCGCCATCACGAAGGGCGATGTGTTCCCTGCAATCAAATATACGCGTGAGAAGCATCGCGCCGACACGCGCTATTTCGGCCCCTATACCGACAGTCGAGCTGCTCGCCGCATGGTCGACATTGCGCGTCGTGTGGTGCCGTTGTGCTCGTCGAGCTGCGCTGATTGGCGTTCGCTGAAGCGCAAGCTGGAAAAGGATCCGCTCGCGTGCTTGGCCACCGATGTCCGTCCTTGCTTCGATGCGCATGTGGGCTTGGGGCCCGGGGCGTGCTGCGGCCGCGTCACGCC
>ERZ1034913.1646-NODE-1646-length-12984-cov-3.341480_pt1 | contig 12984 bp, 10 predicted proteins | sample MGYA00520697_ERZ1034913 | MGnify/ENA primary metagenome ERZ1034913 (study PRJEB33766, sample SAMN09781786) | gut metagenome | biome: gut microbiome | host: Homo sapiens | place: Madagascar | study: EMG produced TPA metagenomics assembly of the PRJNA485056 data...
CCGATATCGGCCCTTGCCAGGGCCGGTGCATCGTTCACGCCGTCTCCCACCATCACGACCGGCCTGTTTCCGTGCTGATACGACTCGATCACTTTTTCCTTGTCTTCCGGCAACAGACGGGCATGATAATCCGTGATACCGACCCGTTTGGCTACGGATCGCGCAAAACCTTCGTTGTCGCCTGTCAGCATAACAGGCTCAATACCCATGTTTTTCAGCGCCTCAACCGTTTTTCTTGCATCCGGCTTGATTCCGTCGCCCTCCGCAACCAGTCCGACGACCTGATCATCCAAAAGCAGATAACTGACGGAATTGCCCTGGTGCGACAATTCCCTGAATTCGTTCTCGCTGTAAGGCAAATGCCGGTCGTCCAGATACGATGCCGTCACGATACCGACTTGCCGGCCCTCCACCGTTCCCGACAATCCGACGCCTTCTATCGTTTTGACATCCGATGCGTCAGGCAATGTCAGATTCTTCTGGCGGGCACTGTCGAGAATACCGGCTGCCAGCGGATGACCGGATTCACTCTCCAGCGCAGCCATGACTTTCAGTACTTTTTCGTCACTCCAGCCTTGGGCCAGCGATTTGACTGTCGTCACAGTGAAATCGCCTTCCGTCAGGGTTCCCGTTTTGTCCATGGCCGCGACACGGATCGCTTTCGCCCGTTCAACAGCATGACGGTTCCGGATCAGGAGACCATTGCTGGCCGCCAATGAAGTTAAACGGGCGACAACCAGCGGAATTGCCAGTCCCAGTGCATGCGGACAGGCGATAATCAATACCGTAACCAGCCTTAAAAGCGCCGTATCGACATCACGTGTTATCCCGAACCAGACAAGAAACGCGGCAATCCCCGTTCCAAGAGCCACATAAAACAGCGCCCTGGCCACTTTATCCGATAGATTTTCCATTTCCGATTTTTCTTTCCGGGCATCACTGACCAGCTTCATCACCTGTGCCAGATAGCCCGATTCTCCTGTTCCGGTTACTTCAAGCGTCACTGTTCCGCTGCCATTGATCGAACCGCCGATTACCTTTTTTCCTGCAAAAACAGGTACCGCCTTGGCTTCACCGGTCACCATCGATTCGTTCACCGTCGAGCTCCCCGAGACGACCGTTCCGTCAGCCGGAATTTTTTCACCTGCCCTAACCATTACCTTGTCGCCGATTTCGAGATTACCGATGGCAACATCGACCGACTTGCCGTTCCCGCTGACCAGGTGTGCCGTTGAGGGAAGCAGTTCCGCCATTTTTTTCAGGGCATCCCCGGCATCCCCCACCGCCTTCATCTCGATCAAGTGTCCCAGCAGCATAATGAGAATCAGCGTAGCCAGTTCCCAGAAAAAATCCATATGGACGGCCGTCGTACGATCCAGCCTGTCCCAGACAAACGCAAACAGACTGTAAAACCAGGCCACTGAAATTCCCATGGAAACCAGTGTCATCATCGCCGGTTTCCGTTTCTTCAGTTCTGCGGTGGTACCATCGAAAAAAGGTTTCCCTCCGTAAAAAAACAGAAAAGTAGCCAAAGCCATGACGACCCAGTCCGATCCTGCGAAGACGATCCGGAAAGGAAAATGTATACCCATCATGGGAGAAAGCAGCAGGATGGGAACCGATACCACCAGACAAACCCAGAATTTCAGTTTCAGGTTCCCCATATGATCCATATGATCCATGCCGGCCATGTCGTGACCGCTCATCAGGGAACCCCGCAATTCCTGTCCATGCCCGTCATGTATCTTGCCTGCATGCCCGCCCGCTTCACTCACTGGTTTCTCCCGTCCGGAAGGGAAACCGTCCTCCCGTTCCTGCTGTTTTCTGTCTTCGTCCATATCGTTATCCCTATTCATGATCGTCTATCAAAAACGGGCCCTCTGACCATCCCTTGCATCGCCATGAGACGGCAATCCTGAAAACACTATAAGGACAATCCGAAATTACCCTTTTCCGGCTTCCCGTCCTTGCGACTCCGTCAAAAAAACGGCAAAAAACCATCGCACACAGACCATCTCGCAAAAAACACGGACATTGCCCGAATACGGCAAGCAGAGATCGGAAAAGCGTTGTATCCTTGGCATATCTGTCCCGATTGAAAATTTTTCCGCCACGGAACTTCTGCATGAAACTGTTCGATATCATCGGTCCGGTCATGATCGGTCCTTCCAGCTCCCACACGGCAGGTGCCGTCAAAATCGGGCTGGTCGCCCGCAAACTGCTGGGCGAAACACCAGTTAAGGCCAACATCAAACTGCATGGCTCGTTTGCCATGACCGGTGCCGGCCACGGTACAGACAGAGCCATTGTCGCCGGCCTTCTGGGAATCCGCCCGGACGACGAACGCATTCCGGACAGTTTCGATATTGCTCACAAAGAAGGATTTTCATTCGATATTGATACCACCCACATTCCCAATGCCCACCCGAACTCCACTTTGCTCACTCTGGAAGGCGATCATGGCAGAAAGCTGGAAATCGTCGCTTCGTCACTGGGGGGCGGCCGCATTCTGGTATCCCGGATCGACGGGATCACCACCAACTTTTCCGGGGATGAAAACACCCTGATCGTCCATACCCATTACGACCGTCCAGGACACGTCGCTCTGGTAACCGCGGCTCTGGCGAAACAGGGTATCAACATCGCCACGATGCAGTTATACCGGCGCTCAAAAGGCGGACAGGCCGTCATGGTGATCGAATGCGACGATCCCATTCCGCCCGAACTGGTGGAAAAACTCACGCGTATGGAAGGCATTCTCAAGGTCACCTACCTCAATCAGGAAAAGAAATAAGGAAGACATATGGCATTTCAGTCCGTCAAACAGTTGCTTGAACGCGCCGCTTCCGAAAACAGGCCATTATGGGAAACCATTCTGGAAGACGATATCCATTCCCAGAACCTCAAACGGGAAGACTCTTTGAATACCATGCGGTATTTCTGGGAAGCCATGAAAACATCGGTCGAAAACTATCATCCGGATGACCGTTCCAACAGCGGACTGGTCGGCGGAGACGGTGAAAAAGTCCGTCAGGCAAACCGGCGTGGAATTCTTTTCGGTGGAGATTTCTTCAATGAAGTCATTACGGAAGCCCTGAAAGTCAGCGAATGCAACGCCTGCATGAAACGGATTGTCGCCATGCCGACAGCCGGTTCCTGCGGCGTCATACCGGCCGTACTGGTCCCGCTGGTCAAGGAACGCGCCATATCCGATGAATCCGTCATCGAGGCATTGTATGTCGCTGCCGGATTCGGCCAGATCATCGCGACCCGTTCTTCCATTTCCGGAGCGGAAGGCGGTTGCCAGGCCGAAGTGGGAACGGCTTCCGCCATGGCCGCCGCAGCAGTGACCCACCTTGGGGGAGGAACCGGCCTGATGTGTTCCTATGCCTGCGCCATGGCTCTCTCCAATCTGATGGGACTTGTCTGCGACCCCATTGCAGGACTGGTGGAAATCCCTTGTGTCCAGCGCAACGTCATCGGTGCCATCAATGCACTTTCCTGCGCCAACATGGCATTGGCCGGCGTCGAACACAAGATTCCGGCAGATGAGGTGATCGACGCCATGCGCGCTGTCGGCGACTCCATGTCATCCGACCTGAAAGAAACGGCACGTGGCGGACTTGCCGGCACACCGACCGCCCGTATCATCGTCAGGGAACTGATCAGGAAAAACCAGTTTCACTCGGAACACTGAAACTTCCATCATCGGCAAAATGTTTCTCTCGGGATGTACGATCAAAAACCGTCTGTTTTCACGAACAGACTGTCGGGAAATATACCGTAATGAAACTGCCCGAAAGCCGGTACGAATGAAAACAGTCGTTTTCATTCGAAACAGATTGCCAGAAAGTGTCCGTCATGTCGGCCACCCCATCCGTTCCCACGAGCCATCGTATCCACCAAATCGCTCATCCTTTTCCGGATATGGAACGCCGAATCTTCGTTTCATGCACCTTGTAATATTGGCCATGAACCATCCCGTTTGCCAATATGTCAAAACCGGTTATGGATCATGAATCCGTTGACCGGACCGACCCCTTATTTTTCAAACCCGTATTCCAGTCATGCAAACACCAGCCAACCGTACAACAATCAGGGAATGGTTGCCCCTGATTGCATTGACATTTTCCGCTTTCATCTTCAATACATCGGAATTCATCCCTATCGGGCTGCTTTCCGACATTGCCGCTGATTTCAGCATCAGCGAGGCGAAAGCCGGCATGCTGATTTCCATATATGCCTGGTTTGTGGCTCTTCTGTCGCTGCCGCTCATGTTGCTTGCATCAAAAATGGAATATCGCAAACTGCTGCTCTGGACGGTTTTTCTGTTTGCCGCCTGCCAGATACTGTCCGCTCTTGCACCGGGTTATTACGTCCTGATGGCATCAAGAATCGGTGTGGCCTGCACCCATGCCATATTCTGGTCAATCGCTTCCCCACTGGCCGTACGTATCGCACCGAAAGGCAAAATCACCACAGCACTGGGCATGATCGTCACCGGGACATCCATCGCCATGATCGCGGGACTCCCGTTGGGACGGATCATCGGCCTGTATCTCAGCTGGCGAATAACATTCGTCTGCATAGCCGTCGCCGCTTTTCTCGTTTTCCTGCTGCTGACCATCATTTTCCCGAAAGTCCCGAACGCCAACCCCTTCCCGCTGGCCGAACTGCCTTCCCTGCTTGAAAACAGGACACTTCTCGGTATTTACCTGTTCACAGCCCTTACGACAACGGCCCATTACACTGGATACAGCTACATCGAACCCTTTCTCGGACAAGTAGCAGGGCTGGGTGAAAACTGGATCACCTTCGTACTGGTCACTTTCGGGATTTCGGGAATCTTCGGCAGCTTTCTGTTTTCACGCTACTTCGGCAAATTTCCCCGGCTGTTCATCCCGGTCACCTCGGCCGGACTGGCCGTTTTCATGTTGCTGTTGCGCGTATCCGCATACCATCTCTATACGGTCATTCTGCTCTGTTTTCTCTGGGGAATCGCCATCACGGAATTCAGCCTGGTCTTCCAGGCTGAAATAATCCGTTTCGCGCCTCGCGCCACAACCATCGCCATGTCCATCTTTTCAGGTATCTTCAATCTGGGCATCGGTACCGGAACCCTTGCGGGCGGTGGCGTTTGTACCTGGTTGTCCATTCCGTACATCGGCTATGCAGGAGGAGCAATCGCAATCATCGCGTTCATTTACTGCATCGCAAAACTGTTACCTCTCCTGAAAGCCGAACCATAACAGCCTGCCACCTGTTCGGTACCGCATGAATCCACGACACGCCGAAATGTCTCCGGCTGCTGCCGGCCTTTACAGGCAAGAAAACGCGCATTTCCATCAAAACCGTTTTCGTGCGACACAAACATGAAAGTCCCTGCCCTCCGTTTTCCATCGGATTGCATTCTGAATCTGCGGGGATTTTACTACCATGACCGGTTTGAAAAAACATTCGTACAAAAACCGGCATTTTACGTAAAAAAACCGTTACAGACTTCTGTCTGTAACGGTTTTTTCCGGATTCAGGTTTCGTGTCAGTAAACCGTTTCGCGCATCAATCGGGCACTTTTCACCATATTGTCCAACGCTTCGTACGTTTCCTTCCACTGACGGGTTTTCAGGCCACAGTCCGGATTGACCCACAAGCGATCAGCCGGAATGACACGGGCAGCCTGCTTGAGCAGTCCGACCATTTCGGCAACCGAAGGAACACGAGGCGAATGGATATCGTAAACACCCGGCCCGATTTCATTCGGATAACTGAAATCCTTGAACCCTTTCAACAGGGTCATATCGCCACGGCTGGCTTCCAGGGTAATCACATCGGCATCCAGACTCGCGATATCGGACATAATATCGTTGAATTCGGCATAGCACATGTGCGTATGGATTTGCGTATCGTCTTCAACACCCGAGGAAGCGATCCGGAACGCACGACATGCCCAGTCCAGATATTCCCTCCAGTTCCGGCGACGCAACGGCAACCCTTCGCGCAATCCCGGTTCATCGATCTGGATAATGCCGATACCGGCCTTTTCAAGATCGGCCACTTCATCGCGGATTGCCAGAGCGATCTGGTCGGCGACAACAGACCGTTTTTCGTCATCACGCACAAAAGACCATTGCAAAATGGTAATCGGACCGGTCAGCATGGCCTTGACAGGCTTGTCCGTCAGACTCTGTGCAAATTTCGTCCACTCCACCGTCATGGCTTTCGGTCTGGAAACATCGCCGTAAATGACAGGAGGTTTCACACAACGTGAACCGTAGGACTGGACCCAGCCATTGGCCGTCATTGCCATACCTTCCAGAAACTCGGAAAAATATTCGACCATGTCGTTACGTTCCGGTTCACCATGAACGAATACATCCAGCCCCAGTTTTTCCTGCTGTTCGATACAGTAGGCGATTTCATCCTGCATGGATTGCCGGTACTCGGCCTCACTCATGGCACCCCGCTTGAAAGCGGCCCGGGCCGAACGGATCTTTTGTGTTTGCGGGAAAGACCCGATCGTCGTCGTCGGGAAAGCCGGCAATCTGAAACGTTTTCTTTGTAATGCCTGACGAACGTCAAACGGTGATTTGCGACGATCGATTCCTTCTCCAAGCGCATTGACTCTCTTTGCAACCTGTGCATTGTGAACCCAGTCACCTTTCCTCAGTTCGACCGTTCTGCGGGAACTTTCCAGTGCATCGGCGACAGCTGCGTCACCTTTTACCAGTGCATCTTTCAGCGCATGGATTTCTTCCAGTTTCTCGACAGCGAATGCCAGACACTGTTTCAGACGCAAATCCATCTTCGTTTCAGCATCCAGCGAGAACGGAACATGCAACAGGGAACAGCTCGGAGCCACCCACAGATTCTGGCGACCGGCCAACCCGGGTGATCTCAGAACAGCCAGTGCCTTGTCCAAATCCGCTTTCCAGATATTGCGTCCATCGATCACACCGACTGACAATATTCTGTCTGCCGGCCATTTGGTGGCGATTTCCTTCAGGTCTTCCGCCCCCCGTATAGCATCGACATGCAATCCGGCAACAGGCAACGAACAGACGGTATCGATATGTCCGGCAAGAGAGGAAAAATACGTCGTCAACAGCAGCTTGACCGGTTCACGGGACAGTTCCTGATAAACGTCCCGGAAAGCAGCCAGCCATTTGTCCTCGATATCCAGTCCCAGAACCGGTTCATCGATCTGGATCCATTCGACACCTTCCGCATGAAGGCGTGAGAGAATCTGGCGATAAACCGGCAGCAGTTTCGGCAACAGGGACAGACGATCGAAGCCATCCGCTTTTTCACGGCCAAGATACAGAAAACTGACGGGTCCCAGCAAAACAGCCTTGACCGGATATCCCAAAGCCTTCGCTTCTTTCACCTCATCGAAAAGCCGTTCACTGGAAAGCGCAAAACAGGTTTCCGGGAAAAACTCCGGAACGATGTAGTGATAATTCGTATCGAACCATTTCGTCATGGACATGGCCTGCCCGGACTCGACCGTCAGACTGCCGCGTGCCATGGCAAAATAGCGTTCCAGTTCCGGCGTATCCTTCTTGAAACCGAAACGGGCCGGCTCGCACCCCAACAGCTGGATATGATTGAGCACATGATCGTAATAGGCAAAATCACCAACCGTCACCCAATCCTGCCCGGCCTTCTTTTGCAATGCCCAGTGAGCGGCCCTCAACTGTTTACCCATTTCGACTAGTTTTTCGAGATCCGGATTCGTATCGTCCGGTTCGGATGCACTTTTCCAGTACGTTTCAAGCGCCGATTTCAGTTCCCTTTGCGCCCCCATGCGCGGAAAACCCAGAATATGACTGCAAACCATGAATTCATTCCTTTCAAAACAAGTTTGAAAAATCATAGTCAGCCGTGTAACATAATTCAAATGAAAGTTTTTTCAATACATCATAAGATTTTCTAATGATAGACCTGAAACATCTCCGGACGCTGCTGGCCCTGCGCAAAACGGGGAACCTGACCAAAGCCGCCGATATGCTGCATCTGACCCAATCGGCCCTTTCCCAGCAAATACGTCTGCTGGAATCCGATTACGGACTGCTTTTCGAGCGCAAAACCGTTCCGTTGGCATTCACCATCGTCGGACAGCGTCTGCTGGAATTGGCCGACAGGATTTTTCCGGTCATTGAAGAAACCGAGCGCGATCTCATCCGCCTCAAAGACGGAACGGCAGGTTCGCTCAGAATCGTCGTCGAATGCCATACCTGTTTCGACTGGCTGATGCCGACCATGGACATTTTCCGTTCACTCTGGCCAGAAGTGGAACTGGATATCCTGTCCGGTTTTCACGCCGATCCCGTCGGATTGCTTCATCAGAGACGTGCGGATCTGGCCATTGTCGGCACTCCGGAACCGGAATCCAATATCGTTTTCCGTCCGCTTTTCCATTTCGACATCGTGGCCCTGCTGGCAAACAGCCATCCCCTGACCAAAGAATCCTTCCTGCGTCCAGAACATTTCATCGATCAGACACTGATCACTTATCCCGTAGCGGATGAAATGCTCGACATCATGCAACAGGTATTGATACCCGCAAACATATCGCCTGAACGACGTACATCCGAACTGACCATCGCCATCCTCCAGCTGGTAGCCAGTGGACGCGGTATTGCGGCATTGCCGCTCTGGGCTGTCCAAAGCTATCTGGACAGACAATACGTTTCGTCCAGACCCATTACCGAAAAGGGTCTGAAAGGAAAACTTTACGCCGCCGTCTGTATGGAAATGGCTTCGAAAGCCTATATCAACGACTTCATCCGGTTGATCCGCGAAAAAAGTCTGTGTGAACTGCCCGGTATCCGTCTTCTGAACTGAAACCATTTCTCTCCGGCAATCGTCAGTCTTTTATTTATACTTTCCTGTAACTGTTTGTTTCCACGATGTAAATCCGTTCGGGAACGCCGCGTCATTGCCCTGTGTCAACATTCATATAATCAAAAAACAAGTATTTATATAACATAAACATATAGTTATAATTATTGACCTCTAAAACAGTGACTGATAATGTTACTTCCTGTAAACAGATTTATTGGTAAACAGAAACATCTGTTACAGATCCAGGGTATTTCCGGTCGCTTCTATCCTGTGTTATCTGAACAGTCGCTTGCCTGAGTACCAATATCTTCTCCTGTCTTTTTGAGCATCAAAAGGACATTCTTTTGCAACTCCTTCTTCTCCTGATACGAAACAATGTCCAAAGAGAACAAAAAGGGAAAATCTGTTCTGGATGCCCTTCCTTCCATCACGATGGTCAAACCTTCCGAACCCGAAATCACTTCTATCCGCAAAACAGCGAGAACAGCAAAAAACACCAGAAACAGAAAAAAAGGCCCAAAGGAAACCGTTGAACTGTCCCCCGACCAGCAGGAACTGGTCGACATCAGAAAAAAACTCGGCCTGCGACATCAGGATTACGCCATCATGCTCGGAATAGGACTGCCCCGTCTGTCTTCCTATATTTATGGACGCACCGCATCCGTTCCCGACGAAGTCATGAAAACAGCCCGCCAGCTGCTGGCAGAAAACGGTGAGTCTTCCCGCAAGCTGCAGGAAAAATTCGAAAGGCCCATGTCGGAGATCATCGCCGAATGGGAAACACGTCTCGGTACGACATCCGATGCCGAAATAGCCGGCCTGATCGGCGTGGTGACCATGACAATCAACCGCTGGCGCAAAAACGAAACCAAACCGGATCTCTCCGCCCTGAACCGGTATGACCGGATCGTCAATCTGATCGCCAGCAATATCAGACAGCATACCGGACAATAAAACATCGCTTCATGAAAATGGCCCCTTTCAATTGATTTGATCGGAGCCGTTTTCGCAATCATGCACTAAAAATGGTAAAGTTGTGCGACAGAGCCCCGTTTCCGAATCGAAACGGCTTTTCCACTCTTACAGGCAGACTGAAACCATGAAGAGCAATTTTCCTTCCAATCTGAATGATTTCGATTTTTCCATGATGCCCCCTTCCATACTGGGGCATCTGAATTTCCGGTTCCGCGATCCCGACCAGCCTCCGCTCCCACCCGGTACCCATTCACTGAACGTCCTGCTGGAATTGCCCGGCGAACGCGACACCCTTCTGATCGTTCCGGAAGGACTGGACACGACTGCTCCCGTCAAATTGCTGGTCATGTTTCACGGTGCCGGCGGAAGTGCGGAAAAAGTCATGCCTTTCTTTAAGGAACATGCGGAAAAAAACAAGTTTCTCCTGATGATTCCACAATCGACATACATAACGTGGGATTTGACGATCGGCGGGAACGGCCCCGACCTCGAAAGACTCGACAGAGCTCTCGATAAGGTCAATTCCCATTTCAACCTTGACAGGAACCATTTCGGATTTTGCGGATTTTCCGACGGCGCCAGTTATTCTCTCTCGATCGGCCTGTCCAATGGCGAAACCGTTTCCCATGTCATCGCCCTCTCGGGCGGATTCATGAACCTGTACGTTCCACGCGGACGGCCTCTCGTTTTCATCGCACACAGTCCCGAAGATGAACAGCTTCCGATGGATACCAGCGGATTGTACCATTACAAGGAACTGAAAAAAGCCGGTTATGATATCGAATTCATGGAATTTCACGGCCGGCACCTCATTCATCCCCATGTCGTTGACAAGGCCATGAAATTCTATCTGGACCGCAGTCCCAACAGACCCCAGTCATAAAATCCACCCTTTCCGGCCGGATCCGGCAATCGGAAAGGGTGCTGTCCTCCGCAGGGATACACCGGTTCGATACCCGTGTTTTTTGACAACTTGGCAGTTTTGGCAGTTCATGGCAGTATATTCCGGCAAGTTACAGGAAAAACTGCCATGTCTTTTACCGAACTCACTTCCTTTTTGCAGGCGCAAACGGAGCCTCATGTCCTTTTCGATACCCAATACCGGATCATTGCCGTCAACCAGGCATTCCGGAAATACTGCAACCCCGGGGATTCCGTCATCGGACGCCCCTGTTACGAGGTATCGCACAATTACGACATGCCTTGCGACCGTTCCGGCGAAACCTGTCCTCTTGCGAAAAGCCGGCGTTCGGGAAAACCGGAACGGGTTCTCCACATGCACCACACACCGAACGGAGAAGAATATGTCAGTATCGAATTGACTCCCATCAAAAACCTGTCCGGAGAAATCACCTGTTATGTCGAAAAAATCGAACCGGTCAAAATGGCGAAAGGCCTTACCGAGAGAAACAGCTTGCAGGGACAGTCGCCTGCCTTCAGGAAAATGATGGAGCTGGTCGGCAAGGCCGCTTCAGCCGATATAAACATCCTGCTTTGCGGGGAATCGGGAACCGGCAAGGAACTTGTTGCACAGGCCATCCACCGTGCCGGGAAACGGGCTGCAAAACCATTCATTGTCGTCGATTGCTCGGGTATTGCCGAATCCCATTTCGAAAGCGAACTGTTCGGGCAGGAACGGGGGACACACCCAAAAACCGGTTCCGGAAAAAAGGGACTGGTCGATGCGGCCGATGGAGGAACCCTCTTTTTGGACGAAGTCGGTGATCTCCCGCTCTCGATCCAGTCGAAACTGCTGCGTCTTCTCGAAACCGGTGCATACCGGCGTTTTGGTTCCGCCGACCTGCGACGGGCGGATATCCGCATCATTTCGGCAACCAGCCACAATCTTCTGAAGAAAGCTGGAGACGGCCTGTTCAGAAAAGACCTTTATTACAGGCTTGATATTTTTCCCATATATGTTCCTGCATTGAGAGACAGGCTGGAAGACATTCCGCTTCTGATCGCCTCCCTTCTGGAAATCATGGCTCCCGGAAGGAATCTGACCGTTTCCGACGAAGCGATGTATCTCCTGCAAACCTATCGATACTCTGGAAACGTCCGGGAATTGCGCAACTTTCTCGAACGTGCCTGTCTTCTGTGTGAAAGCCGTGAAATCCGTCCCGAACACTTGCTGATCCCCGAACCGGAAGACGGCGAAAACGCCCCGCCACCATTACCGGTATCTCCGAAAGCACGATTAAAACAGCTTTTGCCGGCATTCAGCGGAAAACGCAAGGCCCTTGCGAAAATGCTGGGAATCAGTGAACGCACGCTATACCGACGCCTCTCCGAACTGCAGGAAAAAGAGAACCGTTAAAACGGGCCAAACCCGCTAAACCTCTCAAACGCTCTTGATTTAAATGGCTTATCGAGTAAAATATAGGGGCTATACATAAAGCTTGCTTCATTTTGAGATGTTATGCGAAGTGTTAGCAATCCCAAGTTAGTACCTTCAGCCCGTTGAGGGTGAAGTTTTTCTTTCTGGGCAGCTCCTGTCAGGGAAATGGCCACAGAGAATAAAAACCAAAAGTTGTACCAACGACAAGGAAATGAGAAATTATGACTAAACCATTAGATGGACTTAACGTGCTCGACTTTACCCACGTCCAAGCAGGTCCTGCCTGTACGCAGATGATGGGTTTTCTGGGTGCAAACGTCATCAAGATCGAACGTCGCGGTTCCGGCGACATGACTCGTGGATGGCTGAGAGACAAACCGGGTGTTGACTCCCTGTATTTCACAATGTTCAACTGTAACAAACGTTCGATCGAACTGGACATGAAAACTCCGGAAGGCAAAGCAATTCTGGAAGACATGATCAAACGTTCCGACGTTATGGTCGAAAATTTCGGACCGGGCGCACTGGATCGTATGGGCTTTACCTGGGAACGCATCCAGGAACTGAACCCGAGAGTCATTCTGGCTTCCGTCAAGGGTTATGCAGAAGGCCATGCCAACGAACACCTGAAAGTTTATGAAAACGTTGCACAGTGTTCCGGTGGCGCTGCTGCCACCACCGGTTTCTGGGATGGTCCTCCGACCGTTTCCGGCGCCGCCTTGGGCGACTCCAACTCCGGTATGCACCTGTTGATCGGTATTCTGGCCGCTCTGGAAATGCGCCACAAAACCGGCCGTGGCCAGAAAGTTGCCGTCGCTATGCAGGAC
>ERZ1034913.1658-NODE-1658-length-12922-cov-23.432890_pt1 | contig 12922 bp, 9 predicted proteins | sample MGYA00520697_ERZ1034913 | MGnify/ENA primary metagenome ERZ1034913 (study PRJEB33766, sample SAMN09781786) | gut metagenome | biome: gut microbiome | host: Homo sapiens | place: Madagascar | study: EMG produced TPA metagenomics assembly of the PRJNA485056 data...
CTGGGCCGATGATAGTTGGTTGTATTTCCAGTGAAAGTAGGACACTGCCGGGCTTCACCATTTAAAACCCTCGGGATCAAAACGGTCTCGGGGGTTTTTCTTTGCCTGAAAGTTTTAGAGGCAGGCGCACGGCCCGCCTTTTCGTTAAGATGCTCAGTCTCAGCGCGAGTAACTTTCTTTTCTTATGACGACCGGTGATCTTTTTGGCGATGACGCAATGCCTGCGGTGACAGCTCCGCGGAGTACAAAAGCGCCCGTAGAAAATAGGATGATGCCTTTGGCAGAGCGTCTGCGGCCCCGTACGATTGATGAGGTGATCGGTCAGAAGAAACTTCTGGGGCCGGGGCAGCCTCTGAGAGTGGCGTTTGAAACGCACCGGCCGCACTCGATGATTCTCTGGGGGCCGCCCGGGGTGGGAAAGACGACGCTGGCGCGCCTGATGGCCGATGCCTTTGGGCTCCCTTTTATCGCGATCAGCGCGGTACTCTCCGGCGTCAAAGAAATCCGTGAGGCCGTGGAGGCTGCCAAAGCCCATATGACTGCAACCGGCAAACCCACGCTTGTGTTTGTCGACGAGGTGCACCGCTTTAATAAAAGCCAGCAGGATGCGTTTTTGCCGCACGTGGAAAGCGGGCTTTTTGTGTTTGTGGGCGCAACGACAGAGAACCCTTCCTTTGAAGTGAACTCCGCTCTTTTGTCACGCTCCGCGGTTTATGTCTTGGAGAGCCTCTCGCACGATGAGTTAAATGAGCTCATCGACCGGGCGCTTAATGAAGTCGTTAAGGGGGTGTCGATTACGCCCGAAGCCCGGGAGATTCTGATTGATCTCGCGGACGGTGACGCCAGAAGGCTCTTAAATGCCCTTGACGTTGCGACCGGCATGGCCAAAGACCGCCACATGGAAACCGTGGACGCGGACTTTCTGCGTAAGACGCTTCCGTCAACCGTACGGCGCTTTGATAAGGGTGGGGAGAACTTTTACGACCAGATCAGTGCGCTGCATAAAAGCGTACGCGGCAGCGACCCCGACGCCGCCCTTTACTGGATGTGCCGGATGTTGGACGGCGGCTGCGACCCCCGCTACATCGCGCGGCGCGTGGTGAGGATGGCGATTGAAGACATTTCGCTGGCTGATCCCAGAGGGACGCAGCTGGCCCTTGAAGCCGCAGACATTTATGAGCGCCTGGGGTCTCCGGAAGGTGAACTTGCGATCGCGCAGGCCGTGGTGTATCTCGCGGTCGCCCCCAAGAGTAACGCGGTTTATTCGGCCTATAACGCGGTGAGAAGTTTCGTGAAGGAAGACGGCACGCGCCCCGTGCCGATGCACTTAAGAAACGCTCCCACAAAACTTATGAAGGAATTGGGGTATCACAAGGGCTACCGCTACGCGCACGACGAAGAGGGAGCGTTTGCCGCGGGCGAAGTGTATCTGCCGCCTGAGATCGCGGACATGCACTGGTACGAGCCCACGGACCGGGGCCTGGAACTCAAGATTAAAGAAAAGATGGACCGACTAAAGGCGCTTAACGATGAAGCCCGAAAAAAAGCGCTCAAGGCGCGCTCATAACCAACGGATATTGCCCGTTTTTGTTGCACTTTTAGGCTAAACGCGCAAAAATTTCAGTTTCACTGTGTTTGAGCGCCTGCGCGGCGTCTCAACAAAAAAGAATTACTGAGCTCAGAAGGGAAGACCATGCTCGACATCAATATGCTGCGCAAGCAGCTCCCGGACGTGATTGCACGCCTTGCAACGCGTCCCTTTGCATTTCCGGAAAAAGAATTCAATGCGCTCGAAAACGAACGCAAGGCCGTGCAGACGCAGACCGAAGAGCTGCAGGCTCTGAGAAATCAGCTTTCCAAGGAAATCGGCAACGCCAAGAAAAGCGGCGGGGATGCTTCGCATCTGATGGCCGAAGCCGCTGCGATTCCTGAAAAGTTAAACGAACTGCAGGAACGTCTCGGTACGATTCGCGATCAGTTAAATGAGCTCCTCATGAGTATCCCCAATCTGCCGCACGAATCCGTTCCGACGGGGCGCGATGATCGCGACAATGTGGAGCAGCGCCGCTGGGGTACGCCCCGCACGTTTGACTTCCCGATCAAGGACCACGTCGATGTGGGCGCTCCCCTCGGGATGGACTTTGATACGGCCGCGAAACTTTCCGGCACACGTTTCTGTTTCATGAAGGGGCAGGTCGCGCATCTGCACCGCGCCATTGCGCAGTTCATGCTGGACGTCCACACCCGCGAGCACGGCTACACCGAGTGCTACACGCCCTATATCGTCACGGCCGACACGATGCGCGGCACCGGGCAGCTGCCGAAGTTTGAAGAAGACCTCTTTGCCGCCAAAAAGGGCGGTCAGCAGGGTAAGGGCGATCCGCTGTACCTCATTCCGACCGCCGAAGTGACGCTGACGAACTCGGTGTCCGGGCAGATGCTGAAGGCCTCGGACCTGCCGATTCTTGTGACGGCGCACACGCCGTGCTTTAGAAGTGAAGCCGGTGCCTACGGGCGCGACACCCGCGGCATGATCCGTCAGCACCAGTTTGATAAGGTCGAAATGGTGAGAATCGTCCGTCCTGAAGACAGCTACAAGCACCTTGAGGAACTCACCGCAAACGCCGAAGACATTCTTCAGCGCCTGGGGCTTCCCTACCGTGTGGTGCTCCTTTGCACCGGGGACATGGGCTTTTCCTCTGCGAAGACCTATGACCTTGAAGTGTGGCTTCCTGCACAGAACACGTACCGTGAAATCAGTTCGTGCTCCAACTGCGAGGGTTTCCAGGCCCGCCGCATGGGCACGCGCTTTAAGGATGAAAACGGTAAGCCCCAGTACGTGCACACGTTAAACGGCTCAGGGCTCGCCGTCGGCCGCACGCTCGTTGCGGTTCTGGAAAACTACCAGAACGCCGACGGCTCGGTCACGGTGCCCGAGGCGCTGCGCCCCTACATGAACGGTGTTGAAAAACTCGTTCCCGAAGGCAAATAAGCTTTTTCGCTAGGCGCATTGCCTTATTGCGTTTTCACTTTGTCCCTGTCACAATAAGCGGACATTTCGAGGTGAGAGTGATTCTCACGCCAACCTGCCTTACCCGGGCAAGGTGGAAACGCTCAAGCGGATGCGGCTTTCCGGCGCGGCCGGAAAACAACCAAGCGGGTCGATGAGACCGTCCGGTATCGAAATGGATCGGACGGTTTTTTTGACTTTCGAAGTGAAGAAAAATCGGCGGGCGGTCGCCGGGAGAGGACAAAGTGCCGCAGGTGGATTTAACTCACAAATTGCCTGACCTGCCGTGTCGGCGAACAAGGCTAAAAGAGGTGAACATCAAAATGAGCAATCGTCTGACAATCAAAGGCCAGGTCACTATTCCGAAGAACGTGCGTGATTTCCTTGGCCTGACGATGGGGTCAAGTGCCGTCGAGTTTTATATCGATGCCGACGGCAGCGTCAAGGTTCGTAAGGCCGCCGGTAAGAGCCGTGTTCGTGCCACAGGTCAGGTGCAGGCAAAGGCCTGCAGCCGTCAGGAGACCGCGCGCGTGTCGCACTGCGACCGCGTGCTCGCCATGCTTTCGGGCAACTACGTTTAAGTTGCCCGTCTCAGTCGTGGGCGGCGGGTGCCGCTCACCGTCAGATTTTCTCTCAATACTTACTCAATCAGGATGGGGTTGACCATGTCCGCTGATGCTGCGCGCCTTGCGCTTTCTGAAATCGTGGGTGAAAAATGGGTGGAAGTTGAGCCCTTTGCCTCCGTAAACCTTCTGTCGGACTGGACCAACCGCTTTCACGGCAGGCCCCTGGCGATTGTGAAACCGGCTGATACCGCCGAAGTCTCTGCGGCTTTAAAGTGGGCTAACGACAACAATGTCCCGGTGGTGGCGCAGTCAGGAAACACGAGTCTTGTGGGGGGCGGCACTCCGACGGCTGACGGCAAGGCCGTCTTGCTGTCGCTGCAGCGCATGAATAAGGTCGAGAGAATCGATGCCGTCAATGATACGATGGTCGTGGACGCGGGCGTCATTTTGCAGAAGGCCCAGGAAGCGGCGCGCGCGCACGGGCGGCTTTTCCCCCTGAGTTTTGCTTCTGAGGGCTCGGCCTGCATCGGCGGGTGCCTCGCAACGAACGCGGGGGGTACGGCGGTGCTCCGTTACGGCAACACCCGTGACCTGGTGCTCGGGATCGAAGTGGTGCTTGCGGACGGCACGGTTTTGAACATGCTCCGGGGCTTGAGAAAAGACAACACCGGCTACGACTTAAAGCACCTTTTCATGGCAAGCGAAGGGACCTTGGGTGTTATTACCCGCGCGGTTGTGAAGCTCTTTCCGCTCCCGAAGGTCCGCTTTACGGCGCTCGCGGGGACGCCCGACGTGCGTTCTGCCTGTGAACTCTTAAAGCGCGTCAAAGAAGCCGCGGGCCCGGCTTTGACCGGGTTTGAACTCATGCAGGCCAAATGCATTGAGCGCGTCGGCAAAGAAATTGACGCCGTGACGGTTCCCGGGGACGTCTCGGGCGCTCCCTGGTGGAGTCTTATTGAATTAAGTTACAGCCGTGAGCCCGAGGGCCATCCCCTGGAAAGCGTGCTGGAAAAAGCCTTTGAAGACGGCGTTGCGGTGGACGCGTTTCTTGCGCAGTCCGAAAAGGAAAGCAAGAGCTTCTGGGCAATCCGCGAGTCCATTCCGAGCGCAGACGCCCACGTCGGCGGAAACCTCCATAACGACGTGAGTCTTGAGATCAGTGAGATTCCGGATTTTGTGGAAGAGACGCTCACGGCACTGCAAAAGCGCTTTGCGTGGGTGGATCCGTCGGTCTTCGGGCACCTCGGGGACGGAAACCTGCACTTTAACGTGGGCTCGGTTCCCGCGCCGCTTGCCTTTGAAAACGAAGAGGGGATCCGGGAAACGGTCTACGAGCGCGTTGCGGCGCATAACGGCTCGATTTCAGCTGAACATGGGATCGGGCAGTTAAAGCGCGCGCACTTTCTTGAACTTAAAAACCCCGCGGAAGTCGCGGTGATGGTGAAAATCAAAAAGGCGCTTGATCCCAAGGGGATTCTCAATCCCGGAAAACTTCTTCCGGACTGATGCGTTCTTAAAGGGCGAAAAAAGCAGGCGTTGTTCCTGCTTTTTTCATGCCTGCGGCCGGGCTTACTTTATGAATTTCAGTTCTTTGAGCCAGGTTTTGATTTCGGCTTCTGAGCTTTCGACTTCTTCTCCGTAAAGCGCGAGGCCCTTTAAAAACCAGGCTTTTGGGGCAATCTCACGCAGTTCCCGGTCTGAACTTCCGAAGCCGCTGCCGCCGTGCGTTACGAAGTGCACGACGGTTTTGCCGGAGAGATCTGCCTCTGACAGTGCCTTGTATAAAAACGGCGGAATACGCCCCCACCAGATCGGGGGCCCGATAAAGACCGTGTCGTAAGCGGAGAGGTCCGGAAGCGGCTTTTTGAGGACACGGTAAATCTTGCGGTCAAACTCTTCCTGCACGACATCCGTTGTTTTGCGGTAACCGGCCGGATAGGGTTCCGCCGTTTCCACTTCAAAGACGTCCGCGCCGGTCGAGGCAGCAATCACCCGTGCAACGCGTGCCGTGTAACCATTAGATGTCATACTACCTTTCGCCACCCCTTCAACCTTTCATGGAGTGGCAAAACATGCGATATTCGCAGGAGTTCAAAGACAACGTCGTAGCGCGCCTGCTGAGCAAGGAGCTCAGCATCTCTGAAGCCGTGGAGCAGTACTCGATCGGCAAATCAACGATCTCGTACTGGCTCAGGATTGCCAGAGAGCAAGCAGTCTGCGGCACGCTTCCCAACAAAGGAAATCTCAAGCCCATGACGAAGGAAGAGCGTATGCGTCTTGAGAGCATACGCGATGAAGACATTGACTATTCCGTATGTTGCTCCGAGCAATCCGGAAGAGTGGAAGGATGCAGTCCGGGGCAAATTCTGCCGTACGGAAAATCAAGGCAATTCAAAGGAACAAAAGCCGGGAAGCCGTGCCTGAATTCGCCTTTAAAAAGGATCACCCCAGGCCTGCCGTTTGGCCTCATTGATTTCCGTGAGGATAAAGGCCTCGTACTGTGCGACAAAGTCGTTTACACCGGCCTTCCCGGCCTCAACTTCTTTGAGCATTTCCTCAAACCGCGCGGTCATCACCGCACTGCGGATCTTGGGACTTACCTTTAAAAGAAGGTTGCGTCCTACCGTGGAGCAGTGCAGTTTTTTGCCTTCGGTCTCGAGAAACCCGCGGCGTTTGAGTTCTGAGATGATCGCGGCGCGTGTCGCGGGTGTCCCGATGCCTCCGGCGTCTTTGAGCTGCTTTTGCAGATTTTCGTCTTCAAAGGCGCGCCAGATGTTTTCCATTGCGGCAATGAGCGTACCTTCCGTAAAGTAAAGCGGGGGCTTGGTTTTGTCTTCGCGCGTGGTGATTTCGTTCACTTGAGCCGTTTCCCCCTTTTTGAGTTTGGGAAGCGTCTGATCGTCTTCGGCGGATTCTGTCTTCCCCGCGTCTTTGGGCTCCTCAGCCTTCACCGGTTTTTCGGGCTTTTCGTAAAGAAGCTTCCAGCCCTTGTCGATAATGACTTTGCCTTTGGAAGTAAAAGTTTCGCCGCCGATCGTAAAGACGATTTCGGTGGCGTCATAGGTGTGCACCGGATAAAACTGCGCGATGTAGCGCTTGGCGATTAACCGGTACACCGCTTTTTCCCGGTCGTTAAGGCGCGACCAATCCGCGGTGTTGGCTACAGGCACAATGCCGTGGTGGGCTGAGATCTTTTTGTCGTTAAAGGTCTGGCTTTTCAGTTTCGGATCGGCTTTGGCGCAGGCTGCGGCTGCCGCCGGGAAGGTCGCTGCAATCGCCTTTAAAACGTCCGGGGCCTCGGCGTGCTGGGATTCCGGCAGGTACCCGCAGTCGGTACGGGGGTAACTCGTGATCTTATGCACTTCATAAAGCGATTGACAGATGTTAAGGGTGTCTTCGGCGGAAAGCCCCAGAGTCCGGTTGGCTTCGATCTGGATGTCGGCAAGCGAATAAGCTTTGGGGGGCTGCAGTTTCCGGCGTTTGGTTTCAGCAGAGACTACCGTAGCGGTGGTTTCGATCCTGAGTTTTTCCGCAAGTGCCCGGGCCAGATCGAGATTAATGAAGTACTTGCCTTCCGCGTCCAAACCTTTCTGGTCGTCACGGGGTTTGTGGCGCGCGGTAAAGGTGCGGTCTTTGGCCGTGAGGACCACGCCGATCACGAGGTAGGGGATGGGTTTGAAGTTACGGACGGCATAGTCGCGGCGCGCGACCATGGTGAGCGTCGGCGTCTGCACGCGCCCCACGGTGATGAGGTTGTTTTCCCCCTGGGGGACCTTATTTAAAAGCGTATAGGCGCGCGAAAGATTCATCCCGAGAAGCCAGTCGGCTCTGGAGCGCGCCCGTGCCGCGTCGCGCATGCCGGCGTAGCGCGCGTTTTCCCGGAGGTCTTTGAGGCCCTTGCGGATTGACGCCGGGTCAACGGCGGAAACCCAGAAGCGCTCCACCGGTTTTGTGCAGCCGAAATGCTCAATCACTTCATCAACGAGAAGCTGCCCCTCGCGGTCCGGGTCGCCCGCGTTCACAACCGTTTCAGCCCGTCCGATCAACTCCCCGATCAGCTTTAACTGGCGCGTGACGCCCGCATCGTTTTTGGGTTCCACCACCCATTCTTTCGGAAATATCGGGAGGTCCTTGAGCCGCCAGCGTTTTTTCCCTTTGCTCGTAAGCGGAATGCCGTCGGGGAGGTACTCATCGGGCTCAGCCTGCTCCAAAAGATGACCGAAGCACCAGGTGACGACGGTGTCGTTATTGCAGGAAATCGAACCCCCGGAGCGGCTTTTCACGCCGATCTCTTCGGCAATGGCTTTCGCAAGCGACGGCTTTTCCGCGATAAAAAGCTTCATGGGGCTTTCTCCGCGGTCAAAAGGACGTCAAGTCCCGTCACGGTTTCGGTGAGGGCTTTGAGAAGCGAAGCGTCATCGGCCGCGGTGTCTTTTAAGGGATGGGCAGCATCCCCGAGCTTTATCGACGCTATCCCCTGATGGGCGCTCTGACCCGCAGCGCCTGTCACAAAGCGCGTTGACACCACGCTTTGTGAAACGGCGGCAAAGGCCGCCTGCCAGGCAGTAAGTGCGGGCCCCGCGGGATCGCCGGCCGAGGGAAGGGTGCGCGAAACATTGTCAAACCCGAGCACAAAGTCGCTGCGTCCCGCGCGGATCTCGTTCATTTTTTCCACGGCGGCAAAGGCGGCGGCGAGGAGCTTTTCGCGGGTTTTGTCCGTTGCAACGCGCGAGCGCGACAGAATCGTCACGGGGAGGGAACAGACGGGCCTTACAAACTGCGTGACGCCTGCGGCGCAGGACACGTCGCCGGTCCTCACTTCCACGCGCGGCGTATCACGGTTTTCACTCCACGGTGTTGTGACGGAGGCAAGCGTTGTCTTGAGGTTTTTCAGAGCCTCTGCGGCCGTTGATTTACCCGTGTCCCGCCCCTGCCAGTGAAGCCTGCGGTCGGTAAGGGTGAGTGTCACCGTATGAGAGCCCAAAAAGTTCACGTATGAGCAGCGGGGGTCGCCCGCGAGTTCAATGTGTGCGGCAAGCCCCGCAGGGAGGGCTTTTTGTGCTGCCTCCGCAAATTCCTGCGCGGCCGCCGTGCCCGCGTCGCCCGAGGCTTTAAACCCGCAAAAGAAGACGGGTGAGGCGGTCACGGCCGCCCTCTTTTCGTGCCAGACGTGCGCAAGGGACAATAAGAGGGCCTGCGCGGCTTCTGTTCCGGGCCGCACGGGAACGGAAATCAAAAGGGCAGGGGCGTCAGAGAGCTTTCCCGGCCGCCGCACGCAGACGCCGTTTTGAAGTGCCAAAACCGGGGTTCCTGCTTTGTCCTCAGACTTAAGTGTTTGCGGCAGGGGCGTTAAGGCTGAGGGCGAAAACCCGAAGGTCGTGAGCCCCGTGCGCAGCGCGGCAATGCCGCCTGCTGTGCCGTCTGCGGGGCGCCCCGATAAAAAGGACGCGAGGTTACGGCGCCAGAGGGCTTCGCCCGAGGAGGCAAGCGCCGCCCCCACCAGCGCGGCAGCGTCTTGAGCTGCCGCAGAAACCGTCAGCGGCTTCGGTGCGCTTAAGGCTTCAGTGAGGCGGCTTTCGACTGCTGAAGCGCTACCTGCGGCAAACGCTGTGAGAAGCACCGCGGAAAGCGCCTTAATGCAGCGTTTTCTTCGCATCGGTAACGGCATAGGCTTCCTGCGTGACATAAAGCTGCAGCATCGCGACGGCGGTGAACATTTCGCCCGGTGCGACTTTGACGACTTTGCTGCTTTCATCAAACATCGCCTGCGGGCAGTAAAGGGGGAAGGTGTCAAACGCGAGCTCTCCCTCAAGCTTCATCAAAATGCGCGCAAACGCCACACCCGCAATGCTTGCCCAGTGTTCGTTCACTTCAAGGATGCGGCCCGTCAGAAAGAGCATCCCGGGCATCAGTTCCGTGAAGTTCGGGACCTGCACCGCCATTTTGCGGGCGGCGGCATCCGCCCCTGCGCCAAGGTCCATGACAATGCCCGCGACCTGAGCCTGCCACCAGGTCCCGGGCTTATAGGTCGGGCGGTTGGCGGCCCAGAGGGCGTCCACAGCGTGCACGATCACGGCGCCGGAATCGGCCGCGGGACTCATGAGTTCCGTGACAAACTGTCCCATTGCCTCGTTTTCGGTCTGTATCGCTTTCATGGGTTTGATGAGCGCCCCGGTGCCCGCGGCAAAGAAGGGGTACATGCCGCGCATGGCGCCCTTGACGCCGGTTTGCGCGTGAGCTCCCTGCACCTTATCGGCCACGACCAAAAGCCGCGGCACGGGCGCAGGATGTTCCGCGGTATCAGCGTCCACCCACTGCCAGAATTCATAGGGAGAGTCTTCGGCTTCTTTTTGCAGTCGGATCACGGGATCGGAAAAGGCAGCCGCGTTCTCCATCATGAAGTCGAGATACTGAAAAAGCGCCGCCTCATCGCGCCCCTGCGTGAGTTCCTTGACAAACCCCGCGTAACTGAAGAGCATGCTCTCTGCGGGGTCGCTCACTGTTGTCGTGAAGCTGTCAAAGCTAAGTTCCGGCAGGCTCTCAAGATTTAACGCCGCTTTGATGTCAAAGGTCGGGAACTCTTTTTTCTCTTCGGGCGTCAGTCCCGTTTCAAAGATCGAGCGGATGTCCTGCAGCACGGGAAGCGCCGTTTTTTCCGAAACGAACTCAATGATTTTGAGCCCCAGAAGCATCGCCTGAGGATCGGCCTCACGGCCGCCGCGCGCAAGCGCCAAAACGAGCGTCAGAAGATTCCTGGGTGAAGCGTCTTCCCGGCAGAGCGCCTTAAAGCGCTTCACAAGCTCCGTGTCGCTCATTGAGAGGCTTTCGGGTCCCAGGGTCGAAAAGGCTGTGGCGTCCAACATCCCCGAGGGCGTTTCAACGGCAAGCGACAAAATCTCAAGCGCAAGATCGTTGTCGGCCTGCGTGCCGATTCCGAGCGCAATGCGGCGCGCGGTTTCCCGCGGCACAAACATGTCGCCCAGGCCCGCGGCAGTCGTGAGAACATTAAGTTCAATCTGTGCCTCTTTACTCATCGTGCCGGGCGCATAGTCCTTAAAGGGGATGGAATACTTAAGGAGTGCCTTGGGCATGCGGGTCCAGAGGAAAAGCTGCCGCTCAAGATTTGCGCCGATAAGGCGCTTTAATCCGAGTTTTACGTCCGGGGCAAAGCCCAGGAGCCCCGCGGCCTGCGGGACCGCGGCAAGTACCGCACGACCCAGTTCCCGGTAAGAATGAAACTCATCCTCAATGAGCGTATCAATGTGGTGCTTGTGGTTCATGATGGCGGCCATCGCCAGGGCCGCGGGCGACTTCTGCGCAATGTGCGTGAGCCCTTCGTAAACCTTTCTGCGGAGAAGCACATTGCGTGCGGACGTTGAGGCGGCGAGTTTCAGAACATCAAGCGTTGTGCCTCTTAAGCGTAGTCTGCGCCGCACGCCCGGATGCGAGAGGCCTTCCGCAACCATGTCGTCTTTTTCCGGAAAGTCACGCAGTTGAGCGGGCACGGCGTCGATGAGTTCCATTTCCCCGGCAATGAGCCACCCCGTGATTTTCACGCGCATCTTTTCTGTCACCGGCGCAGCAAAAAGGCTTTCTCGCACGAGGACGTCAATCATGGCGGGACGCCCCGTCGCGAGCGTCTTACAGGTCAGCCTCAGGTACTTTTCGCCGCCCAAAATGCCTTCCGTGCTGCTGGCGGTGACCTCAGCAATGCCCGCAACGTACGCATCCGACGTTTTGCCGCCTGCAGCGGGGGCAAAGGCCTTCAGTCCCGTTTCAGAGGAAACCGCCTCAACTTTTTCAGCCCAGACAATGAGGTCAAGGTTTACCGGTGTGCGGGCTCTTAATTTCCCGGCCTGCATGCACCAAAGGCCCGCAAACGCGGTGAAAAAGCACCCAGCCGCACTTTTTTTGCTGCCGGAGCTGAAGGTGAGTTCCGCCCAGTCCAGGCGCGGCGCCACCTGCACGTGGGTCAAAACGGCCTTGCGTCTGACTTTGGCGGTGGCTCTCGGAATGATGACGCCGTCGGCGTATTCATTGAGCTGCGGCGCGTAAAAGCGCCCGAAAAGGGCTGCTAAAAACGAGTCCTTCGCAAGTTTCTCTCCGCGGCAGCACTCGCCCTTAAAGTAGGCCCAGGGCCGCACGTCAAAAGCCGCAAGGGGTTTACTTGCTTCCGTGATCTCGGCGGGCTCAAGGTCGACGTCACTCACGTCAAGACAGTGATTCACCGGGTCACCCATACGGATGCCGGGCGCCACAAAGTCCGTGGTCCGGGCGATTTCTTCCGCGGCTTTTTCGCCAAAAAAGGCTTCGGGCGCCGGAAAGACGGATTGGGTGAAGCTTGCGACGTTGCGGGCGGGGACACCCGGAATCGCCAGGGGATCGGGCCTCACCTTTTGGCGGTGAATAAAGACCGGGGCATCATCGTCCTTAGCTTTTGCCCAAGTCTTAACGCGCATGAGCGCCAGGGCCGCAGAAAACCGCAGTTCTTCAAAAACAGAGAGTTTCGGGGGCTTGCGGGACTTAATCCAGGCAGCCGCTTTTTTGTCGGACAAGAGTTCCGCGATCGGAATCTGAAAGTCCGTGAGGCCGATCAACGCGAGCCGGTAAACTCTGAGCGTCTGATAGTAAGGGGCATCTGCGGGCGTGAGGCCTTCCAGGGCCGCAAGCGTTTTTTCCACCTGATGAAAGACCGTGACCTCTTTGGTACCGGTTCCTTCAATGTCGAGAAGATCGGCCGTTGTGAGATGCCGGGTGAGGCTCTCGGAGAGTTCCGGATCATCGGGCTCGCTTCGGGCAAAGGCCGCGCACGCCGTGATTTCGGCCATAAAGTCCGGGGCGTCGGCGTGACGGGCGTCCACCCACACGGCGTCTTCCTCCTCATCAAACCAGGCGGCGTGATCAAAGCCCGAACTGTCGGCGGCGTACTTAATGCGTGCCGGAAGCGCATCAAAGTGATGCACGATGCGCAGTTTCTTGGCCTTGAGAAGTTTCTCTCCGATCGGGGCCGGATAGTAGCTGCGGATAACGACGGACGCCTTGCGGACAAGGTCCGCGCCCGCTTCGGTCATTTCAGCCGTGATGCCGTAGCAGGGGATCTGGGAGAGAAAAACGCTCATAGAAATTCCGCGAGGAAACCCGCGTCTTCAGACGCGGGAGGAATCGCGGTCCTCCTTTCTCAGTTCAGTTAAAAACATCTTTCGCTTCTCAAGAAGCGAAAGTTTCTTGTAGGAAATACCGGCAGAAATCTTTGTACCGTCCAGACGGCGCACCGCGGCGCACGGTAGCGGCTCTTGCGGTTGCGTCGGGCGCGGCGAAGTGCCAAGCGATTCGAGAGCAAGCCCGT
>ERZ1034913.1660-NODE-1660-length-12910-cov-13.905873_pt1 | contig 12910 bp, 10 predicted proteins | sample MGYA00520697_ERZ1034913 | MGnify/ENA primary metagenome ERZ1034913 (study PRJEB33766, sample SAMN09781786) | gut metagenome | biome: gut microbiome | host: Homo sapiens | place: Madagascar | study: EMG produced TPA metagenomics assembly of the PRJNA485056 data...
CTGCCGCACCTCGCTCGCCGTATCGGCACTTAGAATTATGCGGTATTGCCCTAGACCGCGGCTTGGCGAATCCACCAGCTCCCGCCAAAGTGTTGAACGTTAAAACGTATGTTTTATCGTCCAGTTCTTTTTTTATCTGACCGCACTTTTGACCGCATTTATTATAAAACCCATATCAAAGCGCCCCTCTGTTCCTATCACAGAGAGGCGCTTTTCTTCATTTCAATTTTATCAGGTTGCCTCCCGGCGGGCAAAGTAGGAGCCTACTGCGGTGATCTGCTTGGGCAGGTCAGGGCGGTAGAGGGGGGAATCCGGGTAAAAGCTGTTGATCACAACACCATTATCCCCTGCTCGCGCGGTGGAATGAATGTACTCTCCATTGCCAAGATAGAGCGCCACATGGCCGGGGAAATACACCAGATCTCCCACGCGCATATCCGAAACATGGGCCGGATGGATGGGGTAGCCCTCTTTCAGCTCGGAATCCCGCCAGATGGAAATACCGCACAGCAGGTATGCCATGCTGCACAGGCCGGAGCAATCAATGCCCGCCGGGGTTTTGCCGCCCCAGCGGTAGGGCGTGCCAAGGTAGCGCTTGGCTGCCTGGGCAATGGCTGCACGCAGCTTTTCCTGGTCCTGCTCACAGGGCTGGGTGTACAGCGGGGCCAGGGCATCCGCACGCAGGTAGCCGGTGCGGCCATCCGGCAGCGTTACGGCCTGCCAGCCGTCTTCCGGCTCCCCCTGCACGGCCACGCGGGTGCCCAAGGGCAGACCAGCAGCCACGCAGTCCCCCTGCACGCGGGGTTCCGCCAGCACATCAGCCCAGCGGGCTATGACCACCATCTGCGGCCGGGCCAGCCATTCTTCCGCTCTGGGGCCAGTCAGCAGGGCATCCTGTGCCGCCCAGCCGGTATAGCCGTAAAAGGTGCGCACAGGGGCCATGCCCTGCTCGGCTTCGCCGGTAATTTTCACCGGCATGCCCAGCAAAAGCTCATCCACCAGACGGGATTGCTGCGGGTTCTGCGCCCAGAGTGCCGGGTTTGTGGTAAGCGGCGCTATGGCCACGTTAATTACTGCCTGCATTGTTGTTTCCTCACTGTGTTATCTCAGTCCCAGTTTTCGCCTGCGCGGTGGCAGGCAACCATACGGCCATCACATTCCCGCAGCTCCGGAACCTCGGTGCGGCAGCGCTCCGTTGCGTAAGGGCAGCGGGTATGGAAACAGCAGCCGGACGGCAGGTTTACCGGGCTGGGCACTTCGCCCGTCAGCACGCGGCGGTGCTGGTTGCGGCGGTGCGGGTCCGCCTGCGGGATGGCATCCATCAAAAAGGCGGTATAGGGGTGCATGGGGCGGCTGTAGAGTTCTTCCTTGGTGGCAACCTCGCACACATGGCCCAGGAACATTACGCAGACGCGGTCTGCAATAAAGTTGATGACAGAAAGATCATGCCCGATGAAGAGATAGGTCAGGCCGTACTGCTTTTGCAGGTCCTTGAGCAGGTTCAGCACCTGGCTCTGCACCGAAACATCCAGTGCGGAGACCGGTTCATCACAGACGATCAGCTCCGGCTGCAGCGCAATGGCGCGGGCAATGCCGATGCGCTGGCGCTGGCCGCCGCTGAACTGGTGCGGGTAACGGTTCAAAAATTCAGCCGGCACACCGACCGCCTGCATCAGCTCCAACACCCGGTGGGTGGTTTCGGCCTTGGTTTTGCACACATGGTAGGTTTCCAGCGGTTCGGCAATGATATCCCGCACCTTCATGCGCGGGTCAAGGCTGGCATACGGGTCCTGGAACACCATCTGCATCCGGCGGCGCAGGGGGGCAAAGTCTTTGTCCTTCATGGCGGTGATGTTCTGCCCTTCAAAGGTCACGCTGCCCCTGGTTACGGGCAGCATGCGGATCAGGGTGCGTCCCAGGGTGCTTTTGCCGCAGCCGCTTTCCCCCACCAGGGCCAGCGTTTCGCCGCGGTACAGGGTCAGATCCACATTGGTCAGGGCATGGACAGCCTGGTCTTTTTTGCTGGTTTCAAAGTTTTTATAAATACCTTTTGCCTGCAAAAGAACTTCGTGTTTTACCTCACTCATTGATGTTCCTCCTCACAGCGGAAGCAGCGCACCTGATGATCCGGTGCAACGGGATGCAGCTGCGCTTTTTCCGTGCGGCAGTGGTCGGTGGCATATTCACAGCGGTTGCTGAACGGGCACCCCTGCGGCAGGTGCAGCAGGTTGGGCACCACACCGGGGATGGTGTGCAGCCGCTCGGCGTTCTGGCCAATGCGCGGGATGGAATCCAGCAGGCCCCTGGTATAGGGGTGCATGGTATGGTCAAACAGCTCAAAGGTTTCGGCCTGTTCCATGATCTTGCCTGCGTACATGACATACACATAGTCACAGATTTCCGCCACAACGCCCATGTTATGGGTGATGATCAGCACGCTCATGCCGGTTTCGTCCCGCAGCTCCTTCATCAGGCGCAGGATCTGGGCTTCAATTGTCACATCCAGTGCGGTGGTGGGCTCATCGGCAATCAGCAGCTTGGGCTTGCATACCATGGCCATGGCAATCATCACGCGCTGGCGCAGGCCGCCGGAAAGCTCGTGCGGGTAGCAGTCATAGCGCTTTTCCGCTTCGGGAATACCAACACGCTGGAACATTTCCACCACGCGCTGCTTGGCTTCCGCCTTGCTCATGGCCGGGTTATGCACCAGCAGCGTTTCGCGCACCTGGCGGCCCACCTTGAGCACCGGGTTCAGGCTGGTCATCGGCTCCTGAAAGATCATCGAAATATCATTGCCGCAGATCTTGCGCAGCTCTTTATCCGAAAGTCTGGTCAGATCCTGATCTTCAAACCGGATGCTGCCGCCCGCCACGCGGCCGGGGTATTTCAGCAGGCCCATAATGGATTTGGCGGTCATGCTTTTGCCGCAGCCGCTCTCCCCCACCAGGCCGATGATCTTGCCCTTGGGAATATCCAGGTCCAGGCCATCCACCGCCGGGGCCACGCCTTTTTCGGTAAAGAAATAGGAGTTCAGGCCGCGGATTTCCAGAACATTATTATTATTTTCCATCTTTTACTTCTCCCCCGCCGTTACTGGTTCTTCATGTAGGGGTCCAGCACATCGCGCAGACCGTCACCCAAAAAGTTGAACGCCAGCACCACGATCATAATAGCGATGCAGGGCGCCAGGGCCAGCCAGGGCTGGGTGAACAAAAACTGCTTGGACTGGTTGACCATCAGGCCCCAGGATGCTGCCGGGGGCTGTGCGCCGATGCCCAAAAAGCTCAGCGAGCTTTCGGACAGAATGGCAGAAGGAACATTCAGGGTAAACAGAACGATCAATGAGGGAATGCAGTTGGGCAGGATATGCTTGAGCATGATTTTGCCATTGCTGACGCCGATCGAACGGGCAGCCTCAACATATTCGCTCTCCTTCAGGCTCAGGGTTTGGCTGCGCACCACGCGGGCCACACTGGCCCAGCTGGTGAGGGAAAGTGCGATAAACAGGTTGACGGTGGACTGGCCCAGGGTGTACATAACCACCATGGCCAGCAGCAGGGATGGGATGGACAGCATGATATCCGCCAGGCGCATGATGACATAATCCACCCAGCCGCCAAAGTAACCGGCCAGCAGGCCAAAGAAGATGCCCACCACCAGCGAGATGATGCTGGGCAGAATACCGATGGTAAGCGAGAGGCGCGAACCATACAGAATGCGGGAGAACACATCGCGGCCCAGTTCATCCGTGCCAAACCAGTGGGCAGCACTGGGGCCCTGCAAACGGCTGATCAGGTCCTGCTCAGCCTCACCATAGGGGGCCAGAACGGGAGCAAAAATAGCCATCAGGATGACAACCAGAATCAGCACAGCCGAAAAGGCAGCCAGCTTGTTCTGGCGGCACATGCGCAGCAACTGTTCTTTCAGGCCGTCCTCTTCGCCGATCTGGCTTTCCAGTTCCTGCGGCTGGGCATTTTTCAACATTTCGTCTGCCATGGCTTATGCCTCCTTTCTGATGCGCGGGTCCAGCACAGAATACAGCAGGTCCGCAATCAGGTTGCCTGCAATGACCAGCACGGTGGTAAACAGCACGGTGCCCTGCAGCACCGGCATATCACGGTTCTGGATCGCCGTGGTGGCAAGGCGGCCGATGCCGGGAATGGCAAAAATGCTCTCGGTGATAACCGCGCCGGACAGCATGCCGGAGAACTGCAATGCCATCATGGTAATGACCGGCAGCATGGAGTTTTTGAGCGCATGGCCCAGAATGACCGCCTGCTTGCGCAGGCCTTTGGCACGGGCGGTATCAATATAATCCGCCTGCATCACTTCCAGCAGGCTGGAGCGCGTCATACGGGCAATGCTGCCTGCGCTGTTCCAGCCCAGGGCAATGGCGGGCAGAATCATGGAAAGGAAGGTACCATCCAGCGTAAGCGGGAATGCCTTGATTTTGAAGGCAAACAGGTATTGCAGCAGCAGCGCCACCATGAAAATAGGCATGGAAACGCCAGCCAGCGAAACGCCCATGAACAGGTGGTCCACAAGGCTGTTCTGCCTGATGGCTGCTATAATACCGGTGCCAAGGCCCAGCACCCAGGCGAACAGCGCCGCCAGCAGGGCCAGTTCCAGCGTGTAGGGGAACGCCTCCATGATCATATCGGTAACAGCGCGGTTATATTTATAACTGATGCCTAGGTCCCCATGGATCGCCCCGGCCAGATAGTCAAAGAACTGCACGATCACCGGCTTATCCAGCCCCATCACTTCAGTCAGGCGGTCAATGGTGGCCTGGTCCACATGTTCACCCAGCAGCATAGCCGCCGCATTGCCGGGAACAATGCGCAGCATGATGAAGATGAGCAGTACCACGCCGATCAGCACCGGAATGGTGCCCAAAATGCGCTTTATCACGCTTTTCACACGGAGTCACTCCCCTTTTGTCCCTCACAGCCGCTGTTTCCAAGCTGCCAATCGGTTAAAACCATGCTCTGTGCAGGTGAACATCATTTTCCCCGCAGGCGTTGCTTCGGCACAGCGCTTTTATAAAAAGCGCTAAGTTTTCAGGTTCGTGGGCGCACAATGTGCGCCCTTACGGTCCCTGCCAGGCAGAATGCAGTTTTACCATATGGACAGTCTGTTTGAGCGGCTGTATATTTTTACACTTTTATGCTGTAAAATATACAAGCATTAAAATTATAACATAAAAAATGCAGGCTGCAACCTGTGGTCGCAGCCTGCATTGCATTATTTGTAACTTTTTTTGTCCAAAAATTACTTCAAGGTAACGTTGATATACTGGGTATCGTTATAACCGGCCCAGTGCGGGGTGAAGGAGGCGATCCGGTCGCCCTTGACAAACAGGTGGGAACGGCTGAACATGGGTACCCATGCAGCGTCCTCTTCCACGATCTGCTTTTCCAGGGCGGCGTACTCGGTCAGGCGTTCGGTGTCGTCCACAATGCCGCGGGCGGCAGCAACACGGCTCATAACGTCGGTGTTAAAGTAGTTCAGGCTGCGCACATTGCTCTTTTCGGGGGTACCGAAGAACGTGTAAATGAAGTTATCCGGGTCGTTATAGTCGGCCGTCCAGGAGCTGACAAAGCTGACCATATCGCCGCTCTTGCGCAGATCCAACCAGCTGGCGGGGTCATAGCTCTTGATTTCAGCGTTAATCCCGATCTGCTGCAGGTACTGCTGCACAATCTGGATGACCAGCAGAGTGGAATCGCTGCTGGAGTTATCGGCAGCAATCTCCATGGTAAAGCCATCCGCGTAACCGGCTTCGGCCAGCAGGCTCTTGGCCTGTTCGGGGTCGTACTTCAGCCAACCCTCGTTGTCCTCGGTGTAGCCGATCAGGCCTTTGGGGTAAATGCCGTCCACCAGGTTGCCATCGCCGTTATACACGCTATCCAGGATGGTCTGGCGGTCAATGGCCATCTGGATGGCCTTGCGGACCTTGACATCGTTCAGCGGCTCCACATTCTCGTTCAGAGCCATGTAGGTAGTGCCCAGACGGCTGGAGGTTACGATATCATCGGCATACTGGGTCTTGTAGGTAGAGTTGACAACGGCAGCGTCAATATAGTCACAGTCGAGGATATCCAGCTCACCGTTCTGGAACATCATGCTCATGGTGGAAGAATCCGGCACGATGGAGATTTCCACATGCTGCACGCTGGGCTTTTCGCCCCAGTAGTTGGGGTTGGCATCCAGCACAATGCTGCTGTCGCGGGTCCAGCTGGTGACCACATACGGGCCAGAGCCGATGGTCTTGGAGCAGTCCATACCAAACTGGTCGCCTGCTTCCTCCACGTTCTTCTCGCTCATGATGGAGCAGGAAGCGGTTGCCAGCTCATACAGGAAACCGGCAAACGGCTCCGACAGGGTAACGGTAAAGTGGGTGTCATCAATCACCTGAATGCCTTCCAGGTCGGTGGCGGTGCCATCCATCACAGCTTCCGCGCCGGCAATGGCAGAGCCATAATCCGTCTGCACGCTGTCCGGCAGGGCCAGCATACGGGTAAAGGTATACTTGACATCGTTGGCGGTCAGCGGGGTGCCGTCAGAGAAGGTAACGCCGCTGTGCAGGGTGAAATCATAGGTCAGGCCATCGTCCGAAACGGTGTAGTCTTCCACCAGGCTCTTCTCCAGCTCAGTGGAGCCGTCCGCGTTGGTTTTGATCTCAAACAGGCGGTCAAAGATATTCAGCGGCACCATGTAGTCGTTGTTGGTCTTGTGCACATCCATCGTCTGGATATCGGTGTTCATGGCCACGTGCAACGAACCATCTGCTGCAGCCCCGGTGGAAGCGGCAGCTTCGGTGGAAGACGCCCCGGTATCGGAGGATGTATCAGCGGAGGAAGCCGCCGGGGTGGTGGATGCGGAGCTGCCGCAGGCAGCCAGCATGCTGGCCAGCAGTGCAGTGCTCAGCGCAGCGCAGGCAAATTTTTTCATAATTCTTTCCCTCTCTTAATTGGCGCAGCCATTCTGCCGCGCCCCTGATTGTTTTGGGGCTGAACCCCCGGCCCCAGGCGGTTAAAACGCACAATGTTACCGCCTGAACCCGCAAAAGTGCAAAAAAGGGCAGCTGTATTGATAGCTGCCCCTTTGCATCTCATGTTGGTTATAATACCACAAATCCTATCAGATTGCAAGCGCAAATTCTGCTGGCCGTGGTGTCCCAACCCGGAACAGCTTAAACGTTGTTCGGGCTGTTTTTCAGGATAACGTCATGGCTGCCGCCTTCCACAATGGAGGTGGAAGAAACGACCGTCAGGCGGGCTTTCTGCTGCAGTTCCGGGATGGACAGCGCACCACAGTTGCACATGGTGGAACGCACCTTGTACAGGGTGGTCTGCACGCCATCGGCCAGCGGGCCGGCATACGGAACGTAAGAATCAACGCCCTCCTCAAAGCTCAGCTTCTGGGCACCGCCAAGGTCATAGCGCTGCCAGTTGCGGGCACGGTTGGAACCTTCGCCCCAGTATTCCTTCACATAGTTGCCGCCAACGCGCAGCTTGTTCGTGGGGGATTCATCAAAGCGGGCAAAGTAACGGCCCAGCATAACAAAGTCAGCGCCCATTGCCAATGCCAGGGTGATGTGGTAGTCATGCACAATGCCGCCATCGGAGCAGATAGGGATATAGATGCCGGTCTGCTCATAGTATTCATCGCGGGCTTTGGCAACCTCGATAACGGCGGTTGCCTGGCCGCGGCCAATGCCTTTGGTTTCGCGGGTGATGCAGATGGAGCCGCCGCCAATGCCGATCTTGACAAAGTCTGCACCGGCTTTTGCCAGGAACAGGAAGCCCTCGCGGTCCACCACGTTGCCTGCACCGACCTTTACCTTGTCGCCGTAATGCTCACGGATCCAGGCGATGGTACGGGACTGCCATTCGCTGTAGCCTTCGGAAGAGTCGATGCAAAGCACATCCACGCCGGCATCCACCAGGGCGGGCACGCGCTCGGCATAGTCGCGGGTGTTGATGCCGGCACCGACAACATAGCTCTTGTTGGCGTCCAGCAGCTCGTTGGCATGTTCCTTGTGGGAATCATAATCCTTGCGGAAAACCATATACTGCAGGTTGCCCTGCTCGTCTACCAGCGGCAGAGAGTTGATCTTGTTATCCCAGATGATATCGTTGCAGTCATGCAGGCTGGTGTTGGCCGGTGCGGTAACCAGCTTGTCCAGCGGGGTCATGAACTCAGTCACTTTCAGATCGGTGCTCATGCGGGACAGGCGGTAGTCACGGGATGCCACAATGCCCAGCAGCTTGCCGTGGGGGGTGCCGTCAGCCGTGATGGCAACGGTGGAATGGCCGGTACGGGTTTTCAGGTCCAACACATCAGCCAGGGTAGCCTCCGGCGGCAGGTTGGAATCAGAGGTAACAAAGCCCTTTTTGTAAGCCTTGACACGGCGAACCATATCAGCCTCGGACTGAACGGACTGGGAGCCGTAAATGAAAGAAACGCCGCCCTGCTTGGCAAGGGCAATGGCGAGCTTTTCGCCGGAAACGGACTGCATGATAGCCGAAACCATGGGGATGTTCATGGTCAGGGGGCAGGCTTCTTCGCCCTTGCGGTACTTGACCAGCGGGGTTTTGAGGCTGACAGCCGTGGGGATGCACTCCGAAGAGGAATAGCCGGGGACGAGCAGATACTCGCCGAAGGTACGGGACGGTTCACTAAAATAATACGCCATTTCGCAATTCTCCTTTACCCTTTTCGTTGCCTGATTTGCTTATTGGTTATTGTACCACATTCGCGTACAATATGCAAAATTTGTTGTATTAAATCTTTTTTTGGCCTTTTGGGCAAAAGTTGTATAAACTGCACCATGGCCAGGCACAAGAGTATGACTAATCAAAACATTTTGCACATCGGCACCCGTCCGCCGTTTGGAACGGGCTCCAAACGCATTCCGGCATGCCGCACATGTGATGCTCTTTTCCCCGCTCATTCCTCAAAGTTCAGGGTAATATCCCCCAGCGCGGCATCCAGAATCACAGCATTGGCTGCTTTGCTGTTGGCGCTGTAAGGGCTTGCCTGCTTGGCGCCGCTTACCGTAATGCTGCCCAGGCCGCATGCAGCCTGCACGCTGTAACCGTCTGCCTTTTCCCCCAGGGTCAGGGCAATATTGCCCAGCTGGTCGGTTACCTGCACCTGGCTGGCCCCCACCAGGCGGCTGATCGTCACATCGCCCTGGGCGTTTTCAATCGTCACGCGCTCTGCCTGCACGGTGCCAAGCTCTGCACTGCCCAGGGCAAGCGTTGCATCCAGCTGCCCGGTTTGCAGCTCATCCGCATACAGGCTGCCGAGGGCAAGGTCTGCCTGTATGCTTTTGGCTTTCAGTGTACCAAGGTCGGCGCTGCCCAGGTTCAGATTCAGCTCTATCTGTTCCAGTTCTATCTCCGGCAGGGCGATGCTCAGCGTGGGCGTGGGGTCACTGCCGGAAATATAGGGCAATACCGCATAATTCTAAGTGCCGATACGGCGAGCGAGGTGTGGCAGCTGCCGGAGCGGTGCTTAAGCCGCAAGGCGGGAATTATGCGGTATTGCCTTAGCTTACCTGATGCTGCTCGATCCAATCCGCCACCGCGCGGGAAAGCTCGGTCAGGCTGCCCTTGGTAAAGGGGGCTTTCATTCCGGCGCTTTCGGCCAGCTCGGTATAGGTTGCCATACCGGCCAGGTTGGTCAGCTTCATATAGCGCTGCCAGGCGTCCTTGTGGTCCTTCAGGCTGGCCACAAAGAACTGCAGGGCAATGGCGGTTGCCAGGCAGTAATCAATATAGTAGAACGGACATTCAAAGATATGCAGCTGGCGCTGCCAGCCTGCGCCGCGGCCATAGAACGGCAGGTCGCCGAACTTGTTCCAGGGGCGGTATTTCTTTTCCAGCTCCAGCCAGACGGCATTGCGTTCATCCGGCGTAAGATCTGGCTGCTGATACATAATGTGCTGGAATTCGTCCACCATGCAGCCGTATGGCAGGAAGATAAAGCTGTCCTCGGCGTGCAGCAGCTCGTATTTATCCGTATCCTCCTTAAAGAAGAGGTGATGCCACGGGGCGGTCAGGAACTCCATGCTCATGGAGTGGATCTCGGCGCTCTCCATACCGGGGCACTGAATATCTTCGGGGATGTTCTTGGGGCTGCGGGCAGCCAGGTAGCCTTCCAGCGCATGCCCTGCTTCATGGGTCAGCACATCCACATCCCCCGCCGTGCCGTTCCAGTTGGCAAAGATGAAGGGGGTCTTGTAATCGGGCAGCATTTCCTCATAACCGCCGCTCATTTTGCCGGGGCGGCTGAGAACGTCGAACATCTCGTTATCCTGCATGAAGTCGATGAACTCTGCTGTTTCGGGGCTGAGCTCATGGTACATCTTGCGGGCACCGGCCATCAGCTCGTCATAGCTGCCGTGCGGCACGGGGTTGCCGTCCGCAAAGCTGATGGTGCTGTCCCAGAACATGGGGTTCTCAATGCCGGTGCGCTTGTTGCGCAGAGCCAGAGCCTTCTGGATCATGGGCACCACCTGCTCCACCACTTCCTGGCGGAACGCGGCAACCTCCGCCGGGCCGTAACCGATGCGGTTCATGCGGATATAGCTCAGCTCGCTGTAATCGTTGTAGCCCAGGATGCGTGCCTGCTCGTTGCGATTCTTGACCATCTTATCATAGATCTCGTCAAACTCGGCGCGGTGGGCGTCAAAGTAAACGGCTTCCGCCTCGTAAGCCTTACGGCGCATGGCGGGGTCAGTGCTCTGCTTATACAGCGTCAGCTGCGGGATGGTCAGCTGTTTGCCGTCCAGCTCCGCCATTGCACCGCCGTACAATTTCTGGTAAGCACTGGTCAGGGCATTTTCCTCTTTCTGCAGTTCGATCACCCGGTCGTCCATGCTCAGCACCAGGTTGCGCAGGCTGGGCAGAATGCGGGTACCGAACGCTTCTTCCAGCGCTTTGGCGTGCGGGTTGGAAAGAATCGCCTCCGCAACATTGCGTGCTGCATTGCTGACCGCCGGGCCGGTTGCATCAAACCATTCCTGTTCCCCGCTCCAATATTCATCGCGGGTATCCTGGGTATAATGGATGGATGCCAGGCAGGATGCCGTGTGGTAATGGGCCATCATGGCGTTTTCTTCGCGGTAAAGCTGTACCAGTTCTTCGCCGCTCTGGGCAGCGGCCATCTTTTTGGCATACTCTTCGCACTGGGCCAGAACCTTATCCAGGTCCGGGCGTTCGTACTTCATTTCTGAAAATTTCATAGCGATTCCTTTCTATTGTACATTCATTTTGGGGATACCGGAAATTCAAAAAGTCCGCCACGTTACAAAAACAGGCCATTTTTTTGCTTTTTTCGGCTTTCCCAACGGATAAGTATTTTTCCGTGCAGGCACGGGCATTTGGCGCTAAACCTTGTTATGTTATCAATAATATCATAGCACACCAACAGGTATTTGGGTAGCCCCCTGTGCGGCGGGCAAAATGCACTTGCGGGTTTGCGGCAAATAGGCTACAATGGCAGTGAGCAAACACTGCGGCTTTTGCCGCCACAAAGGAGCAAACGACCATGACGTATAACGAAGTACTTACTGCAGCGCGTGGCCAGATGGGGCCCTGCAAAGCGTGCCCTGTGTGTGATGGGCGTGCCTGCCGCAACACGGTGCCGGGTCCCGGTGCCAAGGGCGTGGGTGATGTTGCCATCCGCAATTACAGCGCATGGCAGAACGTGCGGGTAAACATGGACACCATTTGCGAATCGGGTGAGCCGGACACCACGCTGGAAATGTTCGGCCACAGTTACCGCATCCCGGTTTTTGCCGGGCCGGTGGGTGCCATGCAGCTGCATTACGGCACCAAGTACACCGACCTGGAGTACAATGATATTCTGGTTCCCGCCTGCCACGATGCCGGGATCCTGGCTTTCACCGGTGACGGCACCAATCCCGCGGTTATGGTGGGTGCCTGCAAGGCGGTAAAAGCCAATGCCGGGTTTGGCATTCCAACCGTAAAGCCTTGGGATGCCGGGACGATTGCAGAAAAGATGGCCCTGGTGCGTGCCACCGGCGCGTTTGCCGTTGCCATGGACATTGACGCCGCCGGTCTGCCGTTTTTGAAGAACCTGAACCCGCCCGCCGGCAGCAAAACAGTGGAGGAGCTGCGCGGCATTATTGCGGATGCCAAGGTTCCGTTCATCATCAAGGGCGTCATGACGGCACGCGGCGCGCAGAAAGCGGTGGAAGCCGGTGCTTCGGCGATCGTGATTTCCAACCACGGCGGGCGCGTTCTGGACCAGGTGCCCGCCACAGCAGAAGTTCTGCCGGAAATTGCGGAGGCCGTCAATGGCCGCTGCAAGATTCTGGTGGATGGCGGCATCCGCACGGGTGTGGATGTATTTAAGGCGTTGGCCCTTGGCGCAGACGCCGTATTGATTGCCCGCCCCTTTGTGAACGCCATTTACGGTGCCGGTGCCGACGGTGTTCAGGTGTATGTGGACAAGCTGGCCGGTGAGCTGGCCGACACCATGAGTATGTGCGGTGCACATTCCCTGGCCGAGATCACCCGCAACATGGTGAGAGTGTGATTTTTTACGAGGGTTTGTATTCCTTCTTTGAAAAGAAGGAACCGAAGAAACTTTAATCTCGTATTACATACAAAATAAGATCAAGGCCCGTTGCACAGGATTTTGGGATGCAGCGGACCTTGGTTGTTTTAGATGATATTTTTATTGCTCTGTAGGGAACGGTCTTGACCGTTCCCTACAAATTGGGCAGGGTTTCTGCCCTCTTTTCATACTATACAAATACAAAACCAAAATAACCGCCCGCCTGCCGGAATGTCATATTCCAAACAGACGGGCGGTTATCTAAGGCAATACCGCATAATTCTAAGTGCCGATACGGCGAGCGAGGTGCGGC
>ERZ1034913.1661-NODE-1661-length-12906-cov-29.644074_pt1 | contig 12906 bp, 6 predicted proteins | sample MGYA00520697_ERZ1034913 | MGnify/ENA primary metagenome ERZ1034913 (study PRJEB33766, sample SAMN09781786) | gut metagenome | biome: gut microbiome | host: Homo sapiens | place: Madagascar | study: EMG produced TPA metagenomics assembly of the PRJNA485056 data...
CGTTTGGCCTGTATAAGGTCACGAGGGTTCGAATCCCTCCTCCTCCGCCATTTTGGTTGAGAAAGCTCCCAAGAATGGGAGCTTTTTTTGTTTTGAGTCTCTAACAAGCACATACGGCGGAGGAGGAGGGATTCGAACCCGCCCCTCCCTCGAAAACATGTACGTCACCCTCCAAAACCGACATTTTTCGACATCTTTGGAGGCTGACGTACACGTTTGGATTGAGCTCGCGGGAGCGACGCTACTCGGTAAGCGTCTCTTCGCCTTGAACGCTCTTCCAGTTGCGGATAAGTGCCTTGCGCAGTTCATTTTGCTTTCGCTGGTACTCGGTATCGGTGCAGCGAGGCATGCCAAGTGCTTCGCGAATGTTGTTCATGGCGCGGTGAAAGGCAAGCTGGCTGCTGAACTGAGCCGAAGTGAGTGTAACGATTCGATATCCCATTTGGGCGAGAACGGCCTCTCGTTCCGCATCTGCTCCCTTGCGCTCGAACTCATCGTGAAAGCCGCCCTTATATTCGATACCGAGCTCCCTGCGCTTATAGGTTACGAGCGCATCGATTTTGAGCGTTCGAGCTTTGGCGCAGTGCCAAAGACCTTGAGGGATTTCGAGCGGCTTGTTGAGCTCGATGCCGCGAATGCCAACACCGCCTTCGCTTGTTGGGAGCGAGAGGGCGATTGCCGAAGCGGTCTCCATGGGAGAGGCCGAATGGTCGTAGATATGCCTGAGTGCGAGTCGCGCGCGTGTGGCACCGGGTTTGCCGGGGTGCATATCGAGCAGCTCGATAATTTGCTTCTTGGAGGTGGTGGCTGGTTGCTCGATATAAGGGTCGGAGTGATTGAGCCCCATGCGATAATCGCCGCAAACTTCATAGCCGTATTCGAGGTATTCGATCCTATCCATCCACTCGGCAGCGAGCACGAAGGTGAAGGCTTCGTCGGTGATGAAGATTCCGGGCGTCAACTCGTCAATATGCTCGTAGGGAAGATTTTGTCCAAGAATGTGGCAAATGACGCCTTTGGTGCGAATTCGCTCGAATTCGAATACAACCGAGATATCGATAGTCTTGAGCATATCGGACGGGATGCCGCAGTCGGTAAGGGCTTGTCGTATGCGCGCAACGCGTTGCTGGGTGGAGATGCCTCGTGCGCCTATCTGGTAGTCGTGCCGTGCAAGAGACTGCACCAAATCCTGAGGTGCATGATGAACGAGCCATGCGGTTTTATGCGAAATGAGAACAGGGGTATCCATTGAGGACCTCTCGCTTTGAGCCGATACCCGACTCTTATGTCCGTTGAAGTGGGAAAATATACTGGATGTGAGCAAATCGACTCACGCATGCCGTGGGCTCAATCCAAACGTGTACGTCACCCTCCAAAGATGTCAAATAATGTCGTTTTTGGAGGGTGACGTACATGTTTTGCCTTGCTCCAACACCCGCTGCCGACCGCTTACCGAGGAATGGGACCTTAACGACCGACAACCATGTACTATGTACGGGCATTGTCTAAACCCACAGCCCAAAGGACCCCATCTTGCCCGTCGTCGCCGCTATGACCGTTACTGCACACGCTTCGGATGCCATGGTCGCTATTCCGTTTTGGCTCGAGATGTTCGCTGTTGTCGCGGCATCGATCTCAGGCGTGCTGGTCGCGCGCGAGCACAAGCTCGACCTGGTAGGCGCCGTCGCGCTCGCTGTGGTCTGCGGACTGGGCGGCGGTCTTTTGCGCGATATGACACTGCAGGTGGGCAACGTCTACATCCTCAACCAGCCGATGGCGCTCCCGCTTTCCATTGCCACGGCAGCCATCATCTACATTTTCCCAGCAATCGTCGACAAGCCCGAAAAACTCATTCCCCTGCTCGACATCATCTCAGTCGGCATCTACGCCGCCACCGGAGCAGACAAGGCACTGGTCTACGGCTTTGCGCCGGCGGTGTGCATCATGATGGGCTTTTTCACCGCGGTGGGCGGCGGCATGCTGCGCGACAGTTTTATGGGCGTGGTACCGGGCATTTTCCAGCGCACCAACTTCTATGCCATCGCAGCCATCGCCGGCTCGGCGAGCTATGTATGCCTTGTCATGAGCGGCGTCGTCAGCAACATCACCGCGTTGATCGTATGCGTTGCGGTAACCATGGGGCTGCGCTGGCTGTCGCTGCGTTTTGACATCAAAAGCCCCACCGAAGAGGACATCGCGCGCTTTTTGCACCACAAAAAGTAGATTGCGCGGGCTCATCCTTCGAAATGCAACCGAGAGGTTCTTTTAGAGCGCCCACGCGTTGGGTACCCTGTTAGGTGCATATCGAGCATCTGACGAAGGATTCACTATGCCCCACAATCAATTCCCGTCGACCCGGCGCCGTAAAGCGTGGGGCCGCATCACCATCCTATTCGCGCTCATCGCTCTGGCGCTCACCGCACTTCCCGCTACGGCTCTTGCCGGCACGGACACCGCAGGCAACGTACTTGCGACCGACAATGACGCCACTCCGTCCGGCGTCGAAGGTGACCTGTACTGGGCAGGTCAGAGCCTCAACCTGGACGATACCTCCATCGACCGCGATATCATCGCTGCGGGCGATACCCTCTCGATCCGCGACTGCACGGTGGGCGGCGCCGTTCGTCTTGCGGCGCGCACCATCGACATTGCCAAGACTACGGTTGACGGCAGCGTCACGGTCGTCGGTCAGCATGTCGTGCTCAATTCCGACAGCACCGCCAACTGCTTCTATGCGATAGGCGATACGGTTGCCCTGCGCGGTTCCGTCAAGTCGGCAGCGCTCGCGGGCGACACCGTGACCATCGATGGCACGGTCGATGGCGATGTTGAGGTTTGGGCCGATAAGCTCGTCCTGGGCAAGAATGCCCGCATCACCGGCAACGTAAACGCGCACGTTTCCGAGGACCCCGAGCGCGCAGCAGGGGCCGAGGTCGGTGCGCTCAAGATCGACCGCACCGAGCACGAGGACACCTCCACCGCCAACGATGTCATCGGCGGCATCGTCGCCGCGGCGCTTTCCACCTGCTTTGTCGCCCTGCTGCTCGAGCTCGTTTTTCCGCGTGCGACCGCCAGCGCTGCCGGAATGCTCCACCAGCGTCCCGCGCCGCTATGGGTGAGCGGTCTTCTGGGCACGGTGGCTGTCGTCCCCACCGTCCTGCTGCTGATTATCTCGATCGCAGGTCTGTCGCTTGCTGGAGCCCTCATGTGCGGCGTTATCGGTATCGCGCTGGTCTCGGCAGCCTTCGCGGGCTGTGCTATCGCGCGCATGGTCGGACACAGCCAGAACCGCTACGCCATGGCAGCCGTCGGCGGCATAATCGCGGGCGTGCTCACGGCAATCCCTCTCGTCGGCGACTTCATCAGCGGCGTAGCTTTCGTCTTCACGCTCGGCTACATCGTCCAGATCATCTGGCGAAACGCCCACCTCAAGCCGCAGCAGCCCGCCAATATGCCAGGACTCCCCACCGCCTAGCCGCCAACCACCACAAAGGGGACAGGCACCTTTGTGGTGGCGCAAAGGGGTCAGGTTACTTTGCACCAACAAACGAAGCGGGGCACCCGATCGAATACGATCGAGTGCCCCGCTTTTTCATGTCTCGCGTTGATGTTCGAGGCGAACGGTTACTCCTCAGAGCTCTCGTCGCGCTTACGGCTGCGGATAAGGTGCGCCACACCGATGCACAGCACCGCGCCACCAGCAATCCAAGTGAACGTCACGCCGTTGAGACCAGTGAGCGGGAGGTTGATCTGTTTAGTGTTGCCCACGGTGATGTTGTAGTAGCCTTCATCATCTATCTCTGAGTCGGTCTTCGCCTTCAGCATGTTATCGCCAGCATCCTTATCGGTGAGGCCAGCGATGACCTTGCCTTCCTGGTTGTTGGTATTAAGCACATGAGTGAGGTCGGTAAGGCCTGCATTCGGATCATCGCCATTCATGTTCGGCTTGATCTCGAAGGTGAAGGGGGCAACCGCGGTGTAACCGTCGGGAGCAGAAGTCTCCGTTACGGTATATTTACCAGCGTCAAGACCGGTAACTTTGATGACGCCGCTGGTAGTTGTAAAATAACACGGGCTTTCGCCAAGAGACCCGTCATCCTGCACGTATAAGTTATCGGACGCGACGTCGTCCACCCCAGTAGCCTGGATAGTGAACTTGGCACCGTCGAGGGCCTTCTCTGTGCCCAAGTCGACCTTGTTGATCTTGAGGCCGTAGGTGTAGTCCCTGACAGTGTCGGGCACGGTTTGACCATGTTCCGTGGTCATGGGATTGTTGGAGTAGTAAAGCGTTACGGTGTTGGGATTGCCTTCCTTGTTGTTAGCTAAACCAACGACGGCTTCCTTATTAATCCGTGCTGCATAAGAGACAACAATGCAAGAATCCTTGGTGATGGTTGCCCCACTGATGTTCTTCAGATTATCGCAAGTCCACGTTATCGTCTTACTGCCGTTCTCGTCTACAGCACCATTTTCCTTCTTAAACGAACCGGTAATGTTCAACGCCGCACCCTCGCGCTTAAGATCTCCCTGCGCAGCTTCTTTGCTCTCATACAAATACACCTGGGCACCATCCTGCAGCATCAGGCCCTTGGAAATATGGTCGGAGAACTGATAGTAATATGTATCGTATGTATCGTAGTTATCGGCGACAGTGCCATAGAGGTTGTACGTGACATTCTGGCCGATCTGGGAGTCGGCGGCGTCGCACTCCTTGCCGTTCTTATCGCTTACAATCTTCTTCTCGACGGTAGGGATTTTCTTTTTCGGCGTAATATTCACTGAATCCGTGCCGTTCACGAGCTTAAAGATAGGCGAGGTAAAGGCATCGGTCGATTGACTGGCCGCTGAGCCTTCAGCAGGTTTGTTAACGCTCGCAGTAAGGAACAGCCAGTAACCAGCATCGAGGCCGTCAAGCGTGCTGTTTCCTCGCTCGGTCGTCTTCCAAGTAAAGCCTTCTGCGCTAAGCTTCTTTGCAATTTCATTCAGCACGCTATCGTTTGCGACGCGCGAGTCTTTCCCGCTCACGTTGGCATTCGCGTACAGCCATTCGGCAGCATCCTGAGCAGTTGTTTTCGAATAGCTAGGTTCCTTCGTCTTGATTGCATCAAGAACGGCATTCTGAATCGCCGTCTGCTGCACGTCAGAACCCGCCCACTGGATATTAGTGGCAGTGGTGCCGCTCACATTGGCCGTGAAGATTTGAATGCCCTTATAAGTCGTGGTCGAAGAATAAGCGTCCTCGAACGTCACGGTCGAGCCGCCCTCAGCAAACGCCATCGTCACAGGCGCCATGACCCCGCCAAAGCTCAGCGCTGCAGTGAGGCCGGCGGTTACTGCCAGGCGGGCGATATTCTTGGTTGCTTTCATGTTTGGACCTCTTTCTTGGAGGTTGCTTTAAAAACTTGTCGATGCCAAAAGTCGGCAGGTTATATCCCTGCGTCCAAATCGCTACGGAGGCAGTACGCCATTGAGCAAGGGGGGGGGACAATTATTTTTCACGGCGACCTCCTCCCCGCTTGATGGCGAGCGCGGCAACAATAGCCGCCACTCCGATGGCAACCAAAACCGCCACCAGCACCAACGTTCTATCTCCCGTCGAGGGCATAAAGCCTCGACTTGCTTCTTTGCTTGGGGTGTTGAGCACCGACAGCTCAATCGAACCCGTCCCGGCATCGGCGGTATCAACCCGCAGAGGGCTTTCGGCCGACGCGGTCACCTTGGGCTTCGCGGCTGCTACCTGTTTAACGTCCAATCCCCCAGACGTAACCGTTACCGTACGTTTGCCCTCAAAGGCGGTGTATCCCTTGGGAGCCGCGACCTCTTCGACGGTATAGACGCCCGCGTCCACACCGGCCAATTCCACATGGCCATCCGCGCCCGTGGTGACGCACGCGCTGGCATCCGTCGACCACGAGCCGTCAGTCGTTAGGATGCGTCCGCGGTCATCGATGATGCGCAGCTTGGCGCCCGCGAGCGGTTTATCGTCCGAGCTTGAGCGCTTGACCAGACTGAGACCCCAGGTGTAGGCGCACGCGTCATCGCTCGGCGTGCGGGTGAATCCGGCATCGCCGGACTGGTCGGCGAGGGGAGAGCGCGGGTAGCGCAGGTAGACCTCGTTGGGGTTGCCCTTGGTAGCGCCTCGATTGCAGTTGGTCCCCAACGGCGCATTGTAGACAGCAACCACGCGGGCGCCCGCGGTGAAGGCGTCAACCCCGCCGAGCGCGGCGATGAGGTCGCCGGTGCGCACGGTGAAGGCATTGCCCTCGACCGAGACCCTACACTGTGAAGTAATGTCCGTCCACCCTTTAGCCGGCGTCGAGCTGACGTTGCCGCCCTCACATGCGACTGCGTCGAAGCCGCCGTCCGCGCCCGTCGCCACGTACACGCGCATGCTCGCGGCCACCTTGGAGGGGTCGAGCCCCGCGCTCATGGTGTCGACGAACTGCACCGTATAGGTGTCGTAGGCCGTGAGGCCCGCCGGGACCGTGGCCGAGAGGCGCCAGTACAGGTCGTCGGCGACCGTGGCGCCGGCGGCCTTCTGCCAGGCCGCCGTGCTGTCCTCCAGCACATGCTTTTGGACCTTGGGGGTCGCGGCCTTGGGCTTGACGGTGACGGCGCTGCCGCCGACCAGGGCCATGATCGGCGCGGTGCCGGCCTCGCCCTGGGCGATGGCGTCGTCGTCGGCGACGATGAGCCAGTAGCCGCAGGGCAGCTCGGCCGCCGTGCCCGCGTTAAGGGCCACGGATACGGCGTTTGCTTTGACAATTGCGCGGGCAAGTTTCGCCGTCAGCGCCGTCGTCATGTGTCCGTCGGCATTCATCCATTCGGCTGCCGATTGCGCCGTCGAGGCCGAGCTATCAAGCCCCGCGTCATGAAGCACGGGAAGAATGGCCTGGCAAACGGCATCGTTCGCCCACGTTACGTCAGTTGCAATTTTTTGGCCAGCATCGTCATCGTCGACAACGGTCGCCGAAAAGAGCCGGTACGCGTCATACCGCGTCGCAACCGTACCGTCCACCGTAATGGCACCGGTGCCTGCCGCGCGAGCCGTCCCGGGCAGCATCGCAAAAGAGAGCATAGCGACCGTAACTATCGTCGCGACAGCCAACAAGCGGCGACAAAGCCTACTCACGGCGACCACCTCGATCTTGATCGCGATGGCGGCGAGCATGCATCCATGCCGCAGCAAAACACAGCAGCGATGCACCAGCCAGATACGTCATAGTCAAGCCAGCCCCGCCCGCCTCGGGAAGCGTGGTCGAATACCTGTTGGTAAAGGTCGGCGGATCCTGAGAGCTATCGTTGTAGGTAACTACGGCGTTGAGCTGGTCCGCGCCATTAGTCACCTCAACCATGACTTTTCGCGGGGTCGTGTCATAGGTGATGTGATCTTTAACATGGTCGACGGCACCCTTGGGCTCGACCTCGGAAATGGTGTAGGTATAGATTCCTGCCTTGTTGTAGTCGACGTTGAAGGAGACGTTGCCCTCGGCGTCGTTGGTCACCGTCTGGAGCACCTTGTCGTCGCCATCCTTGAGTTCGAACGAGAACTGTCCTTTCTTGAAGGTTCCGCCTTCAAGCACTTTTCTAGCCCGGATTGTCGCGGATCCCCTTAGACGATTGTCATAGACCCAAATCTCGTCCTTTTTGTCATCACCGATGATCTCCGCGCCGCGGACGATGGCCTTCGCCTCAGTTAGCGCAGTTTGATAATCCTCGTTGCTCGCGCTGCCCCTGAGCATGATCCACGTGGACTCGGCCTTGGCGTAGCCAACAGGCGCCTTCGACTCCACAAGCTGGTAGAGCTCGCAATTGGTCATCGCCTTCTTTTCTTCGCCAAACGAGATCCTACCGTTGTCGTCGGTCGTGGCGGTTTCAAACTCAGTCCTTGCATTCTCGATACCCGCCGTTGCAACCTGATCCATATTCACGCTGTAGAGCGTGAACTCCGCCCCTTTGAGCGTCGCACCGACCTGCTGGGCGTCGTACTTGGTCATCGTGATGCCGTAACCGTTGCCGCCCGCGCTGGCGGACGCATTTTGAATCTTCCATTTTTGCTCGTCGATCGCCGAGCCTTCCGTCACACCCGTAAGCTCGGCGGTATTGGAAAGAGACACCTCTTCACCGGGGTTTCCGGTCGGGATAACCTCATACTCGACCTTGAGGTATTTCTCGTCGGGCACCTCAAGAGTCAACTTCGTACGCGAGCCAGATTCATCCTTGACTTGCTCCATCTTCGACGAACAGTCCTCATCAGCCAGCGATGACCAGGCACCATTCACCTGCTCATAGACCTTAAGCGTCGACGGCACCAACGTGCACTTGGCATCCATGGTATCGACCAGCTCGAGAACACCAGCGCCACTCTTAAGATCGACAGCTGACTCGTTAACGAAAATGGTGTACTTGATGCGATTGCTACTGGCAACCTGCTCGCCGGACTTTTTGATGACGTTGTTCTTAATGGTGACGGTACTGCTACCGGAATCGAACTTTTTATCTCCTGACCCCGCGCTGGCCGAGTTGGTGAACTTCACTTCATTCTTGGAGGTATCGAGCTCACCGCGTTTGACCGCCGTCCGATATGTAAGCTTGGCGTAACCAGCATATTCGCCGAGCTCCGTCGTAGGGATGGAAAAGGTGACCGTGTTACCGTCGTTTTTTACGTTACCAGCGGCAAGCGTCTGACCCGTAACGACCTCCTTGGCCTCGCCTCCGCGCCCAAGGCCCTTATGCAGATCGTAGGGATTCTGCACGAGCGTATACTTTGCGGAATTCGCAACATAGCTCATTCCGTCCGGAAGGCTATCAACGATATTCAGCGGTTTCCCGCCCAGCTTTCCAGCTCCATAGTATTCGAACTCGCCATCTGCGCCCTTATTACCCTTTTGGCGGTTTGCATACACCGTCCAGTCGACGATCCAGGCACCCTTCTCATCCGAGCCGTCAACGGTATGCCAATCGAAGTTCTCAACCCAAGACACCTTCGACTCTGCTTCCGGCTTCTCGACCGCGGGCTTCTTTTCTTGGTTGACAACGTACTTGACGGGTTCGGTGAACGACCACCGTAATTTCAGGCCCGGCGCGCTGACCGACGCAAAGTTTGAGTACCAGCCCGACAGCGCTTCTGATGTGGTGTCGTAGGTGATAACGGCGTAGTCCTCTTTCTCGAGGGCGTCTTTCACTTTGTTGGTAACGATAATTTTGAGGTCGTAGTTTTCCTTTGTTTCATTACCCGGAAAGCTAGCCGTTGGATTCCAGTCGGCGCCCCGTTCCAGCACGGTATCGCCGATTTTAATGGTAATGGAGCTTTCGTCGACACCAAGTTCCTGCGACCATGCCGACTGAAATGTGTCCTTCACCGTCACTTCGTCTGGATGGACCGCATTGACGATCGCCTTCAGCGCGACCTTCGTCTCCCATGTCGCCCTACCCGTCGTCGCCGCCTCATTGGATCTCACGAGCCTCTTGGTGATCGGCACAACACCCGTCAGCTGCGGCGTGAAACTACCTTCATCGGTACCGAAAACGGAGCCTTTACGCTCGATGGTCGCGTTATTGCGCACGGTGTCGTACGAGCTCGTGTCGTTCATCTTTGTGTGATAAACGATGCAGTAGGTGGCGTACTTATCCTCAAGGTTATCCCGGAACTTATAGGAAAAGGATTGTCCCTTTGGGTCAAGGTTGCCTTTCTCAATCTCGACTCCGCTCGCCTCCGAGTCGCCTTTGTAAACCGTAAAGTAGTTGCCCGTATACGTCTGTTTTCCGTCCAGATAATCGGTGAACACGTAGCCGCTCATGTCGGCCTTGAACTTGCCTTGGTTGAGTCTGATCGTCCACTTGATGTCCGACGGTGTGCCCGATCCGTTGGACTTGTCAATCATGTCGTAGCCGAATGTAACAGGCTCAGCCGTAGCTGTTTTGTTGTCGCCGTCGGTTGAACCAGCCCAATTCCACGTTGCCGTATTGTCAGCTTTGATCAAATCGCCGTTGTTTGCCGAAACGCCGCTCTTCAGCGCCGTTTCGTACGTGATCGTGTGGTCGCCCCGGGAAAGGTTGCCCAGGCTGTCGAGGATCGCGACCTGGCCGTCGATCGTCGGCTGCGGATTAAGCGTCCTATCGTCGAGCGCGAAGCTGCCTTTCACAAAGCTGAAGTTGTCGCCCAGTGTATCGGTGAAGCTAACGTTCGTGGCGTACGACTCAACGGTAAGCGTAACGGTCCAGGTAACCTTGGCTACGCCATCGGATCCCTGGGAGAAGACCCCCGCCTTCGTCCCCGTGACCTTGCCGTCCTTAGTGGGGATATCAATCGATCCCTCACCAGGGAATACTACGGACGTACTGTTGCCTGAACCGGTGTCCTTGTTTGCGAGCTGGAACGAGAAGTTTGCCGCAACGTAGATTTCCGCGGGGTTCAACTTGAGCCACGCCTCGTCAAACGTAAAGACAACCTTATTACCCTCGATCTTCCACGTGCCAGCTTGGGCGGCAGAAGCTTCCGGACCCTCCATGAGGTTGCCACGTGCGTCATCGACGACGATGGTGTCGGGTAGTTTATAGACAGCGATATAGTTCTCGGGCGAAGGTGCCTTACCGCTGTTGAATTGTGCCGAAAAAGCTCCATAAAGCTTCGAAGTAGACGTTACGGCACCATTGAGGTCTTGAGTATGGTTCTCGTCGGTAAACAGCTTGACATCAACCTTCGCCGTATTCCCATCAATCACAATCGGCGTTGGCGTCGTCACGTCCTCGGCGCGCACGGGGGCTACGCCGTGAAAAACTGCGGCGGCGAGGCTAATTAAAATGAAGATCAGGGCCGCCATACCCAGCGACCGCGAGCGGTGTGCGTCCATAGTTGTCCCCTAATTCCTACAACACGTTGTGGAATACGGCGAATCGTCGGATCGAACACAAACCCCAACATCAACGAGAACCTACCTAGCGCATTGCAAGAACCCATTGGGGAGCAACTTCTAAGACGGTTCGTCTATGCCACAATGCATAAAATACAATATAGATACCAGTCATGTAAACCGCAGGTAAAGAGGTCTTTTAATTTAATACCAGTTGATATTTACCTGTTACCGTTTATGCATTAAAGCAGTTATATTCTGTGGAATTCTGTATATGTTTAAACAACTTAACTTTGCCTGAAAAGCTGTTCGGGGGGGATAACCTCCTCCACCGTGGTGCAAACTAACCTGTCCCCTTGCACCAAAAAGGGCGCCGACCATCGCGGTCGACGCCCTTTCTTATTGGCGGTTATAAGCCCCAGCGCTTATTTATTGACCTGGCCGGCGCGGACGGCAGCCTTCTTGCGGTCAGTGGCGTTGAGCAGACGCTTGCGCAGGCGAATGTTCTTGGGAGTGATCTCGACCAGCTCGTCGTCGGCGATGTACTCCAGCGCCTCCTCCAGCGAGAAGGTGCGGGGCGGCACCAGCTGCACGGAGATATCGGAGGTCGAGGAACGCTGGTTGCCCAGGTTCTTGGTACGGGCGATGTTGACGACCATGTCGCCGGCCTTGCTGCGCTCGCCCACGATCATGCCCTCGTAGCACTCGGTGCCCGGCTCAACGAACAGCTGGCCGCGCTCCTGCAGGGTACCCAGAGCGTAGGCAACGGCCTTCTCGGTGGTCATGGAGATCATGGCGCCGTTCTGGCGGTTGCCGATCTCGCCGGCGTAGGGACCGTACTCCAGGAAGGTGTGGTAGAACACGCCCTCGCCGTGGGTGACGTTCATAATGCGGTTCTTAAGACCCATGATGCCGCGGGTCGGGATCTTAAACTCGAGGTGCGTCACGATACCCGAGGTATCCATGCTCGTCATGATGCCGCCGGAGGTACCGAAGACCTCAACGACCTTGCCCGAGTACTCGTCCGGGCACTCGACGACGGCCTGCTCGACAGGCTCCATCTTGTTGCCGTTCTCGTCCTTCTTAAACAGAACGCGGGGACGGCCAACCTGGAACTCAAAGCCCTCGCGACGCATGGACTCCATCAGAACGGACAGGTGCAGGATGCCGCGACCCGAGACCTCGACGCCGCTCTTGTCCTCGAGCTCCTCGATCTTCATGGTCACGTTGTTCTCGGCCTCGTTGAACAGGCGCTCCTTGAGCTGACGGGCACCCACGATGTCGCCGTCACGGCCGACGAGCGGGGAGGTCGAGGCCTCAAAGACGATGGACAGGGTCGGCGGGTCGATCTCGATGGGCTCGAGCTCGACAGGGTTCTCGGGGTCGGTGTAAACATCGCCGATATCGGTGCGGTCGATACCCACGACAGCGGCGATATCGCCGGCGCCGACTTCCTGGCACTCGGTGCGGCCCAGGTAGTCGAAGGTAAAGAGCTGCTTGACGGTAGCGGTGGCGCTGGAGCCGTCGTTCTTGACGACCAGGATCTGATCGCCCTGATGGATGGTGCCGGAGTACACGCGACCGATGCCGATGCGGCCAACGAAGTTGGAGTGGTCAATGGTCACGCACTGCATGGCCAGCGGGGCGTTCTCGTCAACCTCAGGAGCGGGCATGTCGTCGATGATCATATCGAGCAGCGGATACATGTCCATGTTGCCGTCGTTGGGGTCAAGACGGGCAAAGCCATTCATGGCACTGGCGTAGACCACGTGCTCCATGGCGAACTCGAGCTGGTCGTCGGTGGCACCCAGGTCGGCCATAAGGTCCAGGCAGTCGTTGTAGGCCTTCTCGGGGTTGGCGCCCGGACGATCGATCTTGTTGATAACGATCATGATCTTGAGGCCGGTGTCGATAGCGTGACGCAGCACGAAGCGAGTCTGGGGCATGGGGCCCTCAAAAGCGTCGACCAGCAGCAGGGCGCCGTCGGCCATACGCAGCACGCGCTCGACCTCGCCGCCAAAGTCGGCGTGGCCCGGGGTGTCGATGACGTTGA
>ERZ1034913.1664-NODE-1664-length-12880-cov-7.675867_pt1 | contig 12880 bp, 22 predicted proteins | sample MGYA00520697_ERZ1034913 | MGnify/ENA primary metagenome ERZ1034913 (study PRJEB33766, sample SAMN09781786) | gut metagenome | biome: gut microbiome | host: Homo sapiens | place: Madagascar | study: EMG produced TPA metagenomics assembly of the PRJNA485056 data...
CTTACTCCGCCAACAAAAACCCGCGTATCTGCGTAAGATATGCGGGTTTTTGGTTATCTAAAAATGCCCTTTGACCCACAATTTTACCCACAACAGAATTTAAAACTGCTTTTTTGGCATAATTTTACCCCCGGCGGGCTTGCGCTTGCCGGGGGTATTTTTATGCCTTTTTTACGTTGTCGATAAAGAATTGCTGCATCCTGTTTGCACTGGCCCGCTTCATCTCTTCACTGGCGTGGACATAGCGCTGCAAGGTAAATGCGGCGGTAGCGTGGCCCAGGTTGGCTTGCACGGTTTTTACGTCATCGCCATTTATTAGCGCCAGCGTGGCCGATGTATGCCGCAAATCATGCACACGGGCATCCGGCAGGCCGATGCTTGCTGCAATGCGCTTAAAGTTTGCCCATAGGGTGTGCGGGTTGATACACTGGCCTATAGCATCCGTAAAGCACAGGCCCCATGTGTTTTGCCAGGCAGGCCCGGCGGCTAAGTGCGCCCGCATCTGGCGCTGGCGTTCATCCTGTAAGATCTCTAACAGGAAATCAGGCACGTCCAAAATGCGGCTTTGGCCGTTCTTTGTGCCCTGCTGGATGTAGAACTTTCCGTTTTTACTTTTATCCTTTTGCAGCTGCTGGCAGATGATGGCCTTGCTGTTCTCGAAGTCGATATGCTCCCATGCCAGACCGAGCGCCTCGCCCTCTCGCAAGCCCAGAAACAGGCAGCACATCAAAGGGGCATAGTAAGCCGAATCCTGCGCAGCGGCCACGAAAGAGACGATCTCAGCGGGGGAGAGAGGGTGTATATCCTTGACGCGGACAGACGGCAGCTTTGCATATTTGGCCGGGTTGCGCTGGATAGTCTGTGCCTTGACTGCCTGTTCAAGCGCACTGTTCAGCACGGTCAGTATATTTTTTATGGTTTTCGGCGATTTGCCGTCATTAACCAGCTGGCGTACCATCTTTTGCACCTGTTCGGTGGTCAGATCGCACAGTCTGACCGCGCCCAGATGGGGCTTGAGGTGATTTTTAATGATACCGCGATAGGTCGTGACGGTGTAGGGCTTTTGCGTTGGCTCTATAAACTCGGTGAACCAGGCATCCAGATACTGCGCTGCCGTGCGCTTATCATCGGCAACATAGCAGTTTGTATCCAACTGGCGCAGCTTTTCAGTCAGCTTGCGCTTGACTTCCTTTTGCGATGCGCCGTAGATACTTAGCGTTTTGCGCTTGCCGGTGCCCTCATCGTAGCCCAGTGTCAGCCGGGCTTCCCATCGCCCATCTGCCCGCTGCCGGATGGAGCCTTGCCCACAGGCGGCGCGGTTGGTTTTATTGTTTGGCATCACTGAACCTTCTTTCCACTTTTTAACGACTTGTCGTAACATTCGGACATTGCGTTTATGCCCTGCTGTAGCTTAAACTTGATATACTCTTTCTTGTCCTGTCGCTGTATAAATAGTTTTGCGGACTCATAGCACTCTTTCGAGGATGGCTCTTTAAGCTGATCATATGCGATGATGGTGCAATCGTCATCACTTAATTCCTTTGAAGCAAGCTTGACACCGGCATTCGTTAACGCTCTTATAAGTTCGATTTTCGCTTGATTAAGGCCTTGCGCTACAACACAGTAGTCACCCCAACGACCGACAAAAAGCGAAAAAATATCATTCCCAATCAGATCGTTTAATACATCATTGCCACCAGCCTGGGGAGCCATTCTCTTTAGCTTTTTTACTGCGTTTCCTGTTAGACCTAAATCTTTAAAAAAGTGGAGCTGTTCTGCTTCGACTCCGCGCAGGATATAGTCACAAGTGGTATTGAGAGCATCGGCGAGACGGGCAATATCATCACCTTTGATTTGTCGCGTTCCGCTTTCCCACTGGTTTACGGTCTCTCTTTTTACATAGAGCTTTTCTGATAGTGCCCGCTGCGTCAATCCGAGTTCTTCACGCTTCAACTTTATGCGCTCGCCTGTGGTCATTTTGTTACTATCCATCTTGAAAATCCCCCGGTGTTACGATTCTGTTACACTGACAATAAAATGGAACAAAACCTATTGTCAAAAACACAAATTGGAATTATACTGTATTTGTTCCCATGATACGGTATTGTAACAAAATTGTCAAGGCTTTATCATATTGGAACTTGCACCTTGAAAACTGAATATGAACAGAAAAGCCGCCCGGCACGGTACATCGTGTCAGACGGCAGTAAAGTAGTAATACAGGACAGCAGGCGGCGATACAATGCCCCTCAGCCCTTGAGAGAGCGCCTATGACGGGCTTGATGCTGTAGGCATATAGTTTTACCAAAAACGCGAAAAAACGTGAAATAGCTGTTATTCTTCGGTTGTGCTCTTGCGCTTATAGCGTGGAATCTCGGTCAATTCGTGAATGCGTTCAACGGCTACTTGCTGCCCCTCATCGTTGAGTTTGCTATAATCCTTGATAATTTTTTCTAAGCGATTTGCTGAAACTTGTGAAGATATTTCTTTTGCAAAAGCGAGCTCTATGACTTTTCCCAAGTCATCGGTTTTTAATTCAAATAGGGGAGCGTGATGGACAATAACTTTGCTTGTCTTTTCAACGGCGGATAAAACTTGTTTCATTTGCTTTTTAACAGCATCGGATTGTTCTTCTGGATCGGTAGAATACAACTCATACCAGGGAACATTGAGAGCGGCAGCGATTTTCTTTAGTGTAGATGGTTTTGGATTTAGCTTCCCAAGCTCATAACGCCCGATTGTAGGCTCTGCAATTCCGGCTCGTTCACCAAGCTCTTTTTGCGTTAATCCGGCAGAAATTCTTGCTTGCCGAATAAGTTCCCCAGTTGTCATAATCTTCTCCTGAATTTATATACTGACTAAGTTTACTAAGTTGGTTCACAAAGTTTACTAAGTTAGCATTAGCATAACATATAGTTTGGAAAAAATCAAACAAAAGTTAGGGAGAAATAGTTGACAAAAACAAAACTTATGGTACAATAATCACAGAAACAAACAAATGTTTCTGACAAATCGGAAGTGAGGTGAAATCATGGCAAAGTCAATCGTTGTTGACCGTGTGAAGGTCATCGCCCAGATGGCCCGGCGGAACATCACAGGCGAAGAGCTGGCACAAAAAGCTGGTGTTGGCCGTAGCGCGGTTATCAAAATGCGGAAAGGTCAGGCTGTGTGGCGTACTACTGCGCAGCATGTCGCCCACGCCCTGGGCGTTGAGATTGAAGACCTACTCGAAAGCGGCGACTAAAGCCGGGAAAGGAAATTTTATGAGCGAAGAAAAACTTACGTTGGACGCCCCGGAGCTTGCAAAGGCTTTGGGAATCTGCAAACCCCGCGCCTACGAATTGATGCGGCAGAAAGACTTCCCATCAATTCAGATCTCCGAGCGGCGCTTCATCGTGCCCCGTGCCGCGCTGGATAAGTGGTTGCTGGAACAGGCGAACCACGACAGGGGGGCGTGCTGATGACCAATCGGGACAAGAAAAACCGTGCAGCAGAGTTCCCAACGTATCTGGAGCACTTCACGGCTGACAATATCCTGTCGGAAAATGCCTTTAACGATGTGTTCAATTCCCGTGATGCGTTTGACGAACAGCAGCGAATCCGCCAGCACAAAGAAGCTGCTCTTAAACGTGGAATGTCCAAGCGAGACTACGAGACTGCACTAAAAGCGTATAAAGAGACTCATGCCAAAAAGCTGACGGCAGACATGCCCGCATGGGTAACTAAAAACGGCATTGACGAGCGTGCTTTTCTGGATGAGTTCAATGGTTGCCGGGGCTTTATGTGCATCAACGGAAGTCTCTACACTGCTGGCGATGGTTTTATCCCGGATGATGTGGTTGCAGCAGAAATCCAACGCGAACTGGAAACGGCCTGGACATCGCAGCTGCGGCGGAAATCGCTGGACTTGCTGGGCGCACTGAAAAACCGTTGTCACATGGAGCCGCCACCGGCTGAATCGGACAGGGTGTACTTCAAGTATGGCTACTACGACCTAACGGATAACAGCTACCATCCACAAATAGGAGGGTTTACATTCTATCGACTGGCTGTAGAGTATCAGCCCAACCCTGAACCACCTGTAAAGTGGATTTCGTACCTTGAAAACTTGTTACCGCGTGAGGATACCATGACGTTGCAGGAGTTTTGTGGTTATGCAATGACCCCTACCACCAAAGCACAGAAAATGCTTTTTCTTATTGGCAGCGGCGGCGAGGGCAAAAGCGTTCTGGGTGAAGTACTGGCAGCTGTGTTTGGTGATTCGGTCGAGTTTGGTAAACTGCACGATATTCAGGAGCGGTTTGGTCTTGCGCAGCTGGAAGGGAAACTCCTGTTCATTGATGATGATCTGAAAACGGCAGCCCTGCAAGACACCGACAAACTCAAGACGCTTGTGACCTTGCGTACCCCGATGCCGATTGAACGAAAAGGCAAGGACATTTATCAGGCCCAGTTATATAGCCGCCTGTTGTGTTTTGGAAATCAGATTGCAGACAGCTTGTATGACAAATCAGACGGCTTTTTCCGGCGGCGATTGATTTTGACGACCAACGGAAAACCCGCTGACCGTGTGGACAACCCCAATCTGGCAGAGGAAATCATCAAGGAAGAACTGCCAGGTGTGGCGTGGTGGATGCTGGTTGGCCTAAAGCGCTTGTACAAGCATAACTGGCAGTTTACCATCACGGAACGCCAAAAGCAGCTTGATGCAGAGTTTAGAGAAGCGTCCTGTAACGTCATTGCATTTTTACGGGATACTGACCGGGTAAAATTTGACCCTGACGCCAGTGCGACCACTCGGGAACTTTACATCTGCTACCAGCATTGGTGCGAGGATAACGGGGAAGAACCACTTGCACAACGGACGTTTTCCAGCCGCATGAAGGATATGGCGAAATCACTGCAACTTAAGCCATCGCAACATGTTGTCGGGCGTGATGGACTTAGAGCTCGTGGATTTATTGGGATTGGAATTGAAAACTATATCCGCTTAGCAGGATAACGCACGCCTACCGCACGGTTGTTTGCACGGATTGAATTTGGAAAAACATCGTATCTACGGTAGTTGCACACATGCACGGATAAATTTGAATTTCTTATATACAGAGAAAAACTATTTTAATATTTTGTGTATAAAAGGTTTTTGGCTCTTTTTGTGCGTGCATCCGTGCCAACACCTACAAATAATCGTACTATCGTCACAATTTCAACACACTTGTTGCACACAAAACACATAAAATAGGCTTTTGAAAGGAGCTTTTATCATGAAAACAAAGAAAATTTACCGCCCTGAAGACCCTAAGTTCGTCATGAAACCCATTATTATGGACATTGCTTGCCGTCTGAACAGTATCGAAATCGGCGGCAACGAGCTTGCCGCGCTGGAATGGCTGACAGCCAACCCGGACGAGTTGGGCAATATCCTGCGCACGGTCTACCGCTATTGCGTCTGACCGGGCAGGGGAGTGGTCAGTCATGTTCTATTGGACATGCCCTTATTGCAGGGCGAACCTTGACCCCGGCGAGCGTTGCGACTGCAAACAAAAAAGGCCGCCCAGAGTGTTGCAGCACTCACAAGCGGCAGGCGGTAAACAGCTTTTGCACGGCAGTTATACCGCCTCTATCTTATCAAATTTGGAGGTAAAACGCAATGGATAAAAACACGTTAGTGAATGAAGAAAGCACAATCCCGGCAGGTGATCGGTGCGAGAATGCCTATTGGCTGGCAACCGCAGCAAATGTACTTGCACACGAGCTGGCATACGCCAACAAGGGCCAGATTGGGCGCTATGAAGCGTGGCAAGTTGCTTCGATGATTGAAGCCGCAGCGGATGCGGCAATGGCTGAAATCGCAATAGTCAATGAGTATCTTTGTGATGAAGCGCGAGAGAAAAAGGCCCGAAAAGATTAACCAACACGGCTGCGCTATCAGGCCATACGGGCGCTTCTGAAAGGATTTGAAAGCTATGAATGACTTTAATCGACCTGCCTATGTGACGGCTTTAAACGGCTTGCTGGCCGCTGCTACGGATGAACAGTTAGACCGGCTGTGGAGCATTGCCGCAAAGATGATTCTTGAAAGTTTGGAGGAGGATGCAGAATGACCGTTCTTGATTTTCACGAAAAGCTGCGCCGTAATGCAGAAAAGTCAAAGGATGCCTGGCCCGCCGCTGAGGAGCACGTCAGAATCGTGGAAAGCTGCACGTATGTCTGGAATGAGGATGCTTGCGCTGGATACGTGCTGAATGCAATGCAGCATTGCGGCGTTGACGATGACCTTATCATTAAAATTCTGAATGAACTATACTTACAAATTGATGAGGTCAGCTTTGAAGATGCAGCAGCTGATGCAAAGCAGTACCTAAAAGCGTATTATGGCAAAAAACACGGAAAGGCGGTATCCGATGAAAATTAAATTGACCTTCACCGATCAGGAACGCGCCGCCTTTGAGCGTATCCGCGCCGAGCTGCTGCAAACCCTGCCCGATGTACGGCAGCACAGCAGCACCGCGCCGAGCGGCGTTCATGTGTTCTACTTAACAACTTGTAAAAAGTGACGATTTGTGGTATAATATAGGCAATCCAAGTACCGCCGACAGGTAGCGCCAGATAGGCCAAGGGAAATGCGACCGCGTTTCTTTTGGCCTATCTTTTTATTTTGGAAGAGAAAGAGGTTTTTAGCAATGGCAGCAACCGCAGAACAGCAGGCCACCAATGCCGCGCTTGCATCGTTGGCCGCTGCCGGTAATACGTTCGCGCTGGGCCAGCTGTGGGAGACAAACAGGGGGCTTATCCGCTCAATGTTCTGGAAATGGTATCCCCATCACAAAGACCTTGCAGATCAGCACGGCGTGACGGCAGATGACTTTGAACAGGAAGGCTTTTTCGCCGTCCAGTACGCCGCCCAGACCTACGACCAGGCGGCTGGCGCGTTCTCTACGTGGCTCGCCCAAGCCATGCAGCGGCAGATACAGCTTGCCTTATCCAACGGCCACCGGCGAAAATTTGTTGATGAGGACGGCAAGACCCACACGACCAGCGCCGACCCGTTAAACCATTGTTTCAGCCTGGACTTGCCCATCGACAGCGAAAATGCAGACGGCCCCACGCTGGGCGAGGTTCAGCCAGACCCGGCAGCAGAACAGGCGTTTACAGCGGCAGAGGAGCGCATATCCAACGCCCAAACCCGCGCCGTGCTGGGTGATGCCTTAGACCGTTGCGGCACCATAGAAAGCGCTGTAATGCGGCACAGGTTCTTTGATGGGCTGTCGATGGCGGCCACTGGCGAAAAGATGGGCATAACCCCGGCGCAGGTGCGCACTATAGAAACCCGCGCACTTCGAAAGCTGCGCAGCGACCCGAAACTACGCCGCTGGCATGACAGGGAACTTGAAAATCGTGCCTGGCATGGAACCGGCTACCTGACATGGCGAGAGACAGGCAGCAGTGTGCAGGAGCGTGTCACTGAACGGCTGGAAACGATAGAACTGAATAAAATTGCCGCAAAGCGTGAAAAAACGCCAGAAAATGGCGTTTTGATTGAGAGGTGATAAATTGACACCAAAGCAGGAACGGGCGCTTGCAGCGCTTGTATTGTGTCCCACAGCAAAAGAAGCAGCGAAAGCCGCAGGACTTTCGGAATCGACCCTGCGCAAATATAGGAAAGACCCTGAGTTTATGGCAGAGTACCGCAAGCGCTGCAATGAATCGTTGGAAACGGCTTGCGTCAAAGCTAAAAGCGCATTGCTGCCCGCTGTTGAACGGCTGAGCCGAATAGCACAGGACGATAAACAACAGCCGAGAGAGCAGATAGCAGCCGCCCGCGCCGTGCTGGAATACGGCTTGCGGCTTGTAGAAGCCAACGACTTTGAACAGCGTTTGCGGGCGCTGGAAGAAAGGAGTAAAAACGAACCGTGAAAAGTGACACCATCACGCGGCTGAAACGCCTTGAAGATGCCGTAAAGCGGGGCAACGGCGTTATTATCGTTGACCGCGTGGACAATGGCTATAAACTCCCAGACGGAGAGGTTTTAGCTGATTTAGACGCGTTACGCGGACGATATGGCGTCATCCTTGTGGATGACGTGAAATACCATCTTGACCACCTGGAAGAATGGACAGACTTCGAGCGCTTTTGCGCTGCCGAAGACCGCCGATTGAATCCGCAGAATTACACGAACAAAGAAAAAGAAAGCGAGTGAAAAACTATGAATTACGCAAAATCTTACATTGATTGCTACCGCGCATACGCCGCTGCCGTTGCAGCCGAAAAGGCAGCACGCGCCGCCCTCGAAAACGAGTACAGCGAACACCGCATTACACAGGTTGCATTTGACGCCAAACTTGCCGCCATTCTCGAAACTGCCCCGAAAGAGGCCGAGTTCCGCAAAAAGGCTGACAAAATCGTTGCAGACTTTGACGCGGCCTATTCTGCATGGATTGCGCCGGACGGCAGCAAGGTTGATGAAGCCGACCTGAAAGTGCTTAACCCCGTGTTTATCACGAGCGCAGCTGACCTGCAGCACATTGCCGACAGGCACAACGCAAACCCGACTATGGCAAAACCCATCCGGGAATATGCTGTAAAACATTCTCTGAACGTGCGCATTTTGGATGTTGAAGCCCCGCTGAAAGCGATGAACACGCTGAAACTGTTCGCACAGAAAGCTCTTAACGATTTTGACGGCTATTCCGCCAACTGCCTTAAAAACGACAAGTTTTGCCAGCGCCTTATTGACCTTGCCGCTGTTATGGATGGCAAAATTGTTTTAGCCAATACCTTCGAAGAATAACCCCCATGTCAATAAAACAGAGGTGGTGAGAATTTGGAACTCTTCAGCCAAGAATATTTTGAGCGCGTAGTGCGTCACACTGTGCCGTCTGATGCGCCTGAAACCCTCATCCAGAAAAGTGCGGCAGATATGCGGAACTGCGTTGACATGGGCTTCAAAGACGGCCTTGCGGGTTCCCCGATGCGGCAGCATGAGCGGGATAAACACGCCAGCCGGGAACGGCAGCGCTACGCAAAGTCGCTGCATGAGCTGTACAGACTGGGTTATAAGCTGGGAAAGGTGGCGATGTAATGGACGTATTTGACCTTTGCGCAAAAATTAGCCTTGATTCCAGCGAATACGAGAAAGGTCTGAAAGATGCGAAAAGCAGCGCGGGCGGGCTTTTCGGCTTGTTTAGCAATGTTGGCTCGGTTGCTTCGACAGTGGGCAAAGGGATTTTTACCGTTGCGGAGAACGTTGTCAAAGTATCGGCAGCAGCTACTACAGCAGGCGCGGCGGCGGTCTCGGCGCTGACAACGCTTGCGATAAACAGCTATGCGGACTATGAGCAGCTTGTAGGCGGCGTGGAAACGCTGTACAAAGACAGCGCAGCCAAAGTGCAGCAGTATGCGGCCGATGCTTATAAAACGTCCGGCATGACGGCCAATGAGTACATGACGACAGCAACATCTTATGCAGCTGCGCTTGTGTCCAGTCTCGGCGGCGATACGGAACAGGCAGCGGAATTGTCTAATATGGCTGTATCTGACATGGCCGACAACTGGAATAAATTCGGCAGCTCTGCCGATAGCGTACAAGCCGCATACAATGGCTTTGCAAAGGGACAATTCCAGTTATTGGATAACCTGAAATTGGGCTATGGCGGCACTAAAGAAGAAATGGAGCGCTTGCTGGATGATGCAAACAAGCTCAATGCGGCACAGGGTAAATACACAGATTACAGCATTGACAGCTTTTCGGACATTATCCTTGCAATCCATGATATTCAGACAGAGTACGACATCACCGGCACAACGGCAAAAGAAGCGTCTACCACGATTTCCGGCAGTTTGAGCGCCGCAAAAGCCGCATGGGCAAACCTTGTCACAGGTGTTGCGGACGATAATGTCAATTTTGGACAGCTTATCAGCAACTTTGTGGATAGTGCAACTACAGCGGCAAGTAATATCATCCCCCGTGTAGAAGTCGCCCTGAACGGCGCTGCTAAGCTGATAGAGAGCCTTGTCCCGCCCATCATGGCAGAGCTGCCCGGCCTGATTGAAACCGTCCTGCCGCAGCTGGCGCAGTCTGCCGTGAACATCGTGCAGACGCTTGTGACGGAGATCAGCACCAACGCGGCGCAGCTTATTGATTCGGCAATTCAGATTATAACCGTGCTGGGCAACGGCATCTATCAGATGCTGCCGACCGTTGCACAATCTGCCTTGCAAATCGTCTTGACGCTGGTTTCAAAGCTGAATGAGAACTTGCCGCAGATGCTTGATACTGCCGGACAAATGCTGATTGCGTTTGTAGAGGGTGTTTCGGAACACTTGCCGGACATTATGCTTGCCGCTGCATCTATCGTGGAAACCCTGCTGACCTACTTTATAGAGCATTTGCCGGACATTGTAGACGGCGCAATGCAGATGGGCGATGCGGTCATTGATGGCATTATTGACGGCATTTCGGCAGCTTGGGACAGCCTTGTCAGCTGGTTCAATGGTTTGTGGGACAGCCTGTTCGGGAACCGCTCTGTTAATGTAGGCGTAAACAGCGGGTCAGACGGAAGCCACGCAGGCGGCATGGATTATGTCCCCTATAACAACTACGTTGCAAACCTGCATCGCGGCGAGATGGTGCTGACTGCCGATGAAGCGGACAGCTACAGACGCGGTAAGGGCAGCAGCAACGGTTTTAACCTGACGCAAAATATTTACGCGGCAAAGCAGACGCCGGTTGAACTGGCGGCAAGTACAGCAGCGTATTTTCAGCGGGCGAGGTGGGCGCTGTAATGCGCGTATCGTGTCAATAAACTAATTTGCCCCCGGCGGTTCAATCCGTCGGGGGCTTTTCTGTGCCTGTTCGATTGCTACAGCGCCACATCACGAGAGAGGTGCCTATTTTAACGCTGCGCGCATGTTTAATATAAGTTTACCGTCTGCAATGCGAAACGCGTTACAGAGCCTTGCAGGGGTACTCCCGAAAAGATCTTCTACGGATAGAAAAAGGGACGCCGAAGCGTCCCTCTCGCTGGATTATTTAAACTCCGAAATAAACTGATCAATGTCATCAAGGTCTAAGTCAAACCGAGACCCCTTGACAATAGCATTGCATGCGGTGTCAATTATTGCATAGCCACCGAAGTTATCAATGCTATTACGTCTACAGTTCGTTTTCTTCATCGTATAGCCCAGCTTATTCAATTTGCGGCGCAGTCGTGCTGCACGGTTTCTTTCGGTATTTGTCATGGCGATATCTCCTTTTTGAAATAAAAATGATTTATTCCATGCCAAACCACACCACGCCTTGCCCTGCCGCACCTCACCTCGCCACACCTTGAACCACTAGTATTTGTGGGCAATATCAGTATCTGTTATAGATTTGCCCACGATTCCCGGCATCTACGACCCGAACAATTAACTGGCCGTTATCTACAGTGTAAATAATGCGGTAGTTGCCGACACGCAACCGAAAAAATCCAGGATGGCCTTTAAGCTGCTTTCTGTCTCCCTCATCTGGGAGTTTGGCAATTGCCTTTAAAACTCTGGTTTCGTCCGGGCGCGGCAGCTTTTTAAGGAATTTCTGAGCATCCTTTTCAATCTTGATTTGGTATTTCATAGCGCAATACCTTCTTGCGCCGCGAACTCTTCCAAACTGATGCTTTCGTGCTTATCAGGAGAATCATCGTTCAGGTAATCGTCAACCAGCTTTTCACAGAAACGGTCATCTTCCAGCTCATCGTCAAACTCTATGCCGCGCAGGAACATCAAAATGGCCTGCATCTTGTAATCCGGCAAGGTATCAATGATCTGCTTTGCCTGTTCTCTCTCACTCATAATAGCGCCCCCTTTACGGTTTCTCTTTGTTTAACTGTTGGCTTATGGCTGCCACAATATACGCATTAAGGCTCACGCCCTCTGCATCGGCAGCGGCCTGTACTTCATCCTTTGTCGGGCTGGAATCTTTCTTTAATACGAGGTTTACACGGTCGTAGGACTTGGCAATATACCTGTTTACTGCCTTTTGCCCGGCTTTTGTCGTTGGCATAGTATCACCTCATAATTATTATACGACATTCTCTATATTTACGCAAATACAAAATTGCACATACTTTAACGCAAATACTTGTATATATTGACTTTCCATATCGGTTGTAAAACCGTTACGATACTTGGTAGTGCTGTCAAGTGTTTTGCAAGGTCGCTTTTTGACCCACAGTTATACCCACAACACAATATAAGTGCATTTTCTGCAACTTAACTAGATTGTAAATAAGTGATGCTGCAATGATGTTTTACTTGTCTGGATTTTATTGGATTAAATGTGGTTTGCATCATAATTATAGTTCAAATCTCTCTTACTCCGCCAACGTAAAAACCGCGATACAAACCGCAAAGGTTGCTGTATCGCGGTTTTTCGTTTGCGCGATAGTGCTTGATTGTGTAAAATACTGTAAGAAAATAGGCCGTAAAATGGTCGTAAGCAGGCAACAGGTCGTAAAAAGGTCGTATAAAATCCGTGTCCAATTTGGACACAAAAGCGGCGGGCCGCCCTCATGGGGTAGCCCGCCGCTTTTATTATTCTTTCTTGTGCTCCTGGCCCTCAACCACAGCCACAACGTCAATATTGGTCTCTTCGGTCATTTCTGCCAGCCAGTGGGCCAGCTTATCTTTAAGCCCAGCAGGCACCGGCAGATCACACAGCAGCATATTTTTCAGGATGCTGGTTGCCTCATACATGATGTACACGATGCAGAAAAATTCTGCCACACCCAGATTGTTGATCCCACCCCGGCACCGCTGTCAGCCTGCTGGGGCTTTTTCACTTTCTTGCGCGGCTTATTTCAGCCAATCGATCGCTGCTTCTCCGTGCTGCTGCAAAAAGGC
>ERZ1034913.1671-NODE-1671-length-12841-cov-3.722353_pt1 | contig 12841 bp, 9 predicted proteins | sample MGYA00520697_ERZ1034913 | MGnify/ENA primary metagenome ERZ1034913 (study PRJEB33766, sample SAMN09781786) | gut metagenome | biome: gut microbiome | host: Homo sapiens | place: Madagascar | study: EMG produced TPA metagenomics assembly of the PRJNA485056 data...
ATTGTGTCGCCGCAGACTGGATCGCTTTTGCCGAAGCGAAGCAGGCTTACCAGAAAATACGCTGGATTGACGAACGGGGTGTCGAGAGACTCCGTGTGAATTATGCAGATGACCGGGCATATGTCGTGCCGGAAGAAAAGTTGCTGGACAGAAAGGGGCGTTATTTTTTCGAGGATACGAATGCACTGAAAGAAGGAGAAATGTATGTTTCTCCGCTGGATCTGAATATCGAGAACGATCGTATTGAAGAACCGTTCGTGCCGACTATCCGTTTCGGAATGCCCGTTTTCAACAGCAAAGGGCAGAAGAGAGGCATATTGTTGCTGAATTATTATGCGGACACCATGTTGACGCGATTCGAACAGCTGACCGGCATACGCGGGAATGCCGCCTGGCTCGTCAACCGGGATGGTTACTGGTTGAGGGGACCTTCGGATCCTGAAGAATTCGGGTTCATGTTCGACAGGAATGAATTGAGCATGGCGGTACGTTATCCGCAGGTCTGGGAACGGATCAGGAATGCAAAGGAAGGACAATTCGTCACCCGCGAGGGGTTATGGTCGTTCAATACGCTTTCGCCACTGAAAGCCGGTACGAAAACCAGTACCGGCAGCAGTGAAATATTCTCCGGCGGGCAGGGAGCACATGATGTCAGTTCATACAAATGGAAAGTGGTCACCCTGTTGCCGACAAGTGCATATAATGCCGATCTTCTCTATTGGGGGACAAAGATCATCGGAATATCGCTGGCTCTTCTGGCTCTTTTCTTTCTGGGGATTCTGTTCATGGTGCGCCTTCAGGAAATGCGTAACCAGTTACTGCTCAATCTGGAAAAACTGGTCGAAGAACGCACTGAGGATCTGAACAAGGTCAATGCTGTGCTGACACAAAGCGAGGCCCGACTGAAAAGTGTTTTTGAAAATATTCCCGACCTGATCTGGCTGAAAGACGTCTATGGAGTTTACCTGACTTGCAATCAGGCATTTGAGAACTTTTTCGATCTGGAAGAGGGGGCGATAATCGGCAAGACCGATGAGGAGTTGCCCGGCGGCAGACAGCCGGAAGTGATGCGTGCCGAGGAGAAACGGATTATTGAAGAAGGAAAACCGGAAGTCATGGAACAGTGGGTGACCAATGTCCGGACGGGAAAACGGGTGTTTTTCGACGTCATCAAGGCTCCCGTCAGGATGCCGGACGGACGTTTGATCGGTGTTTTGGGCATTGCCAGAGATATGACTCGCAGAAAAGAGGATGAGGAAAAACTGCAACTGGCTGCACTGGTGTACAAGAATTCAAGCGAGGCGATTCTGGTGACCAATGCCAGAAACGAGATTCTCGCCGTCAATCCGGCTTTCGAACGTATTACCGGCTATAGCGCAGCGGAAATTCTGGGAAAGGATCCCAAGATTTTAAATTCCGGACGGCAGGACAAGGCGTTTTACAAGGCGATGTGGGATACCCTTCATGAAAAAGGCATCTGGCGTGGCGAGTTGTGGAACAGGAAGAAAAACGGGGAAGTTTATGCTGCCTGGCTGACTATCAATGTCGTTTATAACGAAGATGGTACGGTTCGTTATTATGTCGAACTGTCGGATGATTTCACGGAAAAAAAGGAAGCGGAAGATATGATTTGGCGGCAGGCCAATTTCGATTTTCTGACCGATTTGCCGAACCGGAGAATGCTTCTTGACAGGTTGCAACAGGAAACGACGAAGGTCAATCAGTCGGGCAAGAAGCTGGCGCTTCTGTTTCTGGATCTGGACAATTTCAAGGATGTCAACGATACCCTGGGACATGACATGGGCGACAAGCTTTTGATGGATGTGGCGCGCCGTCTGATGGACTGTGTCCGCGAAATCGATACGGTTTCGCGGCTGGGAGGAGATGAATTCGCGGTGATTCTGACGGAGTTGTCCGATTTGCTGGTCGCGGAAAAGATAGCGCAGGATATCCTTCATTCGCTGGCCCAGCCCTATCGCCTCAATGGGGAAATCGCCTATCTTTCCGCCAGTATCGGCATAACGGTTTATCCTGATGACGGTACCGGGATTGAGACGTTGCTGAAAAATGCGGATCAGGCGCTCTACGCGGCCAAACAGGCAGGCCGCAACAGGATGAGCTATTTTACGGCTTTCATGCAGGCGGCTGCGCAAAACCGGATCAGGCTGGCGAACGATATGCGAATTGCTGTTTTTGAACATCAGTTCGAAATGTTGTACCAGCCGATTGTCGAACTGGAAACGGGGAAGATACACAAGGCAGAAGCGCTGATTCGCTGGCATCATCCATTGCGCGGCATAGTGAGTCCGGCAGAGTTCATTTCCATCGCCGAGGAAACCGGACTGATTCTGACCATTTCCGATTGGGCGTTTTCGGAAGTGGTGCGTGAAGTGGAACGATGGAGAAGGCGGCATTATGCGCAATTCCAGATCAGTTTCAATATTTCACCGACTCTGTTTCAGGACAAGCCAAACTATGCGGACTGGTTCGGTGAACTGGAAAAACGGAATATGTCCGGTGAGGGGATCGTCATGGAGATTACGGAAGGGGTTTTGCTGGTTTCGAACCGGCATGTTATCGAGCGGCTTGCCGAATTTCACCGGCATGGTATGGAAATCGCGCTGGATGATTTCGGAACAGGTTATTCGTCATTGTCCTATCTGAAGAAATTCGATATCGAATATCTCAAAATCGATCAGGCGTTTGTCAGGAATATCGGGAGTGAACCGAAAGATATGGCATTGTGCGAGGCGATCATTGTCATGGCGCACAAACTGGATATGAAAGTCATTGCCGAAGGGATTCAGAACGATGAACAAAAACGGCTTCTGGCCGCTGCCGGCTGCGATTATGGGCAGGGTTATCTTTTTTCCGAGCCTTTGACCGCCGCGGAATTCGAGAATCTTCTGGAACGCAGCGATGGCGGAAAATCCTGATGTGTTTTCAGGTTCCAGGTACTGAAAAGGCCTGCGTGTTGCAGGCCTTTTTCCTGTCCGGACTGTTTTTAACCGGCAAGTTTTTTGCGGAGCAATTCATTGACCTGTGCCGGATTGGCTTTGCCGCGAGTCGCTTTCATGACCTGACCGACAAGTGAATTGAATGCTTTTTCCTTGCCGGCCCGGAATTCCTCGACGGAGCGGGTATTGTTCGCCAGTACCTCGTCAATGATTTTCTCGATGGCACCGGTGTCGGAAATCTGTTTCAGTCCCTTGGCGTCGATGATTTTATCGACGGCATCGGGTTCTGCCGGGCGCGTTTCCCACAGGACAGCGAAAATTTCCTTGGCGATCTTGTTGGAAATGGTGTTGTCCGCGATCCGCTTCATCAACAGGGACAGCTGTTCGGAGGTGACGGGAACTTCCGTCACATCAATGCCCTCGCGGTTCAGGGCGGAAGAAACGTCGCCCATCAGCCAGTTGGCGTTCTGTTTGGCCAGCTGTTTCCCGGTTAAGGATACCAGTCGCTCGTAATAGGTCGCCATGGCCTTGGACTGGGTGAGAACCGTTGCATCGTATTCCGGCAGACCGTAATCGTTAATGAAACGTTCACGCATGGCATCGGGCAATTCCGGCATGTCGTTTCTGACACGTTCGATCCATTCCGGCGAGATGACGAGCGGAGGGAGATCGGGATCGGGGAAATAACGGTAATCGTCGGAATCTTCTTTTGTGCGCATTTCACGCGTTTCGCGTTTGTCCGGATCGTAAAGGCGGGTTGCCTGTACGACTTTTCCTCCGCTTTCGATCAGTTCGATCTGGCGTTCGATTTCATAGTCGATCGCGTCTTCCAGATTGCGGAAGGAATTCAGGTTCTTGATTTCGCAACGGGTGCCCAGAACGTTTGATCCGGCCGGACGCACCGAAACGTTGGCATCGCAACGGAAAGAACCTTCCTGCATGTTTCCGTCGGAAATGCCCAGCCAGGTGACCAGCGAATGCAGTGCCCGGGCATAGGCGACCGCCTCGGCTGCGCTGCGCATGTCCGGTTCGGTCACGATTTCCAGAAGCGGGGTTCCGGCACGGTTCAGATCTATGCCGGTCATGTCGGCGAACTCGTCATGCAGGGATTTGCCGGCGTCTTCTTCCAGATGGGCACGTGTCAGATTGATGGTCTTGATATAGCTGTTTTTGCCTTTCTGTTCAACAATACAGTTTATTTTGCCACCGATGACGACCGGTTTTTCGAACTGGCTGATCTGGTAGCCTTTGGGAAGATCGGGATAGAAATAGTTTTTTCGGGCGAAGACCGAAACCGGGGCGACTTGCGCTCCGATGGCCAGACCGAACTGGATGGCTTTTTCCACAGCGCCCCGGTTCATGACCGGCAATACGCCCGGCAATGCCAGGTCGACCGGACAGGCCTGTGTATTGGGCTTTTCACCGAAATGGGTCGAAGCGCCGCTGAAAATTTTGGATACGGTTGAAAGTTGTGCATGTGTTTCAAGACCGATGACTACTTCCCACTGCATAGTGTTTCCTCTGATGGTGGTGACGGTTTGGACCGTCGAAAATATTCTTGTACGGATAACCGGCCGGAGAACGGCTGGTTTCTTTTTCTGTCAGACCGGTGATTTCAGATGCCAGTCCGTCGCTTTCTGGTACTGATGGGCAATATTCAAAAGGCGCGCTTCATCGAAATAATTGCCGGTCAGTTGCAGCCCGACAGGACGTCTGGCGTGATCACCCTGCCCGAATCCGCATGGAATGGACATGCCGGGCAGGCCGGCGAGATTGGTCGATAGCGTGAAAATATCTCCCAGGTAGTTGGCTACCGGATCATCCGCCTTGTCGCCGAGGTTCCAGGCGACGGTCGGCGAAACGGGGCCCATGATGACATCGCATCCGGCGAAGGCGTTTTTGTAGTCTTCGGCGATCAGGCGGCGGATTTTCTGGGCCTGAATGTAGTAGGCGTCATAGTAGCCGTGGCTTAAAACGTAAGTGCCAACCAGAATGCGGCGCTGGACTTCCTCGCCGAAACCTTCCGAACGGGTCTTGCGGTACATGTCCTGAAGGTCGGTATAATTTTCCGCCCGGAAACCGTAACGGACGCCATCGAACCGGCTGAGATTGGAAGAAGCTTCCGCTGGGGCGATGACATAATAGACCGGAATGCACAGGGACGTGTTTTTCAGGGAGATATCGACCAGTTTCGCGCCCAGTTTTTCGAATTCTGTCAGGGCATCGCGGATGGGCTGTTCGACTTCCGGAGAGAGACCCTCGCTGAAGTATTCCCGGGGTACACCGATGCGGAGACCGTTTAACGGATTGTTCAGGTCACGGGTGTAGTCTTCCGCGTTTTTTTCGAGACTGGTCGAATCCTTCGGATCGAATCCGGTCATTTCGTTTAGCAACAGGGCGCAGTCTTCTGCCGTTTTGGCGATCGGGCCTCCCTGGTCCAGCGATGAAGCGTAGGCAATCATGCCGAACCGGGAAACACGGCCATAAGTCGGCTTGATCCCGGTGATGCCACAGAAAGCGGATGGCTGGCGGATGGAACCGCCGGTATCCGTTGCTGTGGCGGCAGGCGTCAGGCGTGCGGCCACTGCGGCGGCGGATCCTCCGGACGATCCACCCGGTACGGCGCGGGTGTCCCAGGGATTTCTGACGGGACCGAAATACGAATTCTCGTTGGATGAACCCATTGCGAACTCGTCGCAGTTCAGTTTGCCGAGATTGACCATGCCCGCGTCGAGCAGTTTCTGCACGACGGTGGCATTGAACGGACTCGTGTAATTGGCCAGTATTTTCGAACCGGCAGTGGATCGCCAGTCTTTCGTCACGAAAATGTCCTTGTGAGCGATGGGAACGCCGGTTAAGGGATGCGCTTCGTTTCGGGCGATTTTTTCATCGGCGATTGCGGCCTGTTTCAGGGTCAGCGATTCGTCAACGTGAAGAAAAGCGTTCAGTTCGCTTTCACCGATCCGTTTCAGAAACAGTTTGGCCAGTTCGGTTGCAGAAATCCGTTTCGTCTGCAAAAGCGCAGACAGTTCCGATAAAGTTTTTGTATGCATGGGTTGGTAACGACTAAATATCCGGAAGGTTCGCAATGGAAAGATATTCCTTGCGCGTTATTCAATGACTTTGGGAACGAGATAGAGTCCGTTTTCGACGGCCGGAGCACAAGCCTGGTATTCAGTCCGGTGATTCTCTTCCGTGATGGCGTCGTCCCGCAGTCTCAGGGCCACATCGTCTCTGAAAGCCGATATCGGATGGGCCAGCGGTTCGATACCGGTCGTGTCGACGGAACGCAGCTGTTCCACCATGTCGAGAATATTGTTCAACTGTTCTGCCGTTTTCTTTATCTGGGTTTCGGAAGCTTCCAGCTGGGCCAGCTGGGCGATGCGTTCCACATCGGAAAGTTCAAGAGACATAATGAATGGTTCGGTTGTTACAAAAAAATTTCGGAATGAAATGCAATTGCATGCTGAACATCAGATATAACCCCAGAATTATAAGGTAGAATGTGCGGTTATTGCATAGTTGTACGTGAAGTTTGCAATTCGACTGTTTTTGCAGGTTCAACCGTTTTTTGTATACGGAAATTTTATATATCGGGACTGTTCATGTTTGGATTTTTACGCGGTTATTTTTCAAATGATCTGGCCATCGATCTGGGGACGGCCAACACGCTGATCTATGTCAGGAATGCAGGCATTATTCTGGATGAACCTTCTGTCGTCGCGATCCGGCACGACGGGCATTCCGGTGCCAAGAAAAGCATTCAGGCGGTGGGCAAGGAAGCGAAACAGATGCTCGGAAAGGTTCCCGGCAATATCGAGGCTATCCGCCCGATGAAAGATGGCGTGATCGCCGATTTCACGGTGACCGAACAGATGCTGAAACAGTTTATCCGCATGGTCCACAATTCCAAGTTTTTCCGTCCCTCGCCGCGTATCATCATTTGTGTTCCCTGCGGATCCACCCAGGTCGAACGCCGTGCCATTCGTGAATCGGCGCTCGGAGCCGGTGCGTCCAAGGTTTATCTGATCGAGGAACCGATGGCGGCCGCGCTGGGCGCGGGATTGCCGATTTCCGAAGCGACCGGTTCAATGGTCGTGGATATCGGAGGCGGTACGACCGAAGTCGGTATCATTTCGCTGGGGGGGATGGTCTACAAGGGGTCCGTCCGTGTCGGCGGCGACCGTTTCGATGAAGCGATCGTCAATTATATCCGCCGCAATTACGGCATGCTGATCGGTGAACAAACCGCCGAGGCGATCAAGAAGAATATCGGTTCCGCTTTTCCCGGTACGGAGATCAAGGAAATGGAAGTCAAGGGACGCAACCTGTCGGAAGGGATTCCGCGTGCGTTCACGGTGTCCAGCAATGAAATTCTCGAGGCACTGACCGATCCGTTGAACAATATCGTCTCCGCCGTCAAGAACGCGCTGGAGCAGATTCCGCCCGAACTGGGGGCGGATATTGCCGAAAAAGGCATGATGCTGACCGGTGGTGGTGCACTGCTCCACGATATCGACCGCCTTTTGATGGAAGAAACCGGCCTGCCGGTTCTGGTGGCCGAAGATCCGCTGACCTGTGTCGTTCGGGGCTGTGGCATCGCGCTCGAGAAAATCGACGAATTCGAAACGGTCTTTTCTTATGAATGAATACGAACAGGCACACTCCATGTGCCTGTTTCGTGAACGTCGCCGTTTGCGCGATTTTGTTTCGTATCCGGTAAGTTTCTGATGCAATACGGACCACCGCCTCTTTTCAAACAGGGAACGCCCGCCCGGGTGAAAGTCATCATTTTCGTGGTGGCCGCCATCGCGCTGCTTTTTGTCGATTCCCGTTTGCAGGTACTTGGCCGGGTTCGCCATGTTATCGGTCTGGTCATTTATCCTGTCCAGCGGGCTGCCATGGTCCCGCGTGACCTTTTCGAAGCGGCTGGCGAATATCTGATTTCATCCGGAACGTTGCATGATGAAGTCAGCCAGATGCGGCAGAAAGAAATGCAGGATGCCCAGTTGTTGCAGCGTGCGCAATTGCTGGAAAACGAAAACGAACATTTGCGCGAGTTGCTGGGGATGAGCAAGCGAATCAGCGTCAAGTCTGTTCCGGCCGAGATCCTTTACGATGCGAAAAATGTTTTTGTCCGCAAGGTCGTATTGAACAGGGGATCAAAACACGGCGTTCTTCCGGGACAGCCGGTCATCGATGAAAAAGGCGTGATCGGTCAGGTTACGGAAGTGTATCTGGCGACATGCGAGGTGACTCTTCTGACCGACAAGGATCAGGCCATTCCCGTTTTGAACGTGCGCAGTGGCGAGCGGAGTGTCGCTTATGGAAGAGGCCAGTCGGGATATCTTGAACTGCGGTTCATGATGGCCAATGCCGATATCGCTGCGGACGACATGTTGGTCACATCCGGAATCGACGGGGTGTATCCGGCCGGACTTGCCGTGGGCAGGGTCGCACGGGTACGCGATAATTCCACCGGGTCGTTCGATCATATCATCTGCGAACCAGTAGCCGGCATCAACCGGAACCGGCAGGTGTTGATACTGCTTTCCGATACCGCCGTTGCCCCGCGGCCGACGTCTGATGAGAGAACAGTCGCGACCCGGAAAAGAGCGGTACCGAAACAGAATGAAACAGGAAAACAGGTAGGGCCGGCGAGATGAAACAGACTCCCGAACGTATTTTGCTTCCTGTCAGTCCTGTGTTTATCGCAGTTAGCCTGTTTGTCGCTTTTCTTTTGAATCTCCAGCCATGGGGACACTGGGTCGGAGTACCTGATTTTGTCGCGCTGGTACTGGTTTTCTGGGGAATTCACCAGCCACGCCGTGTGGGCATTGGTATCGCCTTCTGTATGGGGCTTCTGATGGATGTCAATGATGCGACGCTTCTCGGTGAGAATGCGTTGGCCTATACGTTGCTGAGTTATTTCGCCATCACGTTGCATCGTCGGGTTCTCTGGTTCCCTCTGAAAAAGCAGGTCTGGTATATCCTTTTTCTGCTGTTGTCTTCCCAGCTTGTCCAGATGCTGGTGCAGTTTATCATCAGCCAGCGTACATCGAGCTGGTTTTATTTGCTGGACAGTTGCATTGGCGCGCTGTTGTGGCCGGTTGTCACCGCCATTTTGCTGGCACCCCAGCGCCGTTCCGTCAATACGGATCTGGACAGTTCCTTATGAATCAGGCAGTATTTTTCCGGCGTGCCGGACAATGGAATGAACCAGTATCCCTGTTTTCCCGGCGGGATGCTTCCGGCAAGGGGGCAGTATGTCGAATCTGAACAATACCGACAGGGAACTGAGGCATTTTCGTAACAGGATCATGGCACTGGCCGTTCTCGTACTGTTCTGCTTTTTCCTTTTGCTTTTGCGTTTTGTCTGGCTGCAGGTCGTCCGCCACAGCAATTATGTCGCACAGGCGGAGGAAAACCGGATTTCGATTGTTCCGACCATGCCGTCGCGGGGGATCATCACCGATCGCAACGGTGTGGTGCTCGCCAACAATTATTCTGCTTATACGCTTGAAATCACCCCTGCCAAAATCGAGGGCAAAGTGGATGAGGTGATTGACGAACTTTCCCTGTTCATCGATATCACTTCACGGGACAGGAAACGTTTCAGGCGGCGTATGGAAGAAACGAAACGCTTCGAGAGCATTGTCCTGAAATCCAAGCTGACCGATGAGGAAGTGGCGCGGTTCACTGTCCAGCGTTACCGTTTTCCCGGTGTGGAAGTCCAAGCGCGCATGTTCCGCCAGTATCCGCTGGGTGAGGTGGCGGCCCATGCCATCGGTTATATCGGCCGGATCAGCCAGAAAGATATCGACCGGTTGCCGGAAGAGGAAGAAACCAATTATCAGGGAACGACACATTACGGCAAGGAGGGCATTGAAAAGAGTTACGAAAGGGTATTGCATGGCGTGACCGGCTACGAGGAAATGGAAGTGTCGGCCAGCGGTAGGGCTGTCAGGACACTGTCCACGCGTTCGACGGTACCCGGAAACAATCTGGTGCTGTCGATTGATATCGAACTCCAGAGAGTGGTCGAAGAAGCCTTCGGCAAGCGGCGTGGTGCCCTGGTCGCCATGGATCCGGCAACCGGGGAGATTCTCGACTATGTTTCAAAACCGGGATGAACTGAATACGTCGATCAACCGGCCGCTGGTCAACCGGCCGATTCGTGGCGCCTATCCGCCTGGTTCGACATACAAACCGTTCATGGCGCTGGCGGCGCTGGAGCTGGGGTACCGCACTCCCCAGGCCGCGATCAGTGATCCGGGATATTTCCTGTACGGCAATCACCGTTTCCGGGATGACAAGGTGGGTGGACACGGTATCGTGGATATGTATAAATCCATCGTCCAGTCATGCGATACGTATTACTATATTCTCGCGTCCGAGATGGGGGTCGATACGATGCACGATTTCATGAAACAGTTCGGTTTCGGAGAGCAGACCGGTATCGACCTGCCTCATGAAAGAAAAGGAATTTTGCCTTCGACGGAATGGAAACGGAATGCTTACAGAAATCCGAACCAGAAAAAATGGTATGCCGGCGAAACGATTTCGCTCGGTATCGGGCAGGGATATAACACGTTCACGCCGTTGCAGCTTGCTTATGCCACGGCGATTCTGGTCAATAACGGTTCTGCGGCACGACCGCATCTGGTGAAGGAAATCGAGGACGGGGTGACCCATGAGCGCAAGCCGGTTGTCACGGAAACGATCAGACTGGAGTTGAAGCAGGAAAATATCGAGGTCGTCAAGCGGGCCATGGCCGGAGTGGTGAAGGAAGGAACGGCGGCCCGCGTTTTCGGAGGGGCCGGTTATGTCTCTGGCGGAAAAACGGGAACGGCACAGGTGATCGGTATCGGCAAAAACGAGAAATACAATGCCGCAGCGCTGGCGGAACACAAGCGGGATCATGCGCTTTATACCGCGTTCGCTCCGGTGGACAATCCGAAAATCGTCATTGCCCTGATTGTCGAAAATGCCGGATTCGGTGCATCCGCTGCCGCGCCGATCGCACGGAAAGCGATGGACTATTTCTTCCTGGGCAAGAAACCGGTTTCCGAGGTATCGACGCGTGGTATGCCGGAACCGGACGATTATCCGGAAGAACCCGATGAAGTCTTGCAGCCGATTTTGACTCCGGCCATTCCCGAAGAAGAAAATACTGAGGAAGAGTGACAGGCAAATGGATACACCTTATCAGGATGCAATTCGTAACAGGCTGAAAACCTGGCTTGCCGTTTTCGACGGTCCGCTGGTATTGATCGTTTTCCTGATCATGTCGGTCGGAATCATCACGCTGTATTCGGCAGGTATCGATTTTCCGGGGCGGGTCGAGGATCAGTTGAGAAACATTATTATCTGTTTCATCATCATGTGGATCGCTGCCAGTGTGCCTCCCCAGACCCTGATGCGTTTTGCCGTGCCGATCTATACGGTCGGTATCGCCCTGCTTGTCGCAGTGGCGATGTTCGGGCTGATCAAGAAAGGGGCGCGTCGCTGGCTCAATATCGGAGTTGTCATTCAGCCCTCCGAGATCATGAAGATTGCATTGCCGCTGATGCTGGCTTGGTTTTTCCAGAAGCGGGATGGCCATGTCGGCTGGAAAGAATATGTCATTGCCATGATGTTGCTGGCCATTCCGGCCGGACTGATCATGAAACAGCCCGATCTGGGAACCGCGCTTCTGGTCGCGGCAACTGGTTTTTACGTCATTTTCTTGGCAGGACTGGCATGGAAAGTCATCATCAGTATGGCTGTGGCGGGAGCTGCCAGTTTGCCGGTCGTATGGACGCTTCTGCACGATTACCAGCGGCATCGCGTCATGATGCTGATCGATCCTTCTTCCGATCCGCTCGGCAAGGGATTTCACATTATCCAGTCGGTTATCGCTATCGGGTCGGGTGGAGTAACCGGCAAGGGATGGTTGCAGGGAACGCAGGCCTATTTGCATTTCATTCCGGAGAGAACGACCGATTTCATTTTTGCCGTGTTTTCGGAAGAATTCGGGCTGATCGGCAATATCGTACTGATGATTCTGTATCTGTTGTTGATTGCCCGGGGTCTCATGATCGCCGTGAATGCCTCGACGGTGTTCGCGCGGCTTCTGGCAGGGGCCATCACGATGATGTTTTTCATGTATGCTTTCGTCAATATGGGGATGGTCAGCGGCATTCTGCCGGTGGTGGGTGTTCCATTGCCCTTCATGAGTTATGGCGGAACGGCTATGGTGACACTGGGTCTCGGAACCGGCATTCTCATGAGTATCCAGCGACATCGAAAGCTGGTACAGACCTGAATCCGGTCACCTTTCTTTTTCAATTGTCCCGTTTTGGCAAAAGTTCTGATGTTTACCGAGCTTGCCGGATGAAAAAAGGCGACAAGTTGGGTTATACTTTGAGCGGTTAGTGAGGTTCTGGCGCTAATTCTTTCATTTTCAAACGGTTTTGAAAACATGGTGTTTCAAATAGTGACAGGTCTGTGACGGGGTGTGAAGATGTTGTTTCAAGGAAATCGCAAATGTCTGGTTCTGATGGCGATGCTGGCATCGGCCTGTGCACTGCTTTTGTCCGGTTGCAGTACCACACCGAAATCGTCCGGAAAAGTGGCAGCCGGGAAAACCGGCAAGGTCAAGGTCAAAAAGGGAGGTGGCTATTATCTGGACGACGGTCCGATGGATGAGGTGCCCGACAATCTTCTGGAAGTCCCCGATGCCGAGCCGAGAGTGGAAAAACTGGTCAGTGGTCCCAACAAGCCGTATGTCGTGTTCGGCCGGACTTATACACCCATGACGCAAATCAGCGCCTACCGGAAAAAGGGGGTGGGAAGCTGGTACGGCAAGAAATTTCATGGACAGAAAACCTCGTCAGGCGAGC
>ERZ1034913.1672-NODE-1672-length-12833-cov-13.098529_pt1 | contig 12833 bp, 13 predicted proteins | sample MGYA00520697_ERZ1034913 | MGnify/ENA primary metagenome ERZ1034913 (study PRJEB33766, sample SAMN09781786) | gut metagenome | biome: gut microbiome | host: Homo sapiens | place: Madagascar | study: EMG produced TPA metagenomics assembly of the PRJNA485056 data...
TGCAAGTATTATTATTTTTAGAAAATTAGGTGTTATTTAGGGATAGATTCTAATTCTAATGCATACCGATAGACTCTATAATGCCATACCCTATAAGCTAATCGAGAAGCGGAACGTATGAGACCACGCCTGTTCAATCCATTCATCAGCTTTACCAGATTACCAGATTTGATCGGGATAAAATGAACATGCGATAAACTTTTTCTCATGTTTTCTTCAGCACCCAGGTCAAATTCACCTATCCGGTCGCCGCTTTTCCCGTAAATAACTGTTATATCGTGCTCCTGAGACATTTCCTGAAGATAATTCCAAGCAACGGAATATTCTGATCCCCGAAAAGGGGAAACCTGATAAGCCAACAATAATATCTTTTTCCGACTCATATTCTAACCTAAAGCCAGTCCCTATTTTAAGTATTCATAAAATCAGGAAAGCGCATTTCGCAAATAGGAGAAAGCCCGTTTGCGCAATTCAGCCAATTGTTTTCGTGATTCGATATAATTCAACTCAGTGATAGTTGCAAAAGAATTTTCGTTACATAAACGGGACATCAGATGTAAAGAATCAAGTAAATTGTAGATTCGGGAATTTTGATTGTTAGCGGCAGACTCACTGAATCTTCTGAAGCAAAAGAACTTCCGTTCCATTAAAATGGAGAAGACCGTACCATGGAAAGAATCAGTACACACATAGGCCGCCTGATGGACCAAGCCCAGAAATTCTTCCGGTGAAACGGTATCCAGCATCTCGCCTGCTGCGGAGATCCGGTTGTAATACATCCGAATATTCACCACCCGACAGCCACTCTTTTTCTGCAGGTTGCTGATGAAATCGTGTGGCACAGATTCGCCGAGGAAATAGCACAGAATATATGGAGTTCCCTGCTGCGGCATCTGCGCAATCTCAAGCCATTCGTGCTGCTCCAGCAGCAGAGTTGGATCGGGCATGGCGGGAATATCCTGTCGCGCCAGTAACTTCCGCAACAGAACAGCGCCCTGCTCCTCCCGAACGGAGAGGGCGTAAAAATCTTCTGTAAGCTGACGAATTTCTTCCTTATGTGCAGAGATACGGTCCAATCCTATACTGGGTGCATATGCTACCTTGCGAACTCCGGATCCAGTACAGAAATTTAAAAACATTACCGGATCAAAAAGCAACGGCGACCAGATCTGATCACTGCCGCAAACACACGCGCGGCAACCAGCCAGATCACGGGCGATTGCCGTAGCTGTTTTGTAATGCCGAGAAGTCAACCGCAAGTAGGAACGGTCGAAATAATCAAATTTTGCTCTTTGAATACGACGCTTTTTAAAACGCTCATAGAGCTCTGGAACGATGAATTTCCCCGGTATCTGAAACAATTGCAAAAGCCGGTAAACCATATTATGAACAAACGGTCGAATCTTCCAACGTAATTTATATTCATCATAATCGATGATCAGGTTATCGAATCCCGCCTTCAAGAGTGCCTGTTGCATTGCGTAGGCCTGTAGAGAAGAGCCGAAATTATATCCGGCCCGTCGTGTAATGAGCCGGATAGATAAAGGTTGTTTAGTCATAGTAAATTTGTTTTTAAGTTATTTTTAAGTTTTTTAAGTAATTTTTTTACTGAGGCAGGAATCAACCAATACAGAACATTACTCTTAGGTTTGAGCAATGTTCGTGCTAAATAATCGAATCCCGAGTAATCTAGCTCTTTGTAAATCAAATCACGTTCTAGCGGATAGATATTCGAGGAATGACATAATGCAGGGTTTTGTTTTTGAGCATATTCTAATTTAGATGGAACAAATACTACAGAGCAACACAACTTTTCCTTAAACCCCAGCCCTTTTTTTGTATTAAAAAGACACACAGAAACACCATATTTCAATTTATCATACTGATCCTTATAAATTTTCTCAAACCCCCAGAAGTCACCAATCGTAATGTCCCCTACACGTTCGGCACGAGCAAAAATACACGAAAAACAACTCCGCCGATCCAACCATCCTTTCACAAAACCAGTAAAATATGGATCAAAACCTAAAAATAGATAGCGCTTCATTCCAGCTGCTGTTTGGTAAGAAATATAGGAGCGGTAGCCGGATTTCTTCTTTGCTCGAAAATTGAATTCCACAATTTTCTTTTTTTCTTTTTTCTCTAGATATTTGATGTATTCTGAAAAAATCTTGGGACTCGGTACGCCATGACAAATCAAATCAACAGTCAATAAATTAATGTAATCCCGAGATAAAAAACTTCTTAATCCAGCAATTTGGCATGGAGTTCCGATATAAAGAACTAGTCTTCCTTGAATCAAATCTTGAAGGACCTGTTTATATGTATTTGCACAAGCGCTTTGTACATATTTACTTTGACAGAGGCGTTTCAATTCATCCTCTTTATCAACACGGATATGAATAGCTCTAAGGTCAGCCTTTCCTTTCCAAGCGCAACCATATACGACCCCCCCCTCCTGAACCACCAACTTTGACAGGCTGTACCCTAAACCTCCTGATGCGCTGTCTAATAGAACGGCCAAATCATTGCTATATGCCGCATTTATATCCTGCTTCTCCCGATGAAACAATTTTTGGACATTCATTGCATAGCAAGGGCAACATTTTAAGCATAAACCACAATTTAAACAAATTTCCGTATTGAGTGCAGGGAACATGAAACCTTCTTCATCTGCTTCCAAGGTGATAGCTTTAACTGGGCACTTCTGTTCACATGCGCCGCACCCAGTGCAAACATCTTTCTTCAAGATTGAAATATTTTTTTTCATAGGGACTCCTCAGAAGCTATAGTTGTTAAAAAAACGCCGAAAGAATCGCAGCAGTTTCAATTCCCCAACGCCCCAAAACTGGAATATTTTCAGAAGTTGCAATGCTAGCCAACCTGCCTTACGGTAATTACGTTCATAGTACAGAATACTATTAAAATATATTCTATATCGATTGAGTGAATTAATCTCATTCCGTATTGTCATGGCATGAACATGACGATATGTCAGTTGCGTCAGGACGTAATTCTGATGCCCGGCCATCTGCGTCTTTAACGCGATAATCCGTTCCTCACAATAAAGGAATGTCCCCGGATCAAAAAAATCAAGGCTCTTGAAAAAGCTGTATTCGCTAAATAGGAAACTGCCGGGAATAATATAAACCGGTTCATAGGTTTGAGTACATCTATATTGACAATTCAACGGTAAATGCGGCATCAGAATCCGAAATAGGAGAAAGGAACGAAACAGATCTTGCCAATAAGAGATATTTTTTTCAGTTGGAATATTTTTCCCTGAAGCATCCGTCTGACGAGGAGCAATAAAGCCCGGTTTCTGCAAATGTTTCCAATTTTCAATCATTTTAGCTAATAATAACTCGTCGTCCAGAAAAATATCATTATTCATAATAGCAATGAAGCGTGGCGGAGCAGCAGCGAAAAATTTAAGTCCAAAGTTATTTCCGGCTGCATAACCGGTATTTTCCGGAGAAGCAAGGATCGTAACTTCTGGAAATATCCTCAGAGATTTTTGTAATTGTTCCAGGGACTCATTCGGAGAACAGTTATCCACTACGACAATTTGTAGAGAAATATTTCTCTGCTTCCGTAAATCTAGAACTAGGCGAATCGTTTCCGCATAAGTTTTATAATTAAGCAGTACAATTCCAATTGCTTCTATTTGAGTCTGATGCATATGCATTATATCCGTAAAGTTTTATTTACAGTTAACAACTGCATTCTCGGTGTATGTGTTCTGACGATACCACAGTGGAGGTTATATCGTTTCTACAGGCCAGAGAAACTCCAACTAAAAGTAATAAAAACATAGGAGTTTCATTTGTAAATATCCCATGAATCACCTGAGTATTGAAAAGTAAATTGATGCCTAGCAACGCAAGGAGTGAAGTGATGTAACGTCCAGATTGTCCAGAAGGAGTACCAGTGTTAAAAAGGGAACAGATGAACAAGAAAAAAAAGAACAGTCCCAAATAACCGGCTTTCAGCAGAATCGTGACATAGCCATTGTGAAAAATCGGTAATGCGGAAAGCCTTTCATCCAGAAAAATATCATTGCGACAGATTGCACCTGCTCCTTGTCCAGCAAGTTGTTGAATTATATTTCCCTCAAAAAACATTTGCAAACCAAGATATGCTTCAAAACCTCTCCATTCACGATTAATAGAAGTCATATCAGTTCGTTCAAACACCAATAATTCATTAAATGAGTTTCGTAGTTTATTGTTCAAAGTAGAATAATCTTCGACATCAGCATGAAAATAATCCAACAATAGTTCACCATGGAAAATGGTAAGCATGGCAAAAACGGACATCAAAATTCCGATCCATTGATAAACACGCTTGCGATCAAAATAAATCAATAGCCAAGCCAACGCAGTAAAAACATAAAAGGTCCTTCCAAAAGAAAAAGCAATACCGGTCAAAGCCAATAGCTCTAACGATAATAGTTTTCGAGAGGAGAAAAGAGCAAAACGACAGCGTCTGGCGACTGCGGTAATCAAAAATAGAATGTTTGATTCAATTCCAATAAATCCTCCCTCCTGACGGTTGACAAGTCCCAGACTGATTCCAGAAATACTAACAAAGAGGAATTGCAACGCGATTTGAACAGCAATTACAATTGCGATAATTTTTAAACACTTACTATAGTCATGATCCAGCAAGTAAAACAACACCATCCCAGCATAAATGAATAAAACAGGCTTTCCAAAATAATAAAAATCACGAAAAATTTCATATCTAGGTCTTTCAAATCCCCACAAGAAAGTGGAAAGCAAAACAATGACAAATAAGATAAACAATGGCGCAAGAGTCTGAAACACAAAGATTTTTTCCCCTTTCGCCCTCCATAAATTAAAAATAATAGCTACTGGAATCACTCCAAGACTGGCATGAGGAAAGCTGTTCACTCCCCAAGAGGCGCTCAGTAACAGCAAAAAGATGAATAGCGATTTTTTCAACAGACAGGAATTCCAGTTTTGATTCAGTTTTGAAATATATTGCAACACTTTTGAATTATACAGATAAGTAACAGGCATTCCGCCGTCAATGTTGCAATTGCAGCTCCCGAAGCGCCGAGAAAATAAGAGCATGGGATACAGCAGAGGATACTTACTATTCCAGCTACCCAAACAAATCGGGCAAAACTTTTCTGGTATCCCAGATTGACTAAACCGACAATGCCACCATAGTAGTTCAGACTGCCGATCCAGATAATCGGACATAAGATCCAGACTACTGGAACTACGGCTTGAAAATTATCGCCGAGATACCAAGTTATCAGCAATTTTGACAAGCAACCACACAAAATCATGGCCAAGAACATCAAGGAACTGTAGTAAAAGCCGATTTTTCTGAAAAGCCTTCCACCTCCGGACTCATTCAATTTTCGACTCATATATGGGAATAAACCTTGCATAATCGGCAATGTGCTAAATGATTGGACTGTACTGATCAATTTATTGGCAACAAAAAAATATCCGACGGCCTGATAATTCGAGGTAATTCCAAGAATAAGCACATTGACCTCTCTATAAAGATTGGTTCCAATACAAGCAACAAATACATGCCAACCTTGCAAAAGCAGTTGAACAATCTCGCAGAAAGGAACCCAGATCGGTTGCAGAGAAAAACGCCGAATCGCAACCCCAAAGCCAACAACCCCGCCAAGCAAGAAACTGCCATTATAAAGGAAGAATGCCCAAATGCAATCCGCTTCATTCTTTACAAAAACTATAATCAAGAAAAAGGCACAGCCTTTCATCAAAGTATTCAAAATAGCGATGAGCTTCATGGTTTCCATGCCCTGAAATAGCCATGTCGGCATCAATACAGTTTCCACAAGCAGCGGCAAACCGCTTGCATACAACAGAAGATGTTCTCGCATTGCAGATATCGATAAAACTAGGATTCCAAGAATACCGCTTCCGGCAAGGCATAGAACGGTACGGGCACCAATAGCACGCCAGAAAATACGCCGAACTGCCTCATGATCTGTGCGTACCAAAGCGATCTCTTTTGTAACCGACAGATCAAATCCATAGCGGATAAAAAGAGCAATATATCCTACGACAACACTCGCAAATGCATATAAACCGTACTTTTCCCTTCCCAGAGTACGGGTCAAGTGCGGTATGATCAACAATGGGAAAATATAATTAACTATATTTAGCAGACCGAGAGAAAAAATATTTTCTCCAAGCACCCGGTTTTCTTTACTCTGAAAAATCTTTCTAATATTCATAATCAAACCTTTGGAGCAGGAACAAATTGTTCCAATATAAATTTATGGATTTTGATTTCATCTCGTGGATTTCCAAGCCAGTTCAGTAATGCGATAGTCCGAATGGATCTGGTCCCGCGCGGTAATTGCGGTAAAACACAACCTCTGTCAGTTGCAACAATACCTGTTACTTGATGTTTTCCCTTGCCCTGTTCCTCCGGCAATAGCAAATGGCCGAACTGCGCCCAATGAAACGATACAGACTGCCCTGCTGGATAGCATTTTTTCAAGGGGGCTGCAAGCGAAATTTCAGCTCCGAGTGATACTCTCCGGATATTCCGAATCAAACCGGTTACCTCTTGCCCATCTGCTGATCGCAGCGCAAGGACCGTCCGTGATGAAAACTCTTTGTGAGGATATGATAACACAACCACGTTTTGTGTTCCGGCTTCCGCCGGAACAGCCAAAATCGCAGAAAGTCCAATGATTGGCGTGTCGGTTTCCTGTGCCAGATAATTTCCGGCAGCATCATAAGCGGTTACCCCAAAATGGGCTGTTGATGTTCCATCCTTGATGTTGTATTCGACGCGCAGGCGGTAGATGCTTTTTTCATCAACTTGAAAGGATTTTAGGCTCTGCAGAGCGATGCGTTCCGTTGCAATGAACCCCCTATCATTCAACGCTTCCCGGCGGCCAGTTGTTATTTTGAAGTCCGCAGGCGTAAATTCCTTGACCAGTTTCCAATTCCTCGGGTTGTGAAGTTCCGCTGGAAGGCGGTAACGATATAAGAAAACTTTCTTCTTGTAACGGCCAAGCTCGGTCAGCTTCTGATACATCGGATGGGCTTTGTGAAGCTGTTCCGGAGAGTATTCGGAAATCCAGTACAGTACGGTTTCTTCCGGAATTTTCAGCAGATCCTGCAACACTAGTGGCACACGGTCCGTCTCAACCTGATCGCGAAATTCCAGCCAGTCACACCCAGCATAATATCCCACACGTGACGCGCTCGAACCGCGAGCCAACACAACTTTCTTCCCAAATTGTTGATCCTCGCAAACAAGTCGGGAAAAGTGTTCTATATACGGTTTCGACTGCCCCTTCGTCAGGGAACGACCAATGAAAATTCCGCAAACCACTATCACCGGAAAAATAAAAAGCCACGGCCACCCCTCCAACCGTTGCAGAAATTTCAGGGAATGAATTGCCAACCGAACTCCCCTCTCAATTCCCAGAACTGCCAGCGGCAACATGAGAATGAACAATACCTGAAAATAACGTCCCGCTCCCGCATGGCGGACCAACATGCGTCCAACCAACGGGATCAGGAAAAACAGAAGCCAGAACCAAAGTTTCTGGTCGAAATTGCGATGGAAAAGCTCCGAAATCCCGAGCAGAGCCAGAGCCACAAGAATCCATTGAATCCAATCCATTGCCTGCAACAACAGTCGGATCGAATGGAATACGGTATCAATCATCTATTTGATTCTCCATATTGCTGCTGCCGATGGGAATAACTGCATTCTGCCAGGGAAAACCACGATATACGCTCCAAGCATGTTCGATCCAGACGACTCCTATGAAAAGTAAAATACCACCAAGACTGGCCAAGGCAAGACGGATCCGGCTTTTTCTATCGACAGATCGGTTCCTCCATAACAGTTGGTACCCCAAAAAGAGCATTCCGAGCAACATGATCACGATCAATTCCGGAGCCTCCTTGCGCCAACCTTGCGCGATTCCCGCCGTCAGCGCAGCAACCGGAAACCAGATGAATCTCCCGGAGGTCACCGCTTTCAAAGTTGCCGCTACGGTTAGAAGAAACAATGCGATGTAAGGACCATCGCGCAAAATCTCCCCTCCAAGCCACAATGTATTCGGGTAAAAGGCCGCCAATGCGCTGGCACTTAACGCCAGCCGCTGGGACTTCCAGAGCGTCTCCGTCAACCAGTACACCCCCAAGGGTAAAAGCGGATAAAACAAAAGCCCCCAGACCAAGCCGCAGATTCGATAATTCCATCCCGTAAACCGATGGATTTCTCCAATTCCCAGAAAAATTAATGGCGGAATTTTAAGATGTTCAGCAGAATAATTCTGTTCTTTTTTTTCTTCTAGGCTCCGAGCTAACATGATGTAGGTAATTTCATCACGCTGCAGCCGTTTCGACTGAAAAATATAAATCAGACGTACTGCTAAACCGACTAGAATAATTCCAACCAGTACTCCACAGGCTGGAAAAGCCAAATCTTTCAATATAGCTTTCATTAGATTGTACTTTATGAGATTTTATCCAGTTCAAGGTCGCCGGACTCAAGATAGGGATATACCATTCCCGGAGAGAATTCACTGGAGAGAACTCTTCTATTTTGAGGAAGAGTTCGCTCTGATAATATATCTTCTACACATTCCGGCAGAATTGATTTCAATTCGACAATTTTCGGAGCCCCCTTAAGATCAGTTTTTTAGGGTATCTGGCATTTAATTTCTTTCAACAAAATCAACAGGCAATTCAACAGAGAGCGTCATTTGAAGGGACGAAAGATATATACTTACCGTTTCATTGTTAACCATCCTCCGTACAACAGCATACTCGCCTTTAAAATACCCCTTGGTAACCTGCACGGCTGTACCGGGAGTCATTGGAGGATAAACCGCAACCTTATGCTCTTTAGCAAGAATTTCATATTTTCGAACCGTCCTAAGATCATGTAACAAATCCACTGCCGCCGCCTCCGACAGAAAATGCACTTTCAACAGAGATGAATTCAGCTTGGCAATATCAAATCCCTGCGAACAAGTTGACGCAAATACATACCCCGGAAACATGGGAAGCATTCGTGAATAGACGCGGTGCGCATATTCCGTTGTTTTCTTTACCTGCGGCAAATAACATGGAATTCCCTGACTCAACAAACCCTGATAAAGTTTTTTCTCTTGCCGCGGCCTGGAGACAAAATACATCCAAAATGTACCGTTATGCATACAAAGCACTTTTGACAATTCATCATCATTTTTCAATACATCAGGCATAGACGTTTTTTTCCAAGCAATGCGAAGCAATGTTTTTAGGAAAACGCTCCTTAAAAACATTAAAATTTGTTGTAACAGTATTTTGCTCGTTTTAAAAGCAATATACACCAAAAAATAGAAAAGTCAAGAGTTCTTATGTCATTTTTTAAGTAAATAACCACGCCAAAAGAACGTGTTTTTGAAGAAACGCCCTCGTGTGTACTTCTAGAATGCTGCCTAACATTCCCATAATTTCAATCAGTCAAACATAAAACACTGTTGTTCAAACAGGTGTTCTTGTTTTCCTTTGATACCACACATACATACGTATCATTTCTCCATCCACACCTACGGTGTCAACACAATATCTCCATCTACACCAATAATAATACTGGCAATGGCAGAAAACATGTGCTATATTATAAAACCGACTCAGACTATAAACACTCTCTACGGTGAGGACTGCTGAAAAATATAGAGAGAACAGACCAAGTACGTGTTTTTCTAAAATTCGATAAACTGGAGGATCTATAAGTTTCTATGGAAAACATCAACGACATCATCAGAATTCTGTACATTCAGCTGTTTGTAACCGCATGCACGGAACTGGAGACTTTGAAGCGGAAATTGCGGGAACAGTTTCCCGCAATCATCATTGCGGGCGGATACGCCCCGCCGTTCCGTCCGCTCACTCCGGAGGAAGACGCCGCGGTAATCAAGCAGATCAACGATTCCGGGGCAGATTTCGTGTGGGTCGGTCTCGGCGGACCGAAACAGGAATTCTGGATTCAGGCACACCGGTCCGCCCTTAAAGTCCCGGTTATGCTCGGAGTCGGCGCGGCGTTTGATTTCCATTCCGGCAAGCGTTCCTGGGCTCCGGAAATCATCCCCAGGCTCGGTCTCGAATGGTTCTGGCGCATGTGTTCCGGCGGACGGCGCACGCTCTTCCGCAATCTCCGCTGCGTCAGCATCGTCTTGCTCTTTCTCCTGAAGGAACGCATCCGCGCATGTCTCCGAAAGGGAAACTGATCATGAAAATCCTGCAGCTGACCGCCAGTTCCGTGCTCGCGCTCCTGATCCTCTCCGGATGTTCCGCCGGACACGACTACTGGGGAAACCGGCTGGATGACGCAAAAGACATCTTCACTTTCACCGCCGGAGGTGGATTCGGCGTGAAGGTTCAGGTCGGTCCTGTTCAGGCGGATATGTACAACTATGCATCACTTTACGGTCTGCGCAGCGGAGAAATTCTCGACGGAGCGCATCCGCATTCTGAGGAATATCATGTGAGTGAAGGGAACATCGGCGTTCCGCTTCCCTTCGCCAACACGGAAATTTTCTATCCGGGCAAACATGCGGCGGAACGCGGAAAAGCTTATTGCGCAATGACTCCGCTGCTGCCGTTCTTCATTCTGCTTCCAGACGAGCATTCCAGAAACTTCTGCAATTCCTGCGCATGGAAAGAAAAATTCCGCAACAGGGAAGCGCAAAAAACTTCGGAAGATGCGTCTCCGGAACTTGAAAAGGATGGAAATCCGCGTCAACTTCCCTTCGACGGCAGACGCGCATGGTATAAATATTCCTCCATTGAAGTCACGGCGGCGCTGTTCGCCGGATTCTCCATCGGGGTCAATCCCGGCGAGCTCATCGACGTTCTCGCCGGATTTGCCTGTCTCGATCTTTACGGCGACGATTTATAAGTTTCCGCCTCCCCGTCGTTTACCGAAGCCTTCCGGAGCGTTTGATTCTCCGGAAGGCTTTCGCTTTATCTGAAGAGTTCAGAAGACCTTACTTGATTCCTGCCTGACGGCGGAACCAGGCTCCGGCAAAAAGCGGCCAGTCGGCAATCGGACGACCGGTACGGTGCAACCCGTAACCGTGTCCGCCGTCCGGCCAGAGATGCATCTCGACCGCAACGCCCGCGCGTTTCAGCGCGAGATACCACGCAAGTGCGTTCTCAACGCAGACGCCGTCATTCTCCGCCTGAATCAGGAACGTGGGCGGAACATTCGCATCGATTTTGAATTCCGGCGCAAGATTCAGCTCCAGATCCGAAAGATACGCGGGATAGATCAGCGCGGTGAAGTCCGGGCGGTACGGGAATGCGTCGATTTCATCCGCCGCCGGATACGGAACCGGATCCGACGGTGCGGAAATCGTCGCGCAAAGGTGCGCCCCCGCCGAGAAGCCGATCGCGCCGACTTTGTCCGGAATGATGTCGAATTTTTCCGCATTCGCGCGGATCATGCGCATCGCGCGCGCAGCGTCCGCATGAGCGGCGGCGCGGCGGTCCGGACAGCGGTATTTGAGCAGAAACGCGCTGAATCCGTTCTGGTTCAGCATCCCGCAGATGTCGCGTCCCTCATGGTTCCACGCGAGGATGGAATAGCCGCCGCCGGGACATACCAGCACGGCGGGGTGCGGTCCCTGTCCCGAGGCGGGAAACCAGGTGATGGTCGGTTCGGTGACGTCAGTCAGACGGTCAATGCCGCCTTTATGGTCTTGAAAATGTTCAACGCGTGAAGCGTCGTCCGGAGTCGTCAGGGGAATATCCTGTTCCCACAGTTTGAAAGTCTGAGTGAATTCCATTTTATTTTCCTTTGCTGCCCGTGGAGGCGGGAAGTTTGAAGAGATCGCCGACGCCCTTCAGCAGTTCGGCGGACTTGTCCAGCACGGCGGTTCCGGCGTTCGTAATAGAACGCAGCGAGGGGAACGCATCGCCGATGGAGGCGAAGACGCCGAGCGTCAGTTTGTTGAGAATTGCGGCGGTGAGATCCAGCGGAGTGATGCCGTCGTTGTCCTTGCCGAGGTTTTCAAGGTTGATGGGAACAACCGGCAGCGGCGCATCGGTCGCGGGCAGTCCGGGCGCGGAGGCGACGACGTTCACGTAGATGGAGTTCATATTCAGGTCATCCACCTCGAGTCTGGTCTCTTTTTCCGGTTTTCCCGCATCGGTCTTTTTCTGGGCGGCCTTCTCTTCCAACCCGAGTTTTTTCTGGAAATTCTGAACGTTCTCGTTCAGCTGCGAAAGGTTGTTGGAAAGCAGATTCGCCGAAGGTTCGAAATAGACGTCCACGCCGTCGAGCGTGAACTCTTCGACCACCAGTTTGTCCGCGGTCAGCGTGGAGGGAATGATATCGACGCGGATATGTTTCACGGTAAGCGCGCGGTCGTTTTTGTATCCCACGGGATTTCCTATGAAGAGATTGCGGATATCGACCACGCCGGAGAACACATTGACGCTGACGCTGTCGACTTTGACCGGCGCATCCAGAATTTTCGGCGCAATGGAAGTCAGAGAGAATTTGACGATATGACCGAGCGAGAACAGCATCACGAGTGCCAGCACTGCGATTCCCGCAAGAGTCAGTCCTGCGATTTTACCGATTTTTTTCATACGGGCATTAGTCATGAGCAGACCTCCATGTTTGTTCTAATATATTCCTGAATTCCGAAAAAGCAAGGCTACGTAACGTTTTTTCTGTAAATTCTCCGAATCTCTGCCGTCAACCTTTCAGATAGACCTTCCCATTGGCAAGCCACTTTTCGTCCAGTTCGATCAGGAGCGCCGTTGCGATCCTGAGCAAAGATTCCTTGT
>ERZ1034913.1674-NODE-1674-length-12820-cov-4.206345_pt1 | contig 12820 bp, 7 predicted proteins | sample MGYA00520697_ERZ1034913 | MGnify/ENA primary metagenome ERZ1034913 (study PRJEB33766, sample SAMN09781786) | gut metagenome | biome: gut microbiome | host: Homo sapiens | place: Madagascar | study: EMG produced TPA metagenomics assembly of the PRJNA485056 data...
CAGTAATTTTAAGGAGGAATTATTTATGTATTGTCAAAAATGCGGCAAACAAATTGCTGACGGAAGTGTATTTTGTCAGCACTGCGGCGCACAAATAGGAAATGTTGTATCAGATAATTTTTCTAATCAAAATGCAAATCAAAATTATAATGTACAGCATACCGAAAAGCATGAAGAACCAATAAAAAACAAAGAAGAATTTATTGCCGATTTCCGCGCAAAGCACCCTGAACGAATAGTATATATAGTTATATTTATTATTCTAGAAATTGTTTCAACAATCGTATTTATAATGAATGTATCATCTTATATAGATCATCACCGTGATGAAAATCTCACAGGTATGATGATTGCGGCATTTCTCGAAATAATTGCAATAATTTTTGCATGTGCAATTCAAAAAGTAAACGCATCGGCAAATAAAGCATTTGACAGTTATATTACAAAAGAAAGCCGCAAAAAAACGAATGTAAGTACAAAATGGCTGTGTCCGAAATGCGGAAATTCAAATCCTGCCAACATAAGATACTGCTCAAACTGTAGTTGTCAAAAGCCGAATTTTGAACCGATTTCAGCTCAAACCGATGTTTGGCAATGTCCAAAGTGTGGAAAGATAAATCAAAATTATGTCGGAACATGCGGTTGCGGCACAAGAAAGCCATAAAGCAACAGGCTGTACAGATTGCGTACAGCCTGTTTTTGTGTGGGTATTAAAATGTAGTGGAGAACCATGTTCTCCACTACTAAACATCGGTAACTTACTGACATCTATATAATTTTATTTTACATAAATTCTGTGCCTTTACTTGCGTGTGTCCGATTAACCTCGCTATATTTTCCGTTTTTCAATTTTTAACCCAATTTGAATCAATGTCCGTTCTCCGTAATTCTGATTGCAACGGCGGTGACATCGTCCTCACGGTCGGCCTTACGGTGCTTTACTGCCTCGTCAACAACAGCCTTTGCAAGATCCTGGGTACTGCCCTCATTCCATGTACGAATAAGCTTTTCGAGCCATTTGTCATCGCCCGTAATTACACCGTCTGATACCATAACAATCATATCCCCCGTTGTCAGATTTACCGTGTCGGTTGAAAATTTTATACCGTTTAGAATTCCTGCAGGGAGCGACGGCATTTCACGAACCGTTACCCTGCCGTTTTTCTTTACAAATGTTACGGGTGCGCCTGCTTTTTTGAAGGTGGTTTTGCCGGTGTAGAGGTCAACACTTGTGACATCAACCGTTGAAAGCGATTCATCCTCACTTTTCACCATGAGGGCGGAGTTCACAATCTGCAAACAGCTGTCGGCTGAAAGTCCCGCCCTTAGCAGTCTTGTCATAACAGACGCCGCCATATTGCCGTCAACGGCAGCTCTGCCACCCGTACCCATACCGTCACACACGAGCGCATATGTTTTGCCGAAACCGTCATTGAAATAATTTATACAGTCACCGCAGAGTTTACCGTTGTCGGCGGTGTGCTGGTCGCTTCCGATTTCAACATCAAACACGGGCATTTCGCACATTGCAATACGGATTCTGTTGCCCTCACGGCTGATTGTCGGAAGGTCAAATCTTCTTCCGCAACAGCGTGAAATCTCACGCATAACCTCGCCCTTAGAAAGCTTTTCGGACTTATTCGAGAGTGTAAGTTCCACGCTCATTCTTCCGCCGTTTGACACAAGGCAGATGCACTCCTCAACAATTGCACCGAGGCTTGTTAGGGCACTGATTATCCGTTGTGCAGATTCGTTATCGCACCGCATTGTGTTGCGAAATTCATCAGCCAAATCGTGGAGAATATCGCCGATTCCGGAAAACTGCCCTGCAACAACGCTCCGCACATCGGTAATCCTTTGTTGTGCCTCAAGCGCCGACTGATATTCACGGTAGTTTGCGTTCATTGAACGGGCAATTTCGCCTTTTTTACAGCAGTTTTTTACGAAAGATTTTTCAACATCTCTTTTTCCTATTGTTCCTTTCGATTCAAGATACTCTTCAAGCCTTGCAAAATCATCACGGGTAACACCGCCCTTGTGTTCATAGCAGTACATTTTCAGTCCGCAGGTTTCGCAGACTTCATTTCTTGTACCCTCACAAACAGCGTCAAATGTGGGCGAATAGAGCTTTTTCATCTTTTCGGAAACTTTTGAAACATCATTTTTCACATTGCTGACTGCCTTTGAGGCAAAGTCGAGTCGCATAACAATATTTTTTCGCAGAGCCTCTCCGAGCGATGTATTTTTGTCGCTTGAAAACACGGGCGAAATCACATTGCCGACCTCTTTCGGAAGAACCATAAACACCGCACTTGCGGCAAGGCTTTCAACAAGCACACCCGACGGTGTTCCGAACTGCGAACCGAACGCAAGGCACATCACACCGTTGGAGATTACAAAGGCAATCGCACAACCCAATTTTCCGAGCTGTGAAAAAAGCCCCGCCATAAGTCCTCCGAATGCAAAACCGCCGCAGATGTAGCCGTTCTCTCTTGACGCAATGCTGAAAATCGCCCCGGTTGAAATTCCGCTGATTGCACCGCCCGTAACCGAGCCGTAGCGTGAACAGAGCAAAATGACGAGCATTGCAATAATTCTGCCGAGCGAGATATTCTGCCACGCAATACTGCCGAAAGCCAGAATCAGGATACACCCCGACATAACCACGCTTGCAGTTTCCTGTTGCGAAAAAACTTCAAAACTTCTGTTGTCGCCTGCAAGGTGCAGTGCCGTGCTGATAAAATATGCCGCCGCACCTGCAATTACCGCCTCGGTTACGCAATCGGCAAAGGTTGTCAGCGTGCTTGTGCTTACGAAAAGCAACGAAACACCCGTTGCAAAAATCGGAACAAATGCCACAAGCGGAGCAAAAACCTTGCTTTTGGTAACCTTGTCAAGATCGCCGAGCAGCCACCGCAGACCGCCTATTGCCGCCACAACGGCAAGGTATCGAAAGCTGTCCGAGGGTTTGAGCAGGACATAGCCGAATGCCGTGCCTAAGAGTGATGATAAAAGATACTTTCTCGGAACTGCCGCCGCAAATGACGCCCCGAACGGTGCAAGGCTTCCGAGAACCGCTCCCCGTGACACCAAAATTCCGCAGAGCAGACAACCTGCGTTTGTGAGCATTTTTCGCATAAAATCGCCCTGAACAGCGTCCTGTCTGCGAGCCAAAGTAGTTTTTGCTTCCATAAAAATCAACATCCCTTTAATGATTTACTTCTTTTTGTATTTTAATTATAGGATATTATGGGTAACAGTTTTGTCTTTTTGTGAATGAGAATTTTTATATTCTTTTGTAGAAACAAAGCTTTGAAAAAACTTAATAAAGTAATTACGCAAAAGATTGTTCAACATTAAAAAAAGCCGTTGTTAAAATTCTGATTTTGCATTATAATGGAGTAAACCAAAGTGAAAGGACAAACAAAATGATTATAATGTCAGTTGACCTCGGAAAAGCACGCACAGGCATTGCCGTATGCGACAAAACCGAGTTTTTAGCGTCGCCATATACGGTTATTTTTGAAAAGTCACCGAAACAGTTGCTTGAAAAGGTGTCAAATACAGCCAAAGAAACAAAAGCCGAGCTTATTGTTGTGGGACTTCCGAAAAATATGGACGGCAGTGAGGGCGAAAGCGCACAGAATGCCAGAGCGTTTGCCGAAAATCTGAGCAATGAAACAGGCATTGAATGCGTTATGCAGGATGAGCGTGGAACAACAATTACGGCTCACAATTTTCTCAACACCACAAATACAAGAGGAAAAAAGCGTAAAAATGTCGTTGACGAGGTTGCCGCCACAATAATTCTTCAGGATTATCTTGACAAAAGAAAATCGGGCTTAAACAGATAAAATCATAAAAGATTTACCCTTCCGATGATTTCGGAGGGTTATTTAATGTACATTTTGAGAATTTTGTTGATTATTGTAATTATTTATGGTAAAATTTTTTTCGGAGATTTGATCTCTGATTTTACTTGAGAGAGGGATTCTATGTTTTGTCCGAATTGCGGAAATCAATGTCCTGACGGCACAAAATTCTGTCAGTCATGCGGTACACCGCTCACAAACAATCAACAGCAAAACACTCAGCCTGATTTTAACAATCAGCAGGCTAATTATCAGCAGGCTAATTATCAGCAACCTAATTATCAGCAGCCTAATCAGCAATATCAACAGCCAAATTACAATCAATATCAGCAACCGAATCAGTATCAGCAACCGATGTACAATCAACCGTATCAGCAGTACCCACAGTATCCCGATAAATTCAACGGACATCAGATGGGTTGGTACAAATTTCTGATTTACTTTGCACTTTTTGCAGGTGCGTTCTTTAATGTATGCTATGCTGTTTTGTACATGACAGGCAGTATTTACGAAACCGAGCAAATTGATCCGCTTACCGTATATTCACTTTATCCGGGTGTAAAAGCGGTTGACATCGTGTATGGCATATTGCTTCTTGTACTTGCCGTTTTTATGATCGTAACCCGTTTTCAGCTTTCAGGATTGAAAAAGAACGGTCCGAAAATGATTGTTGCACTTTACGGTCTTAATATTGCTATTGCGATTATTTATGCCATTTTAATTTCATGCACAACAGATTACATGGCATTCGATGCGTCAACAGTCGGTCAGTGCGTTATACCGGTTGTTATGGCAATTGTCAACAAGGTTTATTTTGACAGAAGAAAAGATATTTTCGTGAATTAAATTATGTTGAGAATTTTATAACCTAAAATTCAAGCACGCCGCAGTTTTTCTCACTTGAAACTGCGGCGTGCTTTTAAGTTAAATGCTTTAGTACTTTTAAGTACTATAAAATCATTGTATCACCCATTTATGATAAAGTCAATAGTACCGATAGATACTATGCAGGGTGATAATATGTATTTTAAAAGACTGCGTGATTTGCGAGAAGATCATGATATGAAACAAAGTGAAGTTGCCGAATATTTAGGAATTCAGCAGACGGTCTATTCACGCTACGAAAGAGGATTTCAGTCAATTCCCGTTGAGCATTTAATTAAACTGGCTGATTTGTACAAAGTTTCCACAGATTACATTCTCGGCAGAAAATAGTTACAAATTAAAAATTAAAGTTGGGGAACGGCCAGCCGCCGTTCCCTGTTCGTGCAGACAGCTTTAATTAAATGTAAAATTGAAAATTGAAAATGGAAAATTGCGGTCGGGCAGACAGTTTGCAAACGAAAAAATACACGGTATGTACCATTTGGCACATACCGTGGTTTTTTATACATTATCTGTTTTCAGTTAAATCAGAAGTCCATAATTTCATCGTCTTCAAGAGCAACGATAACATCGTCTGTATCGTCATTCTCAACGATTTCTGCCTCAGAATTACTCTCAAGCTGAACATCTGCATATCTCTGCATACCTGTACCTGCAGGGATAATCTTACCGAGGATAACATTCTCTTTAAGACCGACGAGCGGATCAACCTTACCCTTGATAGCGGCATCTGTAAGAACTCTTGTTGTTTCCTGGAATGATGCGGCTGAAAGGAAGCTGTCTGTTGCAAGAGCGGCCTTTGTGATACCGAGGAGGAGCTGAGTGAATGTTGCCTCACGAAGACCTTCTTCGCCGTTGGCAATACGCTTTTTAATCTGCTCATTCTCGTAAAGAACTTCGTTCTTGTCATAGGTCTGACCTGACATAAAGCCTGTGTCGCCTGCGTCCTCAACCTTAACCTTACGCATCATCTGACGAACGATAACCTCAATGTGCTTATCGTTGATTTCAACACCCTGTAAACGGTAGGTACTCTGTACTTCCGAAATAAGGTAGTTCATGACTGCCTCGGGTCCGAGAATATCGAGTATATCGTGCGGATTAACAGCACCATCGGTAATCTTGTCACCCTTTTTGATGTGGTCGCCGTCAAATACCTTTACACGGAAACCGAAAGGAATGAGGTAAGCTCTTTCTTCGCCTGTTTCCTTGTTAAAGATAACAGCGTGCTTTGCGTTTTTGATTTCTTCAAAACGAACATCACCGTCGATTTCACTGATGATTGCAAGGCTCTTTGGTTTACGAGCCTCGAAAAGCTCTTCAACTCTCGGAAGACCCTGTGTGATATCTTCGGCAGATGCAACACCGCCGGTATGGAATGTTCTCATTGTAAGCTGTGTACCCGGCTCACCGATTGACTGGGCGGCAATAATACCGACAGCCTCACCGACAGTAACGGGCTGACGGTTGGCAAGGTTAGAACCGTAGCACTTACGGCAAGCGCCGTGTTTTGCACGACATTCAAGTACCGAACGAATCTTGATGTGGTCAACACCCGAATTAACGATGATGTCAGCCTCTTTGTCGCCCATCATAACATCCTTTGAAACAAGAACATTACCGTTAGAATCGCAGAAGTCATCAAGGAGATATCTTCCGATAAGACGCTCGTGGAGTCCCTCGATAACATTCGATTCGCCTGCTTTGATGTCAAAGATTTCAAGACCTTCTGTAGTACCGCAGTCCTCTTCACGGATAATAACTTCCTGTGATACATCAACAAGACGGCGGGTAAGGTAACCTGAGTCGGCTGTACGAAGAGCTGTATCGGCAAGACCTTTACGAGCACCACGAGATGAAATAAAGTACTCCAAGATGTTAAGGCCTTCACGGTAGTTAGCTCTGATAGGAATTTCGATTGTTTTACCTGATGTATTGGCGATAAGACCACGCATACCTGCAAGCTGTCTGATCTGGCTCATACTACCACGGGCACCTGAGTCAGCCATCATGAAGATTGGGTTGTAGCGGTCAAGGTTTTTCTGGAGGGCGTCGGTTACATCGTTAGTAGCCTTTTCCCAGATACGAAGAACTTCTTCGTAACGCTCCTCGTTTGAACGAAGACCCATCATAAACTCATCACGAATAACATCAACTTCCTTCTCTGCCTCGGCAATAATCGCCTTCTTCTGAGGAGGAATAACTGCGTCACAAACGGCAACGGTAATAGCACCCTTTGTAGAATACTTATAGCCCTGTGCCTTAATGTGGTCAAGAACAACGCTTGTTCTTACCGGACCGTGAATTTTGATACATTTATCAATAATCTTCTTAAGACCCGATTTACCAACGAGGAAGTCAACCTCAAACTTGAATCTGTTTTCGGGGATACTTCTGTCGATAAAGCCGAGATCCTGAGGAATAGGATTGTTAAAGATAATCTTACCGATTGTTGTGTCTACAATACCGGATTCGATTTTTCCGTCAATTTCAAGCTCACGGCGAACCTTGATTTTTGAGTGAAGCTCAATGACGCCTGTCTGATAAGCCATCATAACCTCATCAACATCACGGAATACCTTTCCTTCGCCTCTCTCACCGTCCTTATCAAGTGTAAGGTAGTAAGAACCGAGGATCATATCCTGTGTAGGAACTGTAACAGGCTGACCGTCAGAAGGCTTGAGAAGGTTGCCTGCTGCGAGCATAAGGAATCTTGCTTCTGCCTGTGCCTCTGCCGAAAGAGGTACATGGACAGCCATCTGGTCGCCGTCAAAGTCAGCGTTGTATGCTGTACAAGCGAGCGGATGAAGTTTAAGAGCACGACCTTCAACAAGAACAGGCTCAAATGCCTGAATACCAAGACGGTGAAGTGTTGGAGCACGGTTGAGGAGAACGGGGTGTCCCTTGATTACAACTTCAAGTGCGTCCCAAACATTGTCCTTTGCACGCTCAACAGCTTTTCTTGCTGATTTGATATTCTGCTCTGCTTTAGTTTCAACAAGGCGTTTCATAACGAACGGCTTGAAGAGTTCAAGTGCCATTTCCTTAGGAAGGCCGCACTGATACATTTTGAGTTCAGGTCCTACAACGATAACCGAACGTCCTGAGTAGTCAACACGCTTACCGAGAAGGTTCTGACGGAAACGGCCCTGCTTACCTTTAAGCATATCCGAAAGTGACTTGAGGGCACGGTTGTTAGGTCCTGTAACCGGTCTGCCTCGTCTGCCGTTGTCGATGAGTGCGTCAACGGATTCCTGAAGCATTCTCTTCTCGTTGCGGATGATGATTTCAGGTGCGTTAAGCTCAAGGAGCTTTTTAAGTCTGTTGTTACGGTTGATAACTCGGCGATAGAGGTCGTTAAGGTCACTTGTTGCAAAACGACCGCCGTCAAGCTGAACCATAGGACGGATATCCGGCGGAATTACCGGAACAACATCGAGAATCATCCACTCGGGACGGTTGCCCGACATTCTGAAGCTTTCAACAACATCAAGTCTTTTAAGGAGTCTAACTCTCTTCTGACCCGATGCAGTTTCGAGTTCTTCTTTAAGTGAAGCGGAAAGAGCATCAAGGTCAATCTCGGCAAGGAGCTTTTTGATTGCCTCGGCACCCATACCTGCTTCAAAGTCGTTTTCATACTTCTCACGCATATCATTGTACTCACCCTCGGTAAGACACTGATACTTTGCAAGGTCACGGCAGTCGCCGGGATCCGTTACGATGTACTGTGAGAAATAGAGTACATTCTCCAAAAGCTTGGGAGAAATATCAAGCATAAGGGCAATTCTTGAAGGAATTCCCTTGAAATACCAAATGTGCGACACGGGAGCGGCAAGCTCAATGTGTCCCATACGCTCTCTTCTGACCTTTGAACGGGTTACTTCAACACCGCAACGGTCACAGATTTTACCCTTAAAACGGATTCTCTTGTATTTACCGCAGTGACATTCCCAGTCCTTTGTCGGTCCGAAAATGCGTTCGCAGAACAAGCCGTCTCTTTCAGGCTTGAGAGTACGATAGTTAATTGTCTCGGGCTTTTTAACTTCGCCGTAAGACCATTCTCTCATCTGCTCAGGAGAAGCAAGTCCGATTTTAATTGAGTCAAAAACATTATTATCTATCATTGCATTTCCTCCTTACATATCGTCACTGCCAAAGTCATCGTTGAAATCATCCGATGTGTAGCTGTCCTCTTCAACATCGGCAAGTGAATCGTCAAACATATTGCCTTCTTCGCCGCCCTCGTCAAGAGTGTAGCCGTCCATTGATGTCATTACATGGTCTTCTTCAAATTCCGGATTTGTTGCATCAACAATATCCTCGTCCTCATCAAACTTCTGCTTAATGTCAATTTCTTCACCGTCAGAGTTAAGAACACGAACATCAAGTGAAAGTGACTGGAGTTCCTTAATAAGAACTCTGAATGACTCAGGAATACCCGGAGCAGGAATATTCTGACCTTTAACGATAGCCTCGTAGGTCTTAACACGGCCGACAACATCGTCCGACTTAACTGTAAGAATTTCCTGAAGTGTATAAGCAGCGCCGTAAGCCTCAAGTGCCCAAACTTCCATCTCACCGAAACGCTGACCGCCGAACTGGGCTTTACCGCCGAGTGGCTGCTGTGTAACGAGAGAGTAAGGACCTGTGCTTCTTGCGTGGATTTTTTCATCAACGAGGTGATGGAGCTTGAGGTAGTACATATAACCTACTGTTACAGGGTTATCGAAACGCTCGCCTGTACGGCCGTCAATAAGCCATGTCTTACCGTCCTCGCTGTAACCTGCGTCTTTAAGACACTGGAAAATATCCTGCTCATGAGCACCGTCAAATACAGGTGTCATAATCTTCCAGCCAAGTGCCTTTGCGGCATAGCCGAGGTGAACCTCAAGAACCTGACCGATGTTCATACGAGAAGGTACGCCCAACGGGTTAAGTACGATGTCAAGCGGAGTACCGTCAGGAAGGAACGGCATATCTTCCATTGGGAGAATTCTTGAAATAACACCCTTGTTACCGTGACGACCTGCCATCTTATCGCCTACGCTGATTTTTCTCTTGAGTGCAAGGTAAACTCTTACAACCTTGTTTACACCGGGCTGGAGTTCGTTTCTGCTGTCTGCACGGGTAAACACCTTAACATCAACAACAGTACCGCATTCACCGTGAGGCACACGGAGAGATGTATCTCTGACTTCTCTTGCCTTTTCACCGAAGATTGCACGAAGGAGTCTTTCCTCGGCTGTAAGCTCTGTTTCACCCTTTGGAGTTACTTTACCGACAAGGATATCGCCTGCTTTAACCTCAGAACCGATCTGAATGATACCGTCCTCGTCAAGATACTTGAGAACATCTTCACCTACATTCGGGATATCTCTTGTAATCTCTTCGGGTCCGAGCTTTGTATCTCTTGCCTCTGTGTCATATTCTTCAATGTGAATTGATGTATAAACATCATCACGAACGATTTTTTCGTTGATAAGAACAGCATCCTCGTAGTTGTAACCTTCCCATGTCATAAAGCCGATGAGAGCGTTCTTACCGAGAGCAACTTCACCGTTTTCGGTAGCGGGACCGTCTGCGAGAACTTCGCCCTTCTTAACTCTCTGTCCTCTTGACACGATAGGACGCTGGTTGATACATGTACCCTGGTTAGAGCGGAGGAACTTGATAACCTCAAAGTCCTGAACTCTGCCCGAGTCATACTGTACACGAATGTTACGGGCGTCAACGCTCATAACGATACCGTCTTCCTCAGCGAGGATACAAACGCCTGAGTCTGTACCTGCCTTGTACTCCATACCTGTACCGACGATAGGAGCTTCACTGCGAAGAAGCGGAACTGCCTGACGCTGCATGTTCGCACCCATGAGAGCACGGTTTGCGTCATCGTTTTCAAGGAACGGAATCATAGCCGTAGCAACAGATACAACCATCTTAGGAGATACATCCATAAAGTCGAATCTTTCGGGAGAATACTCTACGAATTCGTCACGGTAACGACCTACGACTCTTGAATGAACAAATCTGCCGTTTTCATCAAGCGGTTCGTTAGCCTGTGCAACAGCGTAGTTATCCTCAACATCGGCTGTCATATAAACAACCTCGTCGGTTACAACGCCTGTTTCCTTGTCAATTTTACGATAAGGAGCTTCGATAAAGCCGTACTTGTTGATACGGGCAAATGAAGCAAGATATGAGATAAGACCGATGTTAGGACCTTCAGGAGTTTCGATAGGACACATTCGGCCATAGTGTGTGTAGTGTACGTCACGAACCTCAAATCCTGCACGATCTCTTGAAAGACCGCCCGGGCCGAGGGCTGAAAGACGACGCTTGTGGGTAAGCTCTGCAAGTGGGTTACCCTGATCCATAAACTGTGAAAGCGGTGAAGAACCGAAGAATTCTTTAATTGCCGCTGTTACGGGACGGATATTGATGAGTGAGTTAGGCGAAAGTGACTCCATATCCTGTGACTGGGTTGTCATTCTTTCTCTTACTACTCTCTCAAGACGGGAGAAACCGATTCTGAACTGGTTCTGAAGAAGTTCGCCTACACAGCGGATTCTTCTGTTGCCGAGGTGGTCGATATCATCTGTATTACCGACACCGTGAGCAACACAGTTAAGGTAGTTGATTGTTGCAAAGATATCATCAACTGTGATGTGGTTAGGAACAAGCTCATCTGCACGGCTTCTGAGCATTTCCTTGAGGTCATCCTCATTCTCGCAGGAATCAAGAATTTCGCAAAGAACATCAAAACGAACATGTTCTTTGATGTCGCACTCTGCTTCTGCGTCAAAATCAACATAGCAAGCGATGTCAACCATACCGTTTGAAATAACCTTAACGATTGTTTCATCGGCAGCCTTTACATAGGCAATCTTAACACCTGCGTTTTCGATTTCAAAAGCCTTTTCCTTTGTGATTTTTTCATCACGAAGAGCCATAACCTCGCCTGTGCGTGGGTTGGCAATCGGCTCTGCAAGAACCTGACCTTCAAGACGGTTTGCAATACCGAGCTTTTTGTTGTATTTATATCTGCCTACTCTTGACATATCATAACGACCGGGGTCAAAGAACAGGTTGTTTATATGTGTCTGCGCACTGTCAACTGTCGGAGGCTCAGACGGACGGAGCTTTTTGTAAACCTCGATAAGACCTTCTTCAACATTTGAAGCGGCATCCTTTTCGATAGTAGCTCTCATTCTTTCATCGTCACCGAAATAGTCGAGAATTTCGGCATCCGAGCCAAGACCGAGTGCTCTGATGAATGATGTAACGGGAAGCTTACGGTTCTTATCAATACGAACATAAAAAACATCGTTTACATCGGTTTCATACTCAAGCCATGCACCACGATTCGGGATAACTGTTGTTGAATACAGTTCCTTACCTGTTTTATCGTGATCCATTTTATAGTAAACGCCCGGGCTTCTTACAAGCTGTGAAACGATAACACGCTCAGCACCGTTGATAACGAATGTGCCGCTTGCGGTCATCAGCGGGAAATCGCCCATAAATACATTGCTCTCCTTGATTTCACCCGTTGACTTGTTCAAAAGTCTTGCGGTTACTCTGAGAGCGGCTGAATATGTTGCATCACGAACCTTACACTCAATTACGCTGTAGTTCGGGTGATCAACATCAAGTGTGTAGTCGATAAAATCGAGAACAAGGTTGTCCTGATAATCGGTAATGCCCGAAACATCTTTAAATACTTCTTTAAGACCTTCGTCAAGCAACCATTTGTATGACGCTTTCTGAATGTCGATAAGATTAGGCATATCAATTACTTCATCGATTTTACCAAAACTCATTCTTTCGGTGTTGCCAAGCTTTACGGGTTTGACATTAACCATAGGCGTATCACTCCTTAAAAAATCTATGAAACGGGGCAAGCGGTACTGAAAATCTGCTCATAAAAAGCTCTTGACACAAAAGGATTTTTGTGATAATATCCCCTTGTCGGATAAAGTTTTTTGCGGATTTTCCCGACCTCTTCGGTACATATCCCCATTATGGTACATTTTATTATTCTATATTGAAATAATCAATAAGTC
>ERZ1034913.1680-NODE-1680-length-12773-cov-6.325130_pt1 | contig 12773 bp, 6 predicted proteins | sample MGYA00520697_ERZ1034913 | MGnify/ENA primary metagenome ERZ1034913 (study PRJEB33766, sample SAMN09781786) | gut metagenome | biome: gut microbiome | host: Homo sapiens | place: Madagascar | study: EMG produced TPA metagenomics assembly of the PRJNA485056 data...
GCCCCAAGCGCCCCCGAACCCCCGGCGCCCGAAACATTCACCGATGTCGAGCCTGGCTCATGGTACGAGCCGGGCGTGCTCTTCTGCCAGCAGAAAAAGATCATGCAGGGCATTGCGGGCACGACGCTGTTCGGCGTGGGCCAAAGCCTCACTCGCGCGCAGATGGCTGTCATGATGTGGCGCTATGCCGACCCCGAGGCTGCGGCATCCTACCTTAGCGACGCCGATAACGAGACGGGGATGGACGACGTTGAGTCCCGGACATGGTACACCGCCGCAGCTAACTGGTCGGTCGAGAACAAGGTGATTAACGGCTTTCCCCAAGACGATGGCACGTTCGCCTTCGAGCCCGACGTCCCCGTAACCCTCGACCAATTCTGCACCATCATTGCGAACTTCAACCACGTGGACCCTCGTTATGGAACCGCCTCGCTTTCGCGATTCTCTGATAGCGAAGGCGTTCCACAATGGGCGGCGCGCGGCCTTGCATGGTGTGCCGATAAGGGCTTGGTCTCGGGTTATGACCGGGGCGGCGGCATCTTTGAGCTCTGCTCGACCGCAGAGCTTCCGCGCGAGCGTGCGGCCACTGTCTTCATGCGCGGATACGATGTCGGGGTGTTCGACGACGGCTCCGCTCCTCTTGTCTCTCCTTGCGAGGACCTGGGTCTGTCTGGGTATTGGTTCATTCGCTCCGCATCGGTAAGCTCCCTCTCGGTCGGTGCGCGCTCCGACGGGGACGTTCAGCTTGCGAGCGCGAACTCCTCGCTTTCCCAGACCTTCACGTTCTCTTACGATAACGGCTACTACCACATTATCTACGCGGAGACCGGCCTTGCACTTGAGACGGCGCCCGGCATCGCGAGCTCCCCTTCGGATGTCTCCCTCGGCGCAGTCGTTTCCCAAAGCAAGCGTCAGCAATGGTCGGCCGTGCGAACGGAGTCGGGTGCGCTGCGCTTCTGCAACCTTGCGACCGGCTACTGGCTTGCCCCGCAAGACCTGGCCATGGGGTCTCCTCTGCAGGCAGTCGAATCCCCCGAGGAGGACGCTTCGTCGTTTGTCCTTGTCGAGCAACAGGACCTGCTTTCCGAGGGTCTTTTCACGATCTCCCCAAAGGGGGATTCCTCGAAGCACCTCGACGTCGTGGACGCATCCGTCGATGACGGCGCGAACGTGCAGATCTGGCACGATAACGGATTGCTTGCGCAGAAATGGTATGTGAAGCGCGCATTGGGGAAGGTCAATACCTATACCCTGCAGGCGGCGTGCTCTGGCAAGCAGCTTGCCGCCGATTCGAACGGCAACGCGGTGCAGCGTACCGCGGACGGGTCGAGCGAGCAGTTGTGGCGTGCCGACTTCTCCGGCGGCTTCGTCGTCTTCACGAACCTTGGCACGGGGCGCGTGCTCGATCTTGCGGATGGGTGCACCGACGCGGGTACCAATGTGCAAACCTATGCGGCGAACGGGATGGATGCCCAGCGATTCTCGCTACGCGAGACGCAGCCTCTGCCCGAGGGGCTGTGCACGATTTGCCTTGCTGGAACCGACCAGGTCATCGACTTGAGGGATGAGTCCCAGAAGTCCAACGCGAACATTCAGACATGGATATCGAATGGAACGGGCGCGCAGATTTGGAACATCGAGCACAACCAGGACGGCTCCTACACGTTCACGAACTGCGGCTCAAAGATGGCGATCGACATCTGCGACGGTATCATGGCTGCGGGGACGAATGTGCAGCAGCACGAGGTCAACGGCTCGCAGGCTCAGAAGTGGCGGGCGATCTATAATGGCGACGGCACTTTCTCTCTCGTTCCGTTCGCGAGCGGTTCGGTAGCGCTCGGGACGACGGGCACGTCGGGTGGATCGAACGTCGAGCTTGTGGGCCGAGACGCTGCTGCGCGCCTCACCTTCCAGATGGCGACGTTGCCCGGCAAGGTAGGGTATCAGAATCCTGCAGGATACTACCAGGTGAGCTCAAGGTCGGTGACGCTACCCGATTACGCGAGCGGGTACTTCACTTATGTTACCCCTTCGCAAATCGCTCCTGATGCGACGCGCGAGGATTGCATCGACGCCTTCATCGACCGTGCGTACGACTATATCGGCACGGCGTACCGTTGGAATTATTCCATGGAGCCGGGCGTGGGCGTCGACTGCATCGGGCTTGTGTACCAATGCCTGTACGCGACGGGCATGGATTTGGGCGAGTTCAACCCCTACGACCACTACGCGACCGGCGCTGACGGCTGGCATAGTCACGACGCGAACAATATGTGGGACTACGGTGACGTGCTCCACCTGCCCCTGTCGATGCGGCAGCGCGGCGACGTGATTTCTTGGGAGGGCCATGTGGCAATCTACCTGGGCAACGACATGATCATCGACGCGTATGGGCCGGTGGACGTGCACAGCATGTGGTCGCGCGGCGTGCCCCGCGGCGTGTTGCGCTTCTATCAGTGATCCGCGTTCGGGCCCAGTGGTCGTGAGGACATCGCCCCTGTTCGAGCTTGATGGCGATCCTGCGAGCTTGGGCTCATCGAGACCAAAATGAAAGCGGGCGCCGGATGATCGGTCCGGCGCCCGCTTCGAGAGGCGTTTCAGCTATTGGTGTGGGCGCGGCTTTTGCCCTTGTATGTTTAGGAAACTCCTCTCCTCGAAAAGTATGATACCTAATGAGATAGTCATTTTTCAGTCGTGATTTTCTCGATTTGATGTGCGAAAATGCTACTTGTCACGTTCTCCTAAAATGTAATCGTACGGTTACGTTTTCCCCTGCTCGGCGTTGCGATGCCGCGCGCCAAATCGCGCCACCCGCCCGCAAGCAACCCCTCGTTAATATGAAGATGCTGTGCACCCAAGGTGTGCAAGCTGCCCTTTTATTGCCCGAAAAGGGCATTTCGGCTACAGCTTTCCCTCGTGAGATGCACAAAACCGCTCAAGGCCGCTATAATCCAGAAAGTTTGAACGGAAGTGCCGCGGACGGATGCGGCGAAGCCAAAGTTCGCCCGTGCGCGGGCGGCCACAAGTTGTAAGGGGCAGGGCTGGTGCTCGACCAATTCTTCTCGCAGATATCGTTCGTGGATATCTTCAACTTCTGCGTCTTCATCACGTTTACCATTTGCTATACCTATCAGCTGTACTACGTGCTCGTCGTGCTCTCGCGCAAGCCGAAGCAGCTCGTCGCGAAAAAGAACCATCGATACGCCGTCGTCGTCTCCGCCCGCAACGAGAGCGCGGTCATCGGCGATTTGATCCACTCCATTAAGGTGCAGAACTACCCGACAGAGCTGATCGACGTATTCGTCATCGCCGACAACTGCACCGACAACACCGCCGACGTGGCGCGCGAGGCGGGCGCAACCGTGTTCAAGCGCTTCAACACCGAGCAGGTTGGCAAGGGCTACGCGCTCGATTACGGCTTCAAGATTATCCGCAGTCAGTATGCTGACCGGGGCTACGAGGCGTATTTCGTCTTCGATGCCGACAACGTGCTCGACGTGAACTACTTCCGCGAGATGAACAAGACCTTCGACAACGGTGCGAAGGCGTCCACGAGCTACCGCAACTCCAAGAATTACGACTCCAATTGGATTTCCGCGGGCTATGCCGTATGGTTCCTGCGTGAGGCCAAGTTCCTGAACCAGGCACGCCTTACGCTCAACACGAGCTGCGCGGTGTCGGGCACGGGCTTTTTCATTGCCGCTGACATCATCGAGAAGAATGACGGCTGGAGATGGCACCTGCTCACCGAGGACATCGAGTTCTCCGCGAACAGCATCCTCGAGGGCATTCGCATCGCCTACACTCCGACGGCGGTGCTCTACGACGAGCAGCCCGTCACCTTCCGCGATTCCTGGAACCAGCGCTTCCGCTGGGCGAAGGGCTTTTACCAGGTGTTTTGGCACTACGGTGCGCGCCTTGCGAAGGGCGTCTTCACCAACCCCAAGGGTTCGCGCTTCGCCTGCTACGATATGCTCATGACCATTGCACCAGGTATGCTGCTCACCATCGTGTCGGTTATCTTCAACACGATCATCATCGTGCTTGCAGCGACGGGCGCCATGTCGACGGGCGTCATGATCGCAAGCTCCATCTCGTCGATTTTCTTCTGTCTGTTCAATTACGTTATGTTCATGTTCCTCTTCGGCGTGCTCACCACGTTCGTCGAGTGGGATTCCATCCACGCGCCCACGCGCAAGAAGGTGCTCTACATGTTCACCTTCCCGTTCTTCATGCTGACGTATGTGCCTATCGCGCTCGTTGCGCTTGTGAAGAAGTGCCAGTGGAAGCCGATCAAGCACAGCATTTCGGTCGACGTCGAGGAGTTCTCGGAAGCCCAGCAAGGCATCGCCGCGCAGAAGTAAGCGCGCACCGGCTTCTCGCAGATCAGGCATTTTCCAGCGGAGGGTCCCTCAGGGGACCCTCCGTTTTTATGGGTGCGGGAAGGCGTGGTTCGCGAAGGGGCCGAGTCGGTAGCTGACTGCAGCGCTAGGTATAAGCCATGGAGGAGGCCTGAGGAAAGGGATGCGGGAGAGCCCTCGCTTTAGCTTGGGTTGTGCACCAGTATTGCTAGGTCGCAAGTCCGATGTGGGTGTCAGGGTAGTCCGCCGCAACCTAGATGTCTCGCTTTTCCTCTAGGTACAAGTAGTCGATGCTGAAGAGCAGTACGCGTCTCAGGGTCCAGTCCTCGAGCGTATGCCCCAGCAGCTCTTCTATGCGCTTGATGCGGTGTAGCAGCGTATTTCGGTGCATGTAGAGCTGCTCTGAGGTCTCCGCCGCATTGCAGCGGTTGTTCAGGTAAACCTTGAATGTTTCGAGGTAGTTGACGCCGTTCTCCTCGTCGTACTTCTGCAGTTTCCTAATCATGGGGTGAATGAGGGTCTCGGGTGGCTGGTTGGCGAGCACGAAGCGCATGTTCTGCTGGACAAGGTGGTTGCAGTGGTGGTGCAGCTTTCCTTTTCCTGCCCCGAATGCGAGGAATGAGAGGCAGTCGGCAATCTGCTGTACGACCTTAGGAGTGTCGGTCAAGTTGAAGTACGACGTGCTCAGCACTGCGGTATATGACAGCTGCAAACAAAGGCTTTGCAGCACCTCCTTCTCCTTCGGCTCAAGGTCGATTCCGTTTGCTTCAAGTGTGAACAACACCAGCACACCTATGTCGGCAACGGCGCAGATTGCCTTGGGGAAGCGCTTCTCGACAGTTTGCATAAGCTGGATGTCGGTTTCTATGGCACCGATCTTGTCGATTGGCTTGAACACGCAGAGTTGGTATTCGGCATCGCTTTTAATCTCGAAGCCGACATAGTTTGCGGCGATGCCGAGCGTCACGTCGTCATGCAGGGAACCATCCGCGATGTCGAGCAGAAAGCGCTCCATGATGCTGCCGCGCCCGATGATGAGCTGTTGAGTGCCCTCAACCCACTCGTCGAGGCAGCGGCATATCCAGGCAAGCATGTGCAGCGACGCCGGTGGGAAGAAGAACCCCTTCTCTGTTGAAATGGCCCAAAGCGATGCGACTGCGTGCCCTCGTCGGAGCAGGCTGCGGGCCAAGAGATTGTAGCCAGAGACCGCTGTGGCCTTCATAGCGGAGTTGGCGGGAGTGGGGTTGTCGGGTGAGATGCCTCGGATGCAAGCGTCGATGATCTCGCAGCGGGCAGGCTTGTTTTCCTCGACGATGGTCTCCCACAGGGGGTTGCGGAAGAGTTCCTTGTGGTCGCTGCAGGCGATGACGTTGTAGTTGATGTCGAGCAAGCACAGCGGCGCGCCGATCATCTTCTCGCCGATGTCCATGATGGCCTGCAGGCCCTCGTCGCCCTTGCTTGCCGCCAGCTCGATGGCAAGGCCGTATTCCTGGTAGCGGGCAAATACCGCCGCGACAGCATTGATCGCGGCAGCGGGGCCAATCCCCTTGAGCGCGATGATGTTGCAACGGTTGCACTCCGTGTTCTTGCAGGCTGCCTTCGCGCTGGTGCAGATGAACGTCGTACCACCCTGTATGTGCTGGCATGGCGGGAACTCGTCACCAAGACACAAATAGAGGCAGTCCTTGCGCATCAGGAAGGTCTGGCTGTCATATACCTCGAAGTGGTCGATGAACGTGCCGCGCATCGAGGAGAAGTTCTTGAACGCCATGTAGGGTGCAAGCTCCTTTGCAAACACCTCGGCACTCAGTTTGAGCCTGTCCATCCCCAGCTCCTCTCTTTGCTTGGGTTGCGCTTTGCACATACTTAGTGAATGACCACTGGCAAGCCCTCGCCTCTGAAGTATGCGGCGAGTTCCTCTGCTCGGGCATCGCTCATGGGCTCCGCTGCAAATACTTTCTTATCATACTGCAGCCGCTCGTACTTGGAGATTCCCAAGGTGTGGTAGGGGAGCAACTGTACGGTCTTCACTGCGTCTCGCAACTCTCTGCAGAAGGTCGCCGTGGCGCGCATATTCTCTTCGGAATCGTTGAAAAGCGGTATCAGTGGAATCCTGATCTGCAGCTTTCCACCGAGTTCCGCTATATGACGGGCGTTGGCGAGGATAGGTTCGTTTGGTGTGCCGCAGGCTTGTTTGTGACGAGCGCTGTTCATGTGCTTGAGGTCGTAGAGATAGAGGTCGACGTAAGGCGCCACGCGATCAACCGCTGATTGCGGCGCGTAGCCTGTCGTGTCAAGTGCAGTGTCGAGGCCAGCCTCCTTGCATGCCCGCAAGAACTCCTCCGCAAAGTCGATTTGGCTCAATGCCTCTCCGCCGGAGAGGGTCACGCCGCCCCCAGAGGACTCATAGAAGGGCTTGTCCCGCAAGACGCGCGCAACAGCGTCCTCTACCGTCCACTCTTTGCCGCAGATATAGAAGGCCTTGGGTGGGCACTCCTTGACGCACGTACCGCAGTCAGTGCACAGCTTTCGCGCGCGGCTGGGCAGGCGCTTGCCCCCTTCAGCATCTCCCCTATCGCTTATTGCGCTGTTGGGGCAAGCGTCGATGCAGTGTGTGCAGGAGTCGAGTCCCATGCAGCCTGCTTTCTTGAAGCACACCTGTAGGCTGAAGGACTGGGATTCTGGACTGTGACACCAAGGGCAAGACAGCGGGCATCCCTTCAAGAAGACGGTTGTGCGTATGCCTGGGCCGTCGTGAACCGAATAGCCCTGGATGTCGTAGATGATTCCCGTTGCGCTCATAATCGTCCTCCATGCTTCTAGGGTGACTCGAATATCGCATGCGCACTTGCGGCCATCAAGGGCATCTTGCACAACGTGGACAGCTTACGTTGTGAGAATAGACCACCCTTGTTCGCTTGCTGCCACAAACTGGGCATTGTCTGCGTCGCAAGTGCCCAAGCTGACCGTTAAGTGTGTGCGCTTTGGACGTATGCGTCGCATCTCTTGCCCCGTATAAAGAGGGTACGGAAATCCCGATCTTTGAGGAGGGGTGTTGCAATGTACGAGTTCAGTCCTGTGACGGAGCGCATCAAGGCGATGCACGAGCGCATTCGAGCACGAGTGATCGAAATAGACTCTGAGCGTGCTCTCATCGTCACGGAGTCTTACCAGCGCAACGAGAACGTGCCGTGGATGATTAAGATTCCTCGTGCTACCTACGATGTTTGCGCCAAGAAGACGATCATCGTGGAGGACGATGACATCTTCGTGGGAAACCAGGCGGCAAAGTTCTGCGCGTCCAACGTATGGCCCGAGTGGGACGGTGCCGGTTGGGTGCTCGGAGAGATCGCCAACTCGGACCTGTGGCATGAGGAAGAGGACGGTCGCCTCCATCGCAAGAACGAGAACGTCAAGCTTGCTATTACCAAGGAGTCGCTCGAGCAGCTCAAGTCAATCGTCCCGTATTGGAAAGAGCATCGCTTTGGCGAAATCGCCCAGTCCTGGATGCCCGAGGGCTATATGGAATTTGCAGAGACGGGTGCGGGCAGCTACAAGGCGAACATGGGCATCGCCGGTTTGGCATGCGGGCATCTCATCCCCGGCCACAAGAAGATCATCGAGCGCGGCTACGGCGACCTGCGCCGCGAGGCCCGCGAGTGGCTTGACGCGCGCAAGGGCAACCTGATGGGCGACGACGTCGACAAGTGCATGTTCTACGAGGCAGAGATCATCGTCTGCGATGCAGGCGAGGTCCTGGCAAAACGCTATGCCCAGGCATGCCGCGACAAGGCGGCAGCCTGCGAGGACGAGGCCCGCAAGGCAGAGCTTGAGACCATGGCCGAGAAACTCGAGTGGATCTCCACCGAGCCTGCCCGCGACTTCTGGGAAGCGTGTCAGATGGCCCTGCTCTACCATCTGCTCATGTATGCCGAGGCTAAGGAGCCCGCGCTGGCGTTTGGCCGTTTTGACCAGTACACCTGGCCGTACCTCGAGAAGGACCTGGCCTGTGGCAAGCTCACGCGCGAGCAGGCCCAGGAGCTTGTCGATGCGTTCTTCCTCAAATCCACTTGCTTCTACAACGCCGCACATCCAGTCGTGATGAACATCGCCGGCGCTAACAACACCTATCAGCACACTACCATCGGCGGCGTGATTCCCAAGACGGGTGAGGACGCCACCAACCCGGTCACCTACATGGTGCTCGAGACCATCGGTCGCTTGAGCCTGCACGACCCCACGATCTCTTTGCGTGTTAACAAGAATACCCCGGACAAGCTGTGGGAGTGCGCACTGTGTACCTCTCGTCTGGTAGGAGGCCTCCCTCTGTATCAAAACGATGAGATCGTCATTCCTGCTCTACAGCATGAACTCGGATTCAGCCTCGAAGACGCGCGCGATTACGGCGTCATCGGCTGCCAAGAGTTTGTCGGCTGCGGCACGGACTTCCCCGCGCCCAACGGTATTACACCGCCGCACGCCACCATCCTTTTTGGCGTGGTGTTTGACATGGCGATTAACAACGGCGTCAATCCCAAGAACGGCAAGGCATCTCCCGTTAAGACTGGCTACTTGCCTGACATGAAGTCGCTTGACGAGGTCAAGAAGGCCGTCGAGGACATGGCACGTTGGGTCATGCGGTGGAACGCGACATGCAGCAACTACACGGAGTATCTGATGATGCGCCGCACAAGCCTCGCTGCGCTCTCCCTCGGCATCGAGGGTTGCATGGAGAGCGGCAAGGACTGCACGCAGGGTGGCGCCAAGTACAACTCCTACGGCGGCACCGCCACTGGTCTTGCGACTATCGCCGACAGCCTCACCACCATCAAGTACATGGTCTTCGACAAGAAGTTGTGCACGGCCCAGGAGCTCTACAACGCGGTCATGGCTAACTGGGAGGGCTATGAGGACCTGCGTCAGACCATCCTCGCGGAGGTCCCGCACTATGGTAACGACGACCCGTATGCAGACGTCGAGATGCAGTGGGTCACTGATCTCTACTACCGCCTCTGTGGCGAGCTCCACAGCGTGCGCTCCAAGAAGTTCAAGTCCGGTCTCTATGGTGCGTCTGACCACGTGGCGCAGGGCAAGGACACCTGGGCGACGCCTGATGGGCGTCGTGACGGAGACCCCATGGCCGATGCGACCTCGCCTGCTCAAGGCCGAGACCTCAATGGTCCTACGGCAGTGTTCAATTCCACTTGCTGCTTCGACCACTCGCGCTTCATGGACGGCATTGCGCTTAACATGCGCATCCACCCGTCGTCGGTGAGTACGGACGAGGGTCTTGGCAAGCTCAAGGAGATGACGAAGACCTATTTCTCCAACGGTGGTATGGAAGTTCAGTACAACATCGTCAGCGCCGAGACCATGCGTGCCGCTCAAGAAGACCCCCAGACCTATCGCGACCTGGTGGTCCGCATTGCGGGATTTTCTGCGTACTTCGTCGAGATGACGCCTGATTTGCAAAACGACATCATCAGCCGCACGGAGAACGCGTTCTAAACGTTGGGAAAGCTTGTTTGAAGGAAGGGGAGAACAGAGATGAAAGACAAGCTTATGCTGATTTCCGGCGAGTGGGTACCCGCCAGCGACGGAGCCGTTAGGGAGTCGATCAACCCCGCTACGGGTGAGGTTTTGGGCCTGGCCCCCTTGGCGACAAAGGAGGACGTGGAGCGAGCGCTTGACGCCGCTCAGGAGGGCAAGAAACTGTGGGCTGCAATGACGCGTAGCGAGCGCTGCGGCATCCTGCGCAAAGCTGCTGATATCTTCGACGGCCACCTCGAGGAGCTCGCTCAGATGGTAACTGCTGAGATGGGCAAGCCCATCGGCATGGCGCGCTCTGAGGCTGCCGAGATTCCCACGCTATTGAGGCTTTCCGCCTCTGCGGCGGAGATGATGAATGGCGAGACCGTCATCGACCAAAACGCCGAGGGAGACGCCATCGGTGACCTCGCGTTTACCAAGATCGAGCCGTTGGGCGTCGTTGCTTGCATCGGCCCCTTCAACTTCCCCATCTCGACGCTCACGTTCAAAACCGCTCCTGCGCTTGCTGCTGGCAACGCCATCATCATCAAGGCGCCCTCCGATGTGCCCTTGACCGTCCTACGATATGCGGAGATTCTTAACGAGGCGGGCTTCCCCGCAGGCGTTGTTCAAGCCCTGAGCGGCTCTGGCGCAAAGATGGGCGAGTGGCTCGTCGCAACAGATAAGATCGATGCTGTGAGCTTTACCGGTTCGACCGGTGTCGGCTCCAAGCTCGTCGAGTACAGTGCGCCGTACTTCCACCACCTGCTGCTCGAGATGGGCGGTAATGACCCGCTGGTCATCACCGATGATGCCGACCTTGAGAACGCCGTCGGTCAATCTCTGTGCCGCATGGCAAACGCCGGTCAAATCTGTTGCATCACCAAACGCTTCATCGTCCACAACTCTATCAAGGAAGATTATCTCGACGCGCTGGTCAAGGCGGTTGGCGGCATCAAAGTTGGCAACCCAGCAGACGAGTCCACCATGATGGGCCCGCTGGTCAACGAGCGCGCTGCCAGGGAGTGCGCCTCCCAGGTCGAGCAGACCGTCGCCGCAGGCGCCAAGCTGCTGTGCGGTGGTACTGCGGAAGGTGCCTTCATGGCTCCGACAGTCATCGACTGCACCAAGGACCTGCCCATCGCCTCCGACCTCGAGGTCTTCGGCCCCGTCTGGGCGGTCATCGGCTACGACACGGACAAGGAGGCTATCGAGATCGCCAACCAGTCTATCTTCGGCCTAAACGGCGGTGTTATCGCTGGCACGCTCGAGCGCGGCATGGCTATTGCCTCCAAGATCGAGTCCGGCACTGTCGTCTGCAACGGCGAAGGAAGCTTCCGCAATCCCAAGCACGCCTTTGGCGGTTATAAGCGCTCCGGCGTCGGCCGCGAGGGCATTGCAGACCTCATGAAGGAATTCACCCAGCGCAAGACGCTCGTCGTGCGCGGAATCGAGTAAGGGAAGTGACTGAAATGACTGCACCAACCAAGAAACAAGGAAAGATTCATTACGCGTGGATCATCATGATTGCCTGCTGCTTTTTGCAGGCAGGCCAGCTTGGCATCATCCAAAACCTCTCCGGCGTGTTCCTGCAGCCTGTCTCCGACTCAATCGGCTGCGGACGTGGTGACCTGGCTCTCTATATGACTATCCAGGCGTGGGCCACCGCCTTCATGATGCCGATAGTCGGTCGCTGGCTGCCAACCAAGAACATCAACGTCCTCATGACTGTGGCGGCAATCCTGGACGGCGGCGGCTTCATGCTGATGTCGCAGTTCACCGAACCCTGGCAGTGGTGGCTCGACGCCGTCGTCATCGGCATCGGCAGCTCCTTTCTGTTCTTCGCTCCTCTGCCCATGCTTATCAACAACTGGTTCAAGAAGAAGAACGGCTTGGTAATGGGCATCTCCACCGCGTTCTCTGGCGTCGGTGCCGCCATTTTCACCCCGATTCTAGCCAACCTCATCGTGACCGTTGGCTGGCAGTCCTCCTACATGATTGCCGGCGGCGCCTCCTTGATCCTCACCGTTCCCTTCACTGCCTTCATCCTCAAGTTCAAGCCCTCCGACATCGGCATGACTCCGTATGGCGCAGAAGAGGGTGAGACCGTCGAGTCCGCCAAGGCCGGCATGAATGTTGGTATCTCCGCCAAGCGCGCTTGGGTAACTGGTCTTGTTGCTCTCATCTTCCTCACCGGCGGCGTCATGTCCTTGACCACTTCCTTCACCCAGCACATGACCGGCTTTGGCGCATGGCTTGGCATGTCCGCCACCGCCCTTGGCCTGCTCGGCTCCGCCAACATGGTCGGCAACCTCGTCGGCAAGCTCGTCCTCGGTCCGCTGAACGACATCATCGGCACCAAGAAGACCTTGATCGTCGGCTACATCGTTGTTGCCATCGGCCTGGTCATGGTCATCTTCAACGGCGGTAATACGACCATCCTGTTCATCGGCGCCCTGTTCTACGGTGTGGCGTTCTCCATCCAGACAGTTATGCTCCCGCTCGTTTGCACCAAGATGTTCGGTCCCAAGGACTTCCCCAAGCTGTTCTCCTACGCAACCATGGGCAACGCGCTCGTCGGTTCCATGGGCATCGCGATCAACGGCGCGATCTTCGACGCCGCTGGAAGCTACTACCCGGCGCTGGTCTTCGTCTCCGCTTGTGGCATCGTCGCTTTCTTGATGCTGATGTTCGGTATGTGGCGCGCCCACAAGGTCGGCTTCGACAAGGAAGAAGCACCTGCAGCACCTGCCGCAGCTGCCGCAAAGGCCTAACCGCTGAGTTGTCCTGACAGGGGAGGGGCCATGAGGTCCCTCCCCGTTTCAAGCAGAAAGGAGACCAGCTATATGAAGTCAAGGGATAATCCGAAGTTTTTTGAAGCCG
>ERZ1034913.1682-NODE-1682-length-12761-cov-21.740595_pt1 | contig 12761 bp, 4 predicted proteins | sample MGYA00520697_ERZ1034913 | MGnify/ENA primary metagenome ERZ1034913 (study PRJEB33766, sample SAMN09781786) | gut metagenome | biome: gut microbiome | host: Homo sapiens | place: Madagascar | study: EMG produced TPA metagenomics assembly of the PRJNA485056 data...
CCCCGCCGGTAACAAGGCGTGGTGGCGCTGCTTTGGGATCATGCTTATATGAATGTCAGGGAATGGCGGTTACAGTTCGGCACCGTTGGTGACAATGACGTTTTTGTACCAGTTGAAGGACTTTTTGCGGATGCGGCGGTAGGTGCCGTTGCCATAGTCATCGCAATCCACATAGACCATGCCCATGTATGGCTACAGAACGCCCATGTGGTAAGGGAAAGCCGCCGGAGAGTAACAAACCTTACTGAATTCAACGAATATGGTATAGCGGATTTACGTTGTAGTAGCCTGTGTAGCAGAAGAAGATGGAGGTAAACAGGCAGTCAATTGCGTAGGCACGCAGGTAATCCGCCGCAGCAGCGATGACTTCCGCGTCCGAGGAGAAGATGCCTGCCAGCAGGTCACCGTGGAAGTAGGTGAGGAAGAACATCCCTACGCCGATGACGAAGGACACCGCCGCGCCGTAGTGCAGCGCCTTGCGGGCGCGGTCCATGCAGCCGGCACCGTAGTTCTGGGCCACAAAGGCCGAGATAGACTGCATGAAGGCCGAGGAGATCAGCATAATAAAGGCGCAGACTTTCTCGGCCACGCCCACGCCTGCCGACGCCGTAACGCCCATGGCGTTGACGATGGCCAATATAATAAGGAACGACACGCTGACCAGCAGGTCCTGCAGGGCAATGGGTGCGCCCAGCCCGGCCGTGCGGCGCAGAGTCTTGCCGTGGAGGCGGATGTCGGTGCGGTGCATCTCAAAGGGCAGCTCCTTTTTGCGGATGACCGCCAGTGACACCACCACGCTGACCACCTGGGCCGCCACAGTGGCGATGGCCGTGCCCACGGTGCGGCCGCCGTTTTTACGTTCGCCGCAGCCGATCTGCTGGCCCAGCAAGATCGTGGTGCCCATGGCAAAGCTGCTGACGAGGTTGGTCAGCGTCATCATGATCTGCGAGCCGGTGGACACTGCCGACACGTCCGCTGGGGAGGCGAACTTGCCCACGATGAGCAGATCCACCGCGCCGTACATAGCCTGCAAAAACAGGGTGAACAGTACCGGCAGCGCAAAAACGATCAGCGGCTGCAAAATTTTGCCCTGGACAAAAGTATTCTCCTGTTGTTTCTCCATATCGCACCTCGTTTGTGTTGTGCCACAACAAAAAGCCGGATAAGAAGCAGGTATTTCAACCCGCCATCTTATCCGGCTATTGTTTCTTATGAACAAATTGCCCTCCGATGAGTTATAGTCAGTATACACTTTTCGCGCCTGTATGTCAATAGCGGGGCTTGTGTTTCGGTTCTCTTTATTGTATAATGCATCTAATTATAGTGTATAAGGTCGTACAAATCGAACAAGGCCGTGACAAGATGCAAAAAAGGAAATTCAATCTCAATACCCTCTATTTTTCGGACCGGCTGCAGGCAGAGCTGCGCGGCATCGGCCGCCATGCGCTGACGCTGGTGGTGGCCCCCATGGGCTACGGCAAGACCACCGCTGTAAACTGGTACCTGGGCGAGTGCGCCCAGCAGCCGGGCACCCGCGTGGTGCGCATCAGCATGTATTCAGACAGCCTGCCCATCTTTTGGCAGAGTGTGCAGTACGCCTTTGACCGCGCCGGGTACGATGTGCTGCAGGGCTACGACTGCCCCCAGGATGCCGCCACAGCCGCCATGCTGATCGACGATTTGAACGACGCACTGACCGGGCCGGACGCCTGCTATATCTTCCTTGATGACTTCCATCTGCTGCAGGATCACCGCAGCGCTGTTTTTCTGGTAAAGTGGGCGCTGCGCCTGCCGGAGAACGTGCATATCATCGTCGCCACCCGCGACCGCCATCCGTGGGATAACGAGCTGGTGCAGCTGGGCAGCCGGGTATGCATTTTCGGCCCCAAGCAGCTGCGGCTGGACAAAGCCGGGCTGGGCGCTTATATCCGCCGCTGCGGGGGCGAGCTTTCCGACGCGGACGTGGAAAAGCTGCTGTTCGCTACCGAGGGCTGGTTTTCCGCCGTCTACCTGAGCCTGCAAACGCTGGAGGACCGCGGCACCCTGCCGGACAAAAACTCCGACATCTACGACCTGTTCACCGCCGCCATGATCGATCCGCTGCCGCCGATGCAGCAAGAGTTTTTGACCGTGCTGGGCCTGGCCGATGAGTTTACCATCGAGATGGCCGAGGCCGTCACCGGACGGGCGGATGCCGCCGCCCTGCTGGCCGCGCTGACCAGCCGCAATGCCTTTGTCAAACGTCTGCCGGACAGCGCCCTGTACCGCTGCCATCATGTAATGAAAGCCTGCGCCGCCCGGGCGTTCCGCACCCTGCCGCAGGAAAAACAAGCCTTATACTACGGCCGCTACGGCCAGTGGTTTGAACGCCGCGGCTGCTACCTGCGCGCCCTGGCCGCCTACCGGGAGGGCAGCAATTTCGACGGCTGTCTGCGGGTGTTGGAGAAAGATGCCGGTATCCAGCTGGCCACCCTGCCCGCCGCTGCCACGCTGGCGGACCTGGCCACCTGGCCGCAGGCGGCACTGAAAGCCCACCCCACGGCCCTGCTGGTGCTGATGCGCTGCATGTTCAACTGGAAACAGATCCCCCGGATGCTGCAATACAAAGCCCTGTTGCTGACCAGTCTGGAGGAACACCCCGAATGGGACGAGGAGCAGCGCGGCAACCTGCTGGGCGAGTGCTACCTGATCGAAAGCTTTTTGGTGTATAACGACATCGCCGCCATGGGCCGGATGCACCGCCGCGCCGCCGACCTGATGCGCCGCCCGGCGATCAGCATCCATCCCACCGGCGGCTGGACCTTCGGTTCCCCCTCGGTGCTGTGGATGTTCCACCGCGGCTCCGGCCTGCTGGACGAGGAGCTGGTGGAGATGGACCGCTGCATGCCCTGCTACTGCCGCATCACCAACGACCACGGCCAGGGCGCTGACCTGGTCATGCGGGGCGAAGCTGCCCTGCTGCGGGGTGAATTGGACGATGCCCAGATCGAGCTGGAGCGCACCTACACCGCCATCGAGGGCAACGGGCAGGAGAACATCGCCCTGTGCTGCGACTTTCTGGCCCTGCGGCTCTACCTGCTGAACCAGGGCAGCCCCCGCTGCACCCCGCAGGACCGCCGCGACATTCTGCACGAGCATCACAACCTGGCCTGGCTGCGCCTGTGGGATGCCTGCTGCGCCTACTTCTACGCCCTGCTGGGCAAGGAGGATCACATTCCCGAGACGTTCCGCACCCACCAGCTGGAATCGATGAACTTTTTAGCCCCCGCCCTGCCCATGATGCAGCTGATCGAGAACCAGGTCTACCTGACCCAGCAGGAGTGGGCCAAGGTCATTGGCCGCAGCGAAAAGCTGCTGCATACCTGCGGTTTGTTCCATTATGAATCGGTGTCGCTGTACATCCGCATCCAGACCTCCGCCGCCTACGCTATGCTGAACAAGCGGGCCGAGGCCGCCCGCCTGCTGTGCGAGACTCTGTTTGAAGCCAAGAAAGACGGCCTGGCCCTGCCCCTGGCCGAGAACTACCGCTACCTGGCCCCGCTGCTGCAGGCCTGCCCGCAGGATGATTTTACCCGGCGCGTCAACGCACTGGGTGCCCGGCTGGAACGCCGCTGCGGCGAACTGCGCCACAGCCAGGCCACCCCCGCCGCTCTGAGCTGCCTGACTGACCGCGAGCGGGAGATCTGCGCCCTGATCGCCGCCCGCCTGACCAACCGGGAGATCGGCCAAAAACTGTACCTCTCTGAGGGGAGCGTGAAGCAGTACAGCAACCAGATTTATTCCAAACTACATATTGAGGGAGACACCCGCACCAAACGCAAGCGGTTGATCGATTTGCTGGAAAGTGACAATTTCTAACCTTTGGTTAATAGCGCCCTGCCATATTCCACTGTACAATATAAAGTACAGTGGTTTTTTTATGCCCTTTTGTCGACAACGGCAAGCTGAAAAAGGAGAAACCCCCATGAAAAAACGCGAAAGAACTGCCGCTGCGCTGCTGGCTGCCCTCTGCCTGACCGCTACCGCCTGCGGCGGCCAACCCGGCCCAGAAGAAGCTGTGACCACCGCCGCCGAGGACCTTTCTGCCTACGCCGGCTGCTGGAAATACGATGGCATGCCCTTTTATATGGTCATCAACGAGGATAACGAGTGGGTCGCTATCAATGTCTACGGCGACCAGGTCGGCCCCGGTGCATACACCCACGAGGGGGACGGCATCATCCTGAGCATGGACGATGGCAGCCTGCTGACCAGCTTTACCCCCACGGATTCCGGCCTGGTGGATGCCGATGGCAACACGCTGACCGCCTGGGATTACATCATGCTGCTGCCCGATGCGGCGGACGATCTGAACATGACCGCCAACTTCCCGGACAGCTTTGCCAACGTTACCATCCAGTACCCGGTGCAGATGAACACAAGCACCATCCCCGGCATTGCCAACGCGCTGGCCTTCAACGCCGAGATGGAGGCCGGGACCGAGGACTATTACTCCAACATCTTCTTCGGCTTTGAGCCGATCTCCGGCTATGACGACAAGCTGACCCTGGGGCTGGCCGCCGCCAAGCCTTATATGGAGCAGATGCTCAACCAGCAGCTGGAATCGATGTACAGCGGCAAGATCTTAAAGACCGTCGCGTCGGACTGCATCGATGGCGGCAGTTATTACAGTATCACCGGCTATGTCTGGCTGGACCCCTCGGTGTTCGAGGACGCCCCCACCGAGCCGGTGCGCGGCATCATCGAGATGCGGTACTATGGGCCTACCGGCTACGCGCTGGTGTCCATGGCAACCTCGCTGGAAAGCCGCATCCAGAACTATAACACCATCCGCAGCAACATGCTTGCTACCTGCAGTTATACAACTGATTGGGCCACCGCCCCCAAGCCGGTACCCACCGCTGCGCCCGCCCCGGCTGCCACAACCACCGGGACGGGCAGCACGGGCGGCACAACGGGGTCGGATTCCGGCGATTACGGCACGCCCTATTACTGGAACGACGATGATGGGGATGTCTGGTACTGGAACGGCACCTACAACGAGTTCATCGGCTATGGCGACAGCTACTACATTGACGATGACGGCCAGTATTACGAATCCAACGACGCAGGCTGGGAGGACGACGGTTACGGCGACACCTTTGACTACGAGGAAGAGTATTACGAGGACTACGACCCCTGGTCTGACCCCGGTGACGGCTGGGGTGACTATGACGACTACAGCTACGATGACGAGGGCTGGGGAGATTATTTTGATTAAGCATGATTAAGAGCGTTGGCGTTATAAGGCAACCCAACCACCACATATTGTGCAAACAGCCCATTTTTCAGTCATTATTTTTGTGTAACTATGCGAATAGATTTTACCCCCCCCCCGTGCTATAATATCTTATTAATAGGTTAAATTCGACAAAATGTGCCATGTTGCTTTGTGCAGCACGAACGGGCATACCAGGGGCACGCCCCTGTTTATGATAAATTTTCTACCAAGGAAAGAAAGGATTGAATGGAAATTATGCACAGCAAATTTCTGAAATTGCAGACAGCGCTTTTGTCTGTCCTGCTGTTGTTCAGCGTACTGCTGCCCCAGACGGCCTTAGCCGAGGGCGGCACCACCGACGCAGCGGCCGCGCAGGATACTGTTACGCTGGTCGACCCTGATACCTTCAACTCGTGGGAAAAGATCCAGGGTACCCGCAGCATCACGCAGGGCCGTATCTGGGCCGATAAGACTGTCTCGACCAACGAGATCGAGTTCTCCCGCAACTCCCCGCTGGGCAAGAAGGGCGAAACTGTCAGCAAAACCGATGGTTCGGATTTTCTGGTCGCCCTGTCGGCCCTGTCATCCACGTCCTCGCTGACCAAGCCCGAACCCCAGCCCATTGATATTGTGCTGGTGCTGGATGCTTCCGGCAGTATGAGTGACCCCATGGGCGGCACTAAGGAAAACTATGACCGCACCCAGAGAATCGATGCACTGAAAACCGCCGCGAAGAATTTCCTGGCGGCAGCCAAGAAACAGAACGATGGAATTGAAGACCCTGCAAAACAGATTCAGGTTTCCATCGTAAAGTTTGCCGGTGATAAAAGCAAGAAGGTCGGCAATGATACCTACAGAGACGGCGGGTATAGGTACAACTATTCCCAGATCATGCGGAATCTCACGCTGTGCAACAGCACCAACTTAAGCACCTTAAATAGTGTTGTAGACAGCATAAAGCCTGCCGGTGCTACCCGCTCTGATTACGGCATGGAGCTGGCCCAGACGGCCCTCGGCAATGCCAGTGCCCGCAGCAATGCCAAAAAGGTCGTCATCTTCTTTACCGACGGCAAGCCAACTTCTAGCAGTGATTACAACGCAAAAGTTGCTGGCGGTGCCATTAACACGGCCAAAACCCTAAAAGACAGTGGTACCACCATTTACACCGTTGGTATTTTCAGCGGTGCGGATTCTTCCAATCCTCCCGCTATGCCTGGCCAAGACGAAAAGAAACTTGCCAACCGTTTCATGCACGCCGTTTCCAGCAACTATCCCGCTGCGTCTTCGTCTGGGAATGACTGGGACGGTTACACTGTCTCGATGGGCACCCGCGCCGAAAATTCCAACTACTACAAAACCGCCACCAAATCCAAGGAGCTGGATACCGTATTCCAGGACATCTTTAAAGATGTCACCTCGAACCCGCCGGTGCCTACGCTGGTGGAATCGGGCAAAAATGCCACCAACGGCGGCTATGTAAGCTTTAACGACCCCCTGGGCGATTACATGACCGTGGACGGCTTCAACGCCATTTCTTTTGACGATGAAATTTTTGAAAAATCCACAAAGACGACCGAAACGACCGCCAAGGGTACGGTAGATACTTACGTTTTTGAGGGTGTCAACGAGGGCAACACCGCCTACCCGGAAAACGTCAACCTTAACACCATCATCGTCAAGGTCACCCACAGCAACGACCTGAAAACCGGTGATATTGTTGATGTCCAGATCCCGGCTGCCCTGCTGCCCCTGCGCTATTATCAGGTCAGTGAAGATCTGGGCGGCAAGGTCTCGATGAAGATCTCTGACACTTATCCCATCCGCATCTTCTACTCCGTCAGCCTGAAGAAGGATGTCAAGGACGCTATGGCCGCTGGCACCAGCAGCGACACCGAGCTTGTCAAATACGTTGCCGACCATACCGGGGATGACGGCAAGGTGTACTTCTACACCAACCTGTTTGACGGCACGAACGGCGGTATTGACAAAGAGGGCAATCCCTACACGGCGGGCAACACCACCGTTTCTTTCAAGCCCGCTTACACCAACAGCTTCTATTATTATACCGAGGATACCCCCATCTACACGGACCCCGACTGCCAAACCCCTGCCACCGACGTGCAGCCTAAGACGCCGTACTACTATGACCTGACCTACTACGACACCAACAAGGCAGACGCAAGCGGCAGCCTTGTACCGCAGCACGACCATATTGAAATCAGCATTGCCACCAAGGAAGAAATCGACAAAGTCCTGAAGCAAAACAAAAAGGGCGAGTATTACGTCCCCCAAAAAACGCTGAAGGGCAGCTATCCCCAGACCTTGGACGAACAGGTCGGCCCCAAGCAGCCTAATAACACCGGCACCGCTTCTCGCCGCATCGATTTTGCCTGGGACCTGAGCAACACCACCGGTCTCCTGTTCCTGGGCAACAACGGCAAGATCGGCTATAACACCACCGGCAGCCTGAAGATCACCAAAGTGGTCACTCCGACCGATTCGAGCTACACCCCAGACAGCACCACCAAGTTCTCTATCCTTGTCAATCTTGAAGGTGTTGGTGCGAAGGACATCTATAAGTGCACCCTTGACGGCCAAACCACTTTGTTCACCAGCGGTAGCGTCATCACCCTGAAAGACGGCCAGACCGCCGAGATCGAGGGCCTGCCCGCAGGCTGCAGGTATACCGTCACCGAGCCGACCCCCCTGCCCGCCGGGTACGCGCTTTCCACAATCGAGAATAGCACCGGCACGATCAAGGGCGGTTTGGCCAAGGATACCGCTGCGGTAGCCACTGTGAAGAACACTTACACGCCGAGTTCTTACACCCTCAATGGTAAGACCTACCTGAGCGGCAAGAAAGTTTTGAGCGGCCGCGATTGGCAGAGCGATGACAAGTTCGTCTTCCATCTGGAAGCTCTCAAACCGGATAACGCTCCCCTGCCCAAGAACGGTGACACAGATATAACGCGCGTGGAACTGACGCAGAGCGAGGTCACCCAAGCGGGCACCGCGGTCCCGTTCAACTTTGGTGATATTACCTACACCAAGCCCGGCACCTACCTCTACCGCATCTACGAGGAAACGCCTTCCAACGCTGACAAGATCCCCGGCATTGACTACGACACCACCACCTACACGGTGACCGTCAAGATCAAAGATAACGGCAAGGGCCAGCTGGAGCTGGACAGCGTTACTAAAGCCCTGGACCACAAGGACCATGTAACGGAGATGCCCGCGGACAACATTCCTCTGTTCAAGAACATCTTTAATGCAGATGACGAGGAGATTAACTTTGTCGCGACCAAGGTCTACAAAGACAATGCCGGCAACTCGATCAACCCGGATGTGAACCAATTCCAGTTCACCCTGAGCGCAGCCGAGAAGGACGCCAGCGGCAAAGCTGTTACCGAGACCAATCCCCCGATGCCCACTCCCGCCACCGTAGGCAACGATGACGGCGGCCGGATCGGCTTTGGCAAGGTGACCTACACCGCAGAGAATGTTGACCACACCTACTGGTACCAGATGAGCGAGGTTAACGGCGGCGACGCACACATCGACTATGATGCGGCCGCCTACCTTATCAAGGTCGAAGTCAGCTCTAAAACCGATGCCGACAACAAGCTGATCGTCACATCCAACACCACTTACTACAAGCAGGATGAAAGCGGCGCATGGCAGCAGGTCGCCATCAACACCGATGACGATGTTGCCAGCAAGATCACCTTTACCAACACCCTGACGCCGACCTCAACCAGCGCAAAACTGTCTGTCTGCAAGTTCCTTGAGGGCCGTAAGTGGATGGATGGTGATACGTTCACCTTTACCCTGACCCCCAAAGACGACAACACCCCCATGCCGAAGGATGAAAACGCCCGCCATCTCACGATCAACAATACATCCAACTACGTAACGGAAAAAGACCGCACTGGTTCTTTCGGCGAGATCACCTTTACCCAGCCCGGCACCTACGAATATACCATTTCCGAGGATGAGGTCACGATGCCCGGCTTCAAGAAGCATCCCGGCGCTATTACGGCAACCGTAACGGTTACCCGGGAAGGCAACAAACTTATCCGTCAGATCAGCTACAAGGACGCCGATGGCAATGTTAACGATGCAGAATACGGTTACTTCACCAACACCTACAGCACCGATTCGTACAAGATCAAGGATACCGATATCTTCCTGGCCCGCAAGGTGCTGAAGGACCGCGATTGGCTGAACGAAGACCGATTCACCTTTGTGCTGACCGGCGACGAGAGCAACCCCGCCAACACCCCGATGCCCACCCACTGCGAGTCGATTGCCGACAGCACCTACCACGAGCACATCGTGCTGGGCGACGGCAAGGAGCTGGAATTCAAAGAAGCTGGCCGGTATGTCTACTACATCACCGAGCAGCTCGGCGAACTTTCCGGCATCACCTACGACACGTCCAAGTATATGGTCGTTGTCACGGTGGAGGATAAGGATGCCGACGGCGGCAACATCGGCAAGAGCGGCGAGCTGACCGGCAGTGTGCAGTACTACAAAGCACTGGAAAACGGCGAGTATGAAGAGGTCGACAACATTGCAATCTTCACCAATACCTACGCCGCCAAATCCGTCACACTGAACGGCGAGGAGAATCTCTCCGTTACCAAGAAGCTGGTAGGCCGCGAATGGGGCAAAGAGGAAGCGTTTACCTTTGAAATCGCTGTTGCTGGCGGCAGTGCCGAGAACACCCCGCTGCCCGAGAGCACGACCCTGAAGCTGACCAACCCCAACCTCGACGAGGATACCGCCACCGATAGCTTCGGCGATATTACCTACGAAAAACCCGGCACCTACATTTACAAAATCACCGAGAACAAGGGCGATAACGCTATCACCCAGTGGGACGCTTCCGAGTACACCGTGACGGTGGACGTCAAAGACGACGGCACAGGTGAGCTGAAAGTCAACTCCTGCTCGGTGAAGAAGAGCGGCGACGAAGGCAATTCCAACAGCATCACCTTCACGAACACCTACGAAGCCGACCCCAACCCCACCAAGACCGTGACGGATGAAAGCCGCAACAACATCGACAACACGCTGGTAAGCCCCGGCCAGAAGCTGACTTATACCATCCATTGGGTCAACAATGCCGTGGATGCTACCGGCAAGTACACACCCGCTGAAATCACCGTTACCGACACTGTGCCCGCCAATACCACCTTTGACTCCGCCGACAACGGCGGCACGCTGGGCGAGGACAACAAGGTGACCTGGAAGTTTACCGCCGATCCTAATACGGAAGGCGACGTAAGCTTCACCGTCAAGGTCAACGAGAGCATTTCCGGCGAGAACGGCGAGATCGACAACTCCGCCCTGGTAGGCAACCGCACCACCAACATCACCCACAACTACCTGCCCGGCAAGACCGCTGACAAGGATGCCAACACCACCTTGAAAGTGGGCGACGAGCTGACCTACACCATCAAGTACAAGAACCTGGAGAAGGATGCCGCCACCGTAGTGGTGACCGATAAGGTGCCCGCCGGTACCGAATTCGTGAGCGCCGACAATAACGGCGAGTACGAGAACGAGAACGGCACCGTCACCTGGAACATTGCTGACGTTGCCTCCGGCACGGAAGGCTCCGTGAGCTTCAAGGTGCGCGTTACGGTCGACGCTGTGGGCCGCTCCATCGAAAACCAGGCCCAGGTCAAGATCGGCGACCATAACCCGGTAACGACCACCAAGACCGAGAACAAGAACATTGAGCAGCCCTCCCCTGCCAGCGTGACCCTGACCGCATGCAAGACGCTGATATCCGATGTGGGCAATCACACCCTGGCCGCGGGCGAGTTCTCCTTCAACCTGCTGGAAAATGATGGCAAGGACGGCAAGATCGTTCGGACCGCCACCAACGATGCCGAGGGCAACGTGACCTTTGACGCGCTGAGCCTTGACACCATCGGTGAGTACACCTACACCATCTGCGAGGTCGACGGCAACGTGGGCTACATCACCTACGACGGCAGCCGGTACACCGTGACCTTCAGCGTGTACGCTACCAAGGACGGCACGCTGGCCGCTACCCAACCGGTCTACAGCCTGAACGGCAAGACCGTGGACGCCGCAGAATTTATCAACCACTACACCGCGGAGCTGCCCGCGGGCACCAGCTTCAGCCTGAGCGCTACCAAGACCCTGACCGGCCGCAGCATAATCGACGGCGAGTTCTTCTTTACGCTGGAGGACGAGGGCGGCAACATTGTGGCCACCGCAAGCAGCGACGCCGAGGGCAACATCCAGTTCCCGGCCGTTGGCCTGAAAAACGTGCAGGCCGCCTACACCGCCCTGCTGGCCGCTGCCGAACCTGTGCAGCCTGCTGCAGAACCCACCCCCGCTGAGGACGAGCAGCCCGTCAAGATTGAGGACGGCGAGCAGGCCCCCCTGGAGACCGCTGTGGCCGCCAACAGCTTGGAGGGCACCCCCGCTGTTGTGACCGACGCTGAACCCGAAACCGAGCTCGACGCCGCCCCCGAAACTGACCCTGAAAACGAACCCGAAACTGAACCCGAAACCGAACCCGAAACCGAAACTGAACCCGCGCCCACCGTGGATACCGATGCTGTGCAGGCCCTGCTGACCCGCTGGTATACCATCCGCGAGTACGCCCAGGGCAAGGACGGCGTGACCTATGACGCCAACACCTACATGGTCCGCGTACAGCTGGCCGACAAGGAAGGCCAGGGCACGCTGACTGTGGACAGCATCCAGTTCTTTGCCGCAGACGGCGAGACCCCGCTGGACAACAGCGCTGTCGTGTTCAACAACTCCTACGCAGCCGAGGGCGTTGATCTAACCGTGACCGCCCAGAAGCAGCTGACCGGCCGCAGCATGGCGGATGGCGAGTTCAGCTTCCGCCTGAGCTGCAATGACGATCCTGCCAACGAGCAGACCGTGACCAGCGACGCCAACGGCCGCATCGCCTTTGCCCTGCACTACGATGACAAGGACGGCACCGGCACCCAGGAGACCCACACCTACACTGTGACCGAGGTGCGCGGCGACAATGACACCATCACCTACGATGACACCGCCTACACCTTTACCGTGGAGGTCATCGACGATGGCACCGGCCACCTGACCACCAAGGTCACCCAGCCCGAGGCAATGGTCTTCCGCAACGTGTACACCCCCAAGGCCACCAGCATTACGCTGGCGGGCAACAAGGTGCTGAACGGCCGCGCCCAGAAAGCCGGCGAGTTCACCTTTGAGTTGTGCGACGCCAACGGCGCAGTGATTGCCACCGCCGCCAACGGCGAGAATGGTTACTTTGCCTTCCCCGCCCTGAGCTACGACGAGGCTGGTGAGTACACCTACACCGTGCGCGAGAAGGACACCGGCGTTGGCCGCGTGACCTACGACAAGACCGTGTACAGCGTGACCGTGCAGGTACGGGACGAGGACGGCCAGCTGAAGGCAGACATCATCCTGCCCGCCTCCGGCCTGACCTTTACCAACA
>ERZ1034913.1685-NODE-1685-length-12735-cov-8.880047_pt1 | contig 12735 bp, 12 predicted proteins | sample MGYA00520697_ERZ1034913 | MGnify/ENA primary metagenome ERZ1034913 (study PRJEB33766, sample SAMN09781786) | gut metagenome | biome: gut microbiome | host: Homo sapiens | place: Madagascar | study: EMG produced TPA metagenomics assembly of the PRJNA485056 data...
ACGGCAGCTTATGCTCTCACCCGGTCCGAGCGGCGCGTCAAGCAAAAGGTTTGTTATTTTCGGCGCGGTGTAGGGCTCATAATCAATTCCTTCCGAGTAAGATTCGTCCCCAAGTTCAATCTGAAAATTTTTAAAAACCGTATATGAGCCTACCGGTTGCGCATCCTTGCCCTCACAATACAGTTGAATAGCTGTAATGTCGTTTTCAAGCATCCATGACGTGGAGTATATTTTCTTATTTGTCGATTCAGCATTGTATGGAGACACAGTTATGCTCTTGCTATCGGAAAGTTTTAGAACCATTTGTACTGGGCGATATTTTTCTACTCCAGTATACTCGATAAGCTCATAGCTGATTACAAAGCGGGTATTTGCGGGGATACGGACAGTAATAATTTTTGAAAATCGACTTGTTGGCTGTTTTGTCAGTTTATATGTTCCATCGTTGTTTTTGATGAGTACACCTTTCGCATCAATCCCGGCGTCAAGGTTTATGAGGTTTTTCCCGCTTGCTGTAACGGGAAGAACATATTTCCCGCTTTCTGCGTCTGAATCTCCGACCTTTTTGTACGGCTCGTAATCGGTTTTGATGCTGCCCAACTCTATTTGCGGTTCAAACACAAGGTTTTCGACCGTAGTTCCGGTAACTATAGTCAGCGACATACCTATCCTTGTTGCTTTAGTAAGCGTAAAGGTTGAGCCGTTTCCGAAATCGCGGTCTGCGGTGAAACCCGTAAGGCGTATATTGTATGTTTTCCAGTCACCGCCCTTGGGGCAGCCGCTGAATGTATAAGTACCCGGTGCAAGCAAGGGACCGTTTCCCGAATCTTTTGGAAAAAACTGCGCTATGTCTGTTGCAGTGCCGTTCGCAGTTACCGTGCCGTCGCCGTTGTCAGTAAAAGTAATGCCGTTAATTGTTTTTGTTGTATCTTTAAACGGGTATGGCAGCAGATTTTTCCCGCAGTTACCGTAAATTGTGCAGTCGCGGAGGACGCGCTCCGCTGCGCCGCGTATTTGTCCGTCAGTGTTTTCTTCAAAATGGTATGTCGGAAGTATGTTAAACCGTTTTCTCATCAGCACGCACCCACTCTCGCGGAAAGGTACGGAGCGCCGTCCGATGAAAAGCCAATGCAGCGGATGCCGACCTCATAGACGGTGTTTGCAAGCGGTATAAATTCCCTGCTTGAATTGCAGTCCGCGCCCGTCCACGTTATGCCGCTCGGCGCGGTAATGCTCGTTGCGGTCGCGCCCGACCTAAAGCTGAAAAAGCACTCATAACCCGAGGTAACGGTTTCGGGGAGGGTGAGCGTAAGCGCAGCTGCCGCTGCGGACAAAAGCTGCGTATCGCTCTTATCGGCAAGCAGAAGGGTGTTGCCTGTGACCGAGGCGCTTATTGCGTAGCGGTCGGCTTTGCCCGCCAGTTTGGTATCAGTATAATCTTTCGCCGCCGCTAATGTTTCCGCATTCTTATTGTTTGCCTGTTCTGTGTTATAGAAATCACAGCTTTTAACTTCCCATACAACAGAAGACGGGTTGGTGGGTCCCACTGTACCCGCACTTGAAGTCTTGGTCACTTCCAATAAAACACAATCATCCCCGTATGATAATTCCAAGTCTCTTACCTTGCTTAAAGTGTAATCGTCCTCTTTGTCAACCTTTTTTTCAAGTTTAGTGTCGGCATATGACTTCGCCGCGTTAAGTGCTGCCGCCGACTTTGTGTCGGTGTATGACTTAGCGGCACTTTTCGCACCCGCAGCAGCATTGTCGGCATATTTCGCTGTCGCATACCCTGCAAGGCTCTGATGTTCGTTTAAATATCCGCTGTCATTTTCAAGCTCCGATACCTTTGTGGGAATTACTCCATCGGCAATCTTATCTGCGGTAATCGGTTTTAAACGTTCCTCCGGTATTTTACCATTCTTATCCATAAGTTGATAATCATACACCTGCAAGGTTTTCTCGTTTTCATTTGTGCCTGTTCCAAGCTGAATTGCGTCCTTATATTGACCGTTTGAGCCTTTTGAAACTTTAGCGTTTTTACCGCCCGAAAAACCCGAACCCGCTTCTGCACTATAGCCGATTGCCGCTCCGCCGTTTATCGCTATGGAACCGCATCCGACAGCGGCAGCTCCATAGTTTGCGTTTGCACCGTCACCTACCGCCGCGCTACCTTCGTTCGCTTTTGCGTTTCGTCCTACTGCGCCGCCGCCGTAAGTTGATTCGGCATTCAGACCTACTGCACCGCCGCCGTCATGGGTTTGCGCATAACCGCCTATTACTCCGCCGCCGCTGTCATCTTGCTTATTCGCCTTTTTCGCAAGCTCGGTATCCGCGTATTCTTTCACGGAAGTTTCTGCGCCCTCGGCGGCATTGTCGGCATATTCCTCTGTCGCATACCCTGCAAGGCTCTGATGTTCGGTTAAATACCCGCTATCATTTTCAAGCTGTGATACCTTTGTAGGCTTGATACTGTCCGCATACTCTTTTGCGTTACCCTCTGCCGCACTTGCTTTGGTGTCGGCGTACTCCTTTGCGGATGTCAATGCCGCACCCGCCTTGCCGTCCGCATACTCTTTCGCGGCGGTTTCCGCCGCCTGTGCCTTACTGTCCGCATATGCCTTAGCATTACCCTCCGCAGTTTCCGCCTTTGTATCTGCATACTCTTTAGCCGCGCTTTCCGCCGCGGCAATCAAAATCTGCAGCTGCTCTGCCTGTGTGGGAGTTACATCCTCCGGCGCACCCGCTCCGTCTGTCATCGGCGCATACCTTACGCGCAGCCGCCCCGCAACACTCTTTTTCTTTGCGTTTTCCTTTGAGCCTTCTATAACATACTCAATATCGCCCTCATATTTAAGCGGCTCAAACGGTATACTTATTGTCTGTACCGCACTGCTCCCCGAAATAAGTACCGCTGTCGGGGTCTGCCCGTGCGCGTCATAAAATACAACCCGCTTTGAATAGCTATCCCAATCACTGCCGAATATAAGGTGCATTTCTGTAGAGTTACCCTCACCGCATACGCCGCAGTTCTGTCCGCTCTGCTTGATTTCATTTCCCGATACATATATCTCAATCATTCCCGTTTCACTCCTTAATCAAAAAACGGCAGCATGGGAGCGCGGAAAACTCCCTTCCTCTCCCATACTGCCGTTTTGTTTTGTCTGACTGCCTTTCTTAAAAATCGGCTCTTTCGGTCTCACGCCGTATAACCTCCGCAACACGGAAGTCCTCACGCAGTGATTCCTCGATTGCAAGCGCAAACTTACGCTTAACGCGAACCTTCATACCCCTTTTTATAACGCAGTTCTCATTTCCGACCGCAACATACACGTCATCCTTATACTTCGCATTGTCACGGAAAAGGTCCACCTCAACGTATTCCTCGTTTCTCGCGATTTCCTCCGCAATAAGTTCCTCGCGGGTCTTTTCGCGCACCTTCGGCGCCGGTGTCCTGTTCTCATTGGCCTCCGTCACCTCTGCATTTGACTGCACAGTGCTTTCATCAACTGCCGTGTCAAACACCTCTGCCGCGTTTACCCTTTTTGAATTTGCCATTTATATGCACCCCTTCCTTAATTCGCGCCGCTTTCAAACGTGCTGCACGTCTCAATACGTCTCATATACGCTTCAACAAGTCTTTCCGCAACCTTTGTAGCCTTCCAGCCGACCGTTGCCCTCTGATTCAGCGGGTCGCCCGTGCCGCCGCTGCCGAGCTGCTTTACAATGTGCTGAAGTCCGCCGCCCGAAATTTCCGTAACGCCGTAAGCGTTCTCACCGAGTACAAGCGTGGAATAAACATCTCTGCCCTTTGCGCCCGCCTCGCCCGGGTATATAACCGTACCCGATGTAACGGTCGCGCTTCTGTCAAGCGTTATCGAATTTGCCGCAGCAGCAGTAACGGAATACTGCGCCACACCGATTAAAACCTTTCTGCCGACAATCTTCTCGATGTCCGCGGATGTCAGTGTCTCGCTTATGGTTACAACCGCTCCGCTCGCCGACGCCCCGGTAAGATTTCTCGACGCCGCTGAAAGGTCATCCGCATGGAAAATCTTTGCCTCGGTGGTTTCAACAAAACGCACACCCGCAATTTTACCTATCTCACCGTCATACATATCCTTGGGGTCGCAGTAAGTCTTGACATCCTTCCAGTTCGGGTCGCTCGTCAGGTCATACGATATATCCGGATGAATAATCGCAACATAGCTGTCGCCGATTTTCTCCGCGTTCTGCGTTTTAAGATAACGCGCCGCAAGCCTTATCGCGTCAACGGTAAGGTATGTATTACCGCTTGCCTCGCCGCCCGTCAAAAGGTATCTTGCGTTTATGGTCTGGCTGTCGCCGTACTGCTTGGATGTGCCGCCGTTGATAACGTCACGGGTAATCGTGTCAAGGGTCGCACCCGCCTGATTACCTATCAGCTTCGTTGACTGTACCATGTTGTTATCGATTGCGGTAAGATCAAGCATATCGGTAATCGTTACATATCCGCCGTACTGATCTACATTCGCGGTTACCGTTTCAACCGTCAGCTTCTGACCGTCCGGGGTCACGCCTTCGGTAATTGCCTTTGTCAGTTTCGGCAGCGGGTCGTACTTTCTGAACTCGATTGTCTTACCGCCGTTCTTGGGTATCGGGTGTTTCTGCCCGAACTGGTCATGCACAAGTCTCGGGCTTGCCGTGTCTATAAGATAGTCGCTGTAATACGTTTTCATTTCCGCCGACAAGTCGTTGCCCGTCGTGGAGTTTGTGTCCGTGGTAGTGTTCGGATTCAATGCAAGCAGCTGAAAATCCGAAAATCTTTTAAATAAATCCTTCATTCTTATCTTTTCCTCCTTTTGTTTTTTCCGCGTCAGAAGCTAATTTTTTCTCCCCTCTGCGCCCTCCGCGCAAGCTCTGCGCGTTCCTCTCTCGTGAGTGACGCAACACTCTTTTTCAGCACCGCTCCGTTTGTGTTTTTAAGTCCGTTTTCATCGGGTCGCGCCTGTTTTTTGCGAATATCGTCAACCACGCGCCTTTCCGTTTCCTTTGCCGCGCTTTCCGCCGCTCCGTTTAAAATCTCATCCATGTGCAAAAGCTCATATGCCTTGCGCACGGGTATTCCCGCTTTAAGAAGTCCCAAAAAGTCACGGTTTTCCATTTCGGCACGCATATCAAAGCCCGGATAAAGCTCTTTAAGACCCTCGCCCTCCGAAAACCACTGCGCAAGCTGCCTGTTTACAAAGCTGTCAGCCTCCGCACTTTCTCTTTCTGCCCGCAGCCGTGCCGTTTCCGCACGCAGCCGGGTAAGCTCTCTGTACTGCTCGACGCCCATGCCCGCATTTTCCGCAGCCTCCTCCCAGTAGGTATTGTCGCTCTCAAACGCGGCACGCAGCTTTTCGGTGTCTCCGTTCTCAATGCCGTATCTCTGACAAAGAAGATCCATTATCGGCTGCTGTTTCTCTATTATCTCACGTCTTGCACGGTCATCGCGGAAACGCTTGTTGATAATATTCTGAACACGCTCCGAAAACAGCTCCTTATAGTCTCCCGATATCAGCTTTTCAAATTCCGCCCGTTTTGCGTCAAGGGTGTCCGACGTTGTTATTGTTTCGGGTGCTTTCCCGTCCCCGGCGTCAGGGCTTTTTTCCGAAACATCATTTGCGCCCGTAGTGTTTTCATTTTCCAAGACGGTGTCCTTTGCAGTCTCTCCGACCGCGCCATCGGCTGCCCCGTCCGCAAGCAACTGAAAATCAATTTTAAATTCCGACATATTCATGCACCTTTCTGCAGTCTGTCCTGCGAGTCTTTTTTCGGTAAAAACCTTGCTCGTCAGCTCCGTTTTTCCCCTACTCTTTAATTTTAACACAACACCTTTCAAAATTTCTATGCGTCAAATAAAAAAATTTTTTCACCCGAAAACCGCATAAAATCAAGGCTTTCGGACAATCCTCAAAAATTTCGGAAAATTTTTTTCAATTATCTCAAGTCCCAAAGCCGTCTGCTTGAACGCCGCCGCAATCCGTTTGCTTTTCCCGCGGTACACTACGCATATTCGTCCGCTCTCAAACTCCGCAGACAGCCTGTCCGCCTGCCCGTTCTTATCTAAAATTTTTTCGCACATTGCCGCAAGCGTATACATAAGCGCGGTTGCGGACGCACACACTATGTCCTTTCCGTACTCTTCATACTCCGCGTGTCCGTTAAGGGTTATTCGGTTTCTGCCCTTTTCGTATACGCACGTTATCACTGCTCCGCACCTCTTGTCACATCAACCGCCGCCCGCCGCGCAATGCGTTCTCCGTAGCTCTCGCCCGCACTGCCGCTGCCTTCCATTTTCGCGCCGCCCGCCGTAGGCACGGACTGTGCCGCACCAATATCCGACATAACATTCTCGCCGGTAAGCCCCTGAATAATCGCGCTCATCTTTGTCATTTGCTCCCGCGTTTCGTCAAGCTGTGCCTGAAGCGTCTGCCCCCTCTGAATCTGCTCCTTCACCTTCTGCTTTCCGTCAAAGTCCATCATCTCAACAGCCGCAAGCGACGGCTCCGCATTCTGCGGATTGAAAAAGCCGAGATTATACAGCTCCTTCGCAAGCTCATTCTGCGACAGCTTGGAATACGCACTCCGTTTCTGCGGTTTTATAACAACATCGAATATCGGTCTGCGCTCGCCGTCCATCTCACTGCCGTTAAACTCCACATACTCCGCTGTGCCGCTTTCTCCCGTTATCCTAAAGCAGCGCGACTCCGTATAGAACTGCCGTATAAGGTCAATGACTATATACATCATCTCGGTATACGCACGGTATGACGCAAGTATCATATCACGGCTGGTCTTGTTGCCCGCCTCCTGAAGTGCGGATATTGCCGCCGCCGCGGTTATGCCGCTTGACGAGCCTCCCTGCGACACATCTCGGTTTGATGAAGTCTCTTTAAGCTCGTCCACCTTGAATTGCAGCATATTAAACGCGGAGGTCGGCGCATCATCCACCTCAATCCGCCGCAGACTTTCCTCACCGAGCGACCCCTGCACGTGTACAACCGTTTTCGACAGGTCAAGAAACTCGTCCATGTTTATCCCCGCCATTTCTTTCGCAAAATACCTCGGCTTTGCTCTCAGCGCAATGTTTTTAAGCAGCAGCTCGTTCAGCTTGTCAATATACATCTGCGGGTCTTTCATAATGCTGATAAGTCCGAAACCGACCGCCGTCCCCTCCTCGGGATAAAGCACGTCAAGCACAATCGGGTACTTTCCGTGTTCATACCAGCCGCGTTCTCTGTACTCCGGCTCATTCTCGGTCGCAAATATAACGGTGTCGCCGACAAATTTGCAATAATGCAATATCCGCCGCCCGTCAGATGCGTATTTCTTGTAATACCAGTCGATAACAACACTCTTTTTCGTGCGGTCAATGTTATCATCGTAGACATATTCCTTGATGTCAATTCCGCCGCTCGCCGCCTTGCCGCGCGTCTCAGGGTATCTGCTCTCTATTATGTCGGTATCAACAAGCGACACTATAAACAGATTCCGGCTGTCCTGAATATTTCTTATCCCCGGCTCCCAAAACACATTCAAAAGGTCAATGTATGTAATATCAACATCTCCCAGGGTGTCCTCGCTGTCCTTGTTCCAAAATATTCCGTAGCAAGCCGCTCCGTGCTTCAGCTTATACCACCACGCGTCCGAATACACCTGCTCAAAGCTGTTCCGCTCCATAATCACAGGCAATACCGATGACAGCGTTGCCGCCGTTTTCTCGTCCGACCTCTCACGCGGCAGTACATTCGGCTCGGGATAATTGTCCATAGCGTCCGCGTGTTTGTTGTTAAGACTGTTAAAAAGCCATGCCGACACGGGTTTCAGGTCACCGCTCATTCCGCCGGTGTCCCAGTGCCTCAGCTTCCACCATTGCTCCTCCTCGACAATGCGGCTTTCCATAACGCTCCGCCCCTGCTTGTAATCGTTAAGAGTCTGCAAAGCCTGTCTGATTTCCGCCTCGCCTATTCCTCCCGAAAGTACCGTTTTTGTTTCCTCACTCATCTTTTTGTCATCCTTTCCGCGCTCCAAATGCGCATAAACTTAAAAAATACTTCTGTAAAACTCATAATTCCCAAGCTTTTTTCCGTCATCCGTTGCCAGCGGGTCAAACTCCTTCCGAATGACCTCTTTTGGCGGCGGAGGTGAAATCGGATATTCCATAAGCACATACCGACACTCGTCATAGATATGGTCCTCTCCTTTGGTGTCCACGTCCTCGACCGCCGTTTCACTGTAGACAAGCGACGGCACTGTTCGGATAAAGCTCTTGCAGGTAGAAAAAACATAAAACATCGGCACACCATTTTCGTCAAACCGCAGCCTGTTGTGCATCTGCATTTTCCCCGAAAGCCGCTCATGATTACCCTTCGAGAAAAACACCCCCTGCCGCTCCATGACCGCCGCAATAGACGTTCCCTTGCCGCGGTCATCCGCAAATATGGCGGGGTCGGCTATGCCGTACACCGTGCGCCCTTTAAGGTTTATATCGCTTTTCTCCACCTCGCGTATCTTCTCTGCCACAAGCTCCGGCTCCCACTTAACACCCGTGTCGGGACTTTCCGTACAGCCGTAAAGCTCGCGTATTCTGTATATCCGCTTGTCGCGGTCAACCGCATACCACCCGACTGAAAACGGCTTTGCATAACCCCAGTCAAAGCCTCGGTATATCTTCCATTCCCGAGGTATAACAAACGGGTCAATGACGTGCGTTCCCCGTCTGTCCGCATAATGCTCGGTAAGGTTGCGCCACTCGGAAAACACCTGTCCTGAGAACGAGTTCCAGTCACCGTAAAGCAGCGCGTTCCGCTCCGCCTCGGGCAGAAGCGCAAGATTTGCAAGATAGTTCGGGTCATTTTCGAGCAGCCTTTTGTTATCGAACACCGTTGACGGCACAAACATTCTGTGCCTGCACAGAGTTGATGCCCGTCCGTCCGGCGTTCGTATCTCAACACGCTGCTCAATCGGCGTCATCGGCGGCGCGGCGGTAATAAACCGCTCCTTGACCCAGCCGTGACCTATTCCTCCGGGGTTTGCGGACGCGCGTATATATACCCGCGTTCCCGCTCCGTTCGGACGGTTTCTCGAAAATAAATACGAATATTCCTCAAACGTGAAATGCGTCAGCTCGTCAAAGGCTATGTAATCATACGCCTTGCCCTGATAATTAAACTTGTCCTTCGTGTGCTGCATAGAGCCGAAATAAATCTTTGCGCCCGACGGAAACGTCCATACGTGCTTTGTGTCGTTGTATCTCGCGCCGCGTATCGCACGGTAATACCCAAGCGACTTTTCAATCAGCTCTGTAAGCTGCGGGTACGTCTTTCGGATAATAAGTCCCTTATAGTGCGGTATTTTAATCTGCCTTAATGCCTCAATCACAAGCGCGTCGCTTTTACCGCCGCCCGCCGCTCCGCCGTATAAAACCTCATACTCCGGACGTGACATAAATATCGCCTGTCTCGGCTGCGGCGTCCATATCAGATTTGCCATTACCCTTTACTCGCCGTCCTTTCCTCCGACCTTCTCCAAAAATTCCTCTGTCTGCTCCGCCGTTGCGGGAATCTCAACAACTCCACTTTCCTCATCAGTGAGCCACGTCTCGCGGCTGTCACCCCATACCTCGGGCTTTCTGTGCTTCAACCAGAATATCTGTGCCGTGCTGTCTGCGGGGACGTGTACCTCCTCCTCAACCGGGACCAGCTTTTCCCGCTCAACCTTTCTGCCGCTTTTATCGTATTTTGTCTCCTTGACCTTCATGTGCTTGATTACGGTCTTGTTATACCCGCAAGCCTTTTTAAATACGGCATTTTCGATAATAATATCCGCAACGCGCCTGTTTACTTTTAACGCGTCACCTATGGCACTATACCTTTTCGCCCACTCCGCAAGTGTCTTTCGGCTTATCCCCATATTGTGCGCTATCTGCTCGTTGTACAGTCCGTCACGCGCCCACGCGCCTATTTGCAGCAGTCCCTCCTCGGTCAGCCATTCCTCATACTTCGCTTTTGCCATTAAGCATTGCCCTCCTTTCACATCATCTGCCGCCGTATATTATTATTCTAACAGCAAGTCAATCAAAATTTCTATGCGTCAACACAAAAAAATTTCGGGCATGGCTTTTGCCACACCCGATTTACAATCTATTCTCCGTACTCCTTATTGAGTTTCATGGCTAAAGGACACTCCCTCCACGCCCCGCCGCAATAGTCCTTTATTTTTTTACGCACGTCAAAAACAGAGCGCAGCTCCTGTCTGCCGCTCTCACAAATAAGAATATTTTTCCCGTGCCTGTGATAGTACGGGCATATTGCCTTTGCCGATTCATACATCCGCACCGCCTCCTTCGGATTTCTTCTCTGCAACTATAAACCGTATGTACTGCGGCAGGTCGGGACGGTACTCCGAACGCTGAACAAGCGTGCTGCCCGCGGGCGTTCTAAGCTCCGCTCCGTTTTTCGCGATTCTGTCCTCGGGAATCGGTCTTTCAAGGTTTCGGCTTGAAACATACTTTCTCGCGTTCTCTATGTGCCGCACCTGCCTAAGCAGATACTCCGCAATAGGCGTATAGTCCGCCTGCCCTGTCAGCGGGTCGGAATGTACGCCGCCGTGCGCCCACTTTTCACGGCATACCGAAAGCGCCTCCGCATTTACAACAAGGTGATGATGCGCTCTTACAACCTCGCCCGTCTCTCCGTCAAGGTCGGATGTCACCGCTATGTATTTGAATGCAATTCCTCTTTCGCGGCACGCACGGGAAACCCTACGTATAAACAGTTTAAGCTCACGCTCCGCCGCGCGGTAGAGTAAAAGCTCGCGCTCGCCGTCTGTGCCGTCCGCCGTCTTTGTGATTTTTTCATACCCCGCGTCTGAGTAATCAAGACCGAGAAGGATGTCGCCCTTTTTGAAATTCGCATTTAAGAGCCGCGCCAGCTCTCTCACTGCGCATATACCGTTGTGCTGCTGCTTTTTTATGTCGGACTTCATTTTCCGCTTTGACCGCGTAGGCTTTTCTCCGGCTACCCAGTATTTTGTTTTTTCCACAACCCGACCCGCTTTGTATGTTCTTATTACCCAGTAGCCGTTTCTCATTTTTGCTTTCTCCTTCTCTATGGTTTAAAACTTAGGCGTTTACCAAGCCCGCTTAAATACCGCTCGCGTGGTATTTAAAAACAAACTTTTAAATCGTGTTTCTTCTATATATAATATAGAAGCATTTAAAACGGTAAATCATCATCCGAATCTATCGGAGTAAAATCATCACCCGCAGAAGTATGTCCCGCCGAATTGGTTGCCGCGTTCTTCTTGCTCTCGCCGAACGCTACCTCTGACGCAACAACCTCCGTTACATAATTCTTTTTACCGTCCCGATCTTCCCATGTGCGGGTCTGAATCCGTCCGACAACAATTATCATTCTGCCCTTTGCGAAGTATTTGTCTACAAATTCAGCCGTTTTATTCCAAGCAACGCAGCTTATAAAGTCCGCGCTCTTTTCCTCGCCGTAGCCGTTATCGATTGCTACGGTAAAGTTACATACCGCCTTGCCGCTGTCGGTATGTCTTATTGCCGGGTCGCGGGTCAGCCTTCCCATTAAAATAGCCTTGTTTATCATTTATCATCACTCCTCATATTCTCAAAATCAGGACACTCTTTTACTATGTACGAATCAACATATTCGCCGTTTGCCATTTTATATTTTACCTTTTTCGCTTTCCACCCGGGGACAGGCTTTGCCGCCTTTGAAAACCACGGGCAGCTGTCATTGGTATTTGCGCAGTTCCAGCAAAGAGTAGTTGTTTTATACTCCACTCGCCGCATTTCTCCGTTGTAACGGTACACGCATCTTTTTCCGCAGAATTTCTGCCCTCTATTCCGCGGCATAAATGCCTTACCGCAGTATTTACATTTCACAGCTTGTCCCTCCTTGATATACGCCGCAAGGGCGGATGTTCTCCGCCCCTCAAAATGTTACAGCTATATTCAGTACCGCCGCCGCACGCCGCATTAAACGCCCTCGTCCGTGCCTCCGTAAGCTCCAATATTTCCCTGTTGAGCAGCCGCCCTCTTTTCAAGAATTCCTTTACCGTCAAATCCTCGCCCCCTTGATTTAATTATCCCCACTGTTCCGCCATAGCTTCGGCGATACCGGGAAATGTCTTTGACCTCTCTTTTCTTCGCTGTTCTTCCGGTAAACCCATTGTTTTATAATGCCACAGCGGGTCAGTCTTTTGTTTTGTTTTGTAGCGTATTAAAATAGGCTCGACAATATTTGTTGCTTTTAAAGGTTTTAAACCTTTTAGCCATAAGCACGTCGCTTTACGTTCCGGGTCGCCGAAGTAGAACGGCTGGATTATCTGAGTTGCTTTGCTGTAATAACGGCTCATGTACCCGACGGGGTTTTCAACGCAAATTTTATCACACTCTGCATTGATAAAATTCATAAAAAACACAGTCGCCTTCTCTCGGTTAAACCTTCTTTTGATTGCTTTATCGCCATACTTTTCGATGTTTAAATATCGGTTTCCACAATTCGCAAGATATGTACACGGCGGGTGTGCGATAATTAAATCCCATTTGCCGTCTATGCTGTGTTTAATACCATCACGGGTTTTAAATTCACAATGCCCATTAAGCAACGGTAACACATCTTGCATTATATGCCATTCGGGATGTCCTCCGCTTTGGTCTATAACATCACAACTGTATGCCTCATG
>ERZ1034913.1687-NODE-1687-length-12716-cov-5.529737_pt1 | contig 12716 bp, 15 predicted proteins | sample MGYA00520697_ERZ1034913 | MGnify/ENA primary metagenome ERZ1034913 (study PRJEB33766, sample SAMN09781786) | gut metagenome | biome: gut microbiome | host: Homo sapiens | place: Madagascar | study: EMG produced TPA metagenomics assembly of the PRJNA485056 data...
CCTCCGCCGTTATCCTGTCACGGCTGTAATGATTGCCAAGCTGCATAGCCGCCCACGCTCTGTCAAAGCTACCGCTTTTAACGCCGTTTACAGCGACCTCCACTATCCATTTTCCGAAATCCAACATTATACCTCACCTCCCGATACTGCCGCCGCTTCAAGCGCCGCAACTCTTGCCTCAAGGCTTGCGATACGCTCAGTATCCTCCTCAGGAGCAGGCGACCAGTCTGTAGCCTTAGTGCCTTTTTCGAGCTTGATGTTGCAAGCCTCGATCATGCCGTTTTTATTAAGTGCAAGAGCCACGCATTCGAGCTTTGCTATGTCGCTGTCGTTTATCGTCCACGTCTTTTCGTAGTAGAGCCACTTGTCTTTAACAGTATCGACCCCCACCGTCAGCGACAGGGCATACAGCTTTTTACCATCTGCCGAGCGGAATCGTGCCATTACATAACCGCTTGCGTCAAGCTCGACATCACTTCTGACCTTTATCCACGCAGACAGAGTGTAGCTTGTGCCGACGTTGAACTCCGTCAGAAAGTGCCGCTTGCTTACGCCGAAATATCGTGCGTTGCCGGAACAGCCTGTTCTGGATATTGCAAGGCTGTTTCCCGATATTCCGCCATCAACCGTTATTACAGTGTTACCGCTCCAGCCGTTTTTCAGATTTCCGGTGCTGTCATACAGCAGATTTCTGCCGCCGATCTCGACAGCGTTCACAGCCGCAGTAATATCTGCCGCTGTCGCCGCCCCGACTTCTTCCGCTGTATACACAGGCTTGTTCTCGGTTTTCGCCCATTCGGGCATATCCGTAATATCCGACATATTATGTGTATGATTCTTCTCTGCCGCTCCGATTTCTTCAGCCGTGTATGTGGGCTTACTGTCGGCTTTCGCCCAGTCCGATATGTCACCGGTTTTCAGATATTCCGACAGGTCAATATCGTAAAGGTTGACATATAACAGCTCTGACCACGGAGTATTTCCGTCTCCTATTTTGATACCATGCTGACCGCTTTCAAAGTCGGTTATACACATATATCCTTTTGGGGGTACAAATGAAGAATGAAGAGTCCACTCAGCCGGTGAACGCATATCCTGAAGTAACTGGGCTTCAAGTATTTCCGCCTCCGATGAATTTGGCTCAGCTACAGACTGAATCTGCTTTATTGAAAAATAATCTCTTCCTACGCAATAGTAAGCAGAGATTTTTGACGACCATTTATATGCGGAATTATCAGAACTATCTATATAAAGAACTTCTGTGTCTCCCAGCTCGGGAAAATCCGCTGTTCCGTTCGCTTCAATCACTTTTGATACTGTTTGCGTTACATCTTTCTTTTCCAATGGAGATCGTGTTAATTGAACTGCCGAATTATATTCATCAACTGATGAAAAAGAAACATCCACCGTTTGAGAAGGGCTCCATGTATACTCTTCTGGATTAACAGACACATTGTTGTGAAAATTAATTCCAAGTATAACTCTGGCACGTCCGCATGGAAACTCAGTAGATGGCGGATAGATTTCTTTCCACTTTAATGCTTTTGAAAAGTTACCGTGTCGTGCTCGTACACTTGTTTCGATTTTTTTTACTGTGTCTCCATCAACAGTCGTGTATTCGGATATCAAATTTATCCAATATTCCGTGTACTCGGAATATTGTATGACTCTCGTTATATCTAAATAAAATCTAAATTTTACAAACGACTGTGCATATATTTTATCTGATCCGTAAATTCCGTTAAAAACAGTAAAATCACCACAAATAGCCCCTAAACTATCATTATATGTTGCTTTGAAACCTTGAACAATAATATCTGTATCTCCACCATCTAAGCCATACGTTATTTTATCGTCTACGCTGTATCCGATTATGCTGTAATCGTATTTCAGATATTCTTTTGTCCTTTCGGAAATTATAACGGGATCATTTATAATGGTCGTGCTGTTGTATTTTCCTGCTCCCGCATTAGATGTATGATCCGCTGCGGCACTATACCTGTTTGACGACTGTTCGGTGCTTTCGGCTGTTGATGTGATTTGTTCTGAAAAACCGCTGTCTTTACTTAACGAGTAAGAAATTGCGGTTACAGTAACTTTTTTTGTTGTTCCATTACTGTTTACAGTCGCAACATCATCCGGAAGCAACCACCCTCTGCCTCGTCTTGATATATCGGTAGCATAGTAATGATAGCCTCCGAGCTTATTCCAGACGTATTCCATAATCTCTACTGTTGCAAGAGGATTAACTGCTTCGAGCACTCCCGGCAAAGTCTCGTCATAAGCAGTACCGTTTGCATCAATATAGAACGCTGTATCGGTGCCGATTGTAAAGCGTATGCCTTTTACGGTAAATCCGCTGTCCTGAGCGACTGATAAGCTTTCGCAAGCACCTTCTTCAATTGTTTCAACGCTGTTTGAAGGACGTGTAAATATCAGTTTATCGTTCGCATCAAATTGAGCATTACAACCGTTGCAGGCGGCAATAAAGCCGATTATTTCACGGTATGTGTAATATTTATTTGTCGGATTTGTTGCCTCGCTGTTATAAACCGGCTTGGTTTTTATTTTTGCAAAGTCATTCGATTTTGCACTTATTGTAAAATCGTTTATTTTTCCGATGTACGAAAGCAGATCTTGATGCGTCGCAGGAAATGATAAGGCGTCAACCGTATCATCGGCACTGCCGTTGAAGCTACACGGTTTATCAAGAAAATAAAATCTGTCATACGCTTCAATATTTACATATCCTTTTTCCTGAGATAAATCCGTTATATAAAAGATTCCGATTTGTGTCAATTCGGTAAAGCCAATGAAAACGGTCACTTTATACGCATCCATTGTCGGTAGGAGGTCGGCACGTATAGTTGCTGTTAGCCGAGCCGCTGATGTGCCTCCGACGCTTATACTGCCATCAGACGTGGAACGGGAAATATCTAAAGATACTATATCTTCTATTCCGTAATCTACAGATCCGATTGAAATTTTTGCATTGATATTTCTTACAGGCTTGGTAGCGTTGGTCTTATAATTTGATGATACCGAAATCATATTTCTTCCACCTCCACTGACACATCTTTATAACAATCTCCGAGCTTTACATCGGTAAAAGCATACGGCGCAGATATATCACCCTTTGCATGAACGGTATAAGAATCACCGTTTACCTCAAGCGTGAAACTACTGCTTTTTAATATAGCGAAAACAGACGTCCATTTTGCCGCAGGAATTATGCCAAAAACGACAGAACCGGAGATTTTAAAATCTCCGAATCTGTCCGTATAAGCCGTTCCATTCAGACTATACGAAGTGCTTTCACCACGGCAAGAATGACGGAGATCGCATTCGGTAATGTATTCCGATAAGTCTATATTGTTAATTTTCACCGTCATATCTGTACCTCCTATAATGGTGATTTACCGGTTTGCTTTTGAATTTTCTTTATCCCCTTGACGGTAGCTTTTGCAAGTGTGTAATCATTTGTTTTCAGCGTGACATCAAGCGTATACTGCATCTTTTCCTGTGCAGTTTTCAACTTTTTCAGTTCCGACACTACATCATTAAGTGTTGCATCTGCTTTTTCTGCTGAAGCGGACACCTTAGAAGCAGCTGATAATCCGCTTATAAGCTTACCCGATTTGCTGTTACCGACTTTGCTTGCACCTATGCCTGCGGCGAGTTTTGCATTAGAAGTGCTAACATCATCCCATACAGTCGGAATATAAGATGTTATATTGATGTTTTGTGTACCGCTTGATGAACTGTTACTTGAATTTGTCTTTTTGGAAGACGAGGTTAAAGAGCTTTTTTTCTTTGCACTCGATGAACTTGTTTTCTTTGTGCTTGACGAGCTTGACGTTTTCTTTTCTTCTTTTGCTTCCGGTACATAAGCATAGTCAGATGCGCTGTAGGTTGATGGCGTATAAGAATATGTAGGTGCTTTATACGATGTTTTTCCCGCACTGCTATATGAATAATTTGTTCCGGCACCGGTATATCCTAAAGCTGCTTTTCCTTTACGCTCCTCTTCTTCTGCAATGCTTTGACTATAAGCAGAAGAATGGTCTTCATTGTCTGAATAACCCTGTGAATACAGTCCGTTATTACTTCTGACATTGTTATACCACTCTTTGACCTTGTCCTCATTAATGTAGTCCTTGAGCTGAGAGTCAAAATACTCTTTCTTTTCCGACGTATCAAGGTATTTGCTTTGAGCATTTTGCAACGCTTCGTCAGCCGATTTACCGTTACGAAGCTCTTCAACGATATACTTATTCATGTCACTTTGTAAGTCGTTATATTTAGTGCTTAACTCATTCGCTCTGATTTCTTCCTGATGCGTTGCAGCATACATTTCTTCACCGATTTTTTGGCAAGCCTCCTTGACTTCATTGTACCAATTTGTGAGATTAGTACCGAAAATAGAATCAATTGTGCTTAATACACCGTCAAACAGATTAACAAGACCATTTCCGAAAGATTCAAAGCCGCCCATAATATCACCGGATAAGAAATTTGTAACGCCGGAAAAAACATCTGCAAGTGAATTAACAAGCCCCGCAACAATATCAAGAGCCGGACCGAGTATCTGTAACAGCACATCTGCAAGCGATGATATTACAGGCATAATAGGCGATAATGCACCATCAATAAGACCGATAACAGCTGATAGCAACTTCCCGACTGCTGAGATAACAGTACCGAGCGGTTCGGCAAGCTCAGCCACCAGTTCCAGAATCGGAGTAAGCAGTTCGATTACGACATCAAGTATCGGTAGTAAAGCCTCTATTACTTCCATTAGAGGTGGAAGAAGCGTATCCACGATCTTGATTATCGGAGGTAACAGCTTATCAAAGAGCTTAATCAATGTCGGAACAAGCTTCTGAATAATGCGTGTAACGCTTTCGAGAATGGGCTTAAGCAATTCCATAAACTGCGGCAGTATTCCGGTGATCAACTCAATGAGCGGCGGAATAAGCTCGGAAACGCTGTCAAGTATCGGCTTAACTTGCTCAATTATCTGTGGCAGAAGCTCCGAAATAATCGGTTCGATAAGCTCAATAATATCCTTAAGTACGGGAATAATCTGTTCGCCGAGCGGAATCAGAAGCAGTTCAATTGTACGGGAAAGTCCGTTGCACATATCGGATAAGCTGTTGTATTTAACGCCTTCCATCTCGCCCAGTTTGTCCCGGGTTTTATCGATGCTATCGCCAATTTGAGCCATAGCAAGAACTGCATCTTCTCCGAGGTCTTCCCACTTTGTTCCGTACAAAGCAACACCGGCGGCATTGCGGTCTATATCACTTTTGCAGGCTGCAAGCTTTTCGTTGACCAGCTTGAATGCCTGATATGCACGATCGCCGCCTGCGGCGAATTCTTCACCGAGCTTTGTTGCGTCAAGCCCGAGCAGAGCCATTCCGTCAGCGGTAGTCTGACTGCCATCCTTTGCTCTGATAGAAAACTCTTTAAAAGCATCATTCAGAAAATCAACTTGAAACGCACCGTTTTTTGCGCCTTCTGCCATCATAGACATGGCTTCTTCGGCAGTAAAGCCCATATCAGCATAGTAAGTGCTGTACTCGGCAAGCTGATCGGCTATGTCACCGTTCTGATTTAAGCCCTTTTCTGCACCCTGAGCAAGGAGATTATACGCTTCTTCAGCTGTAATGCCAAACTGCTTCATTAGAGCATCTGCTCCACGGATACCCTCAGAAACGTCTATATCGTATGTATCCGATAAAAGATATGCGCTTTCAATAACCTTTTGAAGCTCATCGTCTGTGACGTCTTTCATCTGCTGCTTGATGAGAGCGAGCGTGTTGGATATATCATCAAAGCTTTCGCCATAATTATCACCGTAAACTTTCTTGATGATGTCACCGTATTTTTCTGCTTCTTCTGCAGTAAGCCCGAGCGATGCAGTCAGCTGATTATTTGCTTTATCAAGATCGTTTGCTGCGGATATAGCTTTTCCTGTTGCCGCTACAGCTACCGTGCCTGCTGCAGCAAGTCCGGCACCAACAGCAACGCCGATGCCTTTTCCGACGCCTTTAAGACCTGTGCCGATTTTTGAGCCTATGCCGGAAGTTTTCTTTTCGACTTCTGAAGAAAGCGTATCGGTACTGTTGATAATTTCTTGCGTATCCTTTTTATAGTTATCAACTACTTTGTCGCCTTCTTTTTTTGCAGTCTGCGTTACAGCTTCCTTGTTTTTCTTTTCGGTCTGCACTACTTTGTCAGACTGCTTCTTTGCTGTGTCTGTTATATTCTTCTGCGTCTTGGAATTGTCGTTCTCTATTTCATCGTTTGCTTTTTTCACAGCCTGTGAAATGTTTTCCTGTGCCTTTTCAACGACTTCTTCCTGCTTTTTTGAGCCTTTTTGTGCGGCTTCGGAAACCTTTTTGTTTGCCTCCGCCATATCGCTGTCGATTTTGCTCAAGTCTGCACGGACTTCATATTCAACTCTTCCATCGCTTTCCGGCATAATCTCACCTCTCTTCTGCCTGTTTTTCGAGAATGCCCCATAACCGTTCCCAACCGTCCTGAGCCGATTGTTTGTTTACGGGATTTTTAATTGCATACTGTGCTTTAAGTTTTAACAGTGCCGATATCTGTTCCTGATTTCTTCCGTTCGGAGCAGGAACAGGACGTGCTCGTATATCAATAATATCGCATAAACGTGTATCAGACGGCAGTGCTCCGAGCAGTGCAACAAACTCCCACCATTGCAGCTTACCCTGTTCCTGGAACAAATCAATGCCATATACTTGTCTGAATGCCGCATAGATAAACGGTGCGTCTTGCTCAAAGCTTATCGTTTCTGCTTCCGTGTCAGAGGTATTTTTATCAAAATTGATAAGTTTATCGAAAATTTCATTAACCACATCGGCTCTTACCGAAAGATTTTTGACTTTCGGGGCAATTACAAACCAATCGAAGATAACATCAAATGAATCGATGCCTTCCAGCTCATCACTGCTCAGCAGTTCAAATGCCGATAAAACACGGTCAAAACTCAAATTTAATGTATAACAAATGCCCCCGACTTCTATGCTGCGGGGGCACGGCTGTGACAATGAAAATGTACTCATTAGCGGTACTTATGTAACGCTCTGATCTGAGCCTTACGATTACGAAGCGTTTCATTTATTTTCGGTACAATGACAGCATTAATAAACGGTACTACCTGTATACCCATTTCAATGTAATTGTCCTCGAAAAATTCAAGCAACTTTTTTGTACCGTCTTCGCCGAATATCAGCTCAAAAATTGCAATTACCGCATTTCCATACGCCTCATAAGCGCATTCAAGATCTGTTTCAACACCGTTTTTTCTTATTTCTTTAAGACGTCTTTCCGCATCAATTACTTCCGTCTGTTTCTTTCGGAAAGCTGTGCAGACGGCATCTGCATCTATGTCTATATCAATGCTGTCGATGACGTTTCCGTTTTTATCAGACAGCTCAAGAGTTTCCGTGATTTTCTGTGTTCGTGTGATTTTATATGCCATTGTTATCCTCCTGACAAAAATTCAGCAGTGTGCCGTTTGGCACACTGACTGTTTTTTGATGTAATATCAGACACCCGAAACGGTGGCTGTTGTTATTGTGGGTTTGCCGTTAAAAGCAATTGTACAGCTTATGGTATTCGGTGCTGTAGATTCGCCTCCGCCTATACCGGCTGCGGTAACCGTAACGGGACAGGTAAGTTCCTTGCCATTACGGGTTATTTTGATGTCTGTTACTCGCTTAGAGCCGATCTCATACTGAATTTCATCAAGAAAAGTACAAACAGGATCATCTTTGATGAAGTCGCCCGCAAGCACTACTGTAGGAGCTGCACCAACAACCGCAGAGCTTGCAAATCCGCCGTCCGCAAGATAGGTTGCACTGTAAACGACCTCGTTTATTGCAGTCGTTACCGATTTGAATGCCTTGCGCATATCCGAATATGTAGCCGATTCTCCCGTGGGAGTAGTATTGATCTCTACCTTTATTTCACTGTTCAGCTCGGCTTTGCCGACAGTAGGTATTACCTGTTCGTTTGCCATATTAGTACCTCCTAAAATGCTATCCTTATATCAACAATCATAGAATATATCCAAAAGTCACCGACCTTACCGACAGGAGCGGCATCGGTCGAAACCGATGCACTTAACAGCTGAACGCTGTCATCTTGCGGCAGTTCGGTTGCTTTCGAGATAAGATTGCCGATATTAAATAGCTGTTCCATAGCTACACCCTGTATCTTGTTCTTGGATAAAATAAGCAGAGGCAAGGTTCTGTCCTGCCGTTGCTTATCAAGTGTAGCACCGTTATCTTTTGCCGCTTGCGCTTCAGCGGAAAGCCCTCCGCCGACAGGCAGTCCCTGCGTAGTTATGCTATATCCGAGCTTGCTCTGGATATAGTCCAATACAAGCTCAATAGCCTTTTTTTGAGGTGTCATTTATCTCCTCCGATAAGTTTTTGTAATTGCCGCCGCCATTGTTCATTTTTCTCCGCCGCTGCTTTGTGAGCCCACATCTTGCAGGCGTGTGGATTATAAACGTGCGAATAGTTGAGAGGATTACCGCTTGTCGATACGCCATAATATTGATACCTTGCATACGGTGTTTCCCAACGAAGAACCATAGCAATACTATCGTTTCTTATTTCAATTTCACTGCCTTTAGCACGGGCAAGAGCTTGTAACTGTTCTGAAGTCACTTTTTTCCCGAGCGGTGGTATCCAATCGGCAGAGATTTCCGTATGGATTATACTGCTATTGATGAGAACGCTCTGATCTTGAGGAGCGTAATCGTTGCAATCCTTAAGGAAATTTGACATAAGAAGTTTCATAGCATCATGTGTTTTTTCCGTCATTCTCGCCTTGACTGCCGCACTGTTAATGTTTATTTTCACATTCATAACGATAACCCTATCTCATAATGATGCGGTGCATTTGTATCATACCGTTTCACACTCGAGATCCTGTACTCTGTCTTTTCAAAAATCACCTTTGCGCCCGGCACAAATTTGAAATTTGACGGAGAGGAATTACGGCAATCGTAATACATGACTGCATCAACCTTTACCTGATTATTCTGCTTATCGCTGGTATAACTCTCTGTTGGTTCTATACGGACATATTTCAATGTTTCCGTAGACGTTTCGGAGATTTCGCCCCATCTGTCGGTCTTTTCGGCAACAACAGCGGCAGTGTGTATCAAAAGACTGCGTGGTATAGGTTTCATCATAACGCATCAAGACCTTTATACATGAGCCCGGTCGATAAAAGCAAGCCGTATGACACATTGCACATCGGCAGTTTTCCATCCGATACGCTACTGTTGCCGCCTGCCGAATAGCTGAAACTGCCGAGTGAAATATTGCTGAAGCTGCCGTCATGCACGAATGAAAGACCGCCGTTTGCTGATATATAATCAACCTGCCAACAGATAGCATCTTTAACAGCCGTCTGAACCTTTTTATCCAGACTGTCGAACTGAGCTATTCTGCCGCAGGTCTCGTTATATATAATAATGTATGCAACCTCAAGGAGCTTAGCAAGCTCCTTGTCATCACCGTCAAACTCTCCGCAGAAAACGTCTTTGTAGTAGTCAGGTGTAACTATCTGCTACATCGGATACCTCCGCCAGATCTTCGTTAGACTGCTTTTTGTTTGCCGAAGTTGTTTTCTGCTCCTGCCGAACTGTGTTATCCGCCAGATCTTCGTTAGACTGCTTTTTGTTTGCCGAAGTTGTTTTCTGCTTCTGCCGAACTGTGTTATCCGCCAGATCTTCGTTAGACTGCTTTTCGTTTGCCGAAGTTGTTTTCTGTTCCTGCTGAACTGTATTATCCGAAATATCTTCGGCTGTAAATCCTACTCTCGTCATGTAAACCTCCTTAGGTCAGCGCCGTTGTATCACGGTTAAGGTAGATACCCTTTACCTTGTTTTCGTATGTTTCAGCAATGCTGTAAGCACGGTAGAAGAACATATAACCGTCATCTGTCTGGTTCTCTTCGGGAGCAACGACCTTGTTTACTGTGTGCTTGCCGAACTGGATAACAGAATCACGGTTGATGATCATAAAGTTTATCTTGTAGCCGCCCGTTGCGCCTGCATATCCGCCTGCGGTCTCGTTGCTTGAAGTGCCATCCTTCATGTCAATCGCTGTGTAGAATCTCGTCTGCGGAACGGTTATAATCTTTTCAAAACGATCGAGAATAGCCTTACTCTTTGTGGTATCAACGTTTTTGGCGAGCGTAAGAAGCGTGGGAGTGATATACAGTATCTTGCCGTCAACGTTTACCTCCGCCTCGTCCTGCGCATTAACAGCGGTCTGAAGAGCCGTCAGGACAGCTGTACCGACGGTAGGAGTAGCTTCTGCGGCAGAGAGAATGCCTGTAGCACTTGCATATTTTGCAAACCGGAAAGCATCCATTTCGGGAACGACTTTTGTTCTTATGAACTCGCTTGCAAGCTTGCCGAACGCAATACCTGCGGTTTCTTCGTTATCCATTGCGTCAACGGAGAACTTACGACCTCTGTCATAGTTGCAGGACTTTGTTTCGTAGGTAATTGTAACGTCACCCTTGACATAGCCGCTTGATCGTGAGTAATCTGCAAGACCGTCCATGCTCATCTTAGGAATGAGAAACTCTCCTGCCTTTGCTCCCATTCTCACCGTATCCGCATCAGCATCAAGAATAGATGTGGCGGAAGCCTGCTGATAGACTGTATCGAGCTTGTCGATATACGCCTTGAATTTTGTAATTGAATTTGCCATAGTGATTTTCCTTTCCGGGCTTACTTAATGCCCATTATCCTGTTGATCCTTGTTTCATCGGCGGTGTTCTGCTCGTCATTGGCTGTAGCAACCGCCGATGTAACTATTGCTTTAGGCGGCTTTTCACTCTTGAAGTTGGGATACTTCTCAATTACACTGTCAATAGCCTTGTCAAGTGTAACATCTCCGGCGACCTTTGACTTTGCGAGCGCAAGCACATCATCAATGCAATCTGCCGCAACGCCGACAGAAAGTGCATGAACCTTGCCCTTAAGCTCGGCTATCTCCTGCTTGTTTTCCTCCTGAGAGTTGTCGCTTTCGCCGGGGGATTCTGCGCCGCCTGATTTTCCGCCGTCAGCCTTTCCTGTTTCAGAATTTCCGGAAGTCTCGACTTTCTGCTCAGCCTGCGGTTCGGACTGCGTAACAGCTTCCGTGGCAGTGCCGTTCTGTGCGCCGCCCTGAGCAGGGGCAGCTGCCTGTTCCGCCTGAGCTGTGCTTTCGGCATTCTCAGCTGCCGATGTTGTGATTTTTTCATCCATAATGATTTTCCTTTCTGTAAAATGGGTAATATAAAAACAGCACCGTGAAAGTGCTGTTTTAATCATATAATTTGTCATAAGAAAAACACCCTCGAAAGGGTGTTTTTACATCAAGTGTATTATAATGCGGGTGGCTGTTTAAAGACGTCAACCCTTAACAACGTAATTGACGAAAAAGCCGATGTTATTTTATTTTCAAACTTAAACAGCTTCAGAGAGTCGCCTTTAAGTATGAAGTAATCAAGACCGTCCCTATAGTGTGTTCTAAGTTTTGCAAGTGCGTTTCTACATGATATTCCGTAATAATCAGCTATATCATTCACGGTCATTACTTCAACTCCGTACCATGTAAAATGTCTAGGCTTGGACGATGCCGAATAGCTTCCTGTTTTTCTTATCGTAGGTAAGACTTCATGCGTTACCCAACGGCGAAAAGGCTTAGCTTCCGGTTTATCGGAACGGAGAATAACACTGTATAATCCACTTTCATTGATTATATATGCGCTTTGCATTCTTCCCATTCTGTCCATGACCTCGGTCTGACCGACCTCATCTTCATCAAGCCTTTTAACGGTATCTTTTATATGGCTTATGCTTAAAATATTGCATATATCTTTCAGTACCCACCATATTTGACCATCATTATCTACTGTGCGTATCTGAGAGCCATTATAATCAAAAAGCATTAAATCATTCACAGATTTCAACACCTGCTTTCTTTGCCAATTGTCTGTTTTCAAATAGATTTTTTTGACGCAACAAGACCTTATCGCAAGTACTCATGCAAGCATATCTATTGACAGGCAGCTTGTTCCACATTATCCCTGCATTGTGCTTTGCAATAGTTGGCGTTTCATAACTGAGAACCATACCGCTGTTAGGCAGTCCTTTCAAACCTGTAAAAACATATTCTGTGGAAAAGTGGCAATTTTTACACTCAACACGATATGCTTCTGTCATGTGTACCGTTTCTTTGACAAACCTAGGTTTACCTCCGCATAACGGACAGGGTTTTAGCTCAGGCATTCTTATTTTAACCATGCCGCCGCCCCCTTTGCTGTTTTCTTGTTCAAAAATATCATCCTTTCAAAATTTAATTTGACAGGATAAGAGCTTTCTGATATAATAGATTTCAGATGGGTCTATCCTATCTGGTTTATAGCGGTAATGTCTAACTTCCTACGGTACGGCATTACCGTTATTCTTTTTCAATCAACAGATGAATCCCTCTGCGAATCGCCTCACCCTTACTTATTTTATGCTTTTGACAATAATCAGAAAGGTGCTGTTCTGTTTCGATATCAAGCCTTATACTATATCGAATATCCTTAGGCTTTTCCGCTTTGGGTCTGCCTGTTCTTGGTGACATTATTTCACCTCTTTTCTTTTTGTCACACCTTTATTA
>ERZ1034913.1694-NODE-1694-length-12693-cov-20.114733_pt1 | contig 12693 bp, 10 predicted proteins | sample MGYA00520697_ERZ1034913 | MGnify/ENA primary metagenome ERZ1034913 (study PRJEB33766, sample SAMN09781786) | gut metagenome | biome: gut microbiome | host: Homo sapiens | place: Madagascar | study: EMG produced TPA metagenomics assembly of the PRJNA485056 data...
ACTTGTAGATGCAGACGCCGACCTTACCGCCCTGAGTGGCCTCGGTAACGCTCTCAGCTGCGCTCTCGGCAGCGGACTCGGCAGCGGAGGTGGACTCTGCGGGAGCAGTGGACTCTGCGGCAGAGGTGGAGGCAGAGCCGCCGCAAGCGGCGAGGGATACGGCCATGCAGCCCGCGAGGGCCAGAGCAGTGAATTTCTTCATGATAAGTTTCTCCTTCTTTTTAAGCAGTGGATTTTTTCCGGGTCGCTTGTAGAGGGGCGAACCCTGTTGACAGTTATTATAATACTCGGGGTGTGGGGAAAAAACAAGGTGAAATTTCACCGACGAAAAGGGGAATTTTCCACCGTTTGGGGCAGTCTGCCCAGTTGAATCGGTTCCATTTTGTGCAGTTTGCGCAGCAAAAGTGACAAAATGGTTATAGGCGTTTGATTTTTGTAAGAATTTTTAGGGGTAAAAAAGAAAATCCTCCCTCGTTTACGAGGGAGGTAAGCCCGAAGGGCCGGAGGGAGTTGCGTAAGGCAGACGGTCGTTTATGGGAAAGCTGCGGGCCACACATGTGCGGCCCCTACAGCACGGCTGCGTTTTAATGCGGCAACCATATGGAAAACGGCCCGGGAGGGATACATATTTCACCCAAACGGGAACAATGCCTTTTGCTTATCCATGGCGAACATATTGTCCCGGGTGATGATGCGGGTGGTGGTGACGGTGGATTTTTCCACGTTGCTCCCCTGCCCGGCCAGCAGCTTGTAGGCGCTTTCGACGCCGAAATAGCCCATGCCGTAGGTATTCTGCACGATCAGCGCGTCCACCACGCCGGTCTGTAAGGCGTCGATGGTCTCGATGTTCGAGTCGAACGCCACCAGCCAAAGATCATCTGCCCGCTGCATCTGCTGCACGGCGCGGGCTGCGCCCACGGCGGTGGCCTCGTTGAAGGCAACCAGCACGTTGATTTCGGGGTGCTCACGCAGCATGGACAAAGCCTCGCTGCGGGCGCTGACGGCGTTGGAGTGGGTCGGCATGGCGGCGACGACCTCTGCCCGGCCACTGTCCGCAAAAGCGTCGCGTGCGCCCTGCTCGCGGTCGCGGCCATTGGCACCGTTGACCTCGTAGTTGATAAGGCCGACGTAGAGCTGGCCATCCATGCCGTCCAGGGCGCTCTGGGCGGCCATCTGGCCCGCGCCGTAGTTGTCCGCGCCGATGTAGGCCTCCACATGGGCGGAGTCCACCGCCGAGTCAATGCCGATGATGGTCACACCCGCCGCGGCCGCGGCATCGATGGCGGCAGCGTTCTTTTCATAGTCGATGGCGGAAAAGACAATGGCCTGTGCACCGTCCTCGACGGCCTTTTCGATCATGCGATCCTGTTCCTCGTAGTCTTCCTCGCTGTTGGGGGCCGCGATGGTCAGCTGCATATTGTACTCGGTGGCAGCAGCCTCCGCGCCGGTAAAGACAGCGTTCCAGAACTCCGAATCCTTGGATTTTGCCACTAACGCCACCTGGTAGCGGGCCGTGTTGCTGTCCGTGGCCTGCATGGTACAGCCCGCCAGCGCCGCCGCCAAGGCCAGCGGCAGCAGACGTTTAACGCAGTTTGTCATAGTCGCCCTCCCTGTCCTCCGGCACGTGCGGAGTGCGAATGGTTACGGTCGTGCCCTCGTAGGGGGCACTGACGATGGAGATGCCGTAAGCCGCGCCGAAGTAGATGCGCAGCCGGTCGTTGACGTTCTTGACACCGATGCCGGTGCGGTCGCTGGGTTCGTTCTGCAAAAGTGCCGCCACCTGCTCCGGCTCCATGCCGATGCCGTCGTCCGCCACAATAAGCAGAATATCGTCACCGTCGGGCTTGACCGTGATCTCAATATGGCCGGAATCGACCATCAAATCCAGGCCGTGGACAATGGCGTTTTCGATGATGGGCTGCAGGGTGATTTTGTTGCACAGACAGTGCAGGCAGCTCTCGTCCACCGTGAAATGATAGGTAAACTGGTTCTTATAGCGGTATTTTTGGATTTGCAGGTAGGCTTCGGCGTGCTGCAGTTCTTTTTCAATCGGGATCAGTTCGTGCCCGCGGCTGATGCTGATGCGGAAGAGCCGCGCCAGCGCGTGGACCATCTGGACGGCGTCGGCATTTTTGCCACGTTCGCACATCCATGCGATGGAATCCAGCGTATTGTAGAGGAAATGCGGGTTGATCTGAGCCTGCAGCGCCTTGAGTTCGGTCTTGCGCAGCACAACTTCCTCCTCGCGCACGGTAGTCATCAGCCGCTGGATACGGCCCACCATATGCCCGAAGGAATCCGAAAGGTTCTGCACCTCCCGCGTGCCGCACACCGACTGGAACGCAAAGCGGTCGGCGTCCTGCTCAAACTGCTCCATGGCGGTTTCCAACTGCTGCAAGGGGCGGGACAGCGAACGGGACAACACCCAGCCCACGATGAGCGCCGCAAACAGGATCAATACGGCGGTAGCCACAGCGATGCGGGCCATCTGCCAGAAGCTCTCGTTGACGGTCTCGTCGATGTAGCTGACACCGACGACGCGCCACGGGCTGCCCGGCACGCGCTGGACGCTGTAAATGACGGTATCCTCGACATAGGTGCCGTCGCCAAGGCAGGCCAGACGGCCCGCCTCCTCCTTTTTCAGGCCCGCGTACAAAAGCTGCTGCTGCGGGTGGTAGACCATGTTGCCGCGTTCGTCCATCAGGTAGCAGTAGCCGTGCTGGCCAATGCCGACGTTGCTGATGGTGGCAGCCAGTTCCTTGAAGCTCAAATCCACCGAGAGCCAGCACCGCGCAGTGTCACCTTCCGGCACAATACGGATGACCGACACGACCCAGGGGTAGTAACCTTCAAAAATCGACTCAACATGGGGCGTGCTGATGTAGCCGTGGCCCAGGCGGCGGGCGGTGGTCAAATCAAAAGAAAGGTTCCTCAAAATCGCATCCTTGGGTTTGCGGCCCTCCTGCGCCCAGCAGTCCAGCAGCTGGCCGTCTGCATCGTAGGCGGTGATGGCTGCGACCTCGGGCCGGGCGGTGAGGAACGCGCTCAAAAAGGCGTCGCGGCGGGCGGTGTCGTCGTCCAGCCGCTCCATGACGATAGAGACGGCGCTGTCCATTGTGCTCACATAGTTGCCCACGGTCCCCACGACCTGGCTGACGGCCTGGGCACTGTTCGTGCGGGCAGCCTCGACCACGGCACTGCGGTAGCTGCGCAGAAACAGCGTCGTGCAGAGCGTCAGCACCGCCACCGCCACGGCGGAAATCAGCGCGGCGGCCAGGGGCGCAGTGCGGGGCGGGCGCTTCATGCGTGGGCCTCCCCCGCTGCGCGGGCGCGGCGCAGGGCCACCGGCGACGTACCGCTGTACTTTTTAAAGCAATAGCTAAAGTAGTGCTGGTCTGTATAGCCGCAGCGGCGGGCGATTTCCTGTATCTGCAAATCAGTGGTAAGCAAAAGCTGCTGCGCGGTCTCCATGCGGCGGCGCACCAGAATGTTGATGAAGGTTTCCCCTTCTGACTTCTTGATGCAGGCGCTCAAATGGTTGGGGCTGACATCCAGCATGGCCGAGAGGGACGCCAGAGACAGATCCTCGTCCATGTAATGCTGCCCGATGATTTCCAGCGCACGCTCACACAGGCTGCCGGTCTTGCGGGCATCTGCCGTAAAGCTGACGCCGCCCTCGCCCTCGGCGGCGGCGCGCAGGGCTTCGATGGCCTGCTTGTAGGCGTCATTCAAGCTGGCAAATTGGGTAGCTTCGCGGCTGACGCCCACATTGGCCGTGCGGCCCAGGGCGCGGTCCGCCAGCTGGCAAATCTCGTCGGCGAGAATATGCAGATATTCCTCAAAGTCCGAAGGGTTGCCCAGCAGCACCGCCACAACGCGGCCGCAGCAATAAAACACGAAATGCCGTAAGTATTTGTTGGCGCTCTGCTCCACCAGCTGGGTAAAGCCCGCCTCATAGTCGGTGGGGCCATCCAGCACAGCGGCTAGCACGACCAGAGCGCTGCAGTCGTCGGTGCCGCGCAAAAGGCCGAGCTCCGCAGCCGTATTGCGCAGGCGATCCTCCAAATCGTCGGGGGCGCCATCATAGTGCTCCAGCACGAGCGGGATCAGGAATGCGGCGCGGTCAGCGTGGGCGGTGTCGGCGCGGCGCAGTCCTGCATAGCGGGCGTCGATTTTCTCGTGGATGGATTTCAACTCTGCCGCCAGGCCGTCCATCGTCAGCGGCTTGAGCATATAGCTGATGATGTTGTACTGGATGGCCTGCTTCGCGTATTCGAAATCGTCAAATCCGCTCAAAAATGCAATGTGCATGGCGGGGCGAATCTCGCGCACCTGGCGGGCCAGCTCAATGCCCGAGATAAACGGCATACGGATATCGGTCAGCAGCAGGTCGGGTTCCAGCCGCTCGACGAGTTCCAGCGCGTCCAGGCCGTTGCTGGCGCTGCCAACGAGGTGGAAGCCGAGGGCTTCCCAGGGAATCATGGTACAGACGGCCTCGCGCAGTTCGTCCTCATCGTCGGCCACGATGACGGTGTAGATGTTTTTGTCAGCCATACTCTTTTCCTTTTTACATCCAGATTTTTACAGCCAGAATTGAACCAGGCGGCTCACGTTTTCATACAGGGCGGGGTTTTGGCCCATCAGCTGGGGCTCCGCCGCAAAATAGACGCAGAAGTTATAGCACGCCCCCGCCAGCGCGGCCAGCGGCAGCGCCAGGCGCAGGGTCTTGACCAGCGGCACAATGGGGCAGGCTTGCAGGGTGTTTTCGGCCAGCAGCCAGGCCAGTGCCGCCGCCAGCAGCAGCGGGCCGAGCCAATCGCTCTGGTAGCGGTAGAGCATCCCGGCCATCTGGCAGTCCACGACGGCCAGCGCCACGGTGCAAATCAATGTGAGCCGCACGGCGGCGCGCAGGTCGCGGCGAGCGTCCAGACGGCGGCGGGCCAGCGGCAGCGCGGCCAGCCCCCACAGCAGCGGCAGGCAGGTGAATGCGCCGCCGTAGTACAGCTCTGTGATGGTCAGGCCCATGTAGTTCGTCTGCATTTTGGTGGCTGTGATATAGGGGAACACGGTCTGCACACCGGGGATGCCCGCTAAGAAAGTCACGACCGCCGGGGCGATGCGCCCCACCGCAAAGCCGCGACGGGTCATATCATTGCTGGTCAGGTTGTAGTTGGCACCAAAGTCAAAGGGCGAGCCGAACCGTGCGGCGTTGTACCACATAAGGCCCACGGCCACCAGCACGACCGGCAGCAGGAATGCAGCGCACTCCCCCGCCCCGGCGCGGCTGCGCAGCCGCTTTTGGGTGATATAGCGCGGTCGGAAAATCGGCAGAGCCAGCACGGCAAAAAGCACCATCTGCGGGCGGCAGCCGGCCACCAGCGCCATGCACAGGCTGCCGAAGGCCAGGTGGAACAGGATGGTCTTGCGCTTTGTTTCGGGCGCGTTGGCGGCGCAAAGCCACTGCCACAGTGCCAGCAGAACAAACGCAGCACCGCTTAAAATGGCGTATTCATAGACCGAGGGGCGGTGCAGCAGATAGTAGATCTGGCTGCCCGAGGCTGCGCCCGCCGCTGTCAGCAGGCAGGCGGCGGCACTGGCGTTCGGGAACCAGCGGCGCACGGCCTGCCTGATGAAACCGAACGCCGCAAAAATGTACAGCCAGGCGAGGAAAATCATCGGCAAGCTTGGCGGCAGATCCCGGATACCGGTCAGTGCCTCAAAGGGCAGCTGGAACAAAAGACACGGTATAACGCCAAAATAGACGTAGTAGCGGCCATTGTAGTAGGCCACATCCCACAGGGCATCCGGCGCGGCGTCCTGCCGGGCGGCGGTGTCGTAGGGGTTGGCAAGGTCAGCCATAGCCGCGGGCGGGTCTTTTTCCAAATCGAGCCTCCCCTGCAAAAAGCTGTGAGCCAGTGCGCCGTACTGGGCGGCCGTGTTGGACGCCCAGTCGTTGATGTGCATGGTGAAGTCGATGCGGCTCGTACCCGACCAGTCGGGCGTGTTGTAAAAGCTCGTGGCGACGCCCGCGTTGAAGCGGTCGCCGAAGGGGGCCAGGAACGCCGCCGCGCAGAGGGCCAGCTCGACAGCCAGCACCGCCGGGCGGTATTTGCGCTCATGGGCGGCGTAGGCGTCGCGCCAGAGGACGCTTGCCGGGCGCAGGGCAAAGCCCGCCAGCAGCAGCGCCAGCACAACTGCGAAACGCAAGACAGAGAAATCCAGTGGGCGGCGGGCGTTGGCGTAAACGGTGTTCAGCTGGGCGTTCAGCGGGTAGCTGCGGTACTCTCCGTTAAAGCCCGAGGCCGTCAGCGTCAGGCTGTCTGCCTTGCCGGAGAGATCCAGGCTGCGGGCCCAGCTGCGGGCCGACGCCGCGGCCACCGGCCAGTTCCAACTCTGGCGGGAGACTGTGGCGGCTTCATCGGTAGCGGAAACGTTCAGGTTCAGCCGCACGTTTTTCTGCTCCGGCGTATCGCCGTCGGCCAGTGAGACAAGGCCGTCCAGCTGCAAATTATAAATCGGGAAATCCAGGCCGATGAATTGCAGTGTTGTGTTCTCGTCGTTCAGTACGATCGGCGCGGTGGGGTCGGCGTCGGCGGTCAGGTAGGGCCGCAGGTCGATGGGCGTGTAGCCGCGGGTGGCAAGCCAGTTGAGGTTGCCGACGAAAAGTTCCAGCCCCAGTGCTGCTGCCGCCAGCAGACCGACCGCCGCCGGGGTGTGCAGTTTGGTGGGCAGCATATGCCACAGGCGGAAACCTGTGACCACCCCGCAGGCGAGCAGCTGCATGGCAAGCAGCGCCGCCAGGCGGAAGCCGTCAAAGTCGACGGTCAGCCCGGGCTTGGACCAGACGCAGGCCGCCCACAGCCAGACCAGCACTGCGGCCCCCACCCCGGCGTACAGGTCGGCGCGGGTGGTGCGGCGGTGAAGGACGCGGGCAGGCAGTAAAGTGAAAAAGGCCGCGAGGGCGAGGGAAAGAAGAAGTGTTAGAAGCAGCATAGGTTTGAAACCATCCTGGATTTTTGTATCGTTATTACATTATACCCCATTCCGCAGGGCGTTGTACAGTATTTCCGCTTTGGCGTGGCTGATGCCTTTGACTTCCTCCAAATCGGAAATACTGGCCGCTTTGACCGCCGAGACAGTTTTAAAATGTGCCAGCAGCGCGGCGCTCGTCTTTTCGCCCACACCGGGAATGGCCGTGAGCGTGGCGGCGTAGGACTTTTTCTTCATGGCGCGTTTGCGGTAGTCGTTGGCATAGCGGTGCGTCTCGTCCTGGATGTTCGTGACAAAGGTAAAAATGTTGCGGTGGCGGTTGATGGCGATTTCGCCGCCCTCGTCGTCCACGATGGCGCGGGTGCGGTGGTGGTCGTCCTTGACCATGCCGAAGGTCGGTACATGCTCCAGCGCCGTGCCGCGCAAAGCCTGCTTGACCGCGCCCACCTGGCCCCGGCCGCCGTCGATGAGCAGCAGGTCGGGCAATGTTGCGAACTGGTTCTGCGGACCATCCGGCTTTTCGCCGCGGCGGGCCATCTCGTACTCTGCCGCGCGGCGGGAGAGCGTCTCCGCCAGCGAGGCGTAGTCGTCCGTGCCCGCAACGGTTTTCATTTTAAAGCGGCGGTAGCCCGCGCGGTGGGGCCTGCCGTCCCGGAACACCACCATGCCGCAGACGCTCGACCCGTCGCCCCAGTTGGAAATATCGTAGCTCTCGATGACACGGGGCGGCTTTTTTAAGCCCAGCACCTGGGCGGCTTCTTCCAGCAGCTTCTCCTCGCGGGTATAGCGGCCGCTCTCGCGGCCCAGGCGCTCCACGGCGTTGGTGTAGGCCATCGTCACGAGCTTGGCTACATCGCCGCGCTGGGGCACGTAGAGTTCCACTTTTGTGCCGCGGGCCTGGTTCAGCGCTTCGCTCAGCGCGTCGGCGTCTGGCGGCAAGGCATCCACCGCGATCGTCTTGGGGATGGCCCCGCCGTCCAGGTAATACTGTGGTAAAAATTCTTCCCGCACGGCGTTGATATCGGTCGTGTCGCGGAAGAGAAATTCCCGCTTGTCGGTCAGGCGGCCGTCACGGTAGCGCAGCACGGCGGCGCAGACCGCGTGGGTCGTGCCCGCCAGCGCGATGACGTCCATTTCGGTGTCATTTTCCATGACCACCTTCTGCCCTGCCGCCACGCGGTCAATGGCCATGATCTGGTCGCGCAGCAGCGCCGCCGTCTCAAAGTCAAGGCGTTCGGACGCAGCTTCCATCTTCTCCCGCAGCTGCTTGACGATATCTTTTTTGCCGTAGCGGATCATCCGCAGTGCGCCCTGCACGGCGTCGTTGTAGGCTTCGCAGGTAATTTTTCCGCTGCACACGGCCATGCACTTGCCGATGTGGGCGTTGAGGCAGGGTCGCCCCTTGCAGAAATCCTGCGGGAAGTTTTTGTTGCAGCGCGGCAGCAGAAAGCAGTCCTGCGCGGTCTCGACCATCTCCCGCACGGCAAAGGACGAGGTGAAGGGGCCGATGTAGTCGGCGTCGTCATCGTCCTTTTGCAGCGCGGCGGAGATGCGCGGCCACGCGCCCCGCGTGACCTTGACATAGCTGTACCCCTTGTCGTCCTTGAGCAGGATGTTGTATTTCGGCGTGTGGGCCTTGATCTGGCTTGCTTCCAGCACCAGTGCCTCAAACTCGCTTTGACACACGATCACGTCAAACGTGAAGGCGTGGGCAATCATCTGGCTGACCTTGGCGTCGTGGGGCACGCCCTCACGGAAATACTGCGACACGCGGGTCTTGAGCCGCTTGGCCTTGCCGATATAGATAATGGTGTCCGTTTTGTCCCGGATGATGTAGACACCGGGCAAAAGCGGCAGCATACAGGCTTTTTTGTAGAGTTCAGCTTTTGTCATAGGGGGGGCCTTTCGTATACAAAAAAAGCGGCGGGTCGCCCCACCGCTGATTGTTCCGGAATAGATTACTCGGCAAAGCCAGAGCTGACCAGCTTGACCAGGCCGTCAACTGCAGCCTGCTCATCGGCGCCATCAGCAATAATGCGGATGGTGGTGCCGCCAACGATGCCCAGGCTCAGGACGCCGAGCAGAGACTTCGCGTTGACGCGGCGCTCCTCTTTCTCGACCCAAATGGAGGACTTATACTCGTTGGCCTTCTGGATGAAGAAGGTAGCCGGACGTGCGTGCAGACCAACCTGATTCTCAACGGTAACTTCTTTAACGTACATAGTTATTCTCTCCTACTTTTGAAAATAATATGCCCTTGCGTATCTACCGTGGGCGACTTCCAGGCGGTCTATTGCGTGTGTTAATACGCCGCCTTGATTGTCTCTATTTTATCCTATTTCGTCGATTTTGTACAGTAGAATTTTGCAAATTTGGCAGGATTCTGTAATTCCGCCAAATCTGCGCCTGCGCGTTTGTGCAACTTTACCAGTTTATTTTCAACAACGTTGTGGATTGGCGACAAAAACAACGGTCAGCCCTGGTAGCGCATCTGCCATTCTTCGCAGTATTTTTCCGTAAACGCGTCGTTTTCCGGGTCGTACACATTCAGTACGGTGCCGGTCAGCCGCCAGCCCATGCGTTTGTACAGCGCAATGGCGCGGGTGTTGGTGGACAAAACGCCGAAAGTCGGGTGCGGGTGCTCCGCCAGCTTCTTGCGGGCAAAATCCAGCATCTTGGCACCGTATCCCTTGCCCCGGGCACTCTCGGTCACAAACAAGTGCCCCAACTCACCGGTCTTATGGCAGACGCCGACCATGCCGTCGGCGGCATCCTTGGTGTAGTGCAGATAGAACGCCCAGCCGTTCTTTTTTTTGTCTGCCAGCTCGGGCAGCCAGAATTCCGGCGTCATTTTTGCAAGATATTCCTCGCTGCAGACCTGCGCACAAACTGTGCGGCGGCCCTCAGCCATGAGGGCAGCGCAGAGGGCCAGCTGTTCGTCATTTTTCACAAGGCGCATATTTTCGCCGCGCTTCCATTTGGGAAGCTCCGTCAGCGGGTGGCTCTCGCACCAGGCGTCGTACAGGTCGGGGCGGCGTTCGCGGGTGCGCTCCCGGCTCTGGGCACCGCGCCATTCGTCGATTTTTTTGTGGTCGCCGGTCAGCAGCACCGGCGGCACAGCGCGGCCCTCCCACACTTCGGGGCGGGTAAACTGCGGGTATTCGAGCAGCCCATCCCAGTAGCTCTCGTCCTGGTAGCCCTTTTCCTCTGCCAGAACGCCGGGCTGCAGGCGCAGCACGCTGTCGGCCACGACAAGGCTTGCCAGCTCACCGCCGGTCAGCACGTAGTCGCCGATGGAGATTTCCTCATCGCCGAAGGCGTCAATGACGCGTTGGTCTATGCCCTCATAGTGGCCGCAGACGAGGGTCACCGCGTCATAGCTTGCCAGCTCGCGAGCCTTTCCCTCGTTATAGGGACGGCCTGCGGCGGTCAGGAACACGACGTGGGGCTTTTGCCGCCCCTGCCCGGCGCACTGGGCCTGCACAGCCCGCAGGCAGTCGGCGATGGGTTGGGCGTAGAGCACCATGCCGCAGCCGCCGCCGTAGGGATAGTCGTCGGTCTGCTTCTGCTTGTTTTTCGTGTAATCGCGGATCTGGTGGCAGTGGGCCTCGAACAGATTCTTGGCCCGGGCGCGGCCCAGGATGCTGGCCGAAAGGAAGCTGTCGCACAGTTCCGGGAACAGCGTTACAATATCAATGCGCATCGGCTCAGTCCTCATCGCCGTTGACGGCATCAGTGAACATACCCTCGATGGGCGTCACGAAAATTTTACGCGCGTCAATGTCTATTTTTTTGACGAACTCCGGCACTGCGGGCAGCATATGCTCCTCGCCTGCCACATCGGTCACAGTATAGATATCCTGGGCGGCGGGGCGGTCCACATTCGTCAGCTGGCCGTAGACGCGGTCAGTGTCGGCATCCACAACGTCACAGCCCAACAGGTCATCAATGAAATAGCGGCCCCGGGGCAGTTTGGCATCGGCCTTGGCAAGGTAGTAGGTGCGGCCCACCTGGGCGCGGGCGGCGTCCATATCGGTGACGCCGTCCAGCCGCAGCAGGATGACGTTGCCCTGGGCACGCACGCCCAGCACGCGGGTCTCCCCTGCGCCGTCAGCGCTGGTGAACAGGCGCTTGAACTTTGCCAGGAACGCCGCGCCGTCGCACAGCGGCAGGGCTTTCATTTCGCCGCGCACGCCATGGGTAGAGACGATTTTGCAGGCGGGAAGATAGTTTTGCATAGGGTTCCTCCTGATACAGAAAAAGCACTTTACCCTGCGGCAAAGTGCTTTGGTTCGGGTCTTAGTCGATCTCGACGATGACTTTTTCGCCCTGACGGACGGCAGCGGCACGCATGACAACGCGAATCGCCTTGGCGATGCGGCCCTGCTTGCCGATGACGCGGCCCATATCGGCCTCGGCCACCTTGAGGTGGTACACAACAGTGCCGTCCTCACGCATGGGATCAACAGTCACCTGCACGGCCTCCTTGTCTTCGACAAGGCCGCGGGCAACGGCTAATAAGAGTTCCTGCATGTGGCGTTCCCTCCCTTATAACAAGGCGAACAGATTACAGAACGGAAGCTTTCTTCAGCAGCTCACGAACGGTATCGGTGGGCTGAGCACCGTTGGACAGCCACTGCTTGGCCTTATCGGCGTCGATGCTGACAACGCTGGGGTTCTTGGTGGGATCGTAGTAGCCGATTTCCTCGATGAAACGGCCGTCACGAGCAAAACGGCTGTCAGCGACAACAACGCGGTAGAAAGGAGCCTTCTTGGCGCCCATGCGGCGCAGACGAATCTTAACCATAGTAATATTCCTCCAAAAATTGTTTACGGCCCTTGCGGGGCATCTTTAATATATTGTACATCCCGTGGGCCGTAAAGCCGAGCGGGTCATACCTGAAATTATTTGCGGCCAAAGCCTTTGAAGCCGCCCATGCCGCCCATGTTACCCAGGCTGCGCATGAAGCCCTTGGGGTTGCGCTTGACCTTTTTCATCATCTTCTGCATCATTTCAAACTGACGCAGCAGCTTGTTCACGTCCTCCACCGAGGTGCCGGAACCTGCTGCAATGCGGCGCTTGCGCTTGGGGTTGATGATGTCGGGTTTAGCGCGTTCTGCCGGGGTCATTGAGTAGATGATGGCCTCGATGCGGGGCAGTGCCTTTTCATCGAGGGAGTCGGGATCAATCTGATTGCCGCCGGGCATCATGGCCAACAGCGCCGACGCACCGCCCATCTTTTTCACCTGCTGGAACTGGGTCAGCAGGTCGTTCATGTCGAACTTGTTCTCCATCAGGCGCTTGGCAGCGGCCTCGGCTTCCTTGTCGTTCTGGACACTCTGGGCTTTCTCAATCAGGGAAAGCACATCTCCCATGCCAAGGATGCGGTTTGCCATGCGTGCCGGGTAGAACGGCTCAAGATCCTCAAGCTTTTCGCCGGTACCCTGGAAATAGATGGGCATACCGGTCACGGCCAGCACCGAAAGCGCCGCGCCGCCGCGGGTGTCGCCGTCGGTCTTGGTCAGAATCACACCACTGATGCCGACCTTCTCATTGAAGGTCTTTGCCACGTTGACGGCTTCCTGACCGGCCATGGCGTCCACGACCAGCAAAGTTTCATCGACCTCGACCGCCTGCTTAATGCGCACCAGCTCATCCATGAGCTGGTCATCGATCTGCAGACGGCCTGCGGTATCGAGAAT
>ERZ1034913.1698-NODE-1698-length-12687-cov-5.737334_pt1 | contig 12687 bp, 6 predicted proteins | sample MGYA00520697_ERZ1034913 | MGnify/ENA primary metagenome ERZ1034913 (study PRJEB33766, sample SAMN09781786) | gut metagenome | biome: gut microbiome | host: Homo sapiens | place: Madagascar | study: EMG produced TPA metagenomics assembly of the PRJNA485056 data...
GGAAGGGGAGGGCGCGTCCATCGAGAAAGGGCGGGGCGCGCGGTGGCTTTCGTTCGAGTCGGTATTCGAGCTGCTTGCGTAATCGTTCACAGGCGTTCCTTGCAATCAGGCGTGAAATGTATCAAAAAAAGTTATACAGGGCTTACCTATATTAGTCAACTATGGTAAACTCACGCGTCGACAGGGGTGACAAAAAATGATTGTCCCGAAATGAGCCCACAGAAAGGCTGGGGAACATATGGAGAAGCAAAAGGTGCAGACGGTTAAGCCATGGGAAGCTGCGGCGCGGGTCGGCGTTGCGACGGTGCTCGCGGCGGGCATGGCGGGCACGCCCGTGGCGGCATTTGCCGATGGGGAAGCGGAAGGCGATGGTGGAATTCAGCCGCTGAGCACAAACGACGGATATTACTACATCGACGACAGCTCTTACGGGTTGTCGTATTATCTTGGCCAGGCAGTGTCGAGCGGGTACACAAAAGTCCACGTCGGAACCAGCTTTTCGGATTCAGGGACGGTTACCGTCCCCTCGTCGCTCACTGAAATCGCCGGCTATTCCGAGGGCTTTTTCAGCCAGGGGCCGAAGGTTGTCAGCATCGGGTATGTGGGCGCGCTCTCCTTCGTCATCCCCTCAGGCAGCGACGTTTCGATTGACCGCGTGAACTTCTACGCGAAATCCGATGATGGCGGCGCGACGGTTACCGTCGATGCGGGCGCGACGGTGAAGTTCTCCAACTGCACCTTCTCCAACACGCCCATCGTGAACGGCGAGGCGATCTTCGAGGACTGCACGTTCGCGACCGGCAAGATCGAGAACAACGGCACGGCAACCTACACCGGGTCGACCCAAGAGCCCGAAAACGTTAGCAAGCCCGTCGACACTTACCAGTCGCTTTCGCTCGTTTTCGCAGGCGATAAGGCATTTGCCCCTGCAGTCGAGGGAAGCTCGGTCGACCAGAAACTCGCGTTTAGCGTTGCGGGAACGAAGGCGGCGGACGCGAAGTTCTCGGCTGCCGTCGTCGATGCCGAGGGCAAAGACGTGGCGGGCCTTTCCGCGACGGTCGAAGGCGGCCAGGTGTCGCTTTCGGGCACGGCCCCTGCGGCGGGCGCCTATCAGGTGAAGCTCACCGCCGAGGCGACGAAGGACGACGGCTCGGCCGATTCCGTCGCCGAAATGCTCTCCTTCGAGGTCCAGCAACAGATCCAGGTCCGCCTTTCCGGCAAGCTGCAGTGCTTCGTCGTCGATGGTACGAGCATGATGGGCCTCGACCACGACGGCATCGCCCTCGCGTCGGCTGGCGGCGGTGCGAGCGGCGGCAGCAGCTCGTCCGAGAACAACCGGCTCGATGTCGAGGTGAAGGAAGGCGAAGGCGAGTGGACGGCCTGGAACGACTGGGCGAAGAACGATGGCGAGCGCCAGGACAAGGTCAGCGTCTCCATTTCCCCTGAAGGCAGCGGTATGGCGGCGAAGGTGACGATGGGCTCGGTCTTCATCACGGGTACCCCCGCAAAATCAGGCACCTATCAGGTCGTTGCCACGGTGACATCCGGTGCTCGCACGGAGCAGAGCAACGCGGTCGAGATGCGCATCTACGACAACGACAAGACGCTCGCCGAGCGCATCGCTGACCTTCCCGAGGGCACGACATCGTGGGACATGGAGCCCTATACCATCGCCGAGACGGGCAACGCGACCGTCCCCACCACGCTGACCGATATCTACGGCTCGCACGAGTCCGGCACGTACGGCACCATCGGCAAGGGCGAGAACGGGAACTTCGGCACCGAAACGCTCACCATCCCTGCTGGCGCCGATGTCACGCTGCACAACATGAAGGTGCTTTCCAGCGTGAAGATCGTCGTTGAGAAGGGCGCGAAGCTCACTCTTGACGATTCCGTGGCGTACGGAACGGTCGAAGTGAACGGCGGCACGGTTTCCGCGAAGAACTCCTCGTCGTTTGTGGGCCAGATCGTGCTCAACGATGGGTCGACGCTCAAAGACGCCACGATTGTCTCGCACGCTAACTTCCTCTCCGATGGAAATTACCAGGTCAAGGCTCCCGATGCGCCTGTCGTAGTAAATGGGAACGTCACGTTCGAGGGCGCGAACTCGATCACGGGTTGCGGTATCACATCGGGCAGCGATGCCCAGTCCGCCCTCGTGGTTGGCAAGGGCGCGACGGTGACTATCCCGGCGGGCTCTTCGCTTGTCGCTAAGGGCGGCTCGGTCGACACGACCGGCGGCAACGGCGGAGCGGGCGTGAAGCTCGACGGAGGCTCCATTGTCGGCGAGGGCTCGTTGACTGCCACGGGCGGATCGGTCGGCCTGGGGCTCGGCAACGGCGGCGCGGGCATCGGCGGCCAGGGCAAGGTCGGCGTTGCGACCGTCGTTGCCACGGGCGGCAACATCCCCGCGGCGGGCGAGGGCTCGATGGGCGACCCCTCCAAGTACAAGGCGGGCGATGGCGTGGCCGCAGACGTTGCGGTGTCCCAGAAGTCGGACATCACCGTCGCGGGCGGCCAGGGTGCGACTCCCGGCAGCTCGGAGGTCGCGAAAACCTACGACCCCGATGCGGAAGGCTCCGACCAATCTCCCTCTATCGAGAAGCGCTTCAGGGATGTTGACCCGAATGCGTGGTATGCGTCCGGCGTGAAGAAAGTCGCTGATGCAGGCCTTATGCGCGGATACAGCGAGGTGTCGCTGTTCGGCGTTGGCGCCTCGCTCACGCGCTCTGAGCTCGCGATGGTGCTCTGGCGCTATTCAGACCCAGCGGCCGAGGGCTCCTATGACGCAAGCGCTGCCAAAAACGAGACCTCGCTTCCCGATGTTCGCGACGGCGTGTGGTATACGGGTGCGGTGAACTGGGCAGTTGCGAACGGCGTCATGAACGGCTATGCCGACGAGACGGGCGCGCGCACGGCGTTCGGGCCGGACGACGCGGTGACGATGGAGCAGCTCCTTCAGATTCTCGCCAACCTGAAGGGGGCATCCAATGCCGATGAAGCGACGCTTTCGTCTCTTATCGATGCCGAGAACATTTCCCCTTGGGCGAGATCCGCTGCGGCATGGGCGATTCAACAGGGCGTGGTCAGCGGGTACGAGCTGCCCGACGGCACGCATCAGCTCGCCCCGGGCGAGCGTATCGCGCGCGAACGCGTTGCCGTGGTGCTCTCGAATGCGCTCGAGAAGGGCATCCTGTAGGAACCTACTGTAAGAAGAGCGTGCGCGGCTGGAGAGCTGCTAAACCGGTTCCCAGACGCGTACGCAGCAGTACTGCTGCGATTCGCCCTGAAGCGTGGTGTTGTCGATGTTCGAGTACGTGACGACGCGCTTGACCGAGCCGGTCGACGCCAGGTAGTCGCCGAAGCTCGGCGCGCCCGACTTCACCTCCAGCAGGAAATACTGCTTGCTCTCGGGGCTGAACCCGCACACGTTGTACGAGTCCTTCGCGATAATCCACCCACCGCACCATGCGGGCGGGGCGGTGGGGGTCACGCCATGACGGAACCACGGGACCAGGCTGTACGAGGCGTTGCCCTGCGCGTCGGTGTCGGGCTGCACGGTGCTTGCGGGAATGTACGTTCCCAGGTTGGCGATGCCTTCGCCGAAATTGTAGATCGCTTCGAACGAGAACATGAACCCCGTGTCGCCGTAACCCGCCTCGAGCGGCTTCATCGAAGAGGGAAGCACGAGGGAGTCGACCACGCTTGCGGATTGCGCGTCGATGCGCGTGAGCTGGTAACGCGACGAGGATGCCGCGGCGCGCGGGGTGATGACGACGGAGTCGCCCGTCGCATAGGGCGGCGTGCACATGCGGCCTTTCGAGGTGTATGCCTCCTCGGTGTCGCTCGATCCGAAACGTGCCCTCATCAGGCGTGACGCTTCCTTGCTCGCCGATCCGTCCTTCTTGGGGAGAACCTGCCAGAAGGCGTATCCGCTCGATGCGGCGAGCGTCGGGGTCTCCCAATCGGCGCCGCCCTCTTCGGCCAGCGCCGCCGTCCCGAGTTCCCCATTCGAAAGCGCTGCGCTGTAGATGCGCCAGGTGCCGTCGAGGATGTTCGCCTCGGTCCACACGACGCCGGTCGCACACGCGCGCACATCGTAGATCTCGAAACCTTCTTCTTGGCCTTTCGCCTGGGAAATCGCCGTGGTCTGGTTGCCCGACGAAAGGGAGAGCAACACCACCTTCGTAAGCGGCTTCGAGCCGTCGGTAGGAACGAGGCACGCCGCAAGGGAATCGTCGCCTGCCCAGACAAGCGTTCCGTAGGGAAGCTCGTAGGTTCCTGAAAGCCCGAGCACGGTGCTCGAATCTTCGATTTCGGTGAAGTCGCCCGGCGTCGCGGCAGAGCATGACGTGACGGCGTCCTTGGAGACGGCCAGCGTGTTGAAGGTGGGCTCGTTTGCCTTCGAGGCGGCGTTCACTCCCACGCCGATACCCCCGCCGACAACGGCAAGGGCTCCGATGCCGATCGCGCCGTAAAGGAAGTGCCGTCGGGTGAGAAGGACCTGTCCACCGCCTGGGGCGGGCACCTTGATGCCCTGCTCCGAGCGCCCTTCGGCGACGCGGACCGTCGGTGCGTGCGTTGCATGCGCCGCACGCGGGCGATAGCTCGTAGAAGTGCCCCGCCGCGTGCTTTGGCGAGGGCTTCTTTGCGCGTGCGCGCTGTTTTTTCCTGGAGTGGGTCTTTTCGTTGGCATGGTGGTAATTGTGTCATTTCGCCTACGCCTCGCGCGAGAATACGCCCAATTGCTACAATAAACCCAAAGACGAATCTGACGGTCCGCCGTAGGCTTTAAACCTTGCGCGCTCCGCCGGCCTCGCGCATGGTCCATGCGCGCAGGAAAATCCCATGTTAGGAGACGTCAATGAACAACGAAACCCGACGCATTCTTCTTGTAGAAGACGAAAAGGCGATTCGCGATGCGGTCGCTGCTTATCTCGAGCGCGAAAACTACTGGGTAACCGCCGTGGGCGACGGCCAGGAGGCGCTTGAGGAATTCCAGAAGCATCATTTCGACCTGGTCGTTCTCGACCTTATGCTCCCACGCGTTCCCGGCGAGCGCGTCTGCCGCGCCATCCGCGACAACTCCGATGTGCCCATCATCATGCTCACCGCGAAGGGCGAGGTGGAAGACCGCATCATCGGGCTTGAGCTGGGCGCCGACGATTACCTGGTAAAGCCCTTCAGCCCCCGCGAGCTCGTCGCGCGCGTGCGCGCCCTGCTCCGCCGCGTGCACGCCGACTCCGAGCCGCAGCGCGAAGTGCTCGAGTTCGGCGACCTCACGATCGACGTTTCCGGTCACAAGGTTCTCGTGAAGGGCGAGGAAGTCGACCTCACGGCCTCCGAGTTTAAACTGCTCACCACGCTTTCCCGTTATCCGGGCCGCGTGTACTCTCGCATGGAGCTGGTGGAAAAGGTGCTCGGCTACGACTTCGAGGGCTACGAGCGCACCATCGACTCGCACGTGAAGAACCTGCGCGCGAAGATCGGCGACAATCCGCGCAACCCGAAGTGGCTGCACACCGTCCACGGCGTGGGGTATCGCTTCGAGGACCCCACGAAATCCGGCAAATAGCCTGCGGGTGACCTGTGAGCGAAACGAACCGAGCACATAACGGCTCGGCGTCCGAAGAGACGTCGAGCCCCTCTGCGAATGCGGGCGGCGGGGCTGCCCGCATTCGCGTCATGCCCGACTCTTCCGAGGAGCGGGCTTCAACGGGCGAGCCCCATCAGGGAAAGCTCGCGCGAAAGGAGCGCCGCCGCAAGTTCGGCTGGACGAGCCTTTCCTACACTGCGCGCGTCACCTTGGCGTTCGCGCTCATCGCGGCGATGACCGGCCTTGTCGCCATTGGCGTCATCTCGTTTGTGTGGGAACAGCATTTCCAAACCTACACCGCGTCCAACATGGAGACCCTCGCGGAGACGACCGCCAGCCGCATCGAGGAGCGCATGGAGGCCGACAGCGCGCTCACTATCAAGAGCGCTGCGGCGCTTATGCCCGTCGAGGCCGCGCTCGAGGTCACGCCGGGCATCGCCATCAAGGTCGTCGACGAGAACGACGTCGCCGTCTTCGATTCCTCAAACCGCATCAACGGCATTCAAAACGCTACGAGCTCCTTCGAACCGAAGGACGCCTCGAAGGTCGCGCTCGCCAAGATCGTGGTCGACGACAAAGTCGTCGGCTCCGTACGCATTTGGGTCTACGGGTCGGATACGCTTATGCGTGGCCCTGACCAGGAGTTCCGCGAGAATTCCTACCAAGCTATGCTCTTCGCGTCGCTCGTGGCCATCGTGCTTGCATCGTGCATCGGCTTTTTGTTCGCGCGCAATCTGGTGGCCCCCATCAACCGCATGACGAAGACGGCCCGCGCCATCAAGGAAGGCGACCTCTCGGCGCGCACCGATCTTCACGGCGAGGACGAGATCGCCCGCCTGGGCGAAACCTTCGACGAGATGGCGGAGTCGGTCGAGAAGGACCGCGAGCTGGAGCGCCGTCTCACAACCGACGTCGCCCACGAGCTGCGCACGCCGCTTATGGCCATCCAGTCCACCGTCGAGGCGATGGTCGACGGCGTGTTCGAGGCCGATGCCGAGCGCCTCGAGACCGTGAACTCCGAGGTGCAGCGCTTAAGTCGCCTGGTTGACGCGCTCTTGAAGCTCTCCCGCCTGGAAAACCGCGCCACTCCCATGAAAGAGGAAGTGGTCGATGTGGGCGAGCTCATCCAGAGCATCGTCTCCACGCACGAGGCGTTCGTTGCCGACTCGGGGCTCACGTTCGAGTACCGCGCCGAGAAAGGCGTGCTCGTCGTGGGCGATCCCGACATGATTCGCCAGGCCACAGCCAACCTCATCTCGAACGCGGTGCGCTACACCCCCGAAGGCGGGCATGTGTCGGTCACCGTGTCGAAGGGCGATATCATGGCTTCGATCGCCGTGCGCGACACCGGCATCGGGCTTTCCCCCGAGGAGGCGAAGATGGTCTTCTCGCGCTTCTGGAGGGCGGACGCCGGGCGCAACCGCGCGAGCGGCGGCTTAGGTATCGGGCTTGCGGTCGTGAAGGAAATAGTCGACCGCCATGGCGGCTGGGTGCAGGTCGAGGGCGAGAAGGGCAAGGGCGCCTGCTTCACGCTCCATTTCCCCCTCTACGACGAGCAGCGCACGCGCACCAACGACAAGCGTGAGCAGCAAAGGCAGCGCCAGCAGCAAAAGCAGCAGCACCGCCAGCAGTTGCTCTCGGGCGCCCGCCAGCAACGCTCGGCCGAAGGAAAATCCGCTTCTAATCGCAAAAAGTAAGGCAGTGCGCGATAATGGGTCGCGACTCATTATCGCTTGTCGGCGCACGGGGCACTTGCTCGTGCGCCGCATATTCGCAACGAGGTTTTGAAAGGACCTGAAATCATGAGCGTGATCGACATCGAACCCGATGCGCAAGGCAAAGTTCGCGACCTCTACGATCTGGGCGACCGTCTTCTGGTCGTCGCTTCCGATCGTATCTCCGCGTTCGACTACATTCTCGAGGACGAGATTCCCCATAAGGGCCAGGTGCTCACGCAGCTTTCGTGCTTCTGGTTCAAACTGCTCGACGGTGTGATCGAGAACCATCTCATCTCCGCCGACGTTGCCGACCTGCCGGAGCGCTTCAAGCCCTATGCTGATGCGCTGGAAGGGCGGTTCATGCTGGTCAAGAAGGCCGACATGTATCCCATCGAGTGCATCGTGCGCGGGTACCTCGCGGGCAGCGGCCTTAAGGAGTACCAGGCGCAGGGCACGGTCTGCGGCATCGAGCTGCCCGGCGGCCTTGTGAACTCCTCCAAGCTCGAGACGCCCATCTTCACGCCTTCCACCAAGGCCGAAATCGGCGACCATGACGAGAACATCAGCTTCGAGCGCTGCGCCGAGATCATCGGCGACGAGGCGGCGGCCGAGCTGCGCGATGCGGCCATCAAGGTGTACACCGCCGCGCGCGACCACGCAGCCGACCACGGCATCATCATCGCCGACACCAAGTTCGAGTTCGGACGCGTCGACGGCAGCCTCATCTTGGCTGATGAAGTTCTCACCCCCGACTCTTCGCGCTTCTGGCCCGGCGATGAGTACGAGCCCGGCAAAAGCCAGTCGAGCTTCGACAAGCAGTACGTTCGCGATTGGCTTACCGCTCATTGGGACAAGGAGTCCGGCACCAAGCCGCCCCGCCTTCCCGAGGACGTCATCAAGCGCACGAGCGAGAAGTACATCGAGGCCTACGAGAAGATCACGGGCGAGAAGTTCCCGTTCGCATAGGGAGCTTCGGTCCGTGCCGGCAGGCGGGCATTCCCGGCCGAGCGCGCTGCCTTAAAGGGCCTTCCCGCTTTTGAAGTAAGTGTCCACGAGAAAGAACCATTGCATGTCACAACGTAACTACATGAACGACCGCTACCAGGACGAGGGCCCTAAGGGTACGACGCGCAAGAGCGCGGCCTCGGCGAAGCCGAAGTCGAAAGCTGCCGCCTCGGTGCATATCCAGTCCTCGACGAAGACCCCTCAGGAGAGAAAAGCGGAGCAGAAGGCTCGCCGCAAGGCCGAGCGCGCCAAGCAAAACGAGCTCGACCGCAAGTACTACAATCCGCCCACAGCGGAATACAAGCGCTTGCGCCGCCTTTGGTGGGTCGTCCTGATCGCCGCGGTGATCATGGTCGCGCTGTCGTGGTTCGCCCGCTCGTGGGAGCCCGCGTGGATCAGCTACGTTACGCTCGGCTCATCCTACGTGCTCATCATCCTTGCGTTCTATCTCGACTTCTCGAAGATCCGCAAGTGCCGCCGCAAGTACCAGATGGAAATGGAATCCCAGAACACCAAGGAAAGCCGCCGCGCCGAGAAGGCAAAGCGCGCAGCCGAGCGCGAGGCGGAAAAGCAGAAGGAAGACGCTGCTGCGGAGGTTGCCGAGGAGCAGATCAAGCCCAAGCGCGGCCTGTTCGGCCGCAAGAAGGTCGACGCCGCCGATGCCACGAAGCCGGCCGATGCCGCTTCTGCTGCAAAGCCTGCCGACAAGTAATCGCCTGCCACCCTGGAAAGGATCATCATGGTTTCGCGCGTATACGTGGAGAAGAAGCCCGGCTTCGATGTCGAAGCGCAACAGCTGCTCGCCGAGCTGCACACCGCCGTTCCCGAGGGACTTGCGAAGACGGCTCGCCTGCGCCTGATCAACTGCTACGACGTCGAGGGCATCGACGAGGAGCTTTTCGAGCGTTGCATCCCCACGGTGTTCTCCGAGCCGCAGGTCGACGATGCCTCGCGTGAGTTTCCCGTTGCGGGCGTCGAGTTCTCGGACAAGACCGCCAAGCAGCTCGCCGCGGAGGGAGCGGACATTTCCGGAATCGCCGCGGCTCCCGCTAACGTGCACGTGTTTGCTGTCGAGGCGCTGCCCGGCCAGTTCGACCAGCGCGCCGACTCCGCGTCGCAGTGTATCCAGTTCATCAGCCAGGGCGAGCGCCCCGACGTCGCCTTCACGCAGGTCTACGTCATCGAGGGCGAGTGCACCGACGACGCGCTCGCTGCGGTGAAGCACTACGTCATCAACCCGGTCGAGACGCGCGAGGCGTGCCTCGTTGCGCGAGAAACGCTCCAGATCGCCCACCCGACGCCCAAGCCCGTCGAGGTCATCGAGGGTTTCCTCGATTTGGACGAGGCGGGTCTTTCTCAGTTCATCGAGGAGCGCGGTCTGGCGATGGACCTTGCCGACATCGCGTTTTGCCAGCAGTATTTCGCGGGCGAGAAACGCTGCCCGACCATCACCGAGATCAAGATGATCGATACCTACTGGTCGGACCATTGCCGCCATACCACGTTCGGCACCGAGCTCACCAACGTCGTGATCGACGACGAGCAGGTGCGCGAGACCTACGAGCGCTACCTTAAGCTGCGCCATGAGCTCGGTCGCGACGAGAAGCCCATCTGCCTTATGGACATGGGCACCATCGGCGCGAAGTGGCTGAAATCCCAAGGCATCCTGACCGGCCTCGACGAGTCCGAGGAAATCAACGCCTGCACGGTGAAGTGTACGGTCGACGTTGACGGGAAGGACGAGGACTGGCTCTACCTCTTCAAGAACGAGACGCACAACCATCCCACCGAGATCGAGCCGTTCGGCGGCGCGGCCACGTGCCTGGGAGGCGCTATTCGCGACCCGCTTTCGGGGCGCAGCTACGTGTACCAGGCGATGCGCGTAACCGGTGCGGGCGACCCCACGGTCCCCGTGTCGGAAACGCTTGAAGGCAAGCTTCCGCAGCGCAAGCTCGTGACGACGGCTGCCGCCGGCTACTCGTCCTACGGCAACCAAATCGGCCTGGCCACAGGCTCTGTCCACGAGCTGTATCATCCGGGCTATGTCGCCAAGCGCATGGAGATCGGCGCCGTCGTCGCGGCGACCCCGGCCGACCACGTACGTCGCGAAAAGCCCGAGCCGGGCGACGTCATCGTTCTTTTGGGCGGGCGCACCGGCCGCGATGGCATCGGCGGCGCGACCGGTTCCTCGAAGGCTCACAACCTGGAAAGCCTCGAGCACTGCGGTGCCGAGGTGCAGAAGGGCAACGCTCCCGTCGAGCGCAAGCTTCAAAGGCTGTTCCGCCGCGGCGAGGCCTGCCGCCTCATCAAGCGCTGCAACGACTTCGGCGCGGGTGGCGTGTCGGTTGCCCTGGGCGAGATCGCCGACGGCCTGAGCATCAATCTCAATAAGGTCCCGAAGAAATACGACGGCCTTGACGGCACTGAGCTCGCCATCTCGGAGAGCCAGGAGCGCATGGCTTGCGCCATCGCCGCCGCTGATGTGGAAGAGTTCCTCGGGTATGCCAAGGAGGAGAACCTCGAAGCCACGGTGATCGCCGAGGTCGTCGCCGAGCCGCGCGTGCGCATCTTCTGGAACGACGAGGCCATCGTCGACGTGAGCCGCGAGTTCTTGGCATCGAACGGTGCCCCGAAGCATCAGGATGTTCACATCGAGGCGGGCAGCGCCTACGAGCGCACCTGGGCGGGCGACACGTTCGCCGAGCGCATGGAATCGCTTGTGAGCGACTTGAACGTCTGCTCCAACAAGGGTCTCTCCGAGCGCTTCGATTCCACGATCGGCGCGGCTACCGTGCTCATGCCGTTCGGTGGAAAATACCAGCTCACGCCCGCGCTCGCCATGGTGGCGAAGCTGCCGGTCGACGGCGAGACCACGACGTGTTCCGGCATGGCGTGGGGCTTCAACCCCTATCTCACCGAGAAGAATCAGTTCGTCGGTTCCTACATCGCCGTCGTCGAGAGCGTTTCGCGCCTGGTGGCCACGGGCTTCAAGCGCGAGGACATGTACCTTACGTTCCAGGAATACTTCGAGCGCCTGCGCAACGAGCCTGCTCGCTGGGGCAAGCCCGCGGCTGCCGTTCTCGGTGCGCTTCAGGCGCAGCTCGATCTGGGGCTGGGCTCGATCGGAGGAAAAGACTCCATGTCGGGCTCGTTCGAGGACCTCGATGTTCCCCCGACGCTCGTGTCCTTCGCCACTGCGGTCGGCAAGGTCGATCGCGTGACGAGCCCCGAGTTCAAGGGCGCTGGCCACAGGGTCGCGCTCATCGCTCCGCGCTGCTACGACGCCGATGATGTGGCGCCCGCTGCCGAGGACGAGCTTGCGGCGATCGCCGCGGTTGAGGGCCTTATCGGCGAAGGTGCAGCCCTTGCCGTGTCGACGCCTGGTTACGGTTGCGCGGCGGAGTCGCTGTTCAAGATGTGCGTCGGCAATGGAATCGGTGTGACGCTCGAAGACGCCGACGCCGATGCGCTCTTCACCCCCGCATACGGCAGCTTCATCGTCGAGCTCGCCGACGATGCGATGCTTCCCGAGGCGACCGAGTGCCTCGACGTCGCCCTTCTCGGCACGACGACCGAGGACTACGTGCTCTCGGTTGCGGGCGAGGCGGTCGATTTGGCTCGCTTGCAGGATAGGTGGGAAGGCGCGATCGAGTCGGTGTTCCCGTATCGCAGCGCTGCTGCCCAATTGGAATCCAGCGCCACCGACGTTGCGCCCATCACCTGCGACGACAAGTTGCCGCTCGTGTACAGCGGCTCGATTGCGAAGCCGCGCGTCATCATCCCCGTGTTCCCGGGGACGAACTGCGAGTACGACACGGCGCACGCGTTCGAGCGCGCCGGCGCCCTGCCGACCACACTCATCGTGAACAACCTCACGCCCGATGCGGTCGCCGAGAGACTCGCCGCCCTCGCTGCCGCCATCCGCGAAAGCCAGATCGTCATGATTCCCGGCGGCTTCTCCGGCGGCGACGAGCCCGACGGCTCGGCGAAGTTCATCACGGCGTTCTTCCGCGCTCCCGAGGTGACCGAGGCGGTGCGCGACCTGCTGCAGAACCGCGACGGCCTCATGCTCGGCATCTGCAACGGTTTTCAGGCGCTTGTCAAGCTCGGCCTTGTGCCTTATGGCGACATCGTTCCCATGACCGATGAATGCCCGACGCTTACCTTCAACACGATCGGCCGCCATCAAAGCCGCCTCGTCCGCACGCGGGTGGCGTCGTCGCTTTCTCCGTGGCTTTCCGAGTGCAAGGTGGGGGACACTCACACCGTTGCCATCAGCCATGGTGAGGGCCGCTTTGTGGCAAGCCCCGAGCTGATCGAGAAGCTCATCGCGAACGGCCAGGTGGCGGCGCAGTACGTCGATGCGGA
>ERZ1034913.1699-NODE-1699-length-12685-cov-5.655740_pt1 | contig 12685 bp, 9 predicted proteins | sample MGYA00520697_ERZ1034913 | MGnify/ENA primary metagenome ERZ1034913 (study PRJEB33766, sample SAMN09781786) | gut metagenome | biome: gut microbiome | host: Homo sapiens | place: Madagascar | study: EMG produced TPA metagenomics assembly of the PRJNA485056 data...
TCCCAAGCCTAAGCGAGGTCGTAAGGCGGCAGCTACTGACATACGGTGAGTTTCGCTTGGTAAATTCATCGACATGCGATCACGTGCACGAGTGCATGCATTGCGATCATTTCGAGAACCGAATCATCCGGGACCTGATAAAACCTAGGGGTTTTGCACTTGGGTCTTGAATCCGCCGTTTCAAGCCGGTATTTGAATAAGCAATAAATCAGTACATCGCTGTACAGAGCGAGGAATAAAAAACAGCCTGCATGCAGACAGGCTGTTTTCATGGAGCTGATTTGTGTCTCAGGCCAGATTGCGCAGCTTGGCTTCGCGCTCCCAGAAGCGGGTTTTGGCACCCTTGATAAAGGCGTCCACATCTGCCGGATCAAAGACGCCTTCGTCTGGCTCAATGCCACCAGCCTTCATGATCAAATGGCTGGCTTTGCATGCTGCAATGGCTTTGAGGTAAGCAAAGGGATCACGAACAAGTCCTGCGCTACGGCTTCCCGGGCCAGTTTTTCGCCGGACTCCATGGGCATCACAGAGGCTACGGCATCAACCATGGCAGAGGATAAGCTCGGCCATAAGGACGCACTTTTCTAGAACTCCAGATTGTCAATCAGCCGTGTGTTGCCTAAACGCGCAGCGCCCAATGCGATCAGGCTGGAAGCTTGAATGTCTGCTGGCGCAGGCGGCAGAAGATCATTGCGACGGCGAACGGTCAGATAATCAGGCTCCCAGCCCAGGGCCGATAGCTGTGCCATGGCCTGCGCTTCCAGCTCGGCCAGCGCAGAAGTGCCCTGCAGAGCCTGTTCGGCGAGCCACTGCAGCTGTGCATACAGTGCACGGGCCTGGTTGCGTTGCTCCGGTTCCAGATAGCCATTGCGTGAGCTCAGCGCCAGTCCGTCTTCAGCGCGCTGGGTATCAACGCCAACAATCTCTATCGGCATGGCAAACTGCTGCACCATGTGGCGGATGACCAATAGTTGCTGGTAGTCCTTTTTGCCAAATACGGCAACGCCCCCCACCGAATGACCAAAAACGCAGTGAAACAGCTTCATGACGACAGTGCTCACACCGGTAAAGAAGCCTGGACGGAACTGTCCTTCGAGGATGTCGGCCAGTGCAGGATCTGGGTGGACCTTGAATGTCTGGGGTTGAGGGTAGAGGTCAACCTCCTTAGGGGCGAACAGCACATCACAGCCCAGTGAAGCGAGCTTGGCACAATCAGATTCAAACGTGCGTGGATAGCTGTCGAAGTCTTCGTGCGGCAGAAACTGCAGACGATTGACGAAGATGCTGACAGCCGTCACGTCTGCAAGTGTTTGCGCATGGCGCACCAAGGAAAGGTGCCCCTCATGCAGATTACCCATGGTCGGGACAAAGCCGGGGCGGCCGCGGCCGGCCAAAGCCTGGCGCAAAGCATCTGTGGTGTGAACGATTTGCATAGGTGAAATATCTCGAAGATGCTGAGCCTGTGTTTACCAAGCGTGCAGAGCGTTGTCGGGAAAGCTGCCTGCTTTGACCGCCTGGACATAGGCTTGCATGGCTCCCTTGATGCTGTCTGCGCCTTCCATGAAGTTGCGCACAAATTTAGGCATCTTGCCCAGATTCATGCCAAGCATGTCATGCAGCACCAGCACCTGGCCTGCAGTTCCGTTGCCTGCGCCAATCCCTATGGTGTGGCAATGCACCAATTCCTGGGTAATGCTGGCTGCCAAGCTTGCAGGAACCATCTCCAGCACCAACATGCTTGCACCAGCCTCCTGCAGCTGCAGTGACTGCTCGCGCAGCAATTGCGCGGCAGACTCGTCTCTGCCTTGAACACGATAGCCGCCCAGAGCGTAAACGGTCTGGGGCGTCAGGCCAAGATGGGCGCAGACGGGCACGCCTCGAGCGACCAGGAACTCAACGGTTTTGACAGTCCAGCCGCCACCTTCAAGCTTCACCATGTGAGCGCCAGCCTGCATCAAACTGCACGCGTTGCGCATCGCCTGCTCGGGACTTTCTGCATAACTGCCGTAGGGCAGGTCGGCTACCAGCCAGGCGCTACCCTGGCTGCGATGAATGCCTCGAGCGACGCTAGCCGTGTGATAGACCATGTCTTCCATGGTGACACCCACCGTGCTGTGGCGTCCCTGACATACCATGCCCAGAGAGTCTCCGATCAAGATGCAATCTACGCCTGCGGCATCGGCGACTGCTGCAAACGTTGCATCGTAGGCTGTGAGCATGGCGATTTTTTCACCCTGTGCACGCATCTGTGCCAAGCGAGGCAGGCTGACCGGCTTACGCCCAGGCATGGGTGAGGCTGGGGGAATGGTGCCGTAAGGTGTCCCAGAAGAAACGCTGGCCTTGGAGTCCGTCGTATTGCTCATGTCCGTACACTTTCATTCAGAAGTTAACGGCCGCTAACCAATCCCTTGATCCAGCACTGCTCAGTCAGCGCCTTGAGGGTTTGGCTTATTTCTTGAACTGTCAGCGGCTTTCAAGTGCGGAGCCTGCCGTGCTGGCCGGCAAGATCCACAGGGCGCTTATGCCCTGTGCGTAGCTGTCATGTGTGGGCGACAAAGTCTTAAAGAGACTGTGTAGGAACTTTATGGCGCAGCGCTGTCTGGCGGTTGTTGTCATCCACAAAAACCAGTTGCGGCTGGTGATTGGCGACATCTTTTTCATGAACCTGGGCAAAAGCGGCAATGATGAGCAAATCACCCACCGCAGCACGGCGAGCGGCCGAGCCATTGACCGAAATCATGCCGCTGCCACGTTGCCCCTTGATTGCGTACGTGACAAAACGCTCACCGTTGTCAATGTTCCAGATGTGAATCTGCTCGTTTTCTGCAATATTTGCGGCATCGAGCAAATCCTCATCAATGGCACACGAACCCTCATAGTGCAGCTCGCACTGCGTGGTTTTGACGCGATGAATCTTTGACTTCAAAAGTGTACGAAACATATATCTCCCTGCTTATTTATTTTGGGTAGTCTCCAGGCAAGGCTAAATTGAAATGCCGGTGATCTTGAGCGTTTGCGCACAAGGCGCGGATTATGCGGAGTCTGCCCAATGAACTCGACATCTGGAATGGCGAGTAGCCCATTCGTGTATTGGAATTGCTTTGCCGTGCACCAAATACCAGCTCCTGTCTTTTGCAAATCAGGGGCGGGAGCAAGTGAAAAAAGCCAGGATCAGGCCCAAGGTTGAACATGCCCTCAGGGTGATCAAATGCCAATTCGGACACCGCAAGGTCCGCTATTGAGGTTTGCAGAAGAACACCCCGCAGCTACACACCTTATCAGCCTTAGCCAACTTGTGGATGGTTCCTGGGGCGTGTCATCAATTGAGCCATATGGCGATTGCTGCCAGATGGGTGCCTCCCAAGAACGCATCTGCAGTTTTGTCGTAGCGTGTTGCAATACAGCGGTACTGCTTCAAGCGTGCAAAGAAGTTCTCGATCAGGTGAGGTGCTTTGTATAAGTGTTTGTCGTACGGGCGTTTTTCTTTGCAGCACCTGCGACTGGGAATAACCACTTGTTTGCCTTGTCGCAAGAGCGGTTCAACGACTCGCTCTTGTGCGTCATAGCCCTTATCGGCTAAGACGGCTGCAGCAGGAATGGATGCGATTAGATGACACGCCCTAAGCGCTTGCTGAAAACACCAGAAAACAGGGCTTAAATGCATGGCCTCAAAGGCCAATGCCCGCCAAAAGGCGGGCATTGAAGCTGGCTTGAAGATGAAAACCACCTCTGTTTGGACACATCGGGGGCTACAAGCACACCCGAGCACTATTTGTGCAGAGCTTGCTTAGGGTGTTGTTGGCTCATGTCAGGGAGCTGTCTCATCCGGCACATAGATGATCTCGCCACTTTCCAGCCGGTAGGCCGTACCCACGCGCTGGCCCTGGCGGGCGCTGTTGCCTTCGGCCTGGGTGTCACCGGCCACGTAGCGTGAGACTTTACCGCCTTCGCGGGTGATGATTTCCATGTCTGGCTGGCCGGGGTTTTTCACCACGGTGAAGTCCTTGGCGGTGAGCATGTCGGCAATGCGCAGGTTGGACACCAGCGCAATCATCAGCGCCAGCGCAAATACCAGGGCCACATCGAACAGGTTGATCAGAAAGCCCATGGGGTCCATGTCGTCGCTGTCGCCACCGCGCAGCAGGGAGCGGCGGCGCTTCATGCCTTGTCTCCGCGCAGGCGGGCGCTGACCAGATCCAGCAGCGACAAATCGTCCATGGCCCAGCGCTGGGTGGTCTGGTGCAGCATGAAGCCAATGGCACCAATCACCAGTCCGACCACGGTCGTGGCAAAGGCGACTTCCATCTTGCGCGCCAGCACAGCAATGTCGCCGCCTGCCAGGGCTACCAGTGCGGGGCCCAGCGGAATCAGCGTGCCCATCAGCCCCAGCAGAGGGCCAATGCGTGTCATGGTGCGAAACAGCGCCAGGCGCTGCTCAACAGCCAGTTCAAACTCGGTGACTACGCGCTCATGCCAAACCGGGTCAGCAGGTGCTTTCCGCAGTGCCTGCAGGGCCTGACGCAAGGCGTCTTTGGGGCGAACGCAGGCTTGCTCCAGTGTGTCGAGCAGCTGCGTTGCGGGAATGTCTGCCAGCGTGCCCATGTGATGTCTGCGGCGCAGGCGGTCGCTCCATTGGCCATAAAAGCCGCCCAGTGCCAGCAGGCCGCGCGCCAGCAGGTAGAGGATGGCGACCACCACCGGCACTTGCAGCGCGGTGGAGATCCAGGACAGGGTGTAAATCAACGATTCCATAAAACTTGTGTGTCAGAGAGAGTTGTGTATTCAGAGAGAAAAGCCGCATCAGCGGCGGCGCTGCCACCACCAGCCCACAGCGGCCAGTGCCAGCACCACGCAGGCCGTTGCGGCCAGCCGTTCGCCCCACAGCGGCACCGGATCAACGCTGGGTGGCAGCGCCGGACGCGCCAGCCACAAGGCAGCCAGGGCCTGCACACCATGCAGACCCACGCGCAGCACATGGCGCACGCTCATCTCCGGCAAGGCCCAGTGCAGCAGCGCGCTGATGGCAGCCAACACCAGTGCAAAGCTGAGGGCGCACAGCCAGCCCAGCTGCTGGTAGTCCCAGCCATCGACCAGCAGCATCACGCCCACCTGCGCAAAAAACAGCATCAGCACGGCCGAGGGCAGGGGCAGCCAGCTGAGCAAGCGCCACCACCAGTTACTTTGGCCCTGCGCGCCGCATATGGCCTGGCAGCCGTAGAGCAGGGCTTCGGCCAGCATGAGGGCGGCCAGATCCTGGCGGCGCTGCGGGTTGGCCGCCCATTGCAGGATGCTGGCCATGCTGGTGTGGCTGGCCAGATCGCCCGTAGCCAGCAGCAGGGCTACGAGTGCCAGCGGCGCAGCCAGCTGCAGCCAGCGCGGCCACAGACTGGCCTGTAAGGCGAGCAGCACCCAGCAGCAGACGGCCAGCAGGAGCAGCAAGGTGGCATCGACACTCATGCGCCAACCCCTGCATGGCGGCGGCGCAGCCACCACACCAGTGCGCCCAGTGCCAGCACCACGCCCGTCAGCACAGCCAGCAGAGCACCGCTGGGGCGCAGGCTCAGCGTGGTTTGCTCATCCTTATTGGGCTGCGGCGCCTTATTGGTGGGCTGTGCCTGCGCTGCATCGCTGCTGGCAGCAGGCTGGGTGGGATTGCCCAGGGGACCATCGTCGGTTTTTTGCAGGACCAGTGCCTTGTCCGTGTTCACGCTGGCCCCGGCGTTGGCGGTCTGCAGCGCGTCCTGATAGGCCTGGCGCACATCCCCATCGCCCAGCTGCTGCGCAATAAAGGTGCGCAGCGCCCGGTTGTCGTTCACAAAGCCGGTGCCACTGGCGCCAAAGCGGCCTACCAGGTCGGCGTGCAGCATGCTCAGCTCCTGCAGGCGTTCATCGCCAGGCAGCCAGTAGCCTTTGCGCGCGGTTTCGAGCATGACGGCGGTCATCTCCTGCAAGGCGTAGGGGTTCACGCGCTCAAAAAATGCCTGCACGCCCAGCTGGTGGCGGTCACGCACATAGGTGTCGTGCAGCGCATCCCACATCTCGGGGGCAAAGGCATCGGTTTTCATGACGTTCCAGCCGTAGAGGTTGCGGGTGATTTCCGCCAGGTTTTCTGCTGCAGAAGCGCCGCCTTGGGTCAGCGACTGGATGTAGGACGGGTTGAGCACCGTGGCGCGTGCTTCCACCGCAATGGCGGCCTTGGCCTCGCGCATGGCGGGGCGGCTGGGGCTGCGGTAGTCGCTGAAGTAGGCGTCCGGCTCCTCGCCGGTGACTTCACGCACAGCCAGATTCAGGCCGCCCATGAACTCATAGACGTGGTCCAGCGAGATCGGCCCCCAGGTGTTGGACTCCAGCGGTTGCACCACCAGCTGCGTGCCCGCCAGTGCGGCTTCAAAGGCACCGGCCTGGAAGTCGCCCCAGACTTCGCCTTCGCCATAGCTTGCGCCCATGTTGGCGATATAGGTCTGGGCCACTTCAGAGCGGTCTTGCCAGCGGTCACCGGCTTCCACCATGTCCATGATGCCGCTGCCGTAGCCGCCATTGACGCCACCGAACACGCGCACATGGGCCAGTTTGCGCGCCTGCGCCGGGGCTGCGCCGCGCTCTTTCAGGGTGCGCTCCACCGCCTGCACGCCCTGAGCGACGGCATTGTCCGCTTCACGCGCCTGTGCCGCCATGGCCACGGCCTGGTTGATCAGGTACAGGCGTGAGGCGGCCAGATCGCGCAGCTGGCCCGAGGTCTGCACCACCACATCAATGCGGGGGCGGCCCAGCACTTCACGGTCGATCAGGCGCAAACTGGAGACACGGCCAAAGGCATCGCGCACCGGTTCCACCCCCAGCAGGTAGAGGATTTGCGCCACGCTGGTGCCTTCGGTGTGGATGAAGTCACCCGCCCACAGCGTGAACGCCACTTTGCTGGGCCACTGGCCCTCATGGGCAGCGCGGTGCTGGGCCAGCATCTGGTCCACCATCTGGCGTGCCACACGCCAGGCCTGCTCGGATGGGGCCTTTTCCGCATCAATGCTGTAGAGGTTGCGGCCCGTAGGCAGCGCCTGCGGGTTGACCAGGGCATCGCCCCCCGAAGACGGCTCGGTAAAACCGCCAGAGAGCGCATTGCTCAGCGCCGCCAGTTCACGCGCAGGGCTGTGGGCCAGCTGCTCGCGGTAGTTGGGGATGGCCTGCAGGCGTGCGCGCAGCGACAGCACGGCCTGGGCAAAGCGGCGCTCGCTGTCCTGCTGCTGATCTTCTGCTTTTTGTAGCGCTTTGCGCAGATGCTCTAAGCCTTTCAAAGCATTTTGTATTTGAAATGCTGATGTATCAAGCGCTGGCTGCTCTGTTTTTTGCCAGAACGCCAAGGCAGCGTGCAATTGCGCACGGGCCGCTGGATTGAGTTGCTGCACGTGCTGTTGCGCCTGTTCTGCACTGGTGATGGCAGCTGCCGTATCCAGCGTGCCTTCATACTGCTGGGCCTGTGCCAGCCATGCCTGCTGCGCGCGCTGCCTGGCCTGCAGTAGTTCAGCTTCTACGCTGGCCTGCAACGTGGGGTCGGCCAGCCAGTCGAACACTTTCTGGCGGCCTGCCGCGCTTTGCATGACTTGCAGCAGGGGCAGCACATCGGCATCAGTGGCGATGTCCAGCGCCTTGCCCATGGCCGGAATGGCCTTGGCGATGCTGCGTGCGGTTTGCAGCGCCTGAGGGTCCAGCGCCCGCAGTGCGTGCTTGAGCTTTTGCTCAGAGCGCAGGCTGTGCAGAAATTCCTGCTTGTCAGGGTCGGCCAGTGCGCGTGCGAGGTGCTGGCGCAGCACGGCATCATCCACAGCCGGGGCTGCGGCAGGTGCTGCAGATGCGCGCTGGCTGCCCAGTGCGATAAAGCCGCGCACCAGGTCGTCATCGCTGGGGCGGCGCTGGCTGTGCTCCCAGTCCAGCGCGCGTTGCAGCTCGCCGGGCTGCAGCACTTGCTCCAGCAGTTTTTGTGCAGGCTCGCCTTGCTGGGCCAGCTCGATCAGCGCCTGCACACGCGGGCGGTAGGTCTGTGCCAGCCATGCGCCGTGCTCCAGCTGGGCCCGTGCAACGCTGCCGCGTGCTACGTCCAGCTCTGCCAGTGCGTGCAAGATGGCGTCTTCCCCCATCAGCTGGGCCATGCTGTCCAGCGCGCGGTCCGAATAGGGCGTGCCCAGTGTGTAAAGCCCATCGGTGATGTTCGCGCTGGTCACGGTTTCCATGTGGTCGGCCAGCTGCTGCAGCTGTGCTTCGCTCCACGGGGCATCGGCGGTCAGGGACAAGTCCTGGTGCAGGCCCAGTGCCACCGCCTGCTGCTGGATGTCCTGGGCGTACTGGTGCTTGAGCGCGCCACTGTCTGCGCTGCTCCAGGCCAGCAGCAGGTCGGCCAGCTGCTTATGTGCAGATTGGGCACCTGCAGCACGCAGTGGCGGCGTCAGGTGCGAAACAGTGGTGGCATAGCTGCGCCGTTTGGCAATCATGGCTTCACCCACATTGGCCATGGTGTACAGGTACAGATGCGGCACATTGCCAATCAGGGCATCGGGCCAGTCGTGGTCTGACAGGGCCATCTGCTTGCCGGGTGTGAATTCCAGGCTGCCGTGGGTGCCAAAGTGCATGACCACATCGGCGCCAAAGACTTCGTGCGTCCACAGATACGAAGCCACATACGGCCAGGGCGGAGCCTGCTTGGTGCCGTGCACGATTTTGAAGCTGTCGTCACCCACGCCAGACAGGGGCTGCGGCAGCAAGACCACATTGCCCAGCGGCACACGGGCCACGGCGACGTGGTTCTGGTGGCTCAGGTAGTTACCGGGCGCAGGGCCAAACTGCTGGCTGACTTGCTCACACAGTGTTGATGCAATGCGTGCGCCGCACCATTGCTGCAATTGCGTGGCAGACACCAGTGCAGGGTCTGCATGCTGCAGAAACTGGGCAAAGTCGCCCTTGGCGTAGGGCCCAATATTGGGGCCGCGCTGTTGCAGCAGGCGGGCAAACTCCGCTTCAGTGGCAGGCAGGCCATCCACTCGGTAGCCCTGTGCACGCAGGTGCTGGAGCAGGGCGTACAAAGAGGGCACGACCTCCAGATCACCTGCCGTCAGCGCACTCTGGCCGGGGCCTTTGTAGTAGTAAATGGCCAGTTTTTTCTCGGCATTGGGCATGGTTTTGAGGGCCACGCTGCGCTGCACCAGATCGGCAAAGCGCTCCAGTCGCTGGGGCAGGGCGCGGAAAACACGCAAACCCGTGCTGTCGCGAAACTGTGCGGCAATCGCCATGGGGGTGGTGGCGCCGTCCAGCTCTGGCAAGGTGATGGACATGGTCAGCAGGCTGCCGTCAAAGCTGCGCGGCTCATCCAGCCATGCTTGCTCTTCCGCAAAGATGCTCACGGGGGCAAACAGCGGAATATTGCGCTGCGCCAGCCACTGGCGGGCCTCATCGGCCTGGCCCAGCGTCAGCCGCCCATGGGGCATGTAGACCACGGCGTCGGGCTGGACCTGCTGTAAAAAAGCCAGGCGCTGGCGCACCGCTGCCATGGGAATGACTTCAAAGCCACGCGATTCAAATGCGCGGATGGTGGCATCCACATGGTCACGATTGGCATTGAAAGGTCCGGGCACGCTGGTCAGCAATGCCAGACGTGGGCGCTGTGGCTGCCAGCCGGGCTGCTGTTGCAGGTGTTGCTCCAGGCTGGGTAAATCAGCGAAGACAGCTTCATCGCCCAGGTGAAAAAACACATCCTGCGGCATTTCCTGCGCAGGCTGTACGGCCTGCGTAAAAAAGCGCTTGCCATCGATCATGCTGCGTACGTAGGCCTGCAGGCGTTCGTAATTGGCAGGGCCACCGCTGTGCAGGTAGCTGGAGACGGCGTCCAGATCCTCACCCTGCAAGTTGGTGAGGGTGTCGTGCTGCGGGTTGCTGGCCCCATCCACAAACAAAGGGGTGCCTGCCTGCGCAGCTTCGCGCAAATGCTGCAGCTGCGTGTCATCCAGCTTGAGGCCACGGCCAAAAACCAGCACCAGGTCATAGTCCTTGGCCTGCTGCAGGCGCTGCAGTGGCAACACGCTGATGCGATGAAAAGCATCAGGGCTGGCCTTGACCAGGCGTGCTGCCTGGAACTCCGGGTAGTTCACCAGCGCGATGCGTGTGGGTGCCAGCCATGTGCGCCAGCCTATCCACAGCCACACAGCACATGCCAGCAACAGTAAAGCGCCCAGCGCAATGCGCTGCCAGCGCCGGGCAGTAAAGCGTGAGCGAAAAGCTCCTGTCATTTTTCTTGACCTGTTCAGAAAATCAATTTGTGATGTTATAACATTCTTTGTTTCGCATTTGGTTCAAGGTGAAGTGAGATGTTTCGTATGACTGCGCTGCAAGCAGCGATCTGGGGGGTATGTGCCAGCATGGGAGTGGCCTGGGCACAGCAAGCACAGGGGCAGATGCATACGCACCCCGGCGCACAAGACAAGGCCAGTGCCAGCCTGGAAGCCGTCACCATTACGGCAACCCGCAGGCCCTCCGCAGCGTTAACGACGTCGGCGATGGTGACCGTGATTGACAGCCAGCAGCTGCAGGAAGACCTGGTGAGCGATCTGCGCACCATGTTTCGCCACGAGCCCGGCGTGGCTGTGCGGCGCGATCCACGTGGCCGAGGTGGAGAGGCGCATATCGAAGTGCGTGGCATTGGCAGCCAGCGACTGGGCTTGATGGTTGATGGCGTGCGCCAGCCAGGCGGTTATGTGGCCGCAGGCGCCAACCATGGGCAGTTAAAGCTGGATGTACGGTCGCTTTCGCGTGTGGAAGTGCTCAAAGGGCCGGCATCCAGCCTGTATGGCAGCGATGCGCTGGCGGGTGTCGTGCTGTTTCGCACGCTGGAGCCACAGGATTTTCTGGACGATGGTCAGCACCTGGCAGGCTCTGCATCTGCAGGCTTTGATGGTGCTGATGACAGCCGCTGGGCCAATGCCAATCTGGCATTTCGCGCGGGTGCCGCGCAAAACCTGGTGTCGGTTTCATCCAGCCGTGGGCATGAGCTGCAAAACCACCCTGACAGTGCACTGCAGCCAGACCCACAGGATTGGCGCATGCACAACGTGTTGCTCAAGTCTGTGCTGGGCATAGATAGCAGCCAGAGCATGACGCTTACGGCAGAACACTTTCGCAAGGAAAACAGCGCCTATCTGCAATCGCTGCTAGGCCCTATCGCAGGTGGTACACGCATTACGCGCAGTGCGGCCGATGACAGCAGCCAGCGCGATCGCCTGGGGCTGGCTTATCGCTACACACCCGGAGGGGCATGGTTTGAAAACCTGTCTGCGCAAATTGATGTGCAGCACAGCCGCAGCAACGAATTCACCGACGAGGCACGCCAGCCGCCGGGCGCACAGCCTGCCCAGCTGCGCGAAAGCACACTGGCACACAGCGAAAAGCAATGGTCTGGCAGCCTGCAACTGGATGGCCAGCACCAGCAGGGCGCACTGACCCACCGCTGGGTACTGGGCGCAGACATGCTGTACAAAAAGCTGGAGGTGCGCAATGACGCACTGCAGCGCACTGTGGGCAGTCAAGTGGTGAGCAAGATCGTGGATGGTGACTTGTACCCGCGCAAAATCGCACCAGACACCACGGTGCAAAACCTTGGCGTTTTTGTGCAGGATGAAATTGCGCTGCTGCATGACCGCCTGCGCATCACGCCCAGCCTGCGCTTTGACACTTACCGGATTACGCCACACCCCGGTGCGCTGTTTGCCAATGCCAATGTGGCTGGCAGCAAACCCGTGGGGCAATCCAAAACCGCATGGACGCCGCGCCTGGGCCTGAGCTACAGTTGGCTGCCCCAGCAGGTGATCTATGCCAACTTCGTCACGGGCTTTCGCATGCCCACCTATGACCAGCTCAACCGCATAGGGCGCGTGCCTGTCGCCAGCTTTATTCACGACTTTATTCCCAACCCCAACCTCAAACCTGAGCGCAGCAGGGGATTGGAGCTGGGCATGCGTGGGCAGTTTGAGCGCGGCTCCTATGAGGTTGCGGCTTTCTACAACCGCTATACCGACTTTATCCAGACGCAGATGATTACCTTCATTCCACCAGGGCAAAGCGGCGATGCGCGGGCCATCCGCACGTTTCAGTCACGCAACATTGGCGAAGTAGAAATCTACGGCATTGAAGCCAAGGGGCATTTGTCAATCGGGCAGTGGCTGCACGCCAAGGACCACTGGAAGTTGCTGGGCGCGCTGCAGTTTTCTGTGGGTAACGACAAAGTCACCAACCAGCCACTCAACAGCATTCAGCCCGCACGGCTGGTCGCTGGTCTGCGCTGGGATGAGCGCAGCCGCCGCTGGGGCGCAGAACTTACCGCCAACCTGGTGGCCGGTAAGCGCCGTGTCAATGAAGCTTTGGCGCAGACTGGCCCCACCGCACCTGTGCCGCTGAAAACCAGCGGCTATGCCACCGCAGATATCACGGCCTACTGGAGGCTGGGCAAGCAGGTGACGCTGCATCTGGCGATCCACAATATGTTCAACCGCTCGTATTACGACTGGTCCACCGTGAGCCACCTGACAGGGAATGATCCACGCCTGGCTGCCTACAGCGCACCGGGGCGTACAGCCGCAATGAGCCTGCGGCTGGATTTTTAAGGGCGAAAGAGGCAAGCCGAGGGCTCAGGCCCCGGCTGTCGGTTCAGGTT
>ERZ1034913.1700-NODE-1700-length-12662-cov-33.907274_pt1 | contig 12662 bp, 11 predicted proteins | sample MGYA00520697_ERZ1034913 | MGnify/ENA primary metagenome ERZ1034913 (study PRJEB33766, sample SAMN09781786) | gut metagenome | biome: gut microbiome | host: Homo sapiens | place: Madagascar | study: EMG produced TPA metagenomics assembly of the PRJNA485056 data...
CCGAGAAGGGACACGAGCCACAGAGCATGCGTGCCGCCCTCGCCATGCACGATACTTTCCTGAAGAAGGGTGATATGAGATTGACTGATTTCGGAGAATATCTGAAATAAAAGATAGGGCTTTTAGCCAGATTCACCAGTTTGAGCGAATATAAGAGGGTGTGTCAAAAGTCCAAGACACACCCTCTTTATATTGCCATATCCACTTTTCCGTTCATAGCCTTGCAGATATTCAGAAACTTATCCAGGAGTTTATCTGACCATTTGGTCATGTGGAAAATCTCCTTCTTCTCTTTGAAATCCTCCTCGTTCCAGTCGGCGAAATCTATTTCTGAGAAATAGCGGCGGTAATCGCGAAGCGTGTCGCCTGAGAAATGAAGATATTCATCAATGTCGCCAAACCAATCGGGACTCATCATCTGATGGGCAAAGGCAGAGAAATTCTGCTTGTCCTTCAGCAGGTTATGATGTTTCAGCACACACCATACACAGAACCAGTGGTTCTTTCTCGTTACAAGCTCCACCATTTTGGCTATCTCGTTCTTTAACTTGATCATGTCGATGTATTTGCCATCCTTCACGGTATAGAACACCTCGTTCTCCAATACCTGAGGCACACCTTCGGGATGCTCTATGTCATAGATTTCCTGATCAATGATGTGCCATTTCACCGTGGCTGAAACCAACTTGAGATACTCTTCCGGGGTAAAGCTGATATGATTGAGCGCAGCACCCAACTGGGTGGTATCCTTTACATATTTCATAAAGCATAGGCGCAGATTCTCGGGCACATCATTCTTCAAATCCTTTCTTGCAGCCAGATATTGGTTGATAGTGAGCGACTTACCATTGTTGTCATATTCCAGCGTAGTGAAATATTTCTCTATCTCCATCATGCCCTTGGGCTCCTCCTGGTATTTCTGCAGGGTCATCTCGAAGATGCGGGCCGTTTGCTCTTCGTTCTTGCTCTTGAGGGAGAAATTGCTTACCTTCCGGAAATGGAAGAGCAGATAGCAGGCCATGCTGTAGAGCTGGAAGAGGTTCCAAAGTCGCTCCACGGGTTTTACGCCTGCAATGTGGGTGGGTTTCACCTGGCGTGACAATTCCTTTTGTATCTCGATAACTTCCTGAACATCAACCAACTTACTTTTATCTTGGTCTTCTGTGCTCAGAAATCCGTAGAGTTTTGGCAGGAGTTGGCTGATATCAAGCGGCATCGTCTTGGTTCGTTTTCCTTCCAGCAGATGCCCTGCTCTTGTTTCCTGGATAACACGCGACATGAGGGGCGTGAATTCATCGAGAACCACGATGCTTAACGTAACCTCGTATTTCTCGTTGCTCTCCTTGCGCTGTTTGGTTAAGTCGTTGTGCTGCAGCACCATGTCCTGCTCCGCCATGTGGCAGAGTCGGTTGGCCTTGATGCAAAGCGAACGGATATCGAATGTTAGTTCTTGCGGGCTGTAATCATCCCATGCTTCTATCAGGACGTTGAGCATCCTGCAGAAACTCTCAAGTTGTCGGTCGAAGACCTCGTAGCTGAAATTTGCGTTTTCAGTATCTGCCATATATTATGTTTTTAAGTTTGATATTCTCTTTTATATCCTGCAAAAGTACGAATATTTTTTGATATCTGATGTTTTGGAAGTATAAATGATGTTATTTTCCCAGATTTCCCCATTCCTTTCCCCGTTGGCTTTTCTTTTTTCCCCATTTGCCGGAAAAGCGTAGCGGGATTGTGGGGAAAAGTTGGATTCGTCTTGCAAATTGAGTACTTTTGCAATCGCATTCAGAAACAAGGTTGATAGAGTGCTGTGATAGGGTGTAGCAACAGTATGTAGCGGCAGAATCTTGCGACAATATGTAGCGGCAGAGAATTTTGCCAAATACTCTTCACTCTTCACCCATCCCTCGCAAACCCCGATAAACAGGGCGTTTGGCGGGGTGAAGAGTTCTCGCAACTCTTCACCACTCTTCACCTCTCTTCACCCATAAGGGAACATCTTTAAAATAATTATAGCATGAAGAATTCTACAAAAAACGGATCATCTGAGATGATGATCGAAAGTGGTTCAGACTTCTCTCTGGTAGAGAGCTTTCTGGACGAGTATTATCTTTTCCGCAGAAACATTCTGAGCGGAAAGACTGAGTATCTCATCATTAAGAAAGATGATGAGAGTGAACTGGAGGAGAAAGATGGTGACTGGAAGGTGCTCACCAACAATGCTTTCAACTCCATCGTCCGCCATGCCAAGCGATTGGGCATCGGCGAGAATAAGTCGCCTCGTCAGGACATTGATGAGTTTATCAATTCCGAGGAGGTGCCTGTGTATAATCCTATTAAGGAGTATCTGGAAAGCCTGCCTAAGTGGGAGGGACAGAACCAGGTGGCAGAACTCTTTGGCAGAATCCCGGGGTTAACCAGCGAGCAGCTTAACTGGTGCTCCATCTGGTTGCGTTCGGCTGTGGCTCATTGGCTGCAGATGGATATGCTGCATGGCAATGAGGCGGTGCCTATCCTCATCGGTCAGCAGGGGTGCGGAAAGAGTACCTTTGCCGTTCGCCTGCTGCCGGAGAAACTTCGCCAGTATTTTCTCGACCACATCAACTTTGGCAATAAGTTTGATTCCGAGATGGCACTCACCCACAATCTCTTTGTCAATATCGACGAGCTCGCCAACATGGGAGCTTCGCAGCAGGGCAAGCTCAAGCAAACCCTCTCCAAGGTGAGGGTGAACGGGCGTCCTATCTTTGGCAAGAGTCAGGACGACCGTCTTCGATTTGCATCGTTCCTGGCTACCACCAACGATGAGCATCCGCTCTGCGACCCTACCGGTAGCCGCCGATACATCTGCCTTCATATTCCTGCGGGTGAATATATAGACAATAGTTCGGTCATCAATTATGACCAGCTCTATGCACAAGTTATGTATGAGCTTTGCCATCAGCAGACCCCTTATTGGTTCACCAATGACGAGGTGGCTCGCATCCAGCAGAAGAACCTGCCTTTCTTCAAGACAGACGATCTGGAATTGATGATACGCAACTGCTTCCGGGTTCCTGAAGGGGAGGAAGAAGATGAGGGAAAGTGGATGAACTGCTCTGAGATTTTCCAGGTGCTGCATGAGCATTATCCGATGCTGATGAGTAATCTGAGCACCAAGATTCGCATCGGACAGTCGCTCAAGCTGATGGGTTGCAAGATGAAGCATACCAAGAAGGGGCAGGCTTATCAGCTCATTGAACTCAAGCAGAAATAGGGGAGGCTTGGTGAGTGATTTTGCCGGATGCTTCTTTTATAGGTGGTTTCTGAGATTGTAAGCGGCTCCGCGTTTATACCATTTGGGTGAAGAGTGGTGAAGAGTTGAGCCAACTCTTCACCCCTAGGAAACGCCCTGTTTATCGGGGTTTGCGAAGGATGGGTGAAGAGTGAAGAGTATTTCATGACTCCATTGTTTATTCAAATCTCGGAATCAGAAATCCCAGGGAGATGGTCTTGTGCTCTTATCTCTTATGGCTGGTTTTACTGTGCTACATGGACAGCCAACTGGCAGATATGAAGACAGTTGGCTGTTCTAGGTAAGACAGTGAACTGTTCCGGTTCCGCCAGTTAACTGTTCTACGTAAACAGTTAACTAGCCAGATCTACCTTTATCATCCATAAAAATGTGATTATAGAATGATTAAAGATCAATTAAATTTTCAAGAAAATGAGTAAGGTAAATATTTATACAGCAGATTCGGTATGTCTCAAGGAGTCATGCCCAGTAAAGGCCACATGTGCCCGTTATCATCTTTATTTACAGAAGTCGTTAACGGAGGAAACTTTCAGTGTTATCAATCCCAACATCTTGTCTCCATCGGAGCAGGGCTGCGAGTTTCGTCTTATCAAGAAGATACTCCGCATGGCTCGTGGTTTCAAACGCATGTTTGATTCCATGCCATCGGGCAACACGTATCATTTCTGGCATCGCACTTCTTATTTCAGCGAATCCACCTATTGCCGTGCCAAGCGTGGCGCCATCCTCATCTCTCCCGAAATGCAGAAAGAACTCCTTGCGCTGTTCGAGAAAAACGGTGCCGACATCAGCATCGGGTTTGATCAGTATGAGGAGCAAGTGGGGTATGTGCTGCCTTGAAAAAAATAGCTCAGGTGAGATTGTCCATGGTTAGATAATCTCACCTTGAGCCATAATTTTTCCGGTTTTGTCTTTTGATAGTGCAGGTCAATGAAATGATTCATATTACTAATACTCAATTATTTGCATGTTTCGTAAATGTTTTGCGAATATTTTACCTTTTTATAAATTTATTTTCGTACTTTTGCAAGCGTATTTACTTATTTTATAATAATGTATGGCAAAGAAAGATGGACGATATATTGAAACAGATAAACGCTGGCGAGGTATCGGGGGTGCAGTTCAAGGAACGCATTCTCGACAAATATGATATTGCCTGTGAGTTAGTGGCGTTCAGTAATTCACATGGTGGCAAATTGGTAGTTGGTATAAAGGATAAGACCAGAGAAACCAATGCCTTGTCGTATTCTGAAGTACAAGAAACGACCAACTTGTTGAGTGACATTGCTTCAGAAAACGTAGTGCCATCCATTCTGATAAAGATAGATACAGTTGAAGTTGAGGATGGCAACTTGGTTGTTGCTACTGTGAAGGAAGGACCCAACAAGCCTTATCATGACAACAAGGGAATCGTATGGGTGAAGAATGGTGCCGACAAGCGTAAAGTGTTCGATAATGCAGAACTTGCAGAAATGATGACCGACTGCGGTAGTTTTGCACCAGACGAGGCTGGTGTTAGGGATGCAACTGTCAACGACCTTGATGCAACGACGATCAAGCAGTTTCTTGGCAACCGTTTTGAAAGAGTTTTGGAAAAGAAAGGCTTGACAGGTGACGCTTTTAATGAAGCATCACTTGATATGATATGCTCTGCCATAGCTAAGGGACATGACTGTGAGAAGATACTTCGCAATCTGCGATTTATCCGTCCAGATGGTACACTGACCGTTGCTGCCATGCTTCTGTTTGGCAAATACACCCAACGTTGGATGCCAATGATGACTGCCAAGTGCATCTGTTTTGCTGGCAACAGCATCGGCGGCAAGGTATTTCGTGACAAGGTGAATGATGCAGATATGGAGGGAAATCTGCTTCACCAATATGATACTATCATGGATTTCTTCACTCGTAATCTGCATAATGTGCAGGTGGGAGAAGAATTCAACAGCATGGGTAAGTTGGAAATACCTTACACAAGCTTGGTTGAGTTCACGGTAAACAGCCTTGTACATCGCTCGTTGAACATGAAAGCCCCTGTTCGCATTTTCATTTTCGACAATCGTGTGGAGATTCACAGTCCAGGTGCATTGCCTAACGGACTCACTGTTGATGACATCAAGGCTGGAACTTCCATGCCTCGCAATATGTTCCTTTTTAACAATGCTATATACTTGCTGCCATACACTGGTGTGGGTAGCGGCATCACTCGTGCTCTTGATGAAGATGTTAATGTCACGTTTATGAATAATGATAAGGCGCAGGAATTTGTCATCACAGTTTGGAGAGGAGAAAGTAACCAAGTCGAGGGAAAAAGTAACCAAGTCGGTAACCAAGTCGAACAAAAAAGTAACCAAGTCGAAGAGGAGAGTAACGAAGTCGAGGAAAAAAGTAACCAAGTCCAAGACTCTGACACTCGACTTAGACACTCTGGCACTGACTTAGATACCAGACTTAGACACTCTAACACCAACTTAGATACCAGACTTAGACACTCTGACACTAAAAAAGTGTCATTGTCTAATAAGCAAAGGGATATAGTCAATTTCTGTTCAGTTCCTCGAACCACCGCAGAGATCATGGAACGCCTTGGTTTATCCAATCAGACAAAGAACCGTGAGCGTTACATCACCTCCCTTGTTGCAGCAGGATATTTGCAGATGACTAATCCGGATAATCCTACAGCAAGCAACCAGAAATACAAGAAAGTAAACATAAGATAAGAATGGATTCATTATTTCAATTTCAGTTTGCATGCTTCATATTCATGCTCATCAATGCCTTCATCGTAGCACTCTCTCATCTGCATGTAAGATGGGAGAACAAGCGGTATGAGCGTTCTCGATGGATGATCGTTGCTGCCCTGATAGGACTGGCGATACAATATGTGTTGCAGATGACTTTCGGGTTCCGTGCTATGCACGATAATCTGGGGGCGGTCATCAACATCCTCCTCTATACCCCCTGCTTCTCGCTCATCTCCATAGGAATCTACAACATAGAAACCACCCGTGCTAACCTCAGAAAAATGATACTGATGTGTAGTGGCATTTATGCTGCCATCATTGTGGTCTTTTGCGTGGGTATCAGTCTTCATCATAGCCTGTATATCAGAGAGGGGCTTTATCTGATGCTGACTCTGTTTTGCGTAAGTGTTTTCTATTGCATATACATGATTATTCAGGAGATGATTAGGCGTAAAAATATGTTGGAGACAATGGCTGCAACGGATTTGTTGCCTTACGTGAGATATTCGCGTGCCAGTGTAATCATTCTATGGCTCGCAGTTCTCGCTATGCCAGTTGCCATCTTTTCTACTACCTTATTATATATAGTAGGTCCAGCCGTATTGCTTGCCTTGCTGTTCTTCAACCTTACGTTTATCGCTCTCGGCAGCAGTTATATTCCAACAGAAGAGCTATTGGATAAAGAAGAGGAAAGCTATGCCTTAGCGAGAACTAAATATAGGTATGGGGGGGCACATTCTGCCAAGCAGTATAATTCTGCAGGAAGTATAGAATCTTTACAGTTAATTTCCGACGAGCGCAGAGATTTCATCCAGAAGAGTCTTGATGATTGGTGTGCGAATTTAGGATATAAGGACTGTAATGTAAACATACTGACACTTTCCCGTACGCTTTGTATCTCAAAGAACGAACTGAGCCAGTTCTTCGACCAATGCCTGCACTATAACTTTCGAATATGGCTCAGCGAGATTCGTTTCAACGCTGCCAAAAAGATGATGTTGGAATATCCAGATTATACCAACGACATCATTTCAGCCGAGTGCGGATTCTCTTGTCGAACTCATCTTTACCGAATCTTCAAGACAAAAGAAGGCTGTTCTCCTACCGAATGGAGAGACTTCCAATCTACATATGCAGCACAAAATGATTCAAATTGAGCCTAATCATTTTTTCGTAAAATACCAAAGAAAAAGCAAAATTTTTATCGAAAAACAGCCAAAAAGGTGTCGCATTCCTACAAATGCGACACCTTTTTGGTAGGAATGCGACACATGAACAGGGAAAAAATGCCCCTTCTTTCGTGGAAATTCACTATATTTGCAACATGAAAGAAGTAATAGAAACAATGCCAAGGATTGAATTAGCCCTGATCATCATCGGGGTGTTTGTACTCATATTAGGTATTATCTTGGGATATGCCATGATACATGAGTACAGGATGTATCTTGAGAATCATTGGAAGGCTCGCTATAGCTTCTGCGATTTCATCAAGAGGGAGAGATTCTATATCTATCTGTTTCTCGGATTGACTTTTGTCGTCATTCTGGGAATCACAGTATATATAATGGCAATGAGAGAACAGGTGTCGTTCGGTGGATAATGCCGCTGCATAGTGGTAAGATTCGACAGAACGCACAAAAGTATTTATTTTTACAAGAAATTATTAATTCAAAAACAAAAGATATGAAAATGAATTATGTAAAAATGAGATGGCTTGTTCATTCCTCTATGGGGCAGCCGTGTCGTGACTGAAAAAAGAAATAAAGGAGAGCCAAAGACGATGAATACGAAAAGAAGATACATCTATCTGAAGATATGTACGCTGGTCATGTTCGTGTGGCTGACAGCCTGCAACCGTGACCCGCAGGAGGGAGAGAGGGGGATGGCCGTAGCCATCGACAACACCCAATGCCCAGACGTGCCCATCGGGACAATCAAGCTCTATATCTACGGCACGGGGGGAAACCTCTACGCCACCTACAACTATGCGGACGCACGGGGCATTGCTGCCGTCCTGCATCCCTTAGAAGCCGGACACTACACGGTAGCGGTGGTCATCAATGCGGACGAAGAAGCGGCGGCCTCTACCCTCACTGCCCTGCACGAGTGGTTAGAGATGGAAATGAGCCACGAGACCAACCTGCTTTCGGGCATAGCGGAGGTGAATGTGACGGAGGACGGCATCAGCCCTGTCACCGTCTTCCTGCAGCGGGGTGTTTTCACGCTGTCCACGCTCCGTCTGCTGCTCACGCTGCCCGTCCCGAAACTGCCGGATTACACACCAGAGGAGAGCAAGACTCGTGCCGCCGGAACCGCCAATATAATAAGGTGTGTGGCAGAACTCTGCAAGGCAGGCACGGACATCGTGGTGCTTCACAAAGCCGTGACACCCGTCCCGCAAGCCGACGGCACATATCTCGTGGAGCTTGAACTGGCAGAAGGCTCTTACGACCTGCGCCTGTGGACGGACTATGCCCGCGCTGACAATCCGCTTGCCGACACATTTTATCATACGGAAAGCCTGAAAGCAGTGACCATCGTCACGAAGCCATACACGGCGAACACCGATGCCAAGGATGCGGCGTACTATAACAAAAGTGACATCACGCTGTCCAAAGAGGGCGCAACAATGAATGTGCAACTCCAACGCCCATTGGCAAAGTACCGCCTCATAGCCAAAGACGTAGAAAACTACCGCAAGCTGATGGAAGCGAAGCCGGATATATACCCCCCGTTGAAGAATCTGACGGTAAAGGTTCTGTATGAGGGATATTTCCCCTCTGGATTTAATGTTTCTACAGGAAAACCAAATGATGCCGTAAGTGGTATAAGTTACTCGCAGGTATCACTTCATTATAATGATGTTGACAATGAGGTTTTGTTAGGCGGCGATTGGGTGTTGGTAAATGGAACAGAGTCACTTGTCAATGTTACAGTTACCGTAACTGACAATCTTGGCAATACGTTATGTCGTGCTTCGGGTGTTCAGATAAATTACCGGAATAGCCACCTTACGACAGTGTATGGCAATTTTCTTACGGGTGGCATCAACAAGGGCGGCGTCGACATAAATACCGAATGGAACGGAATATACAATGTGTGGTTTTAAGTAACAAGTAAATATACAATTAGAAAATGATTAAAAAAGTTTTAGAAAATGATTAAAAAAGTTTTTTTGATGCTGGGCATCGCAGCGATGCTGGCATCGTGCAGTCAGAACGAGGAGTTGTTTTCCGACAAGGGAAACAACACAGTACAACAGGTGACTTTCACACTCGCAACCGACGAGAAGCCCCAAACACGTGCTACCGTGGATGGCTTGCGTTATGTGGTTGCTGTCTATGATGAGGCTGGTACGACAGAAGTAAAGCAGGAAACAACTTTCGAAAACAACAGCTTTACCATCATGTTGCCTCCGGGTACATACAAGTGTCTTTTTTGGGCAGACTATGGCAGTACGAACTATGACGCAACGGACTTGACAAGTGTGAAAGAATTGAAAAGCACTGAGGCAGACGCCAATGCCGAGGCTTTTTATGCAAACCAATCGATTAAAGTCAGCAATGGCAATCAGGTAAACGTTACGCTGAATCGTGCTGTAGCCAAAGTAATTTTGAGGGAAACCGATGTGTTGGAGCCTGGAAGCATGACCGTGACTTATAGCCGCCCAACGAGCTTCAATGTGGCAGACGGTACGACAACAGGGACAGAATCTGACACCAAGACACTGTCCATCGAAAACGAAATACATGGGACAACCGATTCTCCTGTGGAAATAGGCAGTTTCTACGTGTTGGCAAGTGCGGATGAGGCAAACCTTGACAATTTCATTACACAGTACAATGAAGAAGATAAAAAGACGATAAGTAATGTACCCGTACAAGCTAACTATCAGACTTACATCACAGGAAAGTATGGCGCAAAGGTCAACCAGCAATTCCTTATAGATGTCAATACCACCTGGAGTACTTCGGACAAGGAAGGTAAGTTTCTGAATGTTAATGGAGACTACACACTTGTCAACAAAAGTGGCAGTTATGACTGCATCGTTCTCTCTTCTACCGGCACTTCTGCCATCGTAGCCTGCAAGACCAAACAAGCGGGAGCTGAAAGCAAAGAGGCAGCCGCAGCAAAGGCAGAGGCTATCGGGGGACGACTCGTCACCTTTGCAGAATTTGAACTTTTATGTAAGGCAGGCAAAGTAAAAGATTCTTATGCTGATTATTATTGTTCTGATGATGGACGATGCTACTATTTACATGGTACTATAGGCCATGACGGTGTAGTAGAATCTGATCTAGAATATTATGTAGCTTTTGATATAACAAAATAAATAATCATGCGTGGACGGAGTATCCGTCCACGTCTGACACATTCAATAATTTTAAACGTAAACAATTATGAATGATTTCAAGAATCAATGGCTCAGAAAGAGGACTTTCGCCATTCCTGCCTCGCGACTGACGGGCAGGCTGACAACATTGAAATCGGACGTTCCTGCTGCCGACTCGCTCTTCTGGAAGTTGTGAAACGGTAGTCTCGACACGGCGGTGCAGGTGTTGCAGACCGATTACTTCAAAGGCATCGCAGCCGGGATGCTCGACTATCCCGACTACAACAACGACATCATTTCAGCCGAATGTGGCTTCTCCTCCCGTTCCTATCTCTATCGCATATTCAAAGAGAAAGAAGGTTGCTCCCCAAATTGTCTGGAGAGCGAAAATACATCATAAGCAACCCAACAAAGGGCATATAATTATATGGTGATGTTGCGATAGTACCGCCCTAACTATATAAAAATAGGTAGTTAGGGCGGTGGTATCGCTTATAACTCCGCCCTAACTATATTAAAAAAGGTAGTTAGGGCGGTGGTATCCTTGCAGAATTCATTTTTTTTGTTTATCTTTGCACCTGTAAGATTGAGTATAAATGAAATAAAATCAGAAATTATGGATGCAAACGGAATAATAGGACGTGAATATGAGCAGAAACTCATTCTGGAACGTTGTAATAGCTGCAAGGCAGAACTGATAGCAGTCTATGGTCGTAGGCGTGTAGGAAAGACTTTCCTGGTTCGGAAAATGTTCAACGACCAGTTTGCCTTTTCGTTTATAGGTATGTATGAAGTGAGCCGTGCTGTACAGCTGGAGCAGTTTCGTATGGCACTGACGCAGTATGCTAAAAAATCTGTGCCGAGATTGAAAACCTGGTTTGAGGCATTTGCCGCTTTACGTGAATATCTTTCGGGGTTATCTCAGCAGGAGCCGATAGTTCTGTTCTTTGATGAGTTGCCTTGGATGGATACGCCCAAAAGCAATTTCATCGCAGCCTTCAGCTATTTTTGGAATTCATGGGCCTCTATGGTCCCTCAGCTGAAACTTATCGTCTGTGGTTCTTCTACCACGTGGATGTTGGCTAAGTTTATAGGCGATAAGGGCGGATTGTATGGTCGAGTAACCCGTCAGATCTATCTGGCTCCCTTCTCTCTGGGCGAGACAGAGCAGTTCTTAAACGGATTGAAAGGGCTGGCTCTTACCCGCCAGCAGGTGTTGGATGTGTATATGATACTGGGTGGTATTCCTTATTATCTTGATATGCTGGAGCGTGGTGTTCCATTAGACGTGTGCATCGACAGACTGTTTTTCTCGCAGGATTCACCATTGCGTGGAGAATTCGATTTCCTCTTCCGTTCCCTCTTTAATGACTCCAGGTATTATCGCAAGATAGTAGAGGTGCTTTCAGAAAAAATGAAGGGTATGACCCGCAAGGAATTGATGGATGAGTTGAAACTGAAAGGTGGTGGACAGTTGTCTGAAATCCTGGAGAATCTGAAGAAATGCGATTTTATCAGGAAATATTCTACCATAGGAAAAAGTGAAAGGGATGCCCTTTATCAGTTAACAGACTTATATTCATTGTTCTATACCCGTTTTGTGGCAAACAACAGTGGGCAGGATAAGAACTTCTGGAGTAATATGCGTAATTCTGGAAGTAGAACCGCCTGGAGTGGTTATGCTTTTGAGCAGGTATGCCTGCATCATATTCCACAGATTAAGAAGGCTTTAGGTATTTCTGGTGTTTTGGCGAATGTTTATTCCTGGTCTTGCCGTCCTTTTGTGGATGCTACCGGTGCAGAATGGAGAGGAGGTCAGATTGACATGCTGATAGATCGTGCTGATGGAGCTATCAATATCTGTGAGATGAAATATGCCAAGGATGAGTTTGTGATAGATGCCAGCTATGAGCAGCGGCTGCGTGACAGGATGTCTTCCTTCTCTGTGGCGACCAAGACGAAGAAGGCATTGCTGCATACCTTCATCACTACTTATGGGGTGAAGCAGAATATGCATAGCGGATTGGTGAATAGTGAGGTAAGGATGAATGATCTTTTTGAAAAAGCATACATAAGATAAGAAGCGTATGGCTTCTCATCATGCTCCTCGTGCCAAACTTGGCAAAAAAACGCAAGTTTGGCACGAACTCAACTGATAAAAGACTGCTTAATTGAAAGATTAGAGCAGTTTAAACCAATACTTAACCAAGTATTGATACCGCTTATAATTTCAAGAGTTTGGCAAACTCCCAAACCACGATGCCGGCTGTTACGCTGACATTCAGGGAAT
>ERZ1034913.1702-NODE-1702-length-12656-cov-17.963812_pt1 | contig 12656 bp, 17 predicted proteins | sample MGYA00520697_ERZ1034913 | MGnify/ENA primary metagenome ERZ1034913 (study PRJEB33766, sample SAMN09781786) | gut metagenome | biome: gut microbiome | host: Homo sapiens | place: Madagascar | study: EMG produced TPA metagenomics assembly of the PRJNA485056 data...
CAAAGGTACGAATAAATGAGAAGTCTACAATGGTATAAACGCGGAGCCGCTTACGGAGCCGCTTACAAAACGTGATGGATGCGTGATGGATAAATCCCCTTTTTGAGGCATCTGTCACGCATGTTATTTCTTTAGAAATCAACATCTTATCCGCTTATTTTTGGAAAATCGTGATGGGTGATAGATGCTTTGCAAAAATAAACACGTATGCTCATGCATTCCCAAAGAACTTGCTGCGTTCTTTGCTGTCGGCAAGTTTTAGTATAAGGTAGTAACGCCCTTTGTGAAAGAAAAGTTAAAAACGAAAAGTTTTTAGTCGAAAATTGCTTTAAATCAAAAATAATTGCTATATTTGCAGTTGATTTTATTGATAGATAAAAACCATGATCGCATTGTCTAATGTGACACCCGGAAGAGGTCGTTTTGTACCTCTCAGTGCAGGCCTAATCTCCTGCATCCTCCCCGAAGAGACAGGAAAGGGGTGTCGGTAAGAAATGCGCCTATAAAAAGATAGTTTTTTCGATTGCTTGTAACGAAACAAACATTTTTCTCTACAGACAATGATAGTAAAAAAGATATTCATACAAGATTTGCAAATAGCCAAGTCATTGATAAATAAGGATGAAATGGTTACTCGCAGATACTTCTATCAGCAATGTTATCCACTATTTAAGTCCATCTATGACAATTACTATACCGGATGTGCAAATTGCAAGGAGTTTATAGATGAAATATACATTGTCGTTCTAGCTCCAAGTAAGAGTACAGGAAGATGCCAGATGGAAAATTTCAGAGGGGAGAGTACATTGACCAGTTGGTTGAAAACCGCCTGTTTGTTTTATTGCTATAAGCAGTTTGAACAGAAGGAACGTATGCCTAAGCATGAACAGATTGCTCATGTAAATATGAAAGATAATGAGGATGACGGTGATAGAGCAGATTCCGTTTACGGCTCTATAGAGATAGATTTTTCTAATCTCAATCGTCAAGATGCTCTGACCATTATCAAGCAGATGCCCAATAAGCGATACAGCGAGTTGATACGTCTGCGTTATTTGGAGCTGATGACCAATGAGGAAACTGCAAGTAAATTAGGTATGTCAATGGAGAACTATTATAATAAGCATAAACTCGCCAAACAACAGTACGAGCGAATCTTCAGAAAGGAGGTAGGTCATGAATAAAGATTTTATGCCACCTGTAAGTATCGAAGAGTTTGCTGCGTATTTGGATGGTAATCTTACAGAGGATGGAATGAATGAAGTTGCTTCTGCTATAAATTCAGAAGACAATTTGCATGCCATCATGTCAAGTTGCCAAACTGTAGATGATACTTTGGCAAATTATGAACCTTTGCAATTAACAGTTCCCGATGAAATTTCAACTATGGATTTCGAGATACCAAATGTGAATGATGGTGACTATCTTAATATAGGTGATTGGGCAGATTTGGATGTTGCCGCATGTGCTCCATGTGCTTCATGTGCAGCAGACACATCTGTTGATGATTTCATGAATCCGGGAAATGACATTGCTTCTACAAATCATCATACAGGATTGGATGATGATCCTTCAGACATGGCATCAGACCATTTTATGGATGATTGGAATCATTCCTCAAATGAGGAAAGTTCTATAGATTTTGATAATACAGATTATAACGATTTATAAATATGAATGGACATCCACCATGTTTCAGTCCCTATATGTTAATCTGCTCAACACTTCAAACTGTGTTCGGGTATGATAGACGCAAGGAACAGGATAAACAGGCAGATCTTGCTCAGCAACATCAATTGGAACTTCGTAAGGCAAAAGAGGAGTTTCAGGATGAGCTGGAAGCCCAGAAAGTAGCTGATTTAAGAGCAAAAATGGCAGTTGCTCGCAAGTATCGTGCAGAAGAGAAATTCGATCAAACTGTTTTACAGCATAAGACAGAAGAGTTGAAGGCTTTTTTCTTCAAATGTCTGCCAATCAAACAGATTGCTATTCCACAGTTGTTGGATGCAGCTAAGAATTACAAGGCACAAGGCTATGATAGCAGTTGCCCTTTGAATGTGGTTCTGTTGCATACCAAACAGGCTGCATTGGATTATAATGATATTTGCAATGAGTTGGATAAGACTCAAATGCAGCTTGGCAATGTCATCTATCGAAGATGGTGTGATAAGGATGTTGCACAAAATTCCGCAATCCTGAATTTACATGCTATTATGAGCAACATTCCGACATTGGTTATATCGCCTTTCTTCCAATGCGGAAGCATACACTTTACTGCATCTATGTGGGAGGCTCAATCTGAGGCAAAACCAATGATACGACCTTTATTCTCTATACAATGTCCATCAGAATACTTGGCGCCTCATCAGAAGTTTACGGCAGAGGGGAAGAAGAAAATTCAAGAGCGAATTACTTTGATTTCTACAATTCTATCCGGTTGTGCTCGTGATACTTACATGCTGATGACGCAAGGACAAACACCAACTCTTCCTACATTTCTTAGGAATAATCCTATGATACTCAAATCTTTGCTGGGAGAAGAAAACAAGGAACTTTGTACTTTTATGCTCAATGAGTACAAGTCGATGAATGAATTATTAGACAAAGCTGATTGTCCTTCGCATTTGCTGACAAAGGAGGAAGTTAAGCAATTGGCTATAGAAGCAAAGAAAGCTTCTGGAGAATTACAAAGTTTAACCCATAAATCTTTGGAGGCATAATCTTATGGATCCTATTACAATGATGGTGGCAAGTATTGGAATGCAGTTTTTCAATAATTATGCCAACAACGATAAAAATAAAGAAATTCAAGATAAGCAGCGGGAGTTCCAAAAGGCAGCTGCGGAACACGACTTTGAGCGAATGCGCAAATTGCAAGCGGAATCAGCCAAACTTGCGTTGGAGCTTGAAGCCGAGGTTCACAAAGAGCGTGCAGAGGATATCAATAGTAACTATGACGCTCTATTAGAGAACTTTGCACATAGTTTTGCTATCCAAAACTGGCCGCTTAATGTGTTGCCTTTCGTCATGAAAGGAGAATCTTTTGGAAGTCTGTTCAAAGGCACAACAAAGTCGGTGAATATGCATTGCATCTTTACCCCTTCCAACTGCGACTGGTTCAATAGAATGTTCTATGATGACATTGATTTGCGCCTGGAGGCAGAAATGAACAACAACTGGAATGCCCAAACAACGCATCCTATCGTTTATTATGGTGGTGGATGGAATCGCCGTACCGTATTACCACATGGTATTTCAATTCCTAATCTTATAGATCTTGACGATATCGGATTGTTGGAAACTAATTTGAAGAATGTTCCAGTCATGGTTGTTACTCCTTATTTTGACCCTTGGCTTCATTTCAGAGTAAAAATTTGGGGAATGGGTAAGGATAGTGAAGTTCCTTTCAGAATAGATATTCCGCATGGGGCTGACATCGAGTTCTCTAAGCGTATTTTCTCCTATGATTACAATAAAGACATGAAGGAGGAAATGACCGAAGATTTTATCAATACAACTATAGAGGAATTCGTTCCTTATATGGAAAGTCTGATAGGTTTTGTGGCGGATAAGTATTTTTGGGGAATGTATGGGATTGCTCCAAAACTTCCAAATCTGTTAGAAGAAAACAAGAGTTGTCTTCAAAAGTTTAAAACAATTTTCTTTAATAGATATAAGACGCTTCCAAATTCAAAAATGGATGATATACAGTCTGTTGGTAAGAATTTAGCTTACATTAAAGGCTTTGTGAATAACACTCAAATATATACAGAATATGATCGAAATCAACTTTTGTGTCAACTTCACGAAAAATATATCAATCTTATAGGAGGAAAGGGGAATTTAGTACATTCAAATTTGGCTTTTTTAAATGAAATAAAACAATTAGAATTTAATTCTCCTTTAAATGATATAGTTCAAGAAGAAATAGAATTTATATCAAACAATGAAAATATGGAGGTGTGGTTTTGTGCAAGTCGAAATGAACTGTTACAAAGAATTGTCAATACCCATAAACGAAACAATATTGAAGCAGTACATTTTCTTGTTGAAATAAAAAATAAGACTATAGCTATTGGCGCATTTTTGAATACTGAAAATGAGATTGTGTATTCTTCTGGGAATATAGGAGAGTATATTATCTTAATGAATAATCAAAATGCTAATGGTTCATACCTGATAGATGTTTTGACATTAAAATCTAGTTTACATTGTGGTGGGGCAAGATTCAACGGTTTTGATTATACTCAGTTAGACAAAATTTATAAAGAAAAGCAATGTTTGTTGAATAAACTAATAGAGCAACATCAGAATCTATATAGCATTGTTGCTGATTATTTAAAAGAGGCACCAGTTAAAAATATAACTTATGAAGATTTACAAAAATGGAGTTTAAGTAAGTCTGATTCTTCTGAAAAAGTAAGTTTTGTGATAGGTTATAATTCAAAAAATGCTCTATATTATATAGTTGGACTTACTTCAAACAAAAAATCAGTTTACGCTTCATATTGCAATACATTAGACGAAAGTTTGATTGCGCATTTTGGAAATAACTTAATATTAACAATAAAAACAAAAGACAATGGGATTTAAATTATCAAATTTTTCTTTTGAAGAATTAGGAAGAAGCATGGATAAGGATATCCGTGAATTTAGACAGGCGTTAGGTATAACACCTACATCAGTGAATGAGAAAAAAGAGGTGTCTATGGGAGATATTGTAAGACAATTACTCCAAAGAGCAGGACAGGATGTTACAATCCAATCCATTGGAGTTGATTTTGAGTACAATGATTTAATCAAATGGGTACGAGAGAATGCTGTTGGCAATAAACTTTATGTTGTTAGAGGCAGTCTTGAAAACTCTTCTGATGGAATTTTATGTGTATTTTTTGCCAAGGATAAGACTCTGTTGACTAGCGAAACATATCCAAAAGTCTGCTATGTATTCAAAAATCTTAATCCTACTATAGAGGATTTGTTTGCGGGTGGCAAAGATATTTATGTAAAACCTATAAAAATAGTATAACAATGGAGGTAGTTCAAAATTTTTTGAGTGGAATAAAATCCATCATTAGCGGTGGTGTGAAAATTGTTGTTGCTGCAGGAATGGCAACATGGGCAATGTTAAAAATAGCTTGTAAAGCCGCTTTATGGATTGTTAAAGGTGTTTTTACTATGGCTAAAGCCGGCTTTGACTATGTAATAAGTACTATAAGTAAATTCTTTAAGCCTAGAGCAATAGAGACCCTTACAAAACAAACTATTTTTGATCTCAAAAATTTTATAGATCAAAAATTTGAGGAGGGAAATTTTACAGTTGAGGGGGGAGAAATTCTTGTAGATATGAGTAATCGTTTAAAAAATGCATATGATAATGATGAAGCGTTGATTATAGCTAGAGGTGAAGATGAGGAAGGTAATGAAACTTTAGCAGAACCAAAATTTGTCAAGGCAGACGATTACGATGAGAGAATTAAAGATGCTGGAAACAATGGTAAAATTTATGTAAAGAAAGTTAGAATAGCAGGTTAGAAAATGGAAGAGATTATGAAGAATTCTTGGTTATATATTGGTGGTGGTATAGCATTTGTTATTACTGCTGGGTATTTCATTTATAAACGAATTGGAGGAGACCCTATCGATCCTACAGATCCTATAGGATGCATTCCGAAGAAGTATATCGAGTCTTTGTCCTATGAATTCATTATTGAAGAAGCTAAAAATATGGTTTCTGAATTAGATGAAGAAGTTGTCAACGATGATTCTGTTTTAAATTTGGCAGTTATTCCTAACAAATTAGCTTTGCAATTTATTTCTCTGCCCAATTCTAAAAAATGGCTGAAAAATACAGAACTAACAGAAGAAGAAAAACAAAATATGGTGATTCTTTCAATTAAAGATAGAGAAAAGGAGCTTCTTTCTGAGATTCTAATTGCAAACAAGGTCATGGATGATTATTATGATTTTGTATCAGAGGACAAAATATACATAAAGAAAATCACAGTTAGAAAATGATTATAAGTTTTTTAGTAGGCTATGCAATTGGTTATGCTATAGGTTGCATTATAAATGAAATTTGTATTAGAATTTCTAGTTATTGGAATGCAAAAGAAGAAATAAAGAGAAAAGCATCGAATATAATAGACAAGCCTATAAATGTTCTTGAGGTATTTAGCAAACAGACTAGTAAAGATATCGATGAAGAAGCATTAGTTATAAAGGCTTATGATTGTAATAATAATGTAATTGCAAACATAAATGTGACTGCTGAGAATGGTACAAATTTAAGAATTGGTGAAAGATTTAGTTAAAATGAAAATTATACCTGAAATTATAGTAGAAAATCCTACAGATATTTCTAAGGATATTCGTGATTTTGCAAATGACATGCTTTCTATTATCCAAAAGAGAGCATTGGTTGATAGCAACACGTGTAAAAATATAGAGGCAAATCTCTATATTTATATTGGTATTAATGTCAATATAAATAGTGAAAAGTTTAAACCCATAAAGGAGAAATTGTATTATGGCTCGGATGAGACTTTACGTCTAATGTCAGAAACTGTTAATTTAAACAGTATTATACGACAAGCATTAATCAACCGAATTTCTATCATTGATGACGTTAAAACTTGCTTTGTCTTTTTATCACTCTCTCCGATAGATAAGAAGAATCTAACAGGTGAAAGCGGCAAGAACGAACAAAGTGTCATGTACCATAGCACAGCCCCCATCTTTACATTAGATGAGGTTGTTATGAATCAAGATGAAAGAAATTCCATTATGAGGGCAATATCTTTAGTAAAAGAAAAAGATCTTATTTATAACAAATGGAATTTTAAACAGGTTGATAAACATACAAAGTCTATTTTATGTTTCCATGGAGTACCAGGTACAGGTAAAACCATGGCAGCTCATGGTGTTGCTAGTTATTTAGGAAAAAAGATTCTTATTGGAAGCTATGCACAAATTGAGTCAGAATTTGTTGGAGTTGGAGCAAAGAATTTAAAAGCATTCTTTGAATGTGCTGCTCAACAAGATGCTGTTCTTTTTATCGATGAAGCTGATACGTTTCTAAGCAAAAGACTGCCAAGTTCAAATGATAGTGCCAAACATTATAATAGCATGTCAAATGAACTGTACCAACTTGTGGAAAATTTTGATGGTTGTATTATTTTTGCATCAAATCACATTAAAGACTTTGATCCTGCTATCATATCTCGAATTATTGAACCTATAGAGTTCAAATTACCTGATTATGATGCAAGAAAACAGATTATTAATAATTTGTTTCAAAACCAATTTCCTGTCGAAGGAGGAAAGACGGAGGCTTTGATAGATGAACTTGCAAATCTGACCGATGGATTTTCTGGACGTGATATTCGTAAGGCGTTATTAATATGTAATGCGGATGCTGCATATAAAATGAAAATTAGTGCCGGATTGAATGATGAAAATATTAAAGTTCCTGTAAGTCTCATTCTTGATTGTTTTGAAAACGTAAAGGCTTCTAAAAACAAGTTAGATATAGCCTTGGGTAAAAAAACTACTTCCAATCTCATTTCCGAATTCTCTGAAGATAAGAACAAAAAGACACGTTATATGCAAATGGCGGCATATACATTGTTGGCAGATGGAGTAGTTGATAGAAAAGAGCAACTCTTATTTGATAGTTTATCAAAAACTATGGGAGTAAAAGTTCCTTTAGACGCAGAATCTCTTCCAGCAATAGAAGAAATCTGTTCCCAAGCATCTTCCAAAGAAGAACGTTTACAGATACTAGATGTTGTAACACGTATGGCGGCTTGTGATGAAAGAGTTCCTGAAACAGAAAAAGCTTTTATAAAGAAAGTTATAAATTGTTTAGGAATAAATGATATAAATAGTAGTGCTGTTATTGAATATACCGAAGCACTCTCTGTATCATATCAACAGATGGCAAAATTTAGTGATATGTTAGGTAATAGCGACCTTGATTTGCTTTCTGAATTGAAAAAAGAATATACAGAAGGTGCTGCTTACTATCATCTAGCAGAAATGTTTAGAGATGGTAGTGATTTTATGGGTGGTGTAGAGAAATGTCAGTCTAAAGCTGATTATTATTTTAAACTTGCAAAAGAATCGGGATATGAGTTACATGGATTACGAATTTGACGAAGATGAAGAATTATTATTAAAGGAACTGAGAGAAAAATTAGATGCAGAATCTGAGGTAATAGTTATTAAAGCTCCTTGTATTCCTGTTGAAATTTGGAAACAAATTCCTGAGCATGCTATACAAATATTAGAAGAAGCAGGTTATACGAAATATGACAGAAAAACTGATTCTATTATATTTATAGACAAGGATAAGTGATTTTCTTGGTGACATAGAGAATTGTCTGTTTAAAGTTAATTATTATTTTAGACTTGCAAAAGAATAGAGATATGAGCAGAATTAACATAGGTGCATTGGATGAGTTAAATGAATTTCTTAGAAGGAAAACATTCGATGTAAATGCATATGAAGAAATCATTATTAATCCTCGTATTCCTGTTGAAATTTGGAAACAAATTCCTGAACATGCTATACAAATACTAGAAGACGCAGGTTATACGAAATACGACAGAAAAACAGATTCTATTGTATTCGTACAAAAATAATCTTGTGGTGATATTTGTATCATAGAATCATCCTCTATACTAAAAAACGAAAGACTATGCTAACATTTGGACCAAAGGTAACTCATACCGATTTTGATTTCAATATCTTCCAAGGTTACGATCCCATTTGTGCGATTCGTTGCCAAGAAATGATATTGCGTGATTATGGAATACAGATTCCTAAGGAAGAGCTGACTGCATACGCAACAGAGCAGGGATGGTATCATGGAAATGGTACCAAACCTAGCGACGTTGGCAATTTGCTTGAAACTTGTAATGTGGGAACCCATACCCAACATTGTGATACGGTTTATGACCTCATTAATGAATTGAAGGATGGTCATCGTGTTATTGTTGGTGTGGATTCGCACGAGCTATGGGCAGAGCCTGGCTCTGAGGAATATGAATTCTATTGTAATCTAACAAATGCCGATCATGCTCTGATAGTTACAAGCGTAAATATTGACCCTGTAAATCCTGAAAACTCCACTGTCGTATTGACTGATCCGGGAAATGGTTCCATCATGGAGTATGACTTTGAAAGGTTTGCCCATTCATGGAAAGACTCCGACTATTTTATGGTGGCAACTGATGAACCTGCTCCATATCAATACAATGCCGAAACACAAAGTATGGAGGTATCTAACTTTGCTACAGACTATACTTTGCAGGAGTTCCCTTTCCATAATGAGTTTACTGATATTTGGCAAGTGGATGAATTGGGGTATGTGCCATACTATACTGATGGACATTTGCAGAGTATTACAGATGACTTGTCTTATGATGACTTCATTAATGCATACGATAGTGATAGTTTCACTATGTTAGATGACTCTTTTAATATATACGACACAGACGAAGGCTGGTCACAAATTGACTTTGCTGACAGTGATGTCATTACAGAAATAATGCCAATGGATAATATGTTCGATTATGGCAATGAAACCATAGTGAATGATACATCTTTGGATAGTTGATAACTCTAAAAAACAAGAAATATGGACGATATGATTTTTGACGATGGTTTGTTACCTACACCTGAGGAGCCGATTGATCCTAATGATAATTTGTTGGGTACATCTCATCATGACCCATTCGGGTCTCCGTTTGACGAAGAGCATCCTTTTCCCACATATGAGCAATTGCGTGGTATAGGATTTAGCTCAAAAGTGGCTCACAGTATAACTGAAAGTCTCGACCATTCATACACACAAAAAGAACTTTATCATGTTCTGTATGAATCGGATAATCCGGTGACAGCATACAATGATATGATGGATGATAAGGCTTATGCTGTTATTGATAAAGTAGATGATACGATGGACGAGATTGAAAAAAGTGGTTTGTTAGGTGATTCCAAGGCAAACATTCATTCAACAGATGTAACTTCTCACTACAATGAACCTAGTTCTGTAGAAGATTCTGATGATGAAAAAGAGCTTGGGTCGGCCGATTGTCGTTCAGAATGCAAATACAACACTGGTAAAACCTACGAGTATGCAGATTATGGTTATTCTCATTAAAAGAATATGCATAAGTTCATTACTTCTTCTGGCAAACAGTTATGGTATAATGTGAAAAATAACAGGATAAGTCTCTTTTCCCCAGACAATGAGAAAGAGGCTTGTCCTGTTACACATTTTAATCAACCTACCTATACGGATGGTTACAAGATAACAAAGTTCACGATAGAGATGACACAGCAATGTAATCTCAGGTGTTCCTATTGTTGCTATTCGGGAAGTTACAGAGGCCGCAGAGCGCATAACGAGAAGGAAATCTCTTATGAAACTCTTAACAATGTGGTTGAATTCATAAAGTTACATGCTGATAAGGAGGCTGCTGAGATAACAGTCTGTTTTTATGGTGGCGAGGCATTATTGGCAAGAAAAAAGATAGAATGGGTTGTTAGTACATTACAAGCTATCTATCATGAGAAAATTCAGTTCTCACTATCCACTAATGGCCTGGCACTCGCAGAAAATATAATTGATTGGTTGGCAACCTTTGATAAGTTCTTTGTTAATGTCACTATCGATGGTAACAAAGATATGCACGATAGATGCAGAAAGACTCTTGCAAGAAAAGGATCTTATGATATCATCATAAAGAATTTGGAATTGTTCAAAAGTAAGTATCCCTCTTTCTTTAAAGAAAACATTAGATTCCTTTCTACAGTATATTCATGGAGTGAAGTTAAGAAACTTGCAGAAATATGGGATAGCGAACCCGTTTTGAAAGGGCATTATCCTGTTCGTATTTCACACATTATCCCAGACTTTAATGATTCTTCGCGTGTTTACGACACTTGGAAAATAAAGGATGATTTCTATCAGGCAGCTTTCTTGGCTTATACGCATGAAAATGAAGGTATTATGTCTGGATGCTTTCAAAAACTCATTGATATAGTTGACAACAGAAATTATCGACGCTTAGCCAAAGAGGTGAATATTGAAACTTGTTTTCAGGACTTGTTTTCTTGTTTCATCAATGTAGATGGAGATTTATATGCTTGTGAAAAATTCTGCAATGAAGCAAAAATAGGAGATGTATGCAATGGTATCGATAAGAATTTAGCAATTCCTTTGTTGCAGCGTTTTACAGAGCGTAAAAATCGATTATGCTCATCTTGTTGGGCGCAACGTTTCTGTCGTATGTGCATGACAAGTTTAAACTATACGGATGAGGAAATAGTAAGAATGTGTGAAATGGAGCGAGACACTATAAGCCTTGCTTTGAAATACTACTGTGACTTAAAGGATTGGGAATTGATCAATCATAAAAAGATAAAGAAATGAATTTACTATCAATATTTTCAAATATCAATGAAGGCGACAGCTTGTATGTCATTATCGCCATTGGTATAATCCTCCTTCTATGGGGCATCACAAAACTGGTTAATAAAAAGAAATAGCGTATGGGATTACTTGCCGATATTTTCGATTTCCTCTCATCTTTTGATGAAGGATCGTACATAGAGGATGCAAAAGCTTGGGGAGATAAAGTGTGGAACAACTCTTCCAATAAAAAGTCTGGAACGTTATCCTTGTATCTTGTAAACGACCGTTTGTATAAACGGATGCGTATCATACTTTATGATGGAAATATAGCTAATATCACCAATGAGGATGATAAAGGCTGGAGCTATTCAGAAAAGAAACTTACTCGTTCTCAAAGGAGACAGTTGAGTGAGGAAGGGCATATAGAATTAATAAAATATTAGGTTTGTAAAATGTAAACAAGATGAAAAAAAGAGAAATAAGTAAATTGAATAAGATTTATCGCCAATTGGATGATGCTTGCAAAGAGGCAAATCTTCAGAAGTGCAATGAGGTTAGAAAATGTTTGGAGAATTTTATAAAATGTATCGAATCTAATTATTATGTGAAGAATAGATATAACGATAATAGAGTAATGACCATGATTCCTCCAGTATTAGTTGCTGATGATGTGTGTCGAAAGATTAATGACAAATTGACTATTTTTGCGATAAAGAGAGAACAACCGTTAAATCTTTACGACAAGAAACTTATAAAAAAAGCAGCAAGTAGTCTTTTTTTGAAGTTTAATAAATAAGGAGAAGTAATATGGGTATTTGTCCTTGGTCTAAAAAAAGAAGAAATATGAAACAAAAAAGAAGAACTTTTTCAACTGATAACGAAGATGAAATAACAAAATATTTAAATGAGTGTATCGTAGCGAGTTCTAGTAAATTTGAGAAAATTGCGCGACATATCGTGTTTGCAATTTTAGCTTCAGCTTGGGCAACAGTTGTTGCTATAGATACACCAAAATATAAGTATTTTTTATTTGTTGTAGTTTTAATAGCTATAATTTACTTAGCCATAGAATTATGTCATTGCTTTGTTATGGAACGTATAAGTAGAAAAATACAAAATGAGAGAAATAGTTCTAATTTTAGTGATGTTGAAGCCATAAAATTCTTCAATCTCATTAGTAACTAAAGTTTCCCACCCCTACAAAATAGGGCTTTTGCAGATATAAAACTC
>ERZ1034913.1703-NODE-1703-length-12656-cov-5.510356_pt1 | contig 12656 bp, 8 predicted proteins | sample MGYA00520697_ERZ1034913 | MGnify/ENA primary metagenome ERZ1034913 (study PRJEB33766, sample SAMN09781786) | gut metagenome | biome: gut microbiome | host: Homo sapiens | place: Madagascar | study: EMG produced TPA metagenomics assembly of the PRJNA485056 data...
GCTGATAATAGCTTGCATATCGCCTCTGAAATCTTTTTGATAGCTTTCATATATTCAATTTCTTTGGTGCTATGGTTTCCACTCTTTTCAAACGATTTCATCTTACCTGTCATGGTATCAAGTTTTTCCAGCAAAGCATCAATTTGATTCTGCTCTTCAGAAATCGCAGAGGTGATCATCGACATTCTATCCCTATATTCATATAAACGTTCCCGCTCATATTTCATCCGCTGCTTAAATTGTTTCGCCTCATCTCTTTGATTTCTTGCTTCCAGATAATCCTCCTCTGATACGAAAAGATCCATGATACTTGGAATTGGAACCGGATTCATACAAACTGCACTAGTAAAAGAATTACTAAACGTTGTTAATCCTGCTTTTTTGCCATCAATAAAAGGTGGATCAATCTTTGTCGTAAAATCTGGCACTTGAAAATTCTCAATTGTCGGAAGAATTTCCTCTCCTAATCTACGTGATATATCTTTTTTATACTCCACATGTTTTCTTATTGCATCCCGTGTCTTGTCAGCCCGCTTTAAAACTTTCTCATATGCATTTTGATAAAGTTCTTCTCCGTCATTGATATATTCTTTGGCATTTTTGAGATATTCTCTCGTTCTCTGTCTCCGTTCCATGTTATCTTTCATGCTGTCAAATAATCCCATACAAATCACCGTCTCCCTTCTATAAAATATTCTGTAATGTCCTGATGAAAACTTTTTCACATATACTAAAAGTATACACTTGTAGGATGACACATTCTGTCATCCTGCTTATTTTCTACTGATATCTCTCCTGCATTTTTCCAAGCTTTTGTCCCATCTCCTCCCGCAGCCACTCCGGTCTCAGAATCTCCACCTGTTCCCCCTGACTGAGCAGCCACATCAGGATGCCTTTTCCGTACACTTCCGCTTCTATTTCACAGGCACCGTCCTGACAGGACACGATCTTTGCAGTAGGCAGGCGGTCTAACACTGCCTCTGCATTCCTTCCAAAAAACAGAAATTTCACCCGCATCAGTTCACCGCTGTACATAAACTGAACTCTTTTACGAAACTCTCCCTCCTCAAATCTCCCATTATACGGCAATTTGAACTTCTCACCCATTTCCCGGCATTTGACGATCCGATCGATCCGGAATATTGCTGGATAACTGTACTTGTGCTCATATCTTCCGGCCGCATTCTTTTCGACGATGAATGCATTCAGATAAAAATAATACTCGGAGAAAATAATCCCGACAGGTTCAATGACACGCTTCACATTCTCCTGTACCGCATCCTGCTTCTGATAGTGGATCTCAAGCCGGTTACAGCCCCGGACCGCCTCACCGAGCTTCCACAAAATGTCCGTATTCCGGATTGGATGGGTAAGCTCCACATAATGGTACTTCTCATTGGCGATCAGGTCAGATACCAGCTTCATATTGCGCAGTGGCACACAGCCTTCCACCAGCTTATTGAGCAGTGCTTCCATCTCCTTTTTGCCAAACGCCCGGCTCTCTAAAAGGATCTTACTCACGGCAAGTATTTCGCTGTTGCTCATGGCGGAACCGTCCGTCCCGGTCATCACGAAACCTTTATGTATCCTGTCGTACACGATCTCCCGTGACTCTGCCGTGCTTTCCGCTTTCTGATCCTCCAGAAATGCCCGGATATCATCAATGTCGCGTTGGATCGACCGCTCATCCACGCCAAATCGATTGGCTTCCTCCGCCTTATTGATCCGCTTTCCGGCGCAAAGACGGACATACATGCTCAGGGTTCTGGAATTTTTAGAATGTTTGTTGTTCATCTTCTGTCTTGTTTCTCCTGTTATAAATTTCGTATTACGTTTTTATCATACGCTTTCAACATGACACCATTCGTCATCCTCAGATTTATTTTCCCATGGCACTGTCCCATTTTCTTTTCTATTTTGATCAATATAAAACGAAAAAGAACAGCAGCAGACCTTTCATAATCTGTTACTGTTCTTATGTTTGATAGATTTGTAAATCACCGGACACCGCGGCATTTTATCCATACTTACCTCATTTTTATTCCATCTTCCAACATTATTATGCATGCATATCCTACAAAATATTCACAATCATCCAATCCCATTGTCGATCAGATCCGCAATACCCTCCACATCGCTTTTCGAAAAGCTGTCAAGCAGCAGTCTGTCCAACGCATACCGTTCATCCAGACATGCCATGGCACAATCCGCCAGAACGGTATTTGCCATTCTGCAAAAACGGTTTTTTGCCTCTTCTCTGTCCGTTTTTTGCCCCAGTAGTTCCTGTTCTTTTTTGTATTTGCGGCCGGACACTTCTAACAGCAGCGGAAGCAGATCATCTCTCTGTATGAGCAGACAGCGTTTTTTCTGAAGCTGATGCTGTCTGGCTAATATCTCCTCCGCTTCCCCGATCGTAATGGATCCGGACACCTTTTCCGGTGTGTCTGAATCACTATGTCCCTCACATGCCAGCTTGTCGAGGTACGCACAGATCCATTCCGGGCATACGTCCTGTTTCGGCTCGCCCCGCAGATATGCCAGAGCCTGTGCCATCTGGATTTCCCGTTCCTTTTGCAGTGAGACACGAAGCAAATCGGATATATGCCGTTCTGACATATAAGGGATCTCGGATTTTGCAGCAGCTCCGGATGCCCTTTTATAGAAGATATTTTTGGTACCGGGCTGCACGACCGGTGCATATAATTCTCTTAATACATCCCGGTTCCGCCCATGCTCCGCATATACGACACTGCAGTCGCGCCGCACCGACCGGATCAATTCTTTGGCGGATGCATTGACCTGCATCTTTTTTCTCCGGCTGATGTTTTTCAGAAAACGTTTTATCAGCTCCTTATCATCGCCATCGTCAATTCCGCTTTCCTCAAGCCACTGCCTGTAGCCAAGCTGCTCCAGATCTTCTTCCATGCCTTTTTTGACATCCTCCTGAATGTACTGCAGCAGCTCCGATTTTAATCGGATGAAATAGTCTAGCGTTGTCTTGGAGTACCCTTTAAACATCTCTGCATGAGTACACATCCGTTTTAGAAAATGCACGGGATCAAGTTTGCGCCAGTCGTCGTAGAAGCTCCACAAACGTTTTGTATGTGTCTTCTGCAGCGGTACATATGTCCGGCACATATGCTTTTCAAAGACGAGGATCATTTCCTCGCATTTTTCCATGGACAGCTTATGCTCCAGCCCATAATAATAGATGATTTCCCGGTAATCGTTGACCTGGACGCCGGGCATGCGGAGTCCCTCTATGAGATACTGTTTCAGCTCCTCATGCGTCAGATGCAGTGCAAATGCCAGTTGATACATTTTATCTCTGCCGGGTTCACTTCTTTTGGTGATGCCGCACCAGGCACGAATGGTTCCCGGCGCAGCAATATCACAATCTTTTAGTTGCTTCTGTAATGCCCGGAACGCTGCATGACGACGTTGCTCCTCATCCGCCGGCTCTGATCCACCCCACCGCTCCATTAGAAATGTGTCAAATCCATAATCCTGTCCCATTTTTTGACCTCACCTTTTATTCCCCAAGCAGGGTATCCAGAGAACCTATTACATTCTTCTTGTCTTTTTGCCCTGTCGTTTTCTTTTTCGTTGTTTTTGTTGTTGCTTCTGTTTTATTTGGTCTTGCTGTCGCTGACGTTTTCTTCTTTCTGTTCCGGGATACCTTTGTGGTCTTTTCTTCCCGTTTTGACGCTTTGTCCGTTGTCTTATCCGGACGCTCTGACGGCTTCTTATCATCTGGACTTCTGGTAACAGACGACGTCTTTTCCGCTGTGGTTTTCGGAATCGACGTCATTTGTTCCGGCAATGCAGTTGCAGTTATTCCAAGTGTCGTTTGTTCCGGCGATGCTGTCCCTCCCTGTGTCTTTTGTTCCGATGGCATGTCTGCTGCCAGACTGGTTTGCGCCGGTAATCTACCTTCTTTCTGAACCTGCCCATTAAGACGCATCATTGCGATGCCTGCTCCTGCTGCCACAAGCACAATGAGTACAAGACCGATCCGAAGATATATTTTCCGCTTTGCCCGTAAGGCTTTCTCCCGGATCAGTTGCCTTTCCTTCCGGCTCTCCTGCTCTTTTCCTGCCTGTAATAATTCTCCGGCGATCCGTTCGGTCGATAACTCTTCCTCCCCCGCCGCCAGAGACTTTCTGCGTCGTTCTTCCTGCCTCTCCTGTCCCCAGTGTTCCCGGCATGCTGTCCGCCCGCTTTCTCCCAATGCTTCGCGCAGCGCACGAATGCTTTGATAACGGTCTGCTGCCATCACTGACATTCCTTTACCGATCGCGTCACTCCAGCCCTTAGGAAGCGCAACGCCCTCCATCTGATCCAGCGGAACTGTCCGGTCACTGACAAGACGCTGCGATGCCTCCTCCGGCATGACCCCGGAAAGCATATAATACATAACGGCACTGACGCTGTACACATCTGACCATGGACCGGTCTGCCCCTTGCTGCGATACTGCTCCTCCGGTGCAAATCCACGTTTGTATATGACCGTCATCGTGTGATCGCGGTTCACAGTACTTCGAGCCGCTCCAAAATCCACAAGCTTCATAAATCCCTGTCTGGTGATCATCAGGTTATCCGCACTGACATCGCGGTGAATGATATGATGTGCGTGCATCTCCTCTAAGGTATCCAATACCGGACGAAGCATGGTTTGAACCTGCCCTGCGGGTATCTGTCCATTTTTTTGTACATACTCCTCGACACTGATCCCATCAATATATTCCATTACAATGTATGCGGTATCATTCTCTGTAAAATAGTCATGTACAACCGCTGCACCCTCCAGTGACTGAAACTGTGCAAGCGTCTGCGCTTCCTTAAGAAACGCTTTCATCCCCTTCTGATATTCCTGCTGTGCGCAGGTTTCCCCATCAACACGGTTTACATGAGAATGAGACCGCACCGGGTTTCTTCGTACAAATTCTCTGGGATAATATTCTTTGATGGCAACCGGTATGGACAGGGTCTGATCCCAGCCCAGATAGGTAATTCCAAAACCGCCCTCCCCCAGAACGCATCCCGTGTAATAACGCTGCTTCAGGCAGGTTCCCTCTGGCAGACAGTATGGCGGCGTCTGGCTGTTTTGATTGTCGTATCCACAGGCACTGCATACATCTCCCTGTTCCAGCAGATGCATACAGCAGCTGCATCTTTTCTGACCTCCTGATATCATTTGTCTGCTCCTTTACAGCCGTATCCGTTTTAACTCTGTATAAGCACTGTATTTTTTCTTTCCATTCTTAATCTCCCATGTCCTGACCTTGCAGTACACGCTGCCTTTTCTTTTTGTATAGGACAAACGAAAGACTCCATTATATTTGGAGATCGGATGAAGAGTTGTTGTTTGTACAATACCATTTTTCTTCATCCAAATCTCCAGATATTGACCTTTATATTTCTTCAGTTTGATCTTCAGATAATTTTTTCCGGGTGTTATCTCCGTTGCATAGGATACCGTTGGTGCCGCATAATCCGGGATCCGGATGCGCTCGCTGGTTACCGCTCTGCTGCGCACTGCCTCACCATCTCTGGCACCGAACGCAAAGATCTGATACTGATATTTCTTTCCTTTGCGAACCGTTGCATCCAGATAACTTGTCTTTCCGGTGACCGTCCCAAGCCGCTTGAGTGCGCCATTCCTGCCCTCTCTGCGGTAAATACCGTATCCGTCAACTCCACTGACCTTCTTCCAGCGCAGCGACACCTTCTGAATCTGCTGCAACGACACATTCACCCCGGACACACAGGAAAGTTCCTGCGAAACCTTCAGTCTTAATGAAACATTAATGTTCTCCGTCACTGCCGCAGACGGAGAAGGACTCTGTGCCCATACTGTCGACGGTGGACTCTCCGGTGCCGCACTTCCTGTCGCTGCCGGCTGCTGCGTAGAAGATCCATCTACCGGCTGTGATACTTCTGACGGAACTGCTGAGACGGACGGATCCTGTGTCGGATCATTCGAAGCCCCCGGCTCACCTGTCGGTTGAAGGGAAATTACCGGTTTCTGTGTCTCATACGGATCTGCCTTCGGAGATACAACCGGACATGCCATTTCTCCCTCTGTCCCAAATACCGGATAGCCATTCGGTCCTGTCACCCATGAGCGCAGTGGACAAAGCTCGCTGTACTGGTATCCCTGCCGATATTCTACAAAATCATTCAGCTTATCGATCAGACTGCTTCTTGCCGCAGAAAGTGAAATACCCTCGCACCCGGTCACATAATACTCATTCAGCTCTGTCGCCCGGGAATAAACGGTACGATTCGTTCCTTTCCAATAATAACAGCGCGTCAGAGAGCCTCCGTCGATATATCCGCAGATCTGTCCTTTTCCAAGCAGCTGCCTGATCTCTCCAACGGTATAGCAGCCCTCCACCGGCGTCATATTCTTCCGTCCGGCGATGCCTCCGGCATAAAAAATATCGCCTTCAATATCGCCAATATTATAGCAATTGATCACACGGCTTGCTCCGTCCAGCCCGGCAACGATGCCTCCCACCTGTAGAAAACCATAGGCTCCGCCAAGCCTCGCATGGGACAAATCATTCTTCTGCGTAATCACCCCTACTGTCCCATAATTGCCACAGTTGCCGATCACGCCTCCACCATGACGTCCGGAAATACCGCCGATCGAATCCATACAGTTTCCGTCCACAGCATCCTCGCGCTCCTTCTGCAAAACATCTCCATAATTAAAACAGCCATCGATCACAATATCATTCCAGCTGCTTGAAAATGTTCCGGCAACGATTCCGGCAAGATTGATGCTTGACTCCGAATGATAGGTAAGCTCCAGATTGCCATAATTGTTACAGTCACGTAAATAACCCTGAAACACAAAATCCACAATACCGCCAAGGTCGCCTCCGCTGCTTCGCAGGTCGCTGTAATTGGCGCAGGAGGTGATATTGCCTCCATCGACATATCCCACAATACCGCCACCGCCATAAGGGATCCGGCTCTCCTCTCCCCGCAGACTGCAGCCTGTCAGTTCTCCGGCAGTATGACGTCCGACGATGCCGCCGATTCCGTTGATCCGGTCCATCTCGTCCCGCTCCGTGGTCAGTGTATTCTTCCTTCCGATCACAACTACATCCTGCGCAGTCGTGTTTACAATACTTCCGCTGTTCTCACCGACGGCTCCGCCAATACAGCCGGAGCTCATGACGATATTGGCACGGCTGATGACATCAGACAGCGTCCCCTGCAGATTCCCAACAATGGCACCGACACCCGTCCTGCCTGTTACAAGAGCCTTCTCCAGCGTTAAATGGCAAACACTTCCGTTAGAACCAACACAGCCAAACAGCCCCGGATCACTCTCATTTCCGATCACGCACAATCCACGGATCGTGTGGTCTTTACCATCAAAGCTTCCCTGAAACGGATACTCCTTCGTTCCGACCGCAGTCCACAAAGTCACCCTGGAAAGACTGCCGGGATCTGTCGTCTGCGATGTTTCCAGATCCTCATAACAGTTTCCGCTCTGATCCACTGCTCCGATCAGTTCTTCGTCACAATAAATCCCCGTTCTCTTTGAGGCATCCTGATACTGATAAGAGGCTTCATTTAAAGTTATATCCGATGTCAGGCAGAAGCTTCGCCCCTTCGTGCTGTTTCCGGCATTCACATACTCTGCAAAAAGCGTTAATTCTTCCCCGGTACTGATCGTGATCGTTCCAGCTGCTTCGCCGGAAGACGTGAAATCAGTCATTGACACGGTATTCTCCGCAGCCTTTACCACCTCACATATATCGTCCGGTACTTCGGAGGTAACCGCAGACACTGCCATTATGACTCCCATCCACAACGCAAATTTCCTGTGTCTCCTCATATGTATCCTGCTCCTGTTATTCTTTTCTTTTAGTGTAAGATAAATAGCCGGAAAAAGCAACAACCTCCTAAGGAAATCACTCCTCAGGAGGTTGTTTGTTCCTGATCGGACACACCTGACAACTGCAGTCAGATGATTCCAATGTCATTCTTATGCAAATGCGCGCGCCTGCAATGCATGTACCAGGTTACGTCTGTCAGAAGGTTCGCAGTTGCCTGTCAGAAACAACTGATTGCGCAGATCCATTGTCATAATCCCGAGAATGGATTTGGCATCCACACAATATCTTCCGCAATAAAGATCAAAATCTCCCTCAAAGCCTGATAAAATATTGACGAACTCATTCACATCATGTACATCCTTTAACTGTACCGGTATCTTTTCTCCCATAACGACTGCTCCTTTCTCTTTTCTCTTTCTTCTCTTACTCTCTCAGGACTGCTTGCGGCACGATATCAAAATACTCTATCCGTATTAAACAATATATTGCTATTGTCGTGCCTCTTTTTTGCCCTTGCATAGTTTTACCACACTTTTTTCGAAAAAGGAACCATCTTGGCGAAGATTTAATAAAGATTTATCAGTTTGTTCACAAATTATAACACTTTGCTCAAAAAATCCTGTAATCTTGCGTTCTTGGGATGCTCAAAAAGCTCTTCCGGCGTATTTTCCTCCTGAATCTGTCCCTCGTTCAGAAATAGTACGCGATTGGCAACCTCTTTTGCAAATCCCATCTCATGCGTAACGATCACCATCGTCATTCCCTCTGCCGCCAGCTCTTTGATCAGGGAAAGCACCTCTCCTACCATCTCCGGATCCAGTGCCGAGGTCGGCTCATCAAACAGCATGACATCCGGATTCATTGCCAGTGCACGCGCGATCGCAATACGCTGCTTCTGTCCACCGGACAGCATTGCCGGATAGCTGTCTGCCTTATCGGACAGACCAATACGATCAAGCAACTCGTCTGCCTTTACAGCAGCCTCCTCCTTTGTCATTTTCTTGCGCTTTACCGGCGCAAGCATAATATTTTCGCGAACGGTCATATTCGGGAACAGATTAAACTGCTGGAATACCATACCAATCTTCTCACGGACAAGGTTAATATCCACATCCTCGTCGGTGATATTCGTTCCCTCGAAGGTTACACGACCGCCGGTCGGATCCTCCAGACAGTTCATGGAACGTAAGAAAGTGGATTTACCACAGCCGGACGGACCGATCACTGCAACAACATCACCTCTGCAGATCGTGGTGGAAATTCCTTTGATAACGTGATGATCTCCAAATGATTTCTCCAGATTTTCTACGCGGATCAATACTTCTTTATCGCTCATTGCTTCTCAGCCTCCTCTCCAGACAATGCACTCCTGCAGTAAGGATCATTACGATAACCAGATAGATCAGCGCAACGGCGATCAACGGCATAAATGCATCATATGTGTTGCTTCGTATAATATCTCCAGCCTTGGTCAGATCTACAAGAGCGATATAACCGCTGATAGAGGTCTCCTTCAACAAACTAATAAACTCATTGCACAGCGCAGGCAATGTGTTTTTGAATGCCTGTGGCAGAATAACAGATGTCATGGTCTGCGCATAGCTAAGACCCAGGCTTCTTCCCGCCTCAAACTGTCCACCGTCTACTGCCATGATTCCGGAACGGACAACCTCCGCTACATACGCTGCAGAGTTTAATCCGAACGCAACGATTGCTACCAGAAGCTTGTTATCCACGGACACCAGGATAATATAATAGAAAATCAACAGCTGTACAACTGCCGGCGTACCACGCATTACAGTCAGATAGATCCGGCAGAATGCATTGAGTATCGGAAATCCTCCGTTTTTATCATGACCGGTACGGATCACCGCGATCACAAAGCCGAAAATAATACCAAACAATACCGCAAATACCGTGATCAACAGCGTATTCTGCAGACCCTTTACAATATACTGATATCTGTTATCTTTAATAAAGTTATCATGAAAACGCTCCGCCAGGGAACTCTTCGTAATGCCGGCCTTAGGATCGATTGTAATGATAACCTGCTTTGCTGTTGTATAGGATTCTGTGAAATCAATATTCTTGAGACGATCCTTCGTGACAGTCATACCCGCCGCTCCAACATCTGCCTTACCGGAAGTTACTGCAGGAATGATAGAATCAAACTCCATATCCTCAACCTCAAGCTTCATGCCAAGCTCGTCGCAGACAGCCTGCATCATATCCACATCAATACCGGTAATCTTATTATTCTCATAATATTCATATGGCTTAAATGAAGCATTGGTTGCCATCTTCAGCGTGCCATTTCTCTTGACATCCTTGATCTCGTACGGCTTTGTACCCTTGACAGAATCCTCTCCGATATAATTATCAATAATATCCTGCAGAGTTCCATCTTCTTTTAACTTGGTCAACACTTCGTTGATCTTTTCCTTGAGATCCGTATTACTCTTGTCAATGCAGACCGCATAATCCTCAAGAGCAAACTCTTCCTTTAAGATCTTCAGTGTGTTATCCTTCTCGGTGTAAGCCTTTGCTGGCTGCTCATCGATGATAACGCAGTTGATCTTGCCGTTCTTCAACGCCTGGATCGCATCAGTTCCCTTATTGTACCGCTCGATCACTGTTCCTGCATCATCGCCCTCATAATCGGAAGCATAAATGTCACCGGTCGTACCAATCTGAACTCCTATCTTCTTGCCATCCAGATCCTTTACGCTCTTTACTGCATTCTTGGCTCTCTGCGCCAGCTGCTTCTCCTGTTTCTGTTTCTCCTGATAATTATGTCCAACAACGCCGCCCACGGCAGCAAGACATACGATCAGAAGTAACACATAATTCCAGCCCTTTGGAAGCCTTCTTTTCTTCTTCATGATTAACCATGCCTTTCTTTTTCCTGTGTCTGTCTGTCACAGAAATAACTATTATAAAGGGGGCAAATGTACTTGCCCCCATATTTCTCATTCTATGCTATTGCCGATGCATTTCATGCAGCAATAACGCTCCTGTCCATATACCGGATCAACCTGCGTATATGTTCTTTATAAGAAAATATACTTACAAACAAACAATACTGCAAGAATGTACATCAGTGGTGTAACCTTCTTTGCCTTTCCGCAGATCACATTGATAATTACATAAGAGATAACTCCGAGAGAGATACCCTCTGCGATACTGTATGCAAATGGCATTGCCAGAATGGTCATATATGCAGGCACTGCCTCTGTCAGATCGTTGAAATCGATCTGTGCAACAGAAGAGATCATCAGGAAACCAACGAAAATCAATGCCGGAGCAGTTGCAAAGCCCGGTATTGCTGTGAAAATTGGTGCGAAGAAGATTGCCAGAAGGAATAATACTGCTGTCACTACAGAAGCAAGACCTGTACGTGCACCGGCACCAACACCTGCTGAGCTCTCCACGTAAGTTGTTGTTGTACTTGTACCGATAATAGCACCTGCACTTGTTGCGATTGCATCTGCTAACAGTGCCGGCTTGATGTTTGGAAGCTTCTCATTCTCATCCAGCATACCGGCCTTGGATGAAACTCCGACTAATGTTCCGATCGTATCAAACATATCAACGAACAGGAATGAGCAGAGAACAACGATAAAGTTGAATACACCCACTCCCTTGAAATCAGCTGTGAAACACTGACCAAATGTGGTTGTGATCTTGCTAAAGTCAGTCATATGCATGGTTGGATACAGAGAGTAGAAACCAGCCTTTGCATCAATATGGTAAACACCTGCAGCCTGGCAGATCATACCGAGGATCCATGTTGCGATGATACCGATCAGAATAGATCCCTTGAAGCCCTTGATGTAAAGAATAACTGTGATAAACAGACCGATCAGTGCAAGTACTGCACAAATACCCTGTGTATGCCAGTTATCAGCAAATTTACAATATGTCAGAAGAGTAGAATCATCATTCACAATGATGTGTGCTCCCTGCAGACCGATAAATGCGATAAATAAACCGATACCAGCACTCACACCTTTCTTAAGTGTACTGGGAATTGCATTGAAAATTGCCTCGCGTACACTAGTCAGTGAAAGTACAATAAATACGATACCTTCCAGAAATACAGCCATAAGAGCTACCTTCCAGGAATAACCCATGTTTCCACATACTGTGTAAGCAAAGTATGCATTCAGTCCCATACCGGGAGCCAGTGCAAATGGGTAGTTAGCAAGCAGTGCCATTGCCATTGTACCGATGAATGAAGCCAGACATGTGGCGATCAGCACGGCTGTGCTATCCATTCCTGCTGCTGAAAGCATGTTTGGATTAACGGCAAGAATATAAGCCATTGTCATAAATGTGGTAATACCGGCAATCACTTCAGTCTTGACCGTAGTTCCGTTTTCTTTTAACTTGAAAAACTTCTCTAACATTTTATCCTCCATGTGATGTGTTATTAGTATCATTCTCTCAATAACGAAAATGACCCGTATACAGTATACCACAAAACATAGAAGTTTTGGAGATTTTCTTATTTTTTTATTAAAGCTTTATTATCCAAAAACAATGCCTTTATTCTCATGAAATATTTTACTTTATAAGAAATTCCCTGTTTCGCACAAAAAAACAGAGCCAAACACATCTCTGTGCCTGCTCTGTCTGAAAGAATGCCGCAGACCGGAATCGAACCGGTACGGGTATCACTACCCACGGGATTTTAAGTCCCGGGCGTCTGCCAGTTCCGCCACTGCGGCATTTGTCAAGATGAGTAACATCTTGAACGACCCAGAAGAGACTCGAACTCTCGACCTTCGCCGTGAC
>ERZ1034913.1708-NODE-1708-length-12608-cov-41.929818_pt1 | contig 12608 bp, 11 predicted proteins | sample MGYA00520697_ERZ1034913 | MGnify/ENA primary metagenome ERZ1034913 (study PRJEB33766, sample SAMN09781786) | gut metagenome | biome: gut microbiome | host: Homo sapiens | place: Madagascar | study: EMG produced TPA metagenomics assembly of the PRJNA485056 data...
CTTCATAACCATCTGTTTTAAAATTCTCTAGCGCAAAGTTACGACTTTATTTTCAAACCTGCAAGAGTTTTCTGTGAAAAGTTACAGAAAAAGTAAGAGATTGCGTTTTTTTATGTGACAGGACAAGGGTCTATATGCCACGATGAAAAGGTGGCGTATAGACCCTTGATTATATGGTGATATTCGTAATCTACATCTCCGCTTTCTGTTTTTTATGAATTGCTCAGATTCTTAATGATTTCCAAAGACAGCTGGGTAGCTTTGGCAACCTGTTCGGCAGAAAGTCCCATTGCCAGCAATCGTTGTGCTGTTTCTGTGTTTGCCTCATGTTTGCCTTCTGCTCTACCTATTTCTATACCTTCACGCTTGGCAGTATCTACGGAATTCTTGATGTCGCGATATGCCATCTTGCTGGTCTCGTACTCCCTCATTTCCTGCGGAGTAAACTTGGCTATCTCGGCTTCCTCGAAGAGGCGGTCGAAGACTTTATCGCACAATTCTTTCGGACGCTGGGTAAGCTTATAGAGGTTCTTCAGAGCATAGAGCCACTTCTCGTAGAGCGTATCCAGTTCTTCCAGGGGTTTGTTGAACTTGGCAATCTCTACATAAATATATTCGAGTTTGTCGTAAAATACTTTGTGGGTAGCTGTGTCGCACAACTGCACATGATGGCGGATTTTCTCCTTGTCGAATGCATCCTCGTTCATGCTGAAGTTAAGCAGTGCAACGGTATAGACATGATTGAGCTTGAAATCCCAGTCACTCCCCTTAGGTGCCTGCTCGCGAATCGGGAAAGTGGAGTAGAAAAGGGCGCGATCCTTGAAATACGTCTGGTAGGCGTTCTGCATTTCTACGATGAACTTCTCGCCGTTTTCGCCCTCACAATACACGTCAAAGATGGCTTTGCGGTCGGTATAGACATCTCCCACGTGCTCTGGGTTCAGATACGATACGTCCTTCACAACCTGTCTGCCATTAAACAAGCTGTTGAGGAAGCAAATGAGCAAATCCTTGTTCATTGCTGTTCCAAAAATTCGCTTGAAACCGAAGTCGGTCAGCAAGCTGATGTATCTTTCTTCTACCTGCTTCATAATCATCTGTTTTTAAAATCCATGCCGCAAAGTTACGACTTTATTTTGAAACCCGCAAGAGATTTCTGTGAAAAGTTTCAGAAAAAGTTAGAGATTGCGTTTTTTTATCCTATTGTTTTAAAATATCTTAATATCCCACTTTATGCTCAATGTTTATTTGGTCGTATGTGTCGAAAAGTGTAACTTTGCATTGATATTATGTGTCAGAAAGTGTAAGCTTTCGATATTATCATGTGTCGAAAAGTGTAATGATCTGATGGTTTTATGTGTCTAAAAGTGTAAAGATATGAAGAGAAAAATATATGATAAGCTTCTGGAATGGAAATATCAAGAGTGTCATAAGCCGTTGATATTAAACGGGGTAAGACAATGTGGCAAGACTTATATTCTTAAAGAATTCGGTCAGGAAGAGTTTGATAATCTTGCTTATGTAAGTTGTGATAGGAATGAAAACCTGCAAGCCATATATGAAGGCGACTTCGATACGGCGAGAATCATTCGAGGGTTAAGTGCTTTGACTGGTGTGGATATAATTCCCGGTAAAACCCTTATATTCTTGGATGAAGTGCAAGCATTCCCACAGGCGTTGGAAGCTTTGAAGTATTTCTGCGAAGATGCTCCAGAATATCATATTGTGGTGGCTGGTTCGCTGTTGGGGGTTGCCCTGCATGCAGGTGTGTCATTCCCGGTAGGCAAGGTTCAGACAATGCGTCTGTTCCCTATGGATTTTGAAGAATTTCTTATGGCTATGGGAGAGGACCAGCTGCTCAAGCTGATGCACAGCAAGGATTATGCATTGATGAATGCGTTCCACGAAAAACTGAAAGACTATTTGCGCCAATACTATTACGTGGGCGGAATGCCTGAAGTTGTGAAGATGTATGTGGAAAACAAATTGCTCGGCCAAGTGCGCACTATTCAGAACGAAATTCTCTCCAATTATGCAAGCGACTTCTCCAAGCATGCTCCTGCACAGGAGGTACCTCGCATAGATATGGTATGGCAGTCCATACTCGGTCAGCTTTCGAAAGAGAATAAGAAGTTTGTCTATGGGGTATTGAAGAAGGGTGGCAGAGCCAAGGAATTTGAGTTAGCCATACAGTGGTTAGTAGATGCCGGTTTGGTTTATAAAATAACTAAGGTGACAAAGCCTGAGTTGCCGTTGAAGTTTTATGAAGACTTGTCGGCATTCAAGTTGTATCTGTGCGATTGTGGACTGATGGGGGCTATGGCTGATACCGCTGCAAAGGATGTGTTGCTTGGCGATAACGTATTCACGGAGTACAAAGGAGCGTTCACAGAACAGTATGTCCTTCAGCAGATGCTTGCATCGGGTATTACCCACATCTATTATTACAGTTCTGATACTTCTCGTATGGAAATGGATTTTCTCGTTCAGCGTGAAGGGGCATTATTGCCTATAGAAGTAAAAGGCGGTACAAGCATCAAAGCCACCTCATTGCATAACTATCTTAAGGAGCACCCTGACATATCTGCCATCCGTTATTCTATGTTGCCTTATCGTCAACAAGAGAATATCTCCAACATACCGCTTTATGGAGTCTTTCTGCGTACTTAATGTTGTGTGAAACCATTGCTGTTGCAAGAAACATATACCACAACCTTGCCGTCCCTGCCAATGTTGTATTGGGATAAACAAATTACAAGGGTCTATATGCCACGATGAAAAGGTGGCGTATAGACCCTTGATTATATGGTGATATTCGTAATCTACATCTCCGCTTTCTGTTTTTTATGAATTGCTCAGATTCTTAATGATTTCCAAAGACAGCTGGGTAGCTTTGGCAACCTGTTCGGCAGAAAGTCCCATTGCCAGCAATCGTTGTGCTGTTTCTGTGTTTGCCTCATGTTTGCCTTCTGCTCTACCTATTTCTATACCTTCACGCTTGGCAGTATCTACGGAATTCTTGATGTCGCGATATGCCATCTTGCTGGTCTCGTACTCCCTCATTTCCTGCGGAGTAAACTTGGCTATCTCGGCTTCCTCGAAGAGGCGGTCGAAGACTTTATCGCACAATTCTTTCGGACGCTGGGTAAGCTTATAGAGGTTCTTCAGAGCATAGAGCCACTTCTCGTAGAGCGTATCCAGTTCTTCCAGGGGTTTGTTGAACTTGGCAATCTCTACATAAATATATTCGAGTTTGTCGTAAAATACTTTGTGGGTAGCTGTGTCGCACAACTGCACATGATGGCGGATTTTCTGTGCCTGTTCGCGAATCGGGAAAGTGGAGTAGAAAAGGGCGCGATCCTTGAAATACGTCTGATAAGCGTTCTGCATTTCTACGATGAACTTCTCGCCGTTTTCGCCTTCGCAATATACATCAAAGATGGCTCTGCGGTCGGTATAGATATCTCCTACGTGCTCTGGGTTCAGATACGATACGTCCTTCACAACCTGTTTGCCATTAAACAAGCTGTTGAGGAAGCAAATGAGCAAATCTTTGTTCATTGCTGTTCCGAAAATTCGCTTGAAACCGAAGTCGGTCAGCAAGCTGATATATCTTTCTTCTACCTGCTTCATAATCATCTGTATTAAAAATCCATGCCGCAAAGTTACGACTTTATTTTCAAACCCGCAAGAGATTTCTGTGAAAAGTTACAGAAAAAGTAAGAGATTGCGTTTTTTTATGTGACAGGACAAAAGTCTATATGCCACGATGAACAGGTGGCGTATAGACCGATACTCTTTTTGTTTCACATAAGTAACAAAAATGATAGATTTTTTGTTTTTATTACTTATAATTAACAGGTTTGGTACACATTGCGCCTCACGAGAAGCGACAAGTGTCTATATGCCACGAAGAAAAGGAGGCGTATAGACCCTTGTGTATATGGTAACTAAAGTTTCGCAAGTTACTTGAATATACTGACAAGGAAAAGACTTTACATTCGAAACTGCCTGAAAGACTCCGGAAAGAGAAGTGAGAGAAGCTGGAAGCCTGGTTCGCCGGCGGGGGATACACGCTACTTCACTTCATTCCTAAACTCCACCTTCCGCCTCCGGCTTGCCGAGGTACGTTTTGTGGCATCTCTGCCCGCACCTATCTGTACCGCATTTTCAAGTTAAAGGGAGGCTGTACCCTACCGAATGATGGGAGAAAATAGCTGAAGATATAGCCCCAGAGGATAAAACAGGACTAACCATTTTTTCGCGAAATAACCAGGAAAGCACATCACGAAATGAAAACATACGTTAAAAAAGTGTCCATTTGCCCCACCAAATGGACACCTAAGTGTAAAAAGTGAACCCCTTTTTCCGAAAAAAACACTATATTTGCACCATGAATGAAATATTAGAAACCATGCCAAGGATAGAACTCGCCCTGATTATCATCGGGGTGGCTGCACTCATGTTAGGTATTATCTTCGCATATCTTTCTATTTCTGGCTTCGATATTCATCATGCTGTTAAACCTCCTGTATTTCCTGGAGTGAATTTCGGCAATAAGCAGACAAATATAAATAACAAATATAAAATTAAATTATGAAAAAGTTTAACAATCAATCCTATGGGTCGCATGTCGACCGTATGAACTATGGGGGGGGCAAAGTTCTGTAGATTTGCCCTGCTCCCATTGATGTTGTTGATGTTGTTGCTTGTGCCTACACGTATGGTGGCGCAGACCACAACAGAAGACCCTCGTTATGCATTGTTTAAAAACTTGGAGGGTATAACCGATGTTACCATTACTGATGACGGCGGTTATCCTTGGCAGATGCTGGACTTGAACGCAGATGGAATGAAGGATCTTGGCTTCACTATTCCTGATGGTAGCAAGGGACTGATGTCAAGTAATTATCATGTGGACGGAAGTTCTTCAGAGACTGTAGTCAATTTCACTGTAGAAAAGCCTATGTTATTGATGTTTAAGTATCTCGTTTCTTCAGAAGAATTTGATGAAGCCACTATTACTTTAGATAACAAAAAGTCTTGGACGATTAGCGAAATAAATCAAATAGAGATTAAAAAATTATTATCTGTTGGCAAGCATTCTTTGAAGTTGTCTTACAAAAAAGACGACTCAGTTAATGATAATGCCGACCGCACATGCATATACGATCTGAAAACAGCAACCACTTTTTCTGAATATGTTGCAGACTACGTTGCTACGAACTCTACATTGACTTTCAAAAAAATCACTTCAGACAATCTGGAAGGTCTTGATTTAAGCCGTATGGCTGTGGTAGATAATATCGATATTGTGCAAAATGTGTGCACTAATTACAGTAGTATCAAGAATATCGTTTTCGATGAGAGTTTCAAGACTTACGCTCCTACATCGTTGAGTGGATTCTTTATTGGCTGCGAAAGCTTGGAAACAATTTCAGGCCTTGAATATTTGAATACAGCGAATGTGGAGATTATGGACAATATGTTCCATGGCTGCTCCGCTCTCACTTCTCTCGACCTCACTAACTTCAACACAGCGAAGGTGACGTATATGAACAATATGTTCGAAGGCTGCTCCGCTCTCACAACCATCTACGCCAGCGACAAGTTTGATACGGACAATGTTAGGAACAGTTTAGATATGTTCACTGGTTGCAAAAGTCTCAAAGATTATAGCGATAGCAAGACCGACCACACCTATGCCAACTACGGTACGATTGGTTATTTTACTCCTGTATTTGATTATGCCGAGTTTGACAATGCTACTGGAACGCTTACATTCAGACGCAGCCTTTCCAAGCCTGCAGGAGCTTATGACCTTAATGTGGAATCTAACGATCCGGGGTGGAATGCCCAAAGTGCAAATATCAAGAAGGTGGTCTTCGATGCTTCGTTTGCCAATGCAAGACCAACGAGCTGTTGTCGGTGGTTCGCAGATTGCTTTTATCTGACCGAAATTGAAGGTATTGAGAATCTGAATACCCAGAATGTGACGGACATGAGCTGGATGTTCACTTGCTGCTATGCGCTTACCTCGCTCGACGTCTCTAACTTCAATACTCAGAACGTGGAAGATATGACAGATATGTTTCTGGGCTGTGAAGGACTCTCTTTGCTCGACCTCTCTAATTTCAATACAGAGCGCGTGGAGAATATGTCCTCTATGTTCTCTGGTTGCTCAACTCTCCAAACTATTTTCGCCAGCGATAAGTTTGTTACGGACCAGGTTTCGGGGGGTTATGATATGTTCTTAGACTGCACAAACCTTAAAGGTTTTATAGATTATATCAGTGACTCAGACAAGAACGGTAACGAATACGCTAACTATAAGACTGGCTACTTCACCAAGCTGGTAGGTAAGAATGGTGAGAAGAAGATAGGTGCAACGGGAGATGCTCTTACTACGGAGAATCTTGTTCTTGACGACGGCAAGGATTTCGTGGCTTACGAGCCGTTCGCAGCCAAGGCTGCATCTTACAACCGCACTATTAATCCTGGCACAACCTGGGCTACGCTCTGCTTGCCATTCGAGGTATCGCTCGAAAATCAGAACTTCCGTGCCTTCAAGCTCCTTTCGGCTGATGATGTAGCTGAAACTGTAGAACTCGAAGAGATAGAGACAAGCATTGCTGCTGGTACTCCTGTTATCATCAAGATGAAAGATGGAGCAAAATCGCTCAGCATCTCTGAAGCCGACAAGGCAATAGCAAAAGATGTTCAGGCCTCAGAAACTGCTAATGGCAACTATCAGCTCCAGGGTATCTATACCCAAAAGGTGTTCGACAAGGTTGCTGATAACAACTGCTACATCGTGAAGGGCAACAAGCTGATGAACCCTGCCAAGCTGTTGGAGAACTCAAGCACAACACAGGTGGGTAGCAAGCCTTTCCGTGCTTACATGGTAGACAAATCTTCTGCTCCTGCAGCAGGTGCCAGAATGTTCAGCATCGCCATCGGTGGCGGCACAACAGCCATCGACAGCCTCAAGACCATTGCAGACGACAAGGCTGTATATTATGACCTGCAGGGCAATCGCCTCAATGCTCCTCAAAAGGGCATCAACATCGTGAAGCGTAATGGCAAAACAATGAAAGTTATCATCAAATAAAAAGAACTGAGAATTATGAAAAAGAAAAGATATATCAAGCCAGTGGTTAGCATCATGGAAATGGAAACCACAGCCATCCTCGCCGGCTCTGTTATCCAGAAAGCGGCAGAAGAGGATTATAGCGAAGAGTCGGTTAGTAACTATCGCGATGCAAGTGGCAGCATTTGGGCAGACTAAAAAGTCTCACCTTTAATAATAATGATACCCCATGGCACTCATGCCATGGGGTATTTTCGTTCTTACATTGTCTTTTATTGTCATTTACTCAACTTTCGCATGTGGTTTAAGTACGGACTGAAGGTTCAAAAGCTCCTAGCCCAGGGCATCGCCCTGGGTATGATGGCAATCAGCAAGACGCCCTGTAAGGGCAAAAGCTTTATGTTTTGCCTGGAGTTTTAAAGCTTTTGCCCTTACAGGGCGACAGGTTTGCGTCCGTAATTACCCAGGGCGATGCCCTGGGCTAGGGGCTTCTGCCCTTTCAGGGCGTGTCTTATTCCTGGTGAAGGTTGACAATTAATATTCGTTATTCCTAAGCAAGATTGTCTGTCTCCTGCTTGGTTCCTAAGCCACTTTTAATCTTTCAAGCATCCGATAGGAACTACAAAAACACCGTCTTTTCTTCGATAAGCAAAATCGCCTGTTCCCGTAAGTACCATCATGAAAGAGGGATAATTCATTTTTTCTGTATTTATTTTGTCTGCAAGTGATAGCAGGTTGGCTGCACCTTCGTTGATGAGTTTCTCGCCACCTAACTTTATTTCGATAAGTCCATATTTTCCATTGCGCAGATGCACTACTGCATCACATTCCAACCCGTTTTTGTCGCGATAATGGTACACTTCTCCGTCCAGCACATCTGCAAAGACTCGCAAATCACGAATACAAAGGGTTTCAAAAAAGAGTCCCATTGTATTGAGGTCGTTAATGAGGTCTTTAGGACCCAGTCCCAATACTGCCGTTCCAATAGACGGATCTATAAAGTAACGGGTATTTGCTGTACGGATAGCCGTTTTGGAACGTAGATTAGGATTCCATGCTTCGGAATCCTCTATGACAAATATTTTGCGTAATGTTTCCAGATAGCTTCCTGCTGTCTTCACGCTAATTTCATTTTCGTCATTTGTCATCATATCTGCCACAATCGTTCCGATGGTTGCTTGCGAACCTTGGTTTCTTGCATATGAACGTAATAGCAATCTTGTAGTCGTTGCATTGCGATTTACTCCATCTACTCGCGAAATATCTTTCTTGATGACCGCATCCACATAGTCGAATGCCTGGTCCAACGCTGCTTCATCTTTTAATCCACAAGCAAAAGGCCAACCACCGCGGCAAATCAGATATGCCAAGTCTTCTATTTTCAGTTTGTTAATGGCAACTATCTTTTCTGGTGTTTCAAATAAATGTGCCAAACTTATCTTTCCGTTTGATTCACCTGACTCGTAGAGACTCATTGGTCGCATTGTTAGCCAGCTGAACCGCCCTGTTCCTGAATGATGTATATCTTTTTCATCTGCAGGAACAGCGGAGCCAGTCAAGATAAACTGTCCCACGTCACGTCTATGGTCGATCTCAAATCTGATGGCATCCCAAAGTTTAGGAGCTAGCTGCCATTCATCAATAAGTCTTGGTGTTTCGCCATCCAGCAAGACTGAAGCATCTATCTCTGCCATCTGCAGATTGGTATCCAATGAGGCAGGATTATCCATATACAGGATACTGTTTGCCTGTTGTTCGGCGGTGGTAGTTTTTCCACACCATTTTGGGCCTTCTATCAATATAGCCCCCTTGCTTGCCAGTTTCTTTGACAGCATTTGGTCTGCAATTCTATGTTTGTATTCCATATTTTCTATTATTTGATTTTTGCATGCAAAGATACAACTTTTTTTCGATATTTCCTCAGTTGGCCGTATTTTATTTCCTCAGTTGGCTGAATTTCGTTTCCTCAGTTGGCTGTATTATCATATAAAATCGCCCAACAGGTGGTGTGCGCTTGCACATCAGCTGTTGGGCGATAGTCTGTCAGCTGTTGTGTATACATCAGCTGCTATGAGATAAGCTTCTTTTTATTCCTCTGCCAGTTCCTTCATGGCATCGTTCAGTGTATTGAACAAAACATTGATGTTTTCTTCTTCGTTCTTGCAGGCTTCCTTGAACAAAGCTACGGGGTCTTCCGGGTCACCCTTCAGCGGAGCCTCGTTGAGAAGGATATTTACATTGTTCAGCAGCATGCCGTGCAGAGTAGGCATGTGGAGCTGAGACTGAGTGCCCTCCTTGCTGCCACACTTCAAGCCGGCGGCATACGCCTTTACGATGATGCGTACCAGCAGATGGATAGCCATCGGCTCATCGGCAAGGCTGATGAGGATGCCGTGGGTATAATCGCGCAGATGCTCCTCAATGGTGGTAAACTTACCCTGCAGCAGCCAGGTGAAGTTGCGCTTGTATTCAGCCTCCATCGCATTGTAAAGCGGATTCGACTTGCAGGCTATGCGCAGATAATCAAGCATTGTAGGCTCAAAGGAAGGATCCGCCTTCTTCATGCTCTCGAAATTCTTCTTCATGCGGTCGTTCGCCTCATCCGCACTCTTGTAGTTGAGACGCACGAGGGTAGAGAACATGATGTCGAAGAAATATTGGTTCACCTCGCCATAATGCTCCAGCATCTTCTGCTTGATTTCCTTCGGGTCGTTCTTCTTCTTGAAGTCGTCGCCGCCGATAGCCGCATCCATGATGCCACGGGCATACGCCTCGAAGAAAGCTCTTACAAACGAAGCCACAGCTTGGTAACTATTGATTCTTTTGCTCATTGTTTATCAAAATGAATTAATCAAAAATCTTGAATTCATATCCCTGTTCCATCAGCCATTCTATGGATTGCGGGAGTGCCGTCTTCAGCTTGTCGATGCTCTTCAGCGAGTCGTGGAAGGTGATGATGCTGCCGTTGCGGGCATACTTCTTCACGTTGTTCACCACGTCTTCTGCCGTCATCCATTTGGAATAATCTCGGGTCACCACATCCCACATAATCACCTTGTAGGTGCGATGCAGCCACCAGTACTCACTCTGTCGCATCCATCCATGGGGTGGGCGGAAGAGATGGGCGTGGATGATGTCGTTCGCCTTGTTGGTATTGAGCACGTAGGAGATGACACGATGCTTGAAGGCACCGATGTGGTTGAAGGTGTGGTTGCCAATCTGATGACCCTCTGCCACAATCTGGTTGTAGAGGTCGTGGTTGCGCAGCACGTTTTCGCCCACCATGAAGAAGGTGGCCTTGATGTTGTACTTTCTCAAGGTTTCCAGGATGAATGGGGTGGATTCGGGAATCGGACCATCATCGAACGTGAGATACACCGAATGGTCGTTCTTGTCCATTCGCCATATTGCCTTTGGATATAGCCATCTAAGCCACTTGGCTGGTTGCTCTATGAACATGGGAAATATTGATTTTTATGAAATAATGAAAAGATGACCTCGCAAAACGCGAGGCCATCTCTTGTATTCTGATTACTGATTGCCTTCTGGCATTCTTCCGCCTCTGCCGTGGTACAGGGTATAGAGGTTGTTGAGTTGCTTCTGATACTTCTGTTCCAACTGAGGACTTACCATGCCTGCCACATCGCAGGTGCTCTGCATGATCATGATCTGACGGATGCAGTCGTTCTGACTCTGCAGGAAGCGGTCGTTAGACAACGACAGGTAGTAGTTGAGATACTGTGAGGCGTTCTTCCAAACTGCCTCCACATACTCCTTACCCTTAGCTTTCTGACCGGTCATCAGCCAGCCGCGAGCCATATCCAGAGCGCCGCTCATGTAGTCGAGCGTCACATTGTATGCAGGAATCTCCACATCAGCCTTCTTCAGGATGTTGATAGCCTTCTGCTTCTTGCCTTCGGCGATGAGCTGCAGGGCTGTCTGGGCGAGCAGACGGCGATGTGTATAGCACATGCGCATGGTGGTCTCGTCGAGATAGAGGCCCTTCTGCTTCAGGTTGCCGAACTTGAATCGGGTCATGATGTTATGATAGGTCTTCTCTGTGTCGAAGTTCTTGGCACCTGGCTTGTTGGTGGTGAACGGAGTGATACGGTTCACGAGACCCTCCTGTACGAAGTTGTCGCCAAGGTTCATGTAGTTCTCCTGACCCACAGTCAAAGCCACGTAGAGTGGACGGGTCCAGTTGCACTGAGCCAGCATTTCGAGCATCATCAGGTCGCCCTTGTAGAGAGCGCTCTTGCCGGCAAGCGAGATCACCATCTTGTCTGGGATGGAATCCGAAGCCATCATCATGCCGCTCTTCTTCACAGCCTCCTTGTCGATGGTGACGTAGAGGGTATCTGTTGGGATAACGTGCATATCTGGGTTCTTGCTGCGTACCCAGTATTTCAGGATGTTCTTCAGCTCGAATGGCTCATTGCCAAACTGCTTCTTGGCATTCTCTGGGTCCTGCTTGTAGAATTCCAGAATCTGCTGCTTAGCCTCAGGCTGAACAGATACATACTCGTTGGTGCCTGAACAGAAGTCGAGACGTGGCCAGGTGATAGGCACGGATGGGGAGTCGTAGGCAGGACGCATCATCTGGTCGATGTACCAGTCGGTCTGCAGATAGCTCAGGTTACATACACGTGCATCGGTTCCTACGCCCTCTACCTCCTGGTTGTACCAGAGTGGGAAGGTATCGTTATCACCATTGGTAAAGATGATAGGATGGCTCTTCTCCTGGAGTGACATCAGATAGTTCTGACCGAAGTCACGGCAGGTGTAGCGGCCAGAGCGGTCGTGGTCATCCCAGGTCTGCGATGCCATCTGGATAGGCACGAGGAGGGTGATAACGGCAACGATGGCTGAAATAGCTGTACCGCTGAGCTTCATCTTCTGCTTCAGGATGTCGAGGATGGCTACTACGCCAAGACCGCACCAGATAGCGTATGCATAGAATGAACCGGCGTAGGCATAGTCACGCTCACGTGGCTGCATTGGAGTCTGGTTCAGATAGATAACGATGGCAAGACCCGTCATGAAGAACAGGAAGAATACCACCCAGAACTGCTGGATACCTACTGGGAGAACCTCCTCTGTTTCCACGCCGTTCTTCACTACCTTGCGCTTGCGGGTGTACCAAGCCTGCCAGAAGAGACCGATCAAGCCGAGAATCAGCGGCATGCAGTAGAACACGTTGTGACCCTTGTTCTCCTTCAGATCATCTGGCAACTTGCTCTGGTCGCCATAGAGCTGGTCATCAATGAATGAGAAACCGGAAATCCAGTTGCCATGCTCTGGCTCACCATTGCCCTGGATATCGTTCTGACGTCCGGCAAAGTTCCACATAAAGTAGCGCCAGTACATGAAATTGCACTGATAGGAGAGGAAGAAGCGGATGTTGTCAATCTGTGAAGGCATCTTCACCATGATGTTCTCTCCGCAGCGGTCGTAAGGCACCTCGGTGCCATCCACGCCGCCCATCCAGTCTTCGTATGCCTGGGCATGAGCCGAACTG
>ERZ1034913.1709-NODE-1709-length-12598-cov-17.339074_pt1 | contig 12598 bp, 16 predicted proteins | sample MGYA00520697_ERZ1034913 | MGnify/ENA primary metagenome ERZ1034913 (study PRJEB33766, sample SAMN09781786) | gut metagenome | biome: gut microbiome | host: Homo sapiens | place: Madagascar | study: EMG produced TPA metagenomics assembly of the PRJNA485056 data...
AACAAAATTAATTGCAAAAGCTTCTACTGAAGAAAAAAGCTTATATAATCAGCACAGAGAATTTATATTATATGATGAGTTAAGAGCAAAAAGGTTATACACAGCTTGAATCATCTGAAATTCTTAAATATCTAGCACTTTTACGTATAAGTGGCGAATATCACAAATATTTAGTTAGTGTATTTGATGTAAACAATAAAGTTTATGATTGTTATATAGTTGACACAACTGAACCACGTGTAAGAACGATTATTGAAATGCGTTGTGAGTTATATAATATTGAATATACTGATATTGTGATTGAAAAAATAGAGCCGGTTATATGACCGGCTCTATTTTTACAAAATCACCTGCGAACTATTACTTATAACATCGCTACTATACCGTACGGAATCCCTTGTATAGTTACCCGCTGACTTTTTAGCATCATTTTGAATCAAACTGTCACTCCAAGTATGATAGTTAAATGACACACCGTCAATGATGTTTGCTTTATCCGTTGTAGTAAAGTCGCTATTATCAGACTTGTAAAATTCAATCCGCATCAAAGTTGACTGTTTTAACATATCAACGCTAGATGAATTTTGTGAATAGCCGACAAATGTACCGCCATCAGCTCCTGAGTAAAAGCAAACATTATAGCCAATACCAGATACACTGTTTTTAACAAAAAAGTCGATCTCAGCGGGGATAAAATAACTAGTCCATCTTTTAGATGACGCTGTTATTGCGCCAGTTGTTTTGTTTACCTGATTGTCAGTCATGTTTGACGGTACTTTACCACCGCAATAAGTATATGAGGATTTTGACTGGATAACAGGCAATCCACGTCTATATCTGTAAACGCCATTGACATAAAACTCAGTAGCCGTTAAAACAGGTCGCATAACATATGGCACATACTCCTGAGTAGTCAGATTACCGATGTACTCTTGTAAATCATTATATGCCATAACGGCGGAACTTGACGTTGCGTGTACAATTCCAATTCCGGATGTAAAGTTGTCGCAACTATCAACAACCATTGCAACGTGCGCGATGTTATTATAAGCTTTAGCTCCAAAGCTGTCAGGATGATCTGCAATCCAAGCGTCAGTCCACTTAAAAAATACAAGGTCACCTGTCTGTAAATCTGATAATGATTTTGGCTTATATAACCACCTGTTTAACATTGCCTGCAAGTATAGTTCATACGCCCATCGTACCTGACCTTTACTCTCAGGGTATGCTGTAATGATAAAATCTCTCGAATATCCGAGTTTACTTTTCGGACTCTCAGCTGATGCGCTAGCGTACTTTGTACCCTGATATCTCTGCCCCATTAAACAAAGAAGAACAAATGTACTACAGTCAATCAACGAAAAATCAGTTACGTTGTTGTATGGTTCATCAAGTACAGTTCCTTTTCCGTCCGTCCTTTCTATAGCGTTGCCATATGTAATATTACTGTTTCGTGTAGCCCACGTATTTGCATAGTAAGACATAGCAGTAATATATAGAGCTTGCTTTTGAGCATTGGTTAGCGTATGCGTTGGTGTCCCGCTGATGTAATACTCTTCAACTGCTTGTTTGATGAAATCCTCAAAAACACCAGAATCAACATATTCTTTCACAACTTCGGAAACTGTGTGAAAAAATACATCAGGTTCATAAAAGTTGTCCATTGCTTCTGATAATGCTGTCAACTTCTTTTTGATTTCATCAATATTGCTTGTGATTTCTGAATATTCGCTAAGAAGTTTTTTCATTTCGCACAGAATCCAGTCCAGATTTAGATTGTGAAAATCTGTGTAGGGAAAATTCTCAAATGCCATAGCACATCACCTCTCAAACTGCGTTGACGGAATCATGTTATACTCGATTTCATCACCATTTTCATCTTCTGTTCGCATAAGCAACGGCTCGAACGTTTTGTCAAAATAATGTGGATTCGGAATGCCGCCAAATTTAAAAATATTAATCGTTAATGATTTACCTTTTGTTGGATTTGTAATAAGTAAATTAAAGTGGTTAGGTGACATGGAATCGACAATAGGAAACTTAATAACAGTATTATTGGGAAATGACGACGGAGCAGTACTAGAACCATCTAAAAGTATAATTTCTCCAGTATTTGAAATTAGCATTTCAGCAATCGAGTAACCATCAGGTAACGTTAATGGAATTCTTGTGCTTGTTTCAGTCCCCTCTAGAATAAAAATTAATCTATTACCACTAAAACGTGTAATCATTTGCTTGCCCCCCTATAATCCACATTTCTAATCTGTCCGCTCTTTTCCCATGCATAATCACTAATTTTCCCGAAGGTCACAGACTGCCCCTCTTTAGCCATATGTAAAAAGAAGCCCTTGCCGATGTCAATCCCTATGTGTCTGCCTGTACCACCAAAAGTAGTATACAAGCAACTTCCTTCAACTCCATCTTTCGGAGTTGTTTTAATCGGGCAACTATCAAAATAACCTGTGCTGTAGTTACACTGACCTGTGATTGCGTTGATAAATCCGCTACAATCATAGCCGATTTTGTTTAATGACCAATTTTTGATGTTTGCAATTTCCGATTTTGAGTATCTCTGCCAGTACTCAGGTTCTGATGCAATCAACGCATCCATTGTTTCGTTCGTTAAACGCTGACCTTTTGCCCCGTAAAAATAGGCATATTTATATTTATCGTTAAACATCTGTAAAGCATTTTTAATCACGTCATAGTAAGTCATATTACTTAACCCCCTTTAAATCATCAAGTTTCGTATCAATTTTAATCATCACGTCTTTTAATTCTGCAATCGCATCAGATAAAGCACTTGTTTCTGCTTTGTGGCTGTCTGTTAAATACTTGATATACCAGCACATTACCAGACAAATTACACATGGAAATCCAACCGACGTTACTAACTGGTTAATTAACTGTACAATTTCGGCTGTACTCATAATTTATAACCTCCTTACCATACATTTATTAGCAATCGCTCCGCGTACATCTGACATACGGAATCAATATAGTTATTTGTTGTTACTAGCAAAATCTCGTCAGTTGCCATTTTTTGGGAAGTGGTAATTCCAATATTCCCATGTACCCGCAAATCATGATCGTATGTTCGTTTGTATGTCATATGCTGTACATCCGGCTCTTTTGTCGTTGTCGTTGTTCCAGAGTCTTTATCATGAGATTCGGTGACATTACCTGTATTTTTTGTTTGCTCTGATGGTTGATACTCTGACTCATTAAAAGCAGACACTTTTGTTTCCGTTGTCGTAGCCGGAGTTGTCGTTGTTGTTCCAATTTGATTTTCAGACGCTACGGTTTGTGAACCAATGTTCTGAGTGTTATCCGTTGTGTCATCCGTAACATCTATACCCTTTTCAATGCGATCATAATTTTCAATGGGGTTGTACTCTAGCAACGTTACATTATACAGTCGATCAATTGACCATTTTAAAGATTTTGCAACGTTTGCAATAGCTAACTTTAACAATTCCGGCTTTTGATAAATCGGTGTCATTTCTCCGAATCGCAGTAAAAAAGACTCTTTAATGTCAAAATCACCTGATATATACAGCCCATCCAGAATTGAATTGTCATACTGGTAAAGAGTCATCAACGGAATTAACGCTCTCAATATTATCACCCTCTTTCGCATTCCGTAATTTAGCCGTAATGTTTATATCCGGAAACAAAGCATTTACCTTTTTGAAACATCGGTTTAAAGTATCAACCCATAACTCAATTTTGCTCATAACGCCGTTTTGCTGTGATTCAATCTCAGCTGTAATCAGTCTTTCTTTTTTCTGCGGTACGCCAATTAATCCGATTTCTTCGTCAAATTGTGCCTTGATTTCCCGTATATTTTGCAACGCCACTGTCGCAACCGCGTATTTTTTATCAACGTCATTATCAAAAACCTGATAAAGTGGCTTACCATCTTTATCAAAAAGTGATTGATTGATAGCAACGGCCAGTTTACCAGACATGATGTTATCAAACATCACTTTATAAGTCTCAGCAGATGCTTTATTTTTTGCCGTAAAAATGTATCCAATTTTTGATAAAGCGGTTGATACATCATGCGTTGACCATACAAGTGCACAACGTTGTGCATATGCGTTGATTAAATCAGCGACACCTTCCCAGTCTGGAGTTAATCGTACCACCTCGCAATCCTTACCAATAGTATAGCTTTTGTTATCAATACTGGTAAGATATGGATTTGCTACTATCATATCAGTAGGCTCATAAAAAATATTAAACCCATACGGCTCTGCGATCTGCGGAATCACGTCAAACTGAGTTGATTTAATGATTGCAACGTTTCCTTTTAAAAACAGAACAGTATTGAAAAAGTCAATATCCCACTTTTTCGGAAAGTTATCAAACAGAATGCCACTCATAACACGTTGCAAAAAATAGCGAAAAAACATATGAAAATCAGACGTATTTGTCAGATGAATCATATCAGGTTGCTGCATGCTCTCATATTGATTTATGAAATCTGACATAAACAAAAGTATCACCTTCTTTCTATTCAATATAAATTCCTGAATCCAACTGATTATTTATTTCGGCTGTTTGTGCATCTGTCGCATAACATGAAACAGAAACTTTTGCTGTCTGAACATACCCTGAAAAATTCTCAAGTTTTGCAGTAACTCCATATGGTCTGCCATATTTTGCATTATCAACGTCACCCTGTACAGCAAATCTTGCGTGTAAACGTATGTACGGGTCACCGCAAACAGCACCAGAAGACCCTCCAGAGCATGACACTGACGGCAAAGAACCCTCAATTCCGGAAATTACTGAACCTGCTACCCCAATTGGGTTAGCAGTGGCAATTGACGCAATAACACCCGCTGTTGCACCAATGACGGAAGAACCGGGCGTTGAAGATGCGCCGCCAAAAGCAACCGGAGCTCCAAAACTACCATTTAAAGTAGCAATATAAATATCGGCATCTGTACCCAAATTGACCTGTAAATTTCCGGCAACGTCACAACTGTATTTTACCACAATGTTTGTAGCATCCTGTAAATCGCTAGCGGGAATTGGAATTGTGCCTATGTGCGGTAACAAAATTGTGTAATATGCAAACGGCTCATAATTTAAGTATTTCCGGTTGTCGCTTATCAACGGATTCCGAGGTATCTGGACTGAGTAGGTACGTTCCCAAATTGTCCCCATTGATAACGCACCACCCGATAACCCTGTCTCATAAGCACCTAATTTTATAGATTTATTTACACCCAAAACAGTAGCTGGAATCCATGTTGCGCTCATAACATACTGACTTGCATTAATAAAAAGCTTATAATACAAATCAGATGTAATGCCTAAAGCGGAATTGTTAGAATCAAAACAGTCTTTACTATAAATTTTATCAAGTAGCGCATTAAAGCCGGACGGACTAAATGCAAAATATGCGGTTGTTCCGTTTCCGATAAATCCGGCTATGATTGTGCCTGTTTCTGTCAGCTCCATTTTTACGTTTCGTTCCGAATTATTGACGGATTTGTTGATTGGCATAAACATATCAGGGATGTATGGGTCACAAAAGCTACTTGACCGTATAACAATAGCTGATGTATCTAAAATAGCCGCTTTATACGTAGCAAGCAAATCACAAGTACAACTGATATACCAAACGCCTTTATCATAAGTCCGACTTGTAATCCAATAATATTTTTGCCAGTTTTTGCAATAACAATAATTATACCCGTTTATGTTTGTAGCATTTAAAATAAAAGTAGGTGCATCAATGCCGCAACCGTCTTTTAGTGATACGCTAAACTCAACACCTCCGGTTGGCTGTAAAGTTGAGTTTTTACGTTTATTTGTACTGATTAAAAAGATAGATAACATTGATACACCTACTTTCTGTCAGTCAAGACAAATCAACAGTGCATTTTCCGTAAAATCTGTCTGTTGCTTCCACGTGTAATGATTCCATACGTTTCGGAATCCAAACCTTGCATTAAACGGTTCAGATGCACTCCAAATATCAATCGGTACAATACCAAACATATCAACGTCGGTGACAAGTCCGATGACATTATCAACCTTTGCTGTTGCTAGACTGAGTTCGGTGCCATCTGTTTTTAGACATTTTGCAATTCCATTAACATGCTCTTTATTGTTAATATCAACCCAATAGTTCACTTCTTCGTAATCCCCTAAAGTAAGCTTATCAGGATTAAAAAGCGCAGCTCCGTTTGCTTTGAAATACTCGGCAAACCGTTTGCTGATGTAAACACGCATGTCCGAAAGATTTGTATGTCGGTTAATCTTTTTTGTGGTCAGGTTTGCGTGATGATAGGTGGAGTGTACAGCTAAATCTGACAGTTTATCCTGATAGCGAGCGGAAAACCAAATCATAAATTCGCGGAAATTTGCCGGTAACATGACAGTTTTTGCTGTCATTGCAAGACCTGTTTCTGCGTTATATTCCGACAGGACATGCCAACACTGGTCTTTACCACACGCGTTTCCCGCGGTTGGCGTACTCTTTCCGGCATCAGCTAACGTTAAAATGATGTTTGCAATCTGTGCTCTAACTTCATCTTCTCCATCCTGTTCAATTCCGTTTGAAAACTCAGTCATTTTCATTGAAAAGAAATCAGCGACACCCTGTTCCGAGTTAAAAGCAGCATTTAACTGATTTTTATAAATTGTGTACTTTTTTGCATACGCATTTCCACCGTTAGTAACGGTCATAAGTACATCTTCGGGGATTGGTTTTGTACCTGCTTTCCAGTCCTGACTTGCTTCGGCTTTTGCCAGTTCAGTCGGAATATTCCATTCGTCATTCGTTTCATAATTTTCAACAATGGGTGTAAATTTCCGAGTCCAATCGCCGTATTTTTCCTGCGTCCAAAAAGCACCCGCAAACTTGCGATTGTATGGACGTACAGCAAAAAGCGTTTTTGTCAAAACAGTCGGAATGATGTTATATAAATTATCGTTCTGATTTTCTAACGCTGTTTTAAACACGCTCTGCATCTGACCGAAATTAAGCGAACCTACTGCTTTCCGTCCGGTCACCATCTCGTACATTTCCTTTAACATCGGCGCGCAATCCTGATATGTCAATCTTGCCATGATTTAATCTCCTTTTTTAAAATTTAAGGCTTAACTGATTTAGCCAATCAGCCTTATCGTTTTTTCCGCTTGTTAGGTTAGCGGAACGATTGCTATCCTGAATTTTTGAAATGATTGTGTCAGCTAATTTATCATAATCAAAATCAGGTTTCTTTTCCGGTTCAGACTTCTTTTCAGGTTCAGGGTTCTTTACGTGATCTAATTCCTGTTCCTTTTTCTTTTCTGCTTCTACGTTTGTCATACTTACAATTTCATCTTTTGTGTATCCTGCCTGCACTAACATTAACAAATCTTTTAAATCCATTGCATTCCTTTCTACCCGCCTTTTTAATTTTATAAAAGGCACAGTTTTCGTTTGCCGTCCCCGGCTTGACATTGCTATGGCGGGCAATTGGATATGTCATAACTGTACCTTTACATTAATCATTATATTATTTATTTACATAAATGTCAAGATAGAATCTGATTATTTTATCAGATTCCAGTTTTCCACATTAAATGATTGGATAAAATCACATTGTATGTCATATGACGCAAAATACACAAGTCCTTTTATATACATAGTATAGTATACTTTGCAAGCACGTTGCCAGTAGTCAAGACTTGCCGGAGTATTTCCAAGTTCCTGACAGCCGCCTGCTTTTATATAATTTGTAACATAAACAACATCTTTTGATTTATGCCCCCACAAAGTAAAAGCAGGTGTAATCAGTTCGGGGACATATTCTTTCAAGTTTTGATGTTTGACGTATTCAACTGATAAATCCGTAAACGTATTATCAAGCTCCATTTCAGCGTTATGTCTGCCAATCGAGCGGTAAAAATCGTTCATTGCTTTTTTTTCGGAAATCGGTGAATTGAGAAGCAAAACAATTGTCATAAGTTTATCTGGAATGTATCGAATTGTTTCTTGATTTTGATACATTTCGTATAATGGCTTTACAAGTCGATATCCTATGATGATTTGACTTTGCATTGTGTTTGAATTTCCAAAAAAGAAAGTTTTTACTTTTTTATCAAAATTATTTCGATACACAAGTTCCATGATGTTTTTGTAGCCTTGAAATTCACCTTTAATCGGTCTGTCTCTTTTCTGCGGTGTGAATTCATCAAAAACTACCGCTTTTATTTCATCAAATGCGACACCGGTTAAATTATTAAAAGTGTTTATATTTACACACAAGCAAAAAGGTTTATTTGCAACTTGAGCTTCTTTGTTTTCGTAAATCACGCCCATTTCATCATTGGACGTAATTTCACAATCAGGTAGTAATTTTTTAAATGGTGTTGTAATTTGATTCAAATTATATTCAAGTTTCTTTTTTGTACGTACAACAAAAAGAAAACAGCCATATTCTTTGTAAATTCGTAACGTTAAAAATGTTTTTCCAGTACCTCTAGGCCCTATGATCATAATAAACGGACTGTCATACTGATTTATAAAATCATAGTTGGGATATCCGCTTTCTAAATATAATCCCATGTATTCACCTACTTTCAAATAAAGCCGCTACAAAAGTAGCGGCTTATTGTTTTTTTAAATAATTTCAAAATGGTTCGTCCATTTTTGCTCACTGATCTTGTGAGCTTGACGGTCAAATCATTACCAATAAAGTCAAGTGCATCCATAAGAGTTTTGATTGCATATGGACTTGATGTTGCATAGCTTGTATTTCCGTTGTAAATGATTAAAATATCACTTGCTTTTCTCTTAATTTCACCGGTTTCAACATCAATTGTATCGTTTGGATGGTATAAAATAAAATCTTCAACTTTTAGTTCTAGCCCATCCGGAGCATTTTTCAGTAAGTCATGATTATCATGCGTTGCCTTAAAAATATCCTTTTTGTCAAATTCTCTTGATGTTCTGATAATTTCCATATAATTCACCTTATCCTTTTTCTTTTTATTTGTAAGTATCATTTACTTACAATATGATTATATCATATAAATATAACATTGTCAACAAATTTCTGGAGTTGCGCGCAACCCTGTATAATCTAACATCTGCTTGCTTGTGATACCGATTTCGTATTCTCTATGCGTCAAACATACAAAACTATAAAATTCATAATCTCCGGATTTTCCAGTATAATCGACTATTTTCCCTTTTGTCAGTTTGTCACTGTCATAGTAAGTAGCGTTTTGCCCGCCGGAATCCTTAATTTTAAAATTAGGTTTAAAATTCTCTAGCTGTTTAATAGCTTCAACGCCTTCTTTATGACGTACACCGCTGATTGTAATGCCAAAAACATATGTGCCATCTGACTTATATTCTTCGTACGCATATTTTTTTGCACCTAAAGTTATAAATCGATAATATTCAGGTGTATACTTTTGTCCATCTATCTTTAAATGTGATTCACATTCAAAATATCCCATGTATACCTTTTTACCGTTTGCGCGTACTACAAAACAACCTCTTTCATCACACTGCCGGAAAACTTCATTATTGATTTCTTCAAGTTTTTCAAAATCAAACGTTATCGCTTTGCAACTATCAGTATCGCAATAAATATAGTTACTGCCCGCCGCTTTTATAATTTTTCTTAAATGTTCTCGAGCCCATGCGGTTGTCCATACACCCCACACATAGGGCATAACGCCATCAGATGTAAGTTTTTCGTAGTTAATGTTTTCAGCTAATTTTGTTGTCCAGTTTAAACCGTCAAACATAATTTCATCACGAACAGGTTCAGTTGCTGACATACCATAGATACCATTAAGTTTTTGTTTTGCTAGCATTAGATTTTGTTCAGCTTCTTTAAGTTCATCGCTTCCTACTTCGTACACTTTACATAAATCTTTATATACAGTTTTTGCTTTAAAGTATTCCATAATAACTCCAGTTACCTCTTTTGGTAAATAATCATAGTATGATATGTAAATATCATTGACAACTGACACACTTTCTATATCATAACATTCTTTTATTATAGCCCAGTCAACGTCAGTTATTGTAACAACAACGCTTCCTGCTTCCCAAATTCGTCCGTTATCGTTGTCATAATCTCCGTTTATTAAATCCTCACATTTTGATATAGATAAATAAGGATTGTAGCTATCTGTTTTACACTTGATATTCTCAAGTTTAAGTGTACCAATCCATGCTATTTTATCTTTATATTTTTTCAAATATTTTAGCTGATGTTCCTTGGCAACGTTTAATTTCTCAAATTTTGTCATAGGGAACTTGCGTAGCATCTGCATAGCAGGATACATGGATACAGCATCAAAACTATAAACAAATTTATGGATAATACCTGCCATAAATTTGTTCGCGTGAGTGTCACCGCCCCTAAACGCTTTGCGGCACATTTCATACAGCTTTTGATCAAGTGCTAATTTTTTACGCAAATTCCGCATGTTTAATGTTTGCGTTGCTTTGCGCATATCGTTTCTAACGTATCCCGTTGATGTCATTGGTGTAGTTGCGATATTATAGCCTTCATTTGCTAGTTTATATATCTCAAGTTCCCAAAGTCCCAAAACATCATTGATAACATAACCCAATTCAGTGTCTGTCAATTCCGTTTGACAATGACGGATTTTGCTATAATCCAAATCGCCGCTTGCTTTTACATGCTTTACACCTATGCAATCTCGAGTGGCTTTATTCAGATTTGTATTTACTTGACGCAAGCTGTCTCTAAATTCAATGCCTAAATCTTTACATCTCCATGTAAGTATTTTTCTGGTGTCAATTGCAAATACTCCACTGTAATCCTTGATATATTGATTTAAGAATTGAAATTCAAATGATAAATTGTGAACATAAATAACAAAATATTGATTACTTTTTAAACCATAATATGATTTTATTTGTCTCAAAAAATTAATCAAATCATTTGTTGTTCTACATGTCAAACAATCGCCGTTAAAGCACATAGACCATATATAAGTATACGCAAAATCAGCGATTTCTTTTCCTGTTTCGTCATAATGAGAAATCGAAGTCGTTTCGCTGTCAAGTGTCGCAAAATGGTTTACATACTCAGCTTGTAATCTGCCGTGTTTACTGCGTTTAGCAATCATGCTGTAATTATCATCATTTATAATATATTCTTGAGTATTATATACCTGTACTCTATCGTATGTACCATTTCGATTATAGCACGGAATCGTTTGCATATATTACCAATCCTTTTGTTGTGTTACTCTACTTATGTTACGATTGTAACTATGTTTCAATTCAAGTCCTTTTTTATACCAGTTGATTTTTTCTTGTTTTGATAGGTTACTTACTCTAGTAAGTGTTATAGGCAAATCACCTTGACTATATGCCGTTGGATAAGTCTCTTGTAGTTCTGACATAATATCGCTAAAATTCCTGTTTTGAGTAAGCATTTCACCGATATAAGTTAATATCTGTTTACTACTATACATTGTAACATTTTTTGCGACTAAACGTCGGACTGACATAAAAAGCTTTTCAACATCACTATTGCTCATACCGGATATATCTAATCCATACCGTTCTTTTAACGTGTTAACTGTCTTATTTTTCATGGATATAACGCCCTTAGGAGTTGACAATTCACTTGATAAAAATTTCAAAAGCCCCTTTTCAACCTGTTTCAACTCTGATATTGACAGATTTTTATAGACAGTTTTACCCGTTGATATATAGGGCAAAACATACGATTTTTCAGCTACTTGCATTAAGACTTTTTCATATAAGCGCAAACTTGACGATGCCTCTCTAATTCGCCCCTTTTTAATGGCATAGTGTAGTGATTTGGCACGTTTGTTCGCAACGTTGGCAAGTTTACTGATCTGAGTTATATAGTCCTCTTTTGAGTGCTTTCCATATAGCATTGTGTATATCTTTTTTTCAAATTGCATGATTTTACAGCTCCTTTTCAATAAACAGTCTTAAATTTGCTAGATAGTTCTTTGTTGCCGATATCTCTTTCTTGCTTGTGTTTGTTGATATAGTATAGATATAGCAACTTTCTTTTTTTTCTAATATTACCATGATTGATTGATTCATACTAGATTTACAAAAAATCCTAAGATCATCAGTGTCTATATAATCTAAGATGATTTTATAACCTTTTTCTTTAAGTAGTCTGATTGCTTCTCTGTGTAATACGTTAATTGTTACCCTCATTTTGATTCACTCTCCAGTCTTTTTAATTCGTTTGCTATAACTTCGGTTTCATATGGCGTTAAAATAAGGTCTTTGCGTATGGTTGCCATGTCTTTAAAGTAGTAGCCGTTGTTGTGTAGTTCATTGGCTAAGTTAAGTAGTATCTGTTCTCTTGTCATTTATTCACCTTCTTTCTCTATCAGTTATATTATAGCACATTTCATCTTAATATGATATAATCTCTTTCTTACTATAATCTGATTATATTTGATGTTTTAATGTGATAAAGCATTGACGCGTTGATGTTGTGATACGTTGATACTTTAATGCAGTAAAGCGTTAATTCGTTAATGTGTTACTATGATCGTGCGTGCAAGCTGTAGGGAATCACTTTAACACGTTAAAGTGCTAAGG
>ERZ1034913.1710-NODE-1710-length-12596-cov-41.808149_pt1 | contig 12596 bp, 8 predicted proteins | sample MGYA00520697_ERZ1034913 | MGnify/ENA primary metagenome ERZ1034913 (study PRJEB33766, sample SAMN09781786) | gut metagenome | biome: gut microbiome | host: Homo sapiens | place: Madagascar | study: EMG produced TPA metagenomics assembly of the PRJNA485056 data...
AAGCGCAAGGGCTATGGCCTGCAGCAGCCTAATGTGAAGAAATAAATGAAGTGAAATTCTATAAAAGAAAGGAATAACCATGAACCCTACAGCTGAATCATTGATTAAGGACTATGCTGACCCTATAGAGCAGCAGGAGATAGACAAGTTTATCTGTTCGGAAATGGGCAGACAGATTCACCGATACATTAAAGGAATGTCGGGAACTAAACAAGCTATGCTCAAGTTTGAGGAAAGATTGGCAAGCCTCTCTGTTCCGGAGAAGGAGAAGGCGATTGCCAAGTATATCGATTTGAACCGAAAGGCATTGGACGGTTTGGACTTGAAGATGATTTTGGTTCGTTCGGTGGCTAACTATTGCGATACGTTCCAGTATATGCTGGATTTCGTGAACGACAAGCGCAAGATGGTGTTCTACTATCATCGCCTGAAGGAGAAGTATATCCGTTATCACGAGGTGTTCGAGGAGAACGGCAAGTTTGGCATGAAAGACCATCAGGGCAACGTGATGCTTCAGCCCGTGTATGATTTTCTCCGCACGTGCTACATCTACAATGACGACCTGAGCATCATGCCGGTAATAGCCGAGAAGAATGGCAAGATGGGATTGGTAATGCCAGACGGCAAGGACACCATCGTCGCCGATTTCCTCTATGATGAAATCTGTCTCAGAGATGAGTATCCTTATTTCGAGGCAGTGAGAGACGGAATAAGCGGCTTGATAGATAAGAATGGAAACTTTGTGAATAGTTAATAGTTAACAGTTTATAGTTAATAGAGAAAGGGCAATCAGATTGGGATGAACCAACTGATTGCCCTTTTTCCTTCGTTGCTATGAGCAACTTAGTTTTTATCTAATTTTCTCTCGTCTTCAAATCCGAATAAACTATAAATTATAAACTATAAACTATAATTTATCCCAAGTATTTCATCAAGATCTTGATCTTTCCGCTTTCACGGAGCTTGATGATGCTCTTTTCACGAATCTGGCGCACACGCTCGCGGGTAAGGTTGAACTCGCTACCGATTTCTTCTAAACCCTTCTCGTGGCAACCGATGCCATAGCAGTAGCAGAGAATCTTGCGCTCGCGCTCCTTCAATACCGTAGCCAATACGCGCTGCAGCTCACTTGCCATAGACTCGAAATCCACACCCTTGTCGGTACGGCTGTCGTCACCGGAAGCCATCACGTCAACCATGGCATTGTCATCGTCATCGCTACCAAATGGAGCGTCAATACTCATGTGGTGATTGTCTGCCTTGATGGTCTGGTCAATCTTGCTCTCCTCCATCTTGGTAATCTGAGCCAGCTCGGCAACAGAAGGCTTGCGCTGGTTCTCCTGCTCAAACTTGCTAATCTCTGCGCTGATCTTGCTCAATGCACCCACCTGGTTCAAAGGCAGGCGAACGATACGGCTCTGCTCAGCGATGGCCTGGAGAATGCTCTGGCGAATCCACCACACTGCGTATGAGATGAACTTAAAACCACGAGTCTCATCAAATTTCTCGGCAGCCTTCACCAAACCGATGTTTCCCTCGTCAATCAAGTCGGTAAGACCCAAACCCTGGTGCTGGTACTGCTTAGCAACAGACACCACGAATCGGAGGTTTGCCTTGACCAGTTTCTCCTTGGCACGCTCACCCTCGCGTCCGCCTTTGCGAATCTTCTGGGCCAGCTCAATCTCCTCGTCGATAGAGACCATAGGTTCTCGACCAATCTCCACCAAATACTTGTCAAGTGCTTCGCTGGAACGGTTGGTTATACTCTTGCTAATCTTAAGTTGTCTCATAAATATCCTTTTACCTTTCTATTTTGTTTTAATCTTAAAATACTGTCAGAATCCACCTTTACGGTTTCGGGCTGCAAAGTTACAAAAAAAAATGCAATCTTGTTGTAATAGAAATGGAAAACTTTTGCAGGATTTGTCTGTATTTTAGAAATTTAGCCGTTTTTGAATATAAAAATGGTATTTCATATAACGTTTTTGGCGCAACAAGTTTGAATTATCGAAAAAAATGTGTATCTTTGCACGGAAATTGCGAGAAAAGAATAACTAAATAATAAATAATAGAAAAAAATAAAAAATTATGTTTGAGAATCAACCAAAAGGTCTATGGGCCTTAGCTTTGGCAAACACGGGTGAGCGTTTCGGCTATTACACCATGCTTGCTGTGTTCTTGCTCTATTTGCAGGCCAACTTCGGCTTTGAAACCGGATTGGCAAGTACTATCTACTCCACATTCCTGATGATGGTTTACTTCCTGCCTATCATCGGTGGTATTGCAGCCGACAAGTTTGGCTTCGGACGTATGGTTACCACGGGTATCTTCATCATGTTCATCGGCTACCTCGTACTCTCTCTTCCTCTTGGCAAGGACACCGTTGCTGTAGCCGCCATGGGCGTTTCGCTTATCCTCATCGCCCTGGGCACCGGATTATTCAAGGGTAATCTGCAGGTGATGGTAGGCCGCCTCTACGACGAGCCACAGTATGCCAGCAACCGTGATTCAGGCTTCTCGCTTTTCTACATGGCTATCAACATCGGTGCCATGTTTGCTCCTACTGCAGCCATCAAGATTATGAAGTGGGCGCAGGATAGCCTGAGCGTATCAGTGGCGGATTCATACCACTTCGCATTCGCCGTGGCTTGTGCTTCGCTCATTGTCAGCATCGCCATCTACTATGCCTTCAGCTTCACCTACAAGCACGTGCTTGCTTCTGAGAACAAGAGCAAGGACGGTAAGACTCCTGCCAAGGAGACCAACGAGCTTTCCAAGGCTGAGACCAAGGAGCGCATCATCTGCCTCTGTCTCGTATTCGCCGTGGTTATCTTCTTCTGGATGGCTTTCCATCAGAATGGTAATACATTGACACTCTTTGCCCGCGACTATACTCAGAAGACTTCAGAGGGTCTGCAGTCAATGGCATTCGATGTAACCAACCTCGTAGCCTGCATCTTCGTGGTTTATGGATGCTTCGGATTGGCACAGAGCAAGACTGGCAAGGGTAAGGGCATTTCGCTAGGCGTAATCGTTGCAGCCATCGCATTCCTTTTCTATAAGTATAGCAACCTTGAGGGTTCCGTAGAAGTTGAGGCTCCTATCTTCCAGCAGTTCAACCCATGCTATGTAGTGGCATTGACCCCAGTGAGTGTAGCCTTGTTCTCTTGGCTCAACAAGATTGGCAAGGAGCCTACATCTCCTGAGAAGATTGGTTTGGGTATGCTCGTAGCCGCTCTTGGTTTCGTATGGATGGCAGTAGGTTCTATGGGCTTGGAGCTTCCATTGACCCAGGGCGACCCTGCAACAGAGGGTACACGTGTCAGTGCCAACCTCCTCATCTCTACCTATCTCATCCTTACATTTGCCGAGCTTCTGCTTTCACCAATCGGTATTTCGTTTGTATCGAAGGTAGCTCCTCCAAAGTATGCAGGTTTGATGATGGGTCTCTGGTTCGGTGCCACAGCTATCGGTAACCAGCTGGTCATGGTACCTGGCATCATGTGGGGTCAGAACTTCAACCTCATCACCATCTGGGGTGTTCTTGCCGGCATCTGCCTTGTATCTGCTCTCTTTATCTTCTCAATCATCAAGAAGTTGAATCGTGTAAGCTAAATTATATATATAATCTTGCTTTGATGCGTTCAAAGAAACGTGTTGTCTACGATTGGGTATAGAATTTCTAAATTGTAAAGATATGGAAGCATTAATTATGACATTGGCTGGTACAGGAGTAGTAGCTTTGATATTAAATATTTGGTTAAGTACCAAATCTGGTAAAAAATGGCTTAAAAGTCTTTAAAGAAAAACGAGATAACAGGTTGCGCCTGTTACCTCGTTTTGCTTAATGACCCTTAATGACTCTGACCCTTAATGACAACCCTCGTTTTTATATATTATTTCTTCTTGTATTGCGAAGGCAGGCAGCCGTATTCTTCCTTGAAGAACTTGGCAAACTGCTTGGGTGATAAACCTATGTTATAGGCTATCTCCGAAATGGAGAGGTCGCCGGTTTGCAGATAGGCGAGTCCATGCTTTAGGCGGATAGATCGCATGAACTCCAGTGGTGATTTACCCGTGGTGGCCATCAGCTTCTTGTAGAGGGCACTTCGGCTCATGTTCATCTCTTCGCTGAAATTCTCTACGCTGAACTCCGAATCGGATAAATGTTGCTCTATAAGGGCAGTAGCCTTGGCTATCCAGGCTTCTTCCTGCTTCCTTAATGCCTCTTCCTGCTTGATAGTAAAATCTTCTTTTTCAGCAGAAGCACCTTCCTCTTTCTCCTGTGCCCCAGAAGACTCTGGATAGGATAGGGAAGTATAGGCTTCTTTTCTGCGCTTCTCCCTTTTCCATACTTGCCAGGAAATAAGAACCAGCAGCAGGAAATAGAGCATGATGGCTTTGCCGGATAGCCAGAATGGCGGTAGAACGCGGAATGTAATCGTCGTTATCTTGTCATCATTTCCGTCCAGCCCCTTCACCTGCAGGATATGTTTTCTCCAGGAAGGCTGACCTAGCTGAATGCAGTTGCCGTCGGCTATCTTCCATTCTTCATCGTTGTCCAGACGATAGGCAAAACGGAGTGGGGCGGCATGGGTGTAATCCAACGTGGAGACGAACAGGCTGATCTCCTCATCATGCTCGAATTCCATGTCTTGCAGCTTATCAGAAGTTAATGCAATCACTTTTCCGTTGATTTGCAATTCAGTGACCACCACGTTTCTTGCCTTCATGCTCTCTTCTATCAGCGAAGGACTCAGGCGGATGTATTTGCCGCAGCCGCCTGCCAGGATGTCGCCGTTGCTGGCGCAGTAGATGGCCTTCTTGCAGAAGGTGATGTTGCCCAAACCGTCCTTATCCACCAGTTTCCTGATGTGGAAGGTATAATTGCCCTTCTCGTTCTTGCCGGTTCTGATGTTGAAGAGGGCTTTGCTTGTGGTAATCCACATCTGTCCCTGGTGGTCGCTCGTAATGGCAAGCGCATTGTTCAGTTCTTCGTTCTTGCCAAAGGCTTTGAGCAGACGGAAGTGTGCGTCGTATATCCTCACTTCGTCGTTGGTGCAAATCCATCTCAGCCTTCTCCGGTCTGCGTATACGGCATTGATGCAGGCATTCTGCAGTTCCTTGGCTGGAACTTCTTTCAGTTGTCTTTGAGCGTTGAGCAGATACATGCCCGTGCTGGTGGCTATGAGCATTACGTCCTCCTGCTCTGTATAAGCCAGGTCGGTGATGGCATTGGTGCGGAGGATGGAGTTTTGATAGGTATAGTTTCTGAACTTGCCTTGTGGAGTAACGCAGCAGAGTCCGCTCATCACGCCGCCTATCCAGAAGTTTCCTTTCTTGTCCTCTATCACTCGTCTGGCGTATTTCAGCTGGGCGTATTCTTGCCAGATGGGGCGAATCTGTGCATCAGTTGTGAGCTGATAGATTCCTCCTCCATAGGTGCCCAGGTAGATGTTCCTGTCGCTGGCTATCCTGCCGCCTATTACCAGATTGTTCTTCAGCATGCTGTTGCCAGCCTGGTATAGTTTGCCGGTGGTTTCGCAGTAGAGTCCGTTGCCGTCGTAGCCTATCCATAGCTTGCCCATGGCGTCCTGGCACAGGAAACCGATGTCTTCATTGAATGGGGTGGCTACGGAAGTGATGCTGTAGTTGTTGAGATTGGTGTAGGCTACGCCCACCTTCGTGCTGCCTATCCACGCCATGTTCTCGTTGTCGATGAGTATGGTGTAGATATGGTTGCTGGTCAGGGGATAGGGATTGTCCTCGTTGCGGGTGATGCGTGTGGAGGTTCCGTCGGTCTGTCGGATGATGATGCCTGCGCTGTTGGTTCCTATCCATAGGTTTCCTTGCCGGTCTTCAGCCAGGGCACTGACGTTTTCATCGCAGATTTTTTCCAGGGTAGTCTGCGATTCGCCTTTCTCGCGTCTTGCTTTTTCTGATGTCTTGCCCAGGGGCAGCAGGTAGAGTCCGTTTACGTATTGGTCGTATGTCCATACATTGCCTTGGTTATCCTGATAGATTCTGAGATTCTTCGCCCTGGCTTGCATGGGATAGGTGGCGAGGAGAAAGGCATTCTTCTGCTTTACGTTGATGCGGTAGATGTGCCCCTTGCCGGTCTGTGCGTAAGCGATTCCTTCGCGGCAGGTTACCGAGTTGACGGGTTCGGCGAGTTTCATCTGATAGAGATGGTTCTCGTCGTATATATAATAATATAAGGTGTGGCTGGAGACGTACCATAGGTTCTTGTCCTGGTCTATGATTACTTTTCCGCCTGCATTCTTGTCGTTAGGATTGTGGGAGGCTGCCTTGATGCCCAGTTGGGCGAGCCGTTCGCTGGCATTGTCCATCATGCAGTCTTCATCCTGATTGTAGCAGAAGATGTGTCCGTCGTATGTGGTAACCCAGATCTGTGCAGACTTGTCCTGCGCCACCTGGATGATGTTGCTTTTCTGCTTACCGTCGTTCTGGGTAAGCGGATAGATGCGGTTGCGGAAACCGTCGAATCGGGTAAGTCCGTTGAGGGTGCCGAACCAGAGATAACCCTGCTGGTCTTTCAGGATGGAGCGCACGTAATTATCGCTCAATCCAGACTGGATGTCGATGGAGCGGAAACTGTATTGCGCCTGCATGATAGTGGTCTGCAACAATAGGGCAATGATTGCTATGATGAATTTTAGTTTCTTCATACTGCAAAGGTAAAGAGATTATCTGAAATAGCCAAATCCGGAAGGCGAAAAATGCGAAAAGCAGGTTCCCATTTGTGTTTTTTATGTTCCCAAATGTGTATTTCCCCATTTGGGAAAGCTTAAAAGACATTAGAGGACAGCCTTTTGTGCAAATTACCCTATCTTTGCACACGAGAACAATTTAACACTAAAATTAAAAACAAAAAATTCATGAAAAGGTATTTCTTATTGCTCCTCTACCTATTTATATATATAGGATTGAGAGCGGGAACCGTTGAGGTGAAGTCTAACCTCTGGACCGGAACCCAAGAGATGGGAAACTGGGAGAAGTGGGTCACCATCGAGTCTTCCAATTTCAAGGATGCCGAGGTAGGCAATGTGCTCTCGGTGGATGTTTCACAAATCTCTGACGCTTCGGCACAGATGATGCTTAACAACAGCGCATGGAAGACGATGGCTGGAACCAGCAGCAAGAGCATTAGCAGTGCTCCTTGCGAGATTAAGTGGGAGATAACCGCCGAGATGCTCGATGAATTGAAGAGCGGAGGCGTTCGTGTGAAGGGTTGTTACTATACCGCAACCAGTATCTCCCTGATTAAGCAGGTTCAGACCAGTGATGCAGAAAAGGGAAATCCTGTAACCAATGTCTGGACGGGCAAGAAGACCATCGACTGGTCAACGGGCGTACAGAACGGTTGGCAGGTTTTGGAAAAATCTCTCTTTGCCCATGTAAAGGTAGGCGATAAGTTGCGCTTCAACTATTCTAATCTTGCCATGGGTGCCCAAGGTCATATTTCTACAGGTGACTGGAAGGACATGCCTGATGGCGCAGCTTACAATGACTTGACATCAAGCTATTTCGAATATACTGTTACTACAGATATGTTGGCTAAATTGCAGGACAGCGGCTGTATCGTAAATGGTATCGGTTTTGTGTTAACCAGCGTAGAAGCCATCGACCCAACACAGATTCCTTCGCTCAACTGCCAGGTAGAGAAGGCCGACATCAAGTGCTGGGAGAAAGGCGAGACTCCTGTTATCAGAGTCAACGTACAGAGTATTGAAAGCAAGGATCAGGAAGTTACAGTGAAGGCGGTGGTTCGTACTGATGATTATCAGGAGTTCAATACTTACGAAGAGACTGTAACTGTTGCATCTGGTGAAACCAAGACTGTAACCATTAAGTTGACAGATTTGAAGCCTGGCTTCTATCATGCAGTAGTAACAGCCAACTATGGCGAGTTGAGCGATTTCAACATCGGCTACGACCCGACAAGCATCGTTTCTGCACCTGATGCTCAGAGCGACTTCAAGGAGTTCTGGGACAAGGCTAAGGCAGATTTGGCAAAGGTGGCTCCTGAATATAAGCTCACCAAGATTGACGCTAAGTCAACCAGCAAGCGTAATGTTTATCTCGTAGAGATGAACTCAATAGATGATGGTGACGGCAATCCTGTAACCATCCGTGGCTATTATGCAGAGCCAGTGGCAGCAGGTACTTATCCTGTCATTATCACCCAGAACGGTTATGACAGCGATGCAACCATCCCAGCCCTCAACTTCTGTCCTAATGGCGACCAGAACAGCAACTGGATTGAGTTGAACCTCTCTGTTCGCGGACAGGTAATCAACAATCGTGATGACAACACGAACAAGTATGGCGACTGGTTTGCCTACAACTTCGGCAACAAGGACACCTATTATTATAGAGGTGCCTATATGGATGTAATTCGCGGCATCGACTTCATCGCCTCTCGCGAGAAGGCTCAGCAGGACAACATCTTCATGATGGGTGGCAGCCAGGGTGGTGCCCTCACTATCGCAGGTGCAGCCCTCGATACCCGCATCAAGGCTATCGCTCCATCCATTCAGTTTATGGGCGACTTCCCTGATTACTTCAAGGTAGGCGCATGGCCAGCATCCGTTGCCAAGAAGCAGCAGGAAGCTAAGAATCTGAGCGATGAGGATATGTATAAGTTCCTCTCATACTTCGACACCAAGAACCTGGCTCCATACATTACTTGTCCTGTTACCACGGCGATGGGCTTGCAAGACCCGGTTTGTCCTCCTCATACCAATTTCGCCCCTTACAACAACCTGAAGGTGGAGGAAAAGCAGTATGTAGTGAATGCTGACTGCAAGCATCAGACACCAAGCACTTGGTACAACGAGTGTCTTGACTTCTTCAAGAAGCATATCACCGACAATAAGGAATATGTTACCGTCAATCTGAACGTATGGGAGGGTAATCTTTCAATAGATAGCTGGAGCGTTTATCAGAAGATAGAAGCAGCCAAGTTTGCCAATGCAGCAGTAGGCGATGAGTTGGAAATCACCATTCCTAGTCTCAATGGCAGCAATCATCAGCTGTTCCTGCAGAATGGCAACTGGAAGACTTTGGCTGGTGTAGATGAAAAGTACGTTATCTCTGAAGCTCCTTATACCTTCAAGACAACTATCACAGAAGAGATGCTTGCTGAATTGCAGGACAAGGGTATTGTTGTCAAGGGTATCGGCTACGATCTCTCAAGCGTAGACATCAAGCACAAGGTAGCCAAGGGCGATTCTGAGAACAAGGGCAATGCCTATACTACTCTCTGGACTGGTTCTGAGGTTATCAGCTGGGCTACAGGAAGCAATAATTCCGTATTCGTAAAGGCTGATAAGTTGGCTGATGCCAAGGCTGGCGATAAGCTCCGCATGAGCTATTCCGGTTTGGGATTCGGCACAGCACAGGGCAAGATTCTTGCCAACTGGACTGCTCTTACCGGTTTGCAGACTGCCAAATTCTCTGGCGGTAGCTACTTTGAATATACGCTGACAGATGAATGGCTGACTGCCATCAAGGAGAAGGGACTTCGTGTAAGTGGAACTGGCTTTACGCTGAACAGTATTGAACTGGTTTCACCAGAAAAGGAATACACCATCTTCGCCAAGAATGATGATGATGACATCAAGGCTTGGGAAGCTGGTGAGACTCCAAAGCTCGGTATGACTATAACCAATGTAGAGAGCATGGAAGTAACCGTGCCTTACAAGGTAACACTGATGAAGGATATGGTGGATGACGATACTCAGACACACAGCATCTATCAGACCTACTCAAAGGATGTAACGCTGGCTGCCGGAGAGACCAAGCACGTGGATTTGGTATTCGACAAATTGACAGAGCCTGGATTCTACAAGCTTACAGCCAATGTAAACCATAACGATGTTTGCTCTTACAACATCGGCTACGACCCTAAGAATGTGCCTGTAACGGCTACTACCCCTAGCGACTTCTGGAGCTATTGGAAGGAAGGTCTCAACGAGCTGAAGGCTACAGATGCAGAAATCAAGATGGAGGAATTGAAAGATAAGAGTACCGACAAGCGTAAGGTTTATCTCGTAACCATGAAGTCGGTAGCTGATAGCAAGAACGGAAATCCTGTTACCATCCGTGGTTATTATGCAGAGCCAGTGGCTGAAGGCAAGTATCCTACAGTCATCTACTATCAGGGAACAGACGGTGGCTCTGGTACTCCATGGTGCATGAACGCTGATGACAATGCAGACTACTGCGAGTTCATCCTCTCTACCCGTGGACAGATGCTCAACAACCGTGAGCCAAATATCGCAGACAATGTATATGGACGTGACGCGAAGACAGGCAAGACCGATTACTATTCATACGGCTGGGGTGACAAGGAGAAGCACTATTATCGTGGCGCTTATCTCGACTGTGTAAGAGCCATCGACTTTGTAAAGACACGTGCTAAGGTGGATGAAAAGAATCTCTATGCTGCCGGTGGCAGCCAGGGTGGTTGCTTCACCTATGTAGCCGAGGGCTTGACTGGCGCATTCAGAGCCATTGCTCCTTCTATCACGGGTCATGCAGACTTCGAGGAAGGTATGAAGATTGTGAACTGGCCTCGTGCCAACTTCCTGGCTGCAGCAGAAAAGCTCGGAATGACCACAGAGCAGATGAACGGGTTCAACGCCTACTACGATGTAATGAACTTCTCTGAGCACGTAACCTGTCCGGTTATCTCTTGCTTCAGCTTGCAGGATACCACTGATCCTACACGTACCAACCTCGCTCCATTCAACCTGCTCGATAAGGTGAAGGCAGAGGATAAGGTTTACATCATCAACCCATTCCTGGGTCATGCAACACCAGCCGATTGGGGTACTAAGTACATGGAGTTCTTCAAGAAGTACTACTCTAAGGATGATAACCAGGGCTTTGTTCCTGTAACAGGTTTCATCGATGCAGCTAAGGCTGAAGAACTGAAGCAGCAGGAAGGCGTAGCCTTCGATTTGACCGATGCCACCCTTGCCGATGGCGTTAATGAGGTAAATTTTAAGAATCCCAACGCCCTCATCCTGGTGAAGGGTGCGGTAAATGAAGGAGTAGTTACCCCGGAAGTCGCTTTGAACAGCAACAGGAACCTGGTGGTTAAGGGCACAGATGATAACTATTATGCAGTGAAGCAGTTGGAGATTGCAGACCAGAATCCTGTTTATCGTGCATCTCTTGTCAAGACGGGAACTGCTGGTTACAAGTACACCCGTTCTTTGGCAGCCAACACATTTGCGACCCTCTATTTGCCTTGTGCAATAGAGGTGCCTGCAGGCTGCAAGGCTTACGGGTTTGCCAAGTCAGAGGGTAACACCATCATTCTGAAGGAAGTTACTTCCCTGGCTGCCCATACTCCCTACATCCTGTATAATGGCAATGCTGAGGCTGCCGAATTGGGTTGCACAGGCACTGGCGATATGGACTTCACAGCAGAAGATACAGATGAGTTATTCGGCAATCTGAGTGTTCACGGCACATTCAATTACTTCATTGGTGATGGCGGTACAAAGTATGGTATTCAGAAAGCTCAGGGTGAAAACCTCAACCTGAAGAAGGTGGGCACTGGAGCCATCGTTCCTCCATTTCGTGTATACTTCACCATTCCTGAGGCAGGCAGTGCCAAGGCTTACAGCCTGTACTATGGCGGCGAGACAACGGGCATCAACGAGATTGCTGCAGAGAAAGCGCATACTTGCGACATCTATTCTATCGACGGCAAACTGGTAAAGGCTGGTGCCGCCCGAGTAGAAGGTATTGCCAAAGGTGTTTACATCATCAATGGCAAGAAGATGGTAGTGAAGTAAAAAAAGTGTAGTAAGAATAAACAATTTAAGAAAGATAAAGATCATGAAGAAACAAGCATATTTGAAACCTGAAATCCAGGTTGTCGAATTAGAAATGGAAGGCTCTCTGCTTGCTGGAAGCAACGGAAATGATGCTCCTGAAATTATCGTTAATGAAGAGGAGAGCATCAACGAGGGCTATTTGGATGCAAGAAAGCATTATAGTATTTGGTAAAATTGTTAGATGAACATTTAGTTGGTTTTTGTTAGACTTCTATGTTTAGTAAGAAGTGTTAGTTTTTAGTTTCAAAAAAGAAGGGAGTCCGCGAGGACTCCCTTTTTCATTCCTAACATTTTCATTCCTTACATGCAGCTCGTTACGCCGAGCGAGGTGGCGATGGCCGTCAGGATGCTGATGGCTATCTGAATCATCATTTTCCAGGTTTCTTTTTCACTATAGATAGGCATCGATTACTTACGTGAAAAAAGTTTTTTAGCGAAAAAAGTCTCATAGTCTCATTTTTGCCTGAAAAATACGGCTTAAATACTTGATATATAAAGAATTAATATTAATGAGACTTCTCGGTTTTAGCACCGAGAAGTCTCATTAATGTATCATGGAAGTCTCATTGACTGCACTTTTAGCTAATGCGTCTACTATTTCAGTTTTATAAAATTGATAGTGTCTACCTTTCTAGTTTACAAAGTAAAAAGTGTCTATTGAAATCAGTGTCTTGTCCTGGAAAAAGTTGACAGGGTATAAATCAACTTAAAGATAAGAAA